>JGI12210J13797_10010163_pt1 | contig 29280 bp, 27 predicted proteins | sample ElkSlonscriptome_3_FD_13797 | JGI IMG/M metagenome (IMG submission 13797) | reverse complement strand
GATGATTTCCCCCAGTAGCGAAAAGGAAAAGGCGATCAGCAGCGTTGTCGTCCCGATCGCCAATCGCCCTGCGGATGGCCCCAACCAGGCATAGATAGACAGCGCTGCAACCGAGATCCAATTTCCTGGTAGGGTAATCAGATTGCTAGCCCAGGCGATCAAACAGACCAAAACAAGCGAGATCGCCGCAAGCACCGATCCGGTCGGCCCGAGCCAACCCAACCAGTCGTCCGTGTCGAAACCGAGATCAACGGCGCCTCGAATGACGTCGCTTACACGGTCGAGCCTAAAATTTAACGTGAACTGAAACATGCCTTCTCATTTTTGTCTAAAATGACAGCGAACCACTCGCTGGTTCCACCGTGTCGCACATCCTATTGTTGCCGATTGCTTATAGTCGTGTGACGAAGAAGACTCCTCAAAACAAGAGACGACGGAAGGAACAATCTTGGAAAGTTCGCAAAGTGTACTCGATACAAATGTTTTGGTGCTAAATCGCTTCTACATGGCGATTCGGGTGATCAACGTACGTCGCACCTTCACGCTGTTGTACCGTCAATGTGCGGAAGTGATAAGCCACGAAGACGATCAATACCTAAGCTACGATTTCGATTCGTGGTGTGAGTTGAGTCAATTGACGTCGCTTGAAAAGCAACCGGGCGAAGATTACATCCGTGCCGTTGGTTTCGAACTTCGTGTACCGCGAATCGTTCGCTTGACCCGATTCGACCGGATGCCGGTGCAGACGGTTCGTTTCAACCGCAAAAACTTGTTCGCTCGCGACGAGCATACTTGCCAATATTGCGGGCGCAGCGAGCCGACGAACAAATTAAGCCTCGATCACGTCATCCCTCGTTCACACGGTGGCCCGACTACGTGGGAAAATATCGTCTGCTGCTGCCTCCGCTGCAACAGTCGCAAGGGGGGTCGAACGCCACAACAAGCGAGAATGCAATTATTGACGCGGCCCACCAAGCCTCGTTTCAATCCACTGCTCGCCCAGTCGATCGAAGACCCACGCTACGAATGCTGGAAGACCTTTTTGCCTGCTGCGGGGTAGGGATTGGTCAACGGTCATTGGGTACTGGTCCCCCCCACTATTTTCCTGCTACTCTCCACTGATCCTTCGTAGGGCTTCTTGGTACTTCTCGGCGGTTTGGGCGATCACGTCGTCGGGAAGGGCCGGCGGATCGCTTTGTTTGTCCCAGCCGCACGCGGACAAGTATTCGCGAACGAATTGTTTGTCGAATGATTGTTGTGCGGTTCCCGGCAAATAGGTTGCTGCATCCCAAAAACGGGAACTGTCGGGTGTCAACGCCTCGTCGACCAAAACAAGTTCGTCACCGACAAGGCCGAATTCGAACTTGGTATCGGCAATCAGAATGCCTTGGCTAGCAGCATAGTCGGCGGCCTCGTTGTAAACCCGGAGTGATTCGTCGCGCAGCTTTGATGCCAACTCACTGCCGACATCGGCGATCATCCGATCGAGCGAGACGTTTTCATCGTGTTCACCCTCTTCCGCTTTCGTCGCGGGCGTGAAGATGGGTTCGGGCAGCTTGTCACATTGACGTAGGCCTGGCGGTAAACGATTTCCGCAAACTTCCCCGGTCCGTTCGTACTCACGTAGTCCGCTACCCTCGAGGTACCCTCGCACGACGCATTCAAACGGAATCACCTTTGCTTTTTCCACGATCATGATCCGACCTTCGAGCGGTTCGGTATCAAATTGGTCCGATAGCGACTTGGGGATCTCGACGGATTTTAGATGATGGCGAACATTAAGTTTGGAAAACCAAAACTGACTCATTTTGGTCAATAACCGGCCTTTTCCCGGTATTCCGGTCGGAAGGATAAAGTCAAAAGCGCTAATGCGGTCGCTGCTGACGATCATCAATTCGTTACCGAGGTCATAGACATCGCGGACCTTGCCGCTACGGCGTGGAAGCGGCAGATGGGTCCTTAGCAGTGCCGCTCGATCGGGGGACTGCGGCGTATCGAACTCGTATAACGGAACGTTCGCTTTGGGGGACAAGTTTTTCATGTTCCTAATTTGGCAAACCGAGGAATAATCAGCAAGCGGTGGACCAGTCATCTCGCGAATCGGGCTCGGAGGAAGTACAATAAAGGATAAGACCGATCTCGGCTATTCGCCCTTTTCCTTTTTCGTCTTCCTTACTACGCATTAGCTTGGCTTGCACTATGGGACAGTTCCGTTTCGATGTCCCGGAATCCGTTCAGAAACTCGTCGAACAATCGTTGTGGAAAAAAGCCTACATTTGTGGGATCGAGGGTGTGCCATGGCAATCGAGAAATGAGTTTGATGGGTCTCGATTGACGTTGACACGAACGATCGATTCTTCGGGAAAACTCTATCTGACGCTGCCCGTCAAACATGTGGGCTATTCGACGGTGAGCACGTGCAGTTTACGCCCGAGTGACGAGCCCCATTTGTTAACGTTGGAATTAGCTCGCGGGTGCTGCTACCGAGCGAGAATGCAATCGGACCATTGGGAACGGTCTGGATTGATTTTGACGGAAAAGTTCAAGGAGTTATTGAAAACGGGGACGCAGCGATTCTTGGATGCGGCCCAACGGCGAGGAGATCCTGGATTGGCTTCGGAGCTTTCGGTCGAAGCGATCTCACTTTTGACGCAAGCGTTGGCGAACTTGGGAGACAGTTTCGCACTTCAATCGATCGCCTTTCGCAAGCAACGTGAAATAACGATCGGCACGTTACTGGCGGGTTCCGTCTTACCACCCTGTCCGAAAACGACCTCGCACGGTGACGACTTTTGTGCCGCATTTAATTCCGCAGCGGTGCGAATTAGCTGGGCCGACATTGAGACCGATTCCGGACGATTCGACTATGACCATGCCGAAGAGTCCATCCGTTGGTGCGGAGAGCAAGGACTGCGAGTCATTGGTGGGCCCCTACTCGATTTTCGCGAACGGATGTTGCCGCATTGGTTGTATTTGCTCGAAGAAGATTTTGATGCGCTGCTTTCGGCGGTTTGTCAATTTGTCGAACGAACCGTTTTGAGATTGCGTGGCCAAGTTCAACTTTGGAATTGTGCATCGGGACTCAACACACCTGGACCGCTTGAGCTCAATGATGAACAAGTCATGCGGTTGGCGGTCGGGATCTTGCAAACCGTACGGCGTAACGATCCCAACACACCTGCGATCATGAGTTTCGACCAGCCGTTCGGCGAGTATCTGGCGAATCATCACGATGGCATCTCACCGATGCATTTTGCGGATGCACTCGCCCGCAGCGGTTTGGGCATGGCAGGAATTGGCTTGGATGTCCGAGTCAACTATGCAACCGGAGCAACGTTGCCGCGAACGGCTGTGGAGTTCGGACAAATGATCGACCGCTGGGCTACCCTTGGGATGCCCCTGATGGTTCAACTTGGCGTTCCTGGCGACCGTGGGTTCGACGAGCGTGCTGCGTATCCGGTCGAAACGCTCGTGGCGACCGAAGATGAGTTTGAACCGCGGATCGAGCAGCTTCGCGTCGCTGGCCCCTTTATTCGTACGCTACTTGCCAAACACTGTGTCCATGCGATTGTCTGGGAAGGATGGTGTGACGCCGAGCCTCACATCCTCAGCCACAGCGGGATGATTGATGCGAAGAATCAATCGCGACCGTTGTTGGAATACATCACACGACTTCGCCGCGAGTTTTTGGCATAGCCGTAGCGGCGTCTATCCAAGACGTGCGATTGATAGCTTGCGTGTCTCAACCTCGGTCAGCCGTTTTGTTTTGTGAGCGGCAAGCCGCTAGCCGCCGGTTCCTGACAGGGAATGACTCGGCTACTGTCTTGTCTTGGCCAGCCTTTCGAGTGGCACGTAGTATCGGACATAGCGGCCTCCGTCGCTAAACGGTTCGCCTTGGGGATGTTCCACGAGCACCGTCGCGCGGCGAGTGATTCGGTTGACTCGGCCTACCAGAACGTGTCCTTGATGAGCGAATCGTACTTGGTCGCCAATACGGATATCAAACTTGCGGACCGCCCGCTCTCGCTGGGTAATCAAATCGTGGCGGAAATCGCGATGGTCAAAATGTCGACGAGCGATCGATTGAAATCGAGCTTCATTGCAATTGCCACTGTTCCAAATCAGCATCTCGACCAGATGGGTGAACTCGTGTTCGGCGACTCGCTGCATCGCCTCAAGCCGATCACGACACAAACGGCCTGTCACCTCCACCGGACGATCGACGTCTTGTTCGAACGTCTGAAACAACAAGGTCGATGAAAGGACGAGTTCGAACTTTCGTCTGCCCTGACTTTGGCGGCCCTGACTTTGACCATCGGAGTAGTGGGTGACGAGTTTGCCAGCCACGCGAGTCATTCGCGACGAAAACCCAAACGACACGCCTTCCGCAGCAGCGGTCGGCAGAATTTTTCCTTCAAAGAACCGCTCGTCAATCATCTGAACCATTCGGACCAAATCGTCCCGTCCGACACGAGTGAAATTGGGCCTGTCCATGACCCGACTGAGCGACAACGTTTGTTGATAGATCTCCTGCTGCCAAGTCGCGATTTGGGCTGGCGAAAGCTGCCGCGACGCAATCGCCTTGGCGATTGCGTCGAGCGTCTCGGGGTCCCGAGGTTTGAGATTGTGGTTGGGTTCCACGGCAATGATCGTTGAGGAGTGAGGACGCGATTATTCAATTCTACGGAAATCGCCGGTTGAACGTCAGCCCCAAATACGGGTCATCTTTGAAGATCAAACGCTCGAATATTGGCCAAGAAACGGCATTTCCCGACCATCTCTTCAATTTTGCCGAGATTATGGCAACTGCTCGCTCAGAATCATTTGACGATTGTGGGGTCCTTGAATGATAATAGAGTCAACTATTGCTTCTCTTACGACTTAAGTGAAATCACTATGACGCTACCTGCGGCAACCACGACGACAGCCAACGAAACGAATTCGCGACGTCACAAATCGCTTTTTCTCGTGTTTCTATTTCTGATTCTAGGGTGCATGTTTGCTTTCTGCGTTAGATCACCCGGACAGGCTGCGGGAAACGGCAAAACCGAAGTCATTCCTCTGATCGATGCGTTTAAGCAGGAGAATGTCGTCAATCGGATGGACCGTGCGGCGAGGAGCTTTTCGCGTTTTCGTGAAGCACCCGCCGGTTTTTCGGAAGGCCGCGTCGCCCAGGCCTACTACAAAGACTATGTGCCAGCCATGATCACGCAGCCGGATGCTTATGACAAAGCATCGAAGTTGACACAGCAAGCTCTTGATTACTTAAGCGCTGCCCAGCGTAGCAATACCCCCAGTGCTCCTTACATCTTGCAGTGGATTTTCCAAGGCATGCAGCCTGTCGCAGAGGGAAACTATTCTCAAATCGCTCGAATTAACGCAGTCATTGCGCTTTCGCGACTTGATGAACGACAAGCCGATCCATCGAACCAGCGGCCTCCGTTGCCACTGCGTCGTGCTCTGCCGATTTTAATTGGGCTCTATGAAAACGAATCGAATAGTGAGGGCGTGCGAGCGGCAGCATTGCATGGCATCCGTCGGCATGTGGTTTACAGCTTCCCAATCATTTCACCAGAAGACCGGACGAAGCTAACGACGATGATGAACGAGTTACTTTCGGCACCGGTGCCAGACGATCGAACGGAAAAGTCTCACGCGTTTCTGCAACGCTATGCCGTCGATATCTTGGAGTACCTGCGGACCGACAATGGGCCTGCGATTGCCAAAGAATTGGTCAGTATCAGTACCGATTTGGATCGAGATGACTTAATTGCCTTGCACTCCGCTGCGCGATTCGGTTCGATGAAAAGCGAAGAGTTGGCTGGCCAAGTGCCCGATGCAGGAAAAGTGGTCGATAGCTGGACCGTAAGAGTTTGGCAAGCGTTTCGCGATGAACTCAACTACTTCGATTCGCTCGATCCACCTTCGCCTGCATCGGTACAACCTTCCTCACCCGAATCGGCGATCATTGAAGAAACGCAAACTCCTACTCGAAACTTGGGCGGGGGCCGCATGGGCGGGGGCCGCATGGGTGGTGGACGCATGGGCGGCGGACGCATGGGCGGCATGGATGACATGGGAATGGACGACTTCGACGACTTCGACGACATGGGCGGAGGCGGCATGAGAGGTGGCAGGTCAGGGGCTACTCGGGGTGGACGCTCTGGAATGGTTATGGACGACATGATGGACGACTTAGAAATGTACGACCCAGGCATGAGGGGGGGTGGCAGAAGGGGCGCCATCGCGACTCCTCAATACGATCCTCAGACCCATGAAATCGTCGCGTCAAGGAAACGTTTGAACCATCTGTTTGAGCAGCTCTACCTAGGAGCGAGCGGCAGCCCCAAAGTGGGAGAAGACCCTGGAACCGGAGGGCTGTTTAGCGCTGTTCCCGAAGACCAAAAGTCGGTCGTCCAACAGTGGTTGATTGAAAAGATGGAGCCCGTTTTAACGCTCGTGAATGATCGGTACATTCTCTCGAATACCGAGTTCTACAACGTTTTATTGGAACAAGAGGAGATCCTACGCGAACTGGCGGGCGAAGAAGCCAAGCGGATTATCAAAGAGGATCTAGAAAAGCAGGGCGTCAAAATGGATCGCAAGGATCGTGAAGAGAGGGACCGTTTCGGAAGCCCGCTGCCCGAGAATGTCCAGCCCGAGAATGTCCAGCCCGAGAATGTCCAGCCCGAGAATGTCCAGCCCGAGAATGCTGCTCCTGGTAATCCGAACCCAGCGAATGCCGATTCACCGAACCCGATGCCTAGCGGCGATGGAACTCCCTCCCTCGACGCAATCGAAGGATTCAAGTTGCCTTAAGCTGGGTCAAATCGTTTTCTTTAAAGACGACGTAAACCAGGCATTGACTGCAATGTCGCTCTGCTCTCGGAGCAGAAAGCGTCTTCGGCATGAGATTGAACGTTTGATCGAGCCAAGCGATTGAGTCAATCGAGCGAGTCAATCGAGCGAGTCAATCGAGGAAGTCAATCGAGGAAGTCAATCGAGGGACGCGTTCCGCTCGGGGAGCAGAGCGACAATCGCCTACTGACTGGCGATCGCTCCATCGAGGGCGATCGTGTCACTGAAGTCGTAAGGATGGAACGAACGGCCGATCTGTCTCGCCAGCATCCCTAGGTACAGTTTTCGGAACCGCGTTTCATTCGTTTCGCTGGTGTATTGACCTGTCGTCACTGGATAGGTGAACTGATCTAGATCCGTGCGATACAGCACGTCCCCCGAAGCGACATCAATCACCATCAATGTGACATCGCTACGCCCACGATACAAAGTGGGTCCGTCACGAAGCGTCAAATTTCGAAGCTCGACACCGATCACTTTGTCCGCCTTCACGCCTTTGCCGATTTCGGCAAAGTCGACCGTATCCCAACCGTGACTGTCTCGCCAATCGGCTATCTCGTCCTCACGGACGAGTCTTACATCATCGAGTTCTTTGAGCAAGATATCGCCAACGTAACGACTCAATAAACGCGCGGAAATGTTGTCCGAATACTCACTGTTGTCGGCCAAAGTGACGATTGCCAATCGGCAATCTTTTAGCTCCTCAGAATCTTTGTAATCGGCGGGGATTTTGTCAGCCCCCGTCGCATGGATCAGATTGGACACCAGGCCCAAGCAACCGGTTTGCGTCAGCATGAGCGTGGCGAACATCAGACTCGCCAAAACCGCCGTCAGGCCATGGGGATTGGTTTTCCAAAATAGCGTTGTCTTCATCGCGAATCCTTTCGCACTGCGATCATTCTCAAGTTCTTTGTGTCTGCAGAACCTCTCCAATAGCGATTTTCTGCCGCCAAAAACAAGTCTAATTGACGAACAAAGTCCAATTATGCCGATTAGGTGAACTTTTCGTCTGCCCATGGCCGATCTTGATAACGATAGAGACGATTCGTCAGTCGTTAAGGAAACCGTATGGGCCTTCTTGGAACAATTCAACAAGCGAAAAGCGGGCTCGAGGTAGCGCAACTCGGGCTACATGTCGTCGGCAACAATGTCGCCAATGCCAACACTCCGGGATACATCCGCCAAAATCTGGAGCAGGCGGCATCGATTTCGACTCGAGAAGGCAACCTGATCAAGGGACATGGCGTCCTGCCGACCGGGATCGTTCAAATCGTTGACAAGGCACTCGCCGAACGAATGATGAACGCCAAAACGGCGGTCGTCGGTGCCGAAATGTTGGAAAAGGCGTTCAATCAACTCGAAAATTTGTCGTCTGATTTGGACAACTCGGGACTGAGCCAACAATTCACTCAGTTCAATAACGCCATTCACGAGTTGTCCGCCCAACCGGGCGACACGTCCCTGCGAGAATTTGTGGTTTTGCAGGGCGAAACGCTGGCTACCAACATTCGCCGAACTCGACAAAACGCGATCGATCAACAAGGGTCGTGGGACGGTGAAATGAAGCAAATGGCCAGTGATATCAATCGCCTTACCGAACGAGTCGCCGAACTAAACCTCCAAATCGCCACGCTCGAGGGCAGCGGCAACAGCGATGCAACCGGACTACGCGACCAACGTTATCTCGCGCTCGAATCGCTCTCGGAGTACATGCAAATCAACTATCAAGAACAAGAAAGCGGTGTCATCAACGTCTTTGTCGGTGGTGACTATTTGGTCAGTAATAGTAACCATCGAGAAGTTTACAGTACCTATAACCAAGAAGCCGGTGGACAAGAGGTTCGCATTCTCGAAACCGATTCGCCTTTGCAAGTGACCGGTGGAAAATTGTCGGCATCGATCGAAGCCCGTGATGGCGTTTTCGGCGAGTACGTCGATCGACTCGATACGATGACGGCATCGCTAATCCGCACCGTCAACGAAGTCCATTCGCAAGGCCAAGGCCGACAAGGATTTCAAGCCGTTATCTCCAGCTCCCAAGGAGAAGCGGGTGTGCCACTGAACGTCGCTGGATTGCCATTCATCCCCGACAATGGCACCTTCGACATGAACGTTGTTGACGATCAGGGAAAAGTCATTTCGACGCACCAGATCAAAGTACGGCGTTTGGGCCAAGTCTCCGATTCGACCATCAATTCAATCGTATCGGATATCGACGCCATCGAGGGAATCTCGGCGAGTGTTAGTCGCGATGGGAACATCGAAATCCTTTCTGATTCACTCACGTCTGGATTCACGTTTGGGGAAGACACCAGCGGTTTTTTGGCGGCTGCAGGAATCAATACCTTCTTCTCGGGCAAAAATGCGATCGACATCAACGTCAATCAAGCACTCAAAGAAGACAGTGACCTATTGGCAATCAGCCGAGGTGGAATCGGCGAAGACACCGACGTTTTGACCAATCTGCTGGACCTCGTCGACCGACCGCTCGATGAACTGGACGGACGCAGTGTCCGAGGGATCTATGAAGGATCGCTTTCGACCCTAGGCCAACGCGTGGGTTTGCAAGCGAGTGAAGCGGAAGGACTGAGGAATTACCACGCGTCGCTGCACAGCCAACACTTGGCGATTACTGGCGTCAATATCGACGAGGAGTCGATCAAGATGCTCTCCTACCAACGAGCTTTCCAAGCTTCGTCGCGAGTGATTTCGACAGCAGCCGAGATGTTAGATATCCTCATCAACCTCTAGCTCCGTTAAACCGCGTGCCCAGCGGGCCGCGCGTACCTCGGGAACACGCGGCCCGCTGATCATGCGGTTCAGCGACGTCCGCTAGCGAGCAGAGACCTCTTTTTCTTTCGAGTCAGCGCGCGGCAGCCATTTTGCGATCATCGCCGATTCGGATAGGTTTACATGGCCTTCACATCGCATCTCATCCGCTTCACTTCTTAATCGGATGTGAACGATCACTTCATCGCCAAGTGGTTGTTCTGTCTGCCATTGAATAGGTACATGAAACCCACTGACGGGCTTCGACTTCGTCAGCCGTTTCACCTCTTCAGGCGAAAACTCCCATCGTCCGATTTTTGCTTCCGACGCTTCACGCTGCGGATCCAAAACGACGACGGTCAACTCGGCATCAATCTCAAAATCTTGCAAATTGACCGCTGCGCCCAGACGATCGACGGCACGGACAACCAAGTACAACCCATCGGGTTTGTCCAATTGCGTCGCAACATCGGGCAACTTCGCTCCGGACAAGCCGAGATGCAATTCCAAACGTTCCGGAGCCGACCGTTTGCGCTCGGTTGCCTTGACAGCATCTGGCAAAGGAATTTGGCCTGGGGGCGCTGGCAAATCCTCGCTGCCGGGATCGGGTGGCGGCAGCAGTTCGCCTGGTTCGATCGGCGAAAACTCCGTGTCTGACTTCCCAGGCGGCTCGGGACCACCGATTGGCGGCGGCAGCGGCAATTGCGGACCCTCGCCATCGGAAGACGGTTCATCTTCGAATGGACTTTCAAATCGATCGCTTGGAGCCGCCACGCCCCGATCAACGGTCCCCCGATCAACGGTCCCAGGATCAATCATCATGTCATCGAACCCGTGCTCGAGATCGAATGAATCATGGGGGGGTACCCAAACCGAAGGCGGGGCTGCGTTGAAGCTTGGATCGCTTGAGTGGACATCGAGCGGGTCCGTTTCTTCAGCGAGCTGTCGATTTGCTCGTTCTAACTTTTCTCTTAAAATCTGATTTTGGTAGTCTGCGTCATACAATTGGTCTTCGAGAACACGAATCTCGCTCGCCATTCGCTGCTGATACAAATCGTTGTGAGCACGGCTTTGGCAGCCCGACGAAGTCAGAAACAGGGCCACGAAAAACGTCATCGGTACTGAAAAACCAATGGTTTTAAGCGTTTTTGTTTCGTCAGGGTTGCCAGGCTTTGCCACGAGGATACTTGAACGGCCACAGGAGGGGGGGATTGTCGATACCGACAACAAACGGAATGATCCGAAGGCGATTAACTCGCCCTGAATCGCTCCGATAACGCGCAGCCCCCTTCCAGGTCAACGCCGATTTGCGCTGAGAAAAGGCAAACGGGCTCTCAATAGCCGCTACTCGTCGGACGGTCTTCCACCGCGATCGCTGGCAGGCCTAACTCTGATCGACATTCGTCTAACATCATTTTGGTTTGGCTCGCACCTACACGGCTGACCCCAATTTCGCGAACCTTTAGCATCGTCGCATAATCACGCACTCCGCCTGCTGCTTTGACCTCCACATGACTTGGCGAATGCTTTCGCATTAGCATCAAGTCCTCGATCGTCGCACCGCTGGTCCCGAATCCGGTCGACGTCTTGACCCAATCCGCTTTAAGCTCGGCACAGATTTCACAAAGCCGGATTTTGTGGGCGTCTTGCAAAAAACAGTTCTCGAAAATGACTTTTACTTTTTGCTGCTCTGCGTGAGCTACCTCGATGACCGCGGCGATGTCTTGACGCACATCGTCCCAATCTTCACTCAAGACCTTTGAGATATTGACGACCATATCGAGTTCTTCACATCCATCGGCTATCGCCTGCTCCGCTTCGGCTCGTTTGGTGCTGGTCATGTTCGCTCCATGTGGGAACCCAATCGTGGTAGAGGTCTTCACCGTGCTACCGGAAAGCAACTCGGCACACCGTTTGACGGCATACGGCATGATACAAACACTAGCGACATCGTAGGCTTTCGCTAGAGCAACACCTGCCTCCAAGTCGGAGATCGTCAAAGTGGGTGCCAAGAGTGCATGGTCGATCATTTTGGAAATGTCGAAATAAGTAAATGCCGAGGCCATCGATTACTCGTGAGTGAAAGGGGGTTGGTGGGGCTAGCGAGAAACGTACGTCTTGACGGCTTCCGCCACGAGGCGACGCAAAACAAAAGCTGATAGCGCCTAGTTTGTCGATTCAAGATCTAACAGAAACTGCTTCGTTTGCAAACCGCCGGGGGCGTTGAAGCCGCACAATCGCCCGTCACTTGCGACCACTCGGTGGCATGGAATCACAATCGGAATTCGATTGCGAGCCATCGCCGAGCCGACCGCTCGACTGGCTCCTTCGCTACCGGAACGTCGCGCAAGCTCTTTGTAGGAGAGGGTCGTTCCAGCAGGGATTTCGCGACATTTCTGATAAATGATGGTGGAAAACGGCGTCCAACTCCTTGAGTCGATTTTAATTCGATCGAATCTCGCCTTACCCGTTTGAAAAAACACCGAAAGCTCTTTGTCAAGCAAGTCACCGCGTCGCTGGGCAACCGAATCGGCGGTGGTTGATTCGGAGACGACATCAACCTCTTGTCGCCAATGTAGCCGATACAATCCGTCTTGGGTCCACTGCGTCCAAATCGTGCCAAATGGGCAATCATGCTCTCGAGTCAAACAGATGACGGGCGCTCGCCCATGTTTGGGAGCAATGGTATTTTTAGGAGTAATGGTTTGCTTCATGAGTTATTTTCCAATACAAAAGCGGCTGAATACTCGGTCGAGTAAATCATCTGTATAAACGGCCCCGGTAACCTCGCCCAAACACTCTGCGGCTAAGCGAAGTTCCGAAGCGACAAATTCGTGGCCGTCTCCTCCAGCGACCAAGCCGATCGCCGACGCAATCGCTTGTTCGGCTTGGGTCAGCGATTGGGCACAGCGAGCAGCGGTGCCGATCACCGATCCTGTCTCTTCTTGATCGCGAGCATCGAGTTGCGATTCAATTCGGTCCTTCAGTTCCGTGATGCCTGTACCGCTTAACGCGCTTGTGTAAACCCAATCGTCTAGGGGTATCTGCTGGGAAACCAAATCAGTTTTCGTGGCCACCCAAATATCGATAACGCTACGCTTTCCCGCAAGCGTGAACGAACGGAGCTGGTCTCGCTGTGCAGCCAAGTCGCCTGTCGACGCATCGACACACCAAAGTCGGATGTCGGCGGAAAGACCTGCGCGATCGGCGTGCCCCTGAGAAGCCGATGCGATTTCGTCGAGCGTTCTGTCTTCGGTTTCTTGTTCAATCCCTGCAGTGTCCACAAACTGTACTTTCCGCCCCCCATCCGTTTTGCAGTCGTTGGTTGGACTACCGAGCGTCGTCGTGACGTAGACCGCATCGCGAGTCGTCCCAGCGACATTTGCCACGATCGCAGCGTTATTGCCAGCGATTGCATTGATCAGTTGGCTCTTACCCGCATTCGGCTGGCCGCGAAGAACGATGATTGGTGTTGCTGCCGCACCCCCTCGACTGCTGAGCTTGGTACGAATGCGATTGAGCGACTCGCGAACATCCGTCAATCGCTCCGTCAGTACTTCGTCGCTAATGAACTCGATATCCTCATCGACAAAATCGAGACCTGCTTCCACATCGGCTAACAGATTCAACGTCGTGCTCCGCATTTGCTCGAGCGGACGCGACAAATTTCCAGCGAGTTGTTCGAGTGCCTGGTGAAGCGATCCGCGTCCTTCCGCTTCGATGACACCCAGGACCGCCTCCGCTTGAGTCAAGTCGAGCCGTCCAGCCAAGAACGCCCGCATCGTAAACTCACCAGGACGTGCCGCACGAGCACCCGCTGCCACCAACCGCTGAACAATCGATTGAAGAATTGGCAGCGAGCCATGGGTATGGATTTCGGCACTCGGTTGCCCCGTATAACTCCGCTGCGAAGGCCACAGTAGCAACGTCACATGAATCTCGCCGAGTGGATCGCCTAAATCCAGCATTGTTTCGATCGCCCGAGCCCCCCGTTTACTCGGCAATTCGATCGATAGTGATCGCAAAACCGTTAGGACCGTATCGCCCGACAGCCGCACAATGCCACGAACCGCAGGCGTCGACGGGGAAGCAATCGCAACGATTGACTCGGTCGAATCGAGCATGAAGGATACTGAGGATTAGAGAAAAGTAGGCAAATCTTGGCACATATCGCATTCTATCAGATCTGTAGAACGCCCCCAGTGGAGGCTACCCAGATCGAGTTTGCCACGTTTTGGCTGCTTCGAACCTACGAAAGTCATGCTCACAGAGAAGCGTGCGACAATTTATCAGGATGTTTTTCTCTACGAGAAATCGCAGTCCCTTTGAACGCAAGCTAGGTTTTCATATCGCAGTCACGAGTGTGGTTGCAAACCGCAACCGGGCGGGATGCCGCTTTTTACGATTGCTATATCACTGTGGAGTGCTCAAATGCTTTGTCGATTGTCCGTAAAGGGCCGAATGTTTCTCTTGATCGGTTCGATCATGTTCTTGTTTGTCGTGATGGGCGGCTTGGCAATACGCAACGTCGTGCAAGTGAACGAAGCCAGCATCGCCAGGATGGGCGACGTCATGTTGGCCGATCAAAAAGAAAAACTACACGTTGCCAGTCATACGATTGCGATCGCGGTCGGACATGCAATCGCCGATGTCAAGGATCCTGACGAACGGATCGCGATCATTCGTCAGATGGTTGACGACATTCGATTTGAAGAAGACGAATCGGGATACTATTTCGTGTATGACGGTACGGTCGTCGTGGCCTTGCCACCCAAGAAAGAATTGCAAGGCACGGACATGGCCGAAAAAGCGGATCGCAATGGCGTGCTGTTTGTCCCCGAGCTACAAGATCAGGCAAAAGCGGGAGGCGGATTCGTCGAATACGTCTGGCCGAAACCAGGCATGGGAGACGTCCCCAAAATCGGCTATGCCGAAATGATTCCAGGCACGAACATGTGGATCGGCACCGGTGTGTACTTGGATAACATCGCCGCGTATCAAGCGTCGATGAGAGAAGCTAACCATGCCCAACTCAAGAGCAACACCATTAAAATGGCTGTGATATCGGGGGGCATTTTTATCGGCGTCCTATCACTTTGTTTGCTGATCGCGTTAGGTTTCGTGCGCACGCTTCGACAACTCTCCGAGAAGTTTGAAGACATTTCGGAAGGCGATGGAGACTTGACAAAACGAATCGCCATCAAGTCGAAAGACGAGTTTTCGGAACTCGCAAATCGATTCAATACGTTCATGGCAAAACTTCATGGTATTGTCGTGACGATTTCTGAAAACACGGTCCATCTAGGTGGTGAAGCTCAAAGCCTCTCCAACATAGCGATCAAGTTATCTGCCAGTGCCAAGGACACGTCGTGCCGAAGCAATAGTGTCGCCTCAGCGGCTGAGGAGATGAGCACGAATTTGCAAAACGTTGCTGCGGCAATCGAGCAATCCGATTTGAATGTTCGGATGGTCGCCAGTGCTGCGGAAGAAATGACGACGACGATCAGCGAGATTGCGAAAAACACCAGCCAAGCAAACCAGATCTCTGGCAAGGCAGTCTCTCAAGCCGAAGCGACGACCAAGCAGATGGCACGATTGAAGGATAGTGCCACCGCCATTGACCAAGTCACCGAAACGATCACCGAAATTTCGGAACAGATCAATTTGCTGGCCCTCAATGCCACGATCGAAGCGGCCCGCTCCGGGGAAGCAGGAAAGGGCTTTGCCGTCGTCGCAGGCGAGATTAAACAACTTGCCAAACTAACTGCTGACGCGACACTGGACATCAAGTCGCGGATTGGTGAGGTTCAAGAAACGACCGATGCAACGACGGGTGAAATCCACGCGATTACGGAAATCGTCAATGAAGTCAACCAAATCGTCGCAACGATTAGTCTCTCCGTGAACGAACAATCGAAAGCGGGCGAAGAGATTGCCTCGAATATCTCTCAGGCGGCTTCCGGCCTTACCGAGGTCAATCACAGTGTCCGCGAAATTTCGACCGTGGCCGCATCGATCACACAAGACATCGCCGTCGTCAATGAGGCTTCGAGCAAGTTCAACGAGAATAGCTCGCAGGTCGACAACAGTAGTGGCGGTGTCCGATCGTTTAGTGAGCAATTAAGAATTGCTGTCGCAAGCTTTAAGGTTTAACAGCTTGATAATGGGAATAGCCGAACGGTGTTAGAAAGCAAACAGGGAATTATAACCTGCCGCCGTTCGTGCTTTTCGACGATCCGTTTGATACTCGTGGCCCGCGGTAGGGTGTTGCCATACTTGGTACAAGGAGCGGTTCCACGAGTGGTTCAAGGAATGAACGGGCGGTTGAACGGGCGGTTGAACGGGCGGTTGAACGTCGGTGGACGGCGTTGGGCAATAACCATGATGGTAGTGTTGCGGCTGATAGTAAGTAGCCTGATTCAAGTGAACCGTAGGAGTCGCAACCGTTGGATTGGCATCCATGAACGATCCGTATTGCTCTGCATTTGCTGAGCCAGCATAAGCAACACTGACACCAATGGCAGTCGCCAGCAGGAACGCTATGTTTTTGAATCGCATTGAGCTAAGCTCCGAAAAGAGTTTGGTATTCAAGTGACGCGGGACAAAGGCGTCAATCTCAAATGCACTCTAAACGGAGAAGTCAAACGGCTCAAGCAAAATTTGTCGTATTTTCTAGCGTGTGGGTCCGGTTCGTCGGCTTCGACACATCCCAAGTCTTCTAGTTGATACAACCGTCACGACACCAACTCAAAAGAACAATTGCACTTGGCTGCCGAGGATCGTTTGACCATCGCTTCCCGGTTGATCGGCAATGATTCCGGCATTTCCAGCGGTGAACGGAAGCGGGTCGAACGCATGTGTCACCTCGACAGTCAACTTGCACGCATGACGATCAAAATACCAATTGAAACCAGCCGTTACTAAACTAACCGTGCTGTCATCAACAACCGCAGCGATGTTTCCAACGTCGCGAAAACCATCGAAGTCGATATATTCGCATCGCAAAAACGGTTCCGCTTTTTCAGGAATGATCTGGTAGCTTGTCATCAGGAGCGCCCCCGATTGGTTCACATCGATGACTTCGTTTTGTGAGTGACGTCCGACGGTGGATGCAAAGATCATGAAACCGTCGTTTTCGTAGGTCAAGTCAAACGTCCACGCCAGAAAACTGTTGTAGTCGTTGGTCAGATCGTCGTCACCGGTTTCGCCTTGCTCGTAGTGGATGCCCGCCCCCAGGAAAAAAGCGGCCTCTTCGCCCGACCAAGAGGCCAGATCACCGAATTGAGCCCATTCTCCAAACAATTTCCAATCCGCTCCGAACGTGAAAGCAATGTCGGCATTGTCCAAGTAGAAATCTTTGGCTTTTGCCGCTGAGCCGGAATGGCGGCCATCACTAAGGAATCCAATCATGCGAAGGCTGTCGCCTTGGCTCGTTAGCGTGATGCCCTCCAGAACGCCTGTCGTAAACACGCTATTGTAGTACGACCGCTCGATCCCCAATTGACGTGCATAACTGACATCAAGCTCACGCAAAAACGCCGGATTTCGAAGGCGTCCCAATTGGACGAGCATCCCGTTGGAAAGTTCGTATCCAATCCGAGCTTCTTCAACGAATCGAGTCCCCGTCGATCGGTCGCCATTAAGCACAAACCAATAGTCTAATTGGGGCACAATTGCGTTGCCCGCGAAGATCAAGGACGCCCGTTCAACCACGAAACCCGATTCGGTCGAATCACCAAAAGCAGGATCAATCTCGCGCCAATTGGAATAGTGCCTCGCCTGCAGCAATCCCCTCAATTTCAGCTTGAAACTGTCGTCATCTGTCTTGATAAAAAATCCATTATCATATCCGGCTGAAAAGCCTGGCGTGGCCGGTTCGACGTCACAAGGCATCGTTTCAGCGTAGGCGGTATCGAAAGGTGGTGAATCGACAACAGCCGTATCGAGTATTGGGGCTTCGAGCATCCCGCCTTCGAGAAGGGCCGGAGATTGCCCCAACGCATTTGGCCCCGATGCGATGGGCTGTATACCTAAAATGGCTAAACCAATAACCATTCGATAAACCCTTGTACGACATCCCATCAGAAACACGCTCCTTCGCCATTTTGCCCCAGCTTGTAAATTGGTTCCCTTAGCATTTTTGTTTTGAATGAAAGAAAAAACCAATAGTGGAGTCGTCAAATTGTTTGCCTGCAAAATAGGCCTATCAAACGAAATTGACTCGATTCCATATTTCGTTGCAGAACGGACTGCATGATGGGTTTAATCGATAAAAAGCACCCAAGCCGAACTTTGCTCCCTTTAGGTTTGTTCCGAAAATCTCTCCCCAAACGTCGTGGTCCAATGTCGCAACCACTTCGATTTTATGCTCACCAGGGAGCCGCGCGTCGGTCGTTTTGGTGGTTGGTGCGTGCCCAGTTGATCGCACTGGTTTTGACCGTGGTTGCCTTCAGTCTGTTTCCCATCGACGACATTGCCCACCGATACAACACGGCAAGGGTACAGGCGGGCTATTTGCATCCGAGCGTCATGATTGCGGTCAAGCCGATCAATGAGGAGGGGATGCTAAACCTGTTCGATTTAGTCGATCATTCCGATCCGATCATTCGCGAGGGAGTCAAGGCGAGGTTAGCCCATCGGTTGGAGGAAATTCGCAAACAGCGAGCTGGAAATCCGAGTCACTGGACCGCTTTCCAGCTAGCGGAGACTCGTTTGTTTGAGAAATTGGAAGCTCACGCGTCCGTTTTGCAGCCCTACCTGGGCCAACCGAACGCACGCCAAAAGTCGGCAGCCGAGTTCACCAACTACGCGATGCAGTGGTATTAGGATGAGGCTAATAGGTCGTTCAGCTCTCCGAGAGCAGAGCGAAAAATCACGACGGACGGATCACAAGCACGAATCACTGCTTTCGCACTGGCCAATACTTTTGTATCATCCTCCTCCATGACAAAACACATCTTTGTAACCGGCGGCGTGGTCAGTTCACTCGGAAAAGGGCTGACGAGCGCCTCGCTGGGAATGCTACTAGAACACCGTGGTTTACGGGTCCGAATGCAAAAACTGGACCCCTACATCAACGTCGATCCCGGCACGATGAGCCCTTATCAACATGGTGAGGTTTACGTCTTGGACGACGGCAGTGAAACCGATTTGGACCTGGGGCACTACGAACGGTTCACCTCGGGCAAATTGTCGCGTGACTGCAATTACACGACGGGCCAAATCTATTTGTCGGTCATCGAAAAGGAACGCAAGGGCCTTTTTTTAGGGAAGACGGTCCAGGTCATTCCGCACATCACCAATGAAATCAAATCGGTCATCAAACGGATCGCTAGCGACGATGTCGATGTCGTCATTACCGAAATCGGCGGAACCGTTGGCGATATCGAGGGGCTGCCGTTCTTGGAAGCGATTCGTCAATTCTCGCTCGATGTTGGCCGCGAAAATTGTCTCTACATGCACCTGACGTTGGTGCCCTATTTGAAAGCTGCCGATGAGCTAAAAACGAAGCCGACCCAGCACTCGGTAGGCCAACTGCGTGAAATCGGGATCCAGCCAGACGTGTTGGTGTGCCGCTGCGAACACTCGATTAGCCGGGATGATCGCGAAAAAATCGCTCTGTTTTGTAACGTTCCCGTCGAAGCGGTCATCGAAGAGAAGGATAAGGATTTTTCAATCTACGAGGTTCCCATTTCACTCGTTGACAACAAGCTCGATGAATTCGTGGTCAAACGTTTGGGGTTACCAGCGTCAACGCTCGATATTACCCCCTGGACCGATCTGCTTCATCGGCTACGCAACCCACGTCATGAAATTTCAATTGCCGTCGTTGGGAAATACGCCGAACACAAAGATGCCTACAAATCGATCTACGAGTCGATCGATCATGCGGGGATGAAACACCAGGCTCAAATTCGCATCGGACGGGTCCAAAGCGCCGATATTGAACGAGAAGGAGCCGAACGACTATTGAGCGGTTACCATGGAATTTTGGTCCCGGGCGGCTTTGGTGAACGGGGCATCGAAGGAAAAGTCCAAGCGATCCAGTTCGCGCGTGAACGAGGCATTCCGTTTTTTGGCATTTGTTTAGGCATGCAATGTGCCGTAATCGAATACGGTCGCAATGTCGTCAAATTGGAAAAGGCGCACTCCAGTGAGTTCGACAAGGACACCAAGCACCCGGTCATTTGTCTATTGGATGAACAGAAAAACGTAACCCAAATGGGCGGCACCATGCGTTTGGGGAGCCAACCAACGAAACTGGATCGACATAGTTTGTCGGGCAAGGCTTACGGAACGGACCACGTCGAGGAAAGACATCGGCATCGCTATGAATTCAACAACCAGTACCGTGAACCGTATGAATCAAGTGGAATGCGGTTTGCGGGTACGAGCCCCGATGGTAGTTTGGTTGAGATCATTGAAGTCCCCGATCACCCCTGGTTCGTTGCCGCTCAATTCCATCCTGAATTTAAGAGTAAGCCATTAAAGTCGCATCCCCTGTTCGCTGGCTTTGTTGAAGCAGCGATCGAGCGTCGAATCAAGAAGATTGAAAAAGAGGCCAACTCGGAAACGTAAGCAGCAGTCTCAATTATAAACCGGAGAGAAAAGCAATGAGCGATTCGCAAGACCCGAACCAAGACCAAAATTCTGAACAAGAAGAGCCGAAGCTCGTCATCGATAGCGACTGGAAAGAGCAGGTCGCCAAGGAAAAAGAGCAAGCGGCTGAAGCCCCTTCGGAGCCCGTTTCAGAAAATGACGGGGCCACCAAGGAAGACATAGCCGAAAGCGTTTCCCAGGCGTCCGAAGCTGCATCGCCGACCCAACAAGCTCCACCGCCAGCGTCCTTCGAGGTTTTGATTTCGATGTTGTTTACTCAAGCAATGATGATGCTCGGCCAGATGCCTGACCCGACTTCGGGTAAAGCCGAGATCAACAAGCCGTTCGCGAAGCATTACATCGACACCCTCGATATGCTAAGCGAGAAGACGAAGGGCAACTTGTCCGACGAGGAAGCAAAAATGCTTAGCGAGGCCTTGCACGCCCTGCGAATGATGTATGTCAACGTCAAAGCGTAGGAACTTACGCGGACACGATCTCCAAGAGCTCGATCGCCGGGTCCCCGTTACAGTAGATTAGCGCCGTACGTCCGTAGAGCTTGTCACCCACTTCTCGCTGCATGAGCGAGCCCAATGTGGGGCCGACTTGAACTTTCCATAACGCACACAATTCGACGTCGCACATCAGGTTGTGTTCGATGAGAACGCGTCCAAGTGGTACTTGTCTGCTCTCAATCCGTCGCCACGATTCTTCGTTGAGTAAGTCGACATTCAAGCGAACCATGCCATACAAAACAGGACGCTTCGTCTGCTCGGTCAACAACGTAATCTCTCGCTGATACCAACATGCATCTCGTTTTGCTCGGTGGACGACCACATCCACTTTTTCATCGTGAAACGCTTCCACCGTCACCGTCATGTGACTGTGGTGGTTTAGCAGCTTTTCATAGGGTGGCGGAACGACGTCGACCAGCTCAATCAGGCCGACTTCAGATTCGTCTGATGGCCAATTATAAAATTGATTCATCAGCTTATTAATTTCGATCGTCGGCTTGGTCGACACGAATGATTACCCCTATTTGTGTTTAGCGTTGTTTGCTTTTTTTAAAGCTTCGCTCACTCGGCGGAGGACGTCCTGATCTTCACGGCTAAGAGCGTCTACACCGTCACGATGCAAGCGTTCAAGGATAGCGTCTAACTTACTGGCATCAACCGCCTCTTGATGTTCTTGCGTTAATGCCCGGCGCAGTTTACGACGCGACATCCATGATTTTGCCTTGTCCCCCAACGTATCATTATAAGCATTTCGTTCGCTTAAGCTCGCGTCCTCCTCGTCCTCCAATCCGTTCACTTCTTCATCCGTCGTGTTCGAAAACGAATGAACCAACTTTCGAACGTTCGACATTCTCGACGTTCGAACCAGCCACATCGAAATCAACAGTAGCAGGGGCCAACGAGGAACATAGAGCGGCTTTTCGCTTTGCAGCATCACAAACGCAAGCATGGCGGTCGAGATCGCAGCAAGAACGAGGCCTCGATGAATCCACCTCGACTCGCTCGCTCGATCTTTCATTCCAAGACTCAAGACGGAAGACGCCAACAGATGACGACCGAGCGATTTTGGCAATGGAAACAGCTGGGCCGCAATTTGGAATAAAAACAACCAGCCCGCTAAATTCAACAACGCTTCCGTCGATTCCAGATCGAATCCAGAGATCGCAAACCAGGTCTCCACCTCAGCGCCGCTGGCGTCTGACAATTTGGCTTCCGTAAGACCAAATCGATCGCGACTCCACCGAGACGCCAACAATAGACTGCAGCCAATAGCCAACATTACCGAAACGGTCATCACGCTCGTTTGCAAGGTCCGCTTTGCCGACATCGCACCGTTTGACCAGCGGGTTCCTACCAACCCAACTTCAATAAAGTGATGGTTTGATCCAAGTCCCAACCGGTAGGCGGCGGCTTGAACAAGCCAACCGAATGTCCAAATGACCACGGCCATGGTGGATGCAAACGCCAAATCTTTGTTCCCGGCACTGCCCGCAAACGTGGCAACAATACCGACCACAATCCCCAACGCAATCAAAAGCGAATAGGAAAAATAGAGCGAGCATCCCGCAATTCGCCCCATCGGAATCGCTAAAACCGGGGGTTCGACCAGCGGACGATGCGACTCGTCTTCATGATGCGTTGACGTCTTCAACGGAAACGACCTTCGAGGATCGATGGTTGTGTATAGGAAGCTTTTCTAAGTTATACACAGACCCCATCGATTCCAGAATCAATTTTTCCGAATTTGTTCATGGCTTTAAGGTTGGAGTCCAGGCTTTAGCCGCTCCGGAGCGTCTCGTGAATCGGCTAAAGCCTGGACTCCAACTCTCATTTTGAACAGCCCACCTCTAGGCTGCCGCACGCTGTTTCGCTCGGGGCTCGTTCGTCAACCAATCGCGGATTCCCGCATGGTCTTCGTTCCATTGTTCGCTAATCCGGCATTCGCAAAAGACATGAAACATCATATCGACGGTATCGCTCAACGTCCGAATGGCATCGATGCGATCGTTTACGTCGAAGTCTTCCTCTTCATCGAGATGAATTTTCGCACCACTGATTCCAAACGTTTCCGCTTGCAAAACCAGGTCGAATTGTCGGCCTTCGCGAATCAGAGTCAAGCCTGTTTTTCGAGGCATTTTGCCACTTCGAATCGCTTCGGTTGCTTCCGCCAAACTGGTGGGGAACTCGGCCGAAATCGTTTCTTTTCCGTTTTCGCCAAGCGGGCATTCCAACGATAATGTCTTGGTCATCATCGCGGTCACTTCACTGTCGTCCGCCAATGTAAACGAGTCGGTTCCGTTTTCTAGTTTCCACCATAACCAAAGCAAGAACTCGTTACCCAAGAAATCAGGCAGTTGCGAATGTTCGTTGTCCCAAACCAGACTGCTGAATGCACACGCTTCGACAAAGTTGGCGTGCAGACAATCATCCATTTCGGCAACTTTGTCGGATGCAGTAGCCCAATTTTTGGCGATCGTGCCTGCACTAATGTGTCTGAGTTCTATCTCGAAGACTTGCTCGAGCAAATCGATACAATAACCACTGGCTTTTCCAGCCGTGCCGCCAAAATAAAGAAGATTTTGCCGACAATCCCACAGCATGGGGAACGATTGCATCTTCCGATACTTGCCGCTGGCCGCTTCCACAGCACATCGCTGCTCAACAGCCTCCTTTGCATCCTTTCGTTGTGATTTCGAGGGCACGCCACTCGGACTATCCTTGGCGTACCCGAGCAGTTCGATCTCCAACCATGCTTTGCGGATCGCCGACGGGATTTGGTTGGTATCAATTCGCACGCCCACATGGACCGCATCATTGATCACGTTTTTCCCGAGGTCGAATTCCTGATCGAATAGATGAGCACCACCGAGGAAACCAACATGAACGTTTTCTTCCGAAGCGGTTTCAACGTTGCCAGCGGCGTTTTTGGCAAGGAGCTCAATCTGCTCGTCACTGAACTGCGACGCAGCGAAGCCTTCGATGCTAAACCGTTCAAACCCCAAATTGCCAGAAAGAAAGGGCATGGATACTCCCAAAAAGCGAGTGAAGAAATAGAAGCCAGAGCGTGAATAGACTTATCGGCGGCCTCAAAGACGAAGCTTGCACGATCCTCGAAGAAGCGTACGATGCAATTATTTGAAACGACCGGTAACATCATGCTAAAATTTCGTGGTTACAAACTTTTCTATCAAAACAAGGACGCGGCGGAGTCGATGATCCGCCAAATTGACGACTTCCCCTCCTTCTTTACCCCCCAACTCGAACGTCCACTCATTATCGATTGTGGGGCAAACATCGGTGTATCGGTTCTGGAGTGGAAACGACGCTGGCCCGGTTGCGAAATCCTGTGTTTCGAGCCCAACCCACATACCTTCAAAATCCTGCAAAAAAATATCGATGTCAACGATGTCCCAGGCGTTCGCTGCATCCAAGCCGCCCTCGCCAATCACGATGGACACACCGCGTTGTATGGTGACCTCTCCAAACAAGGCGACGCACGCGGCAACTCGATCGATTCCGCCTGGGGCCACCGCGGCGAGTTCGAAACAGCCACTCAAGCAGAAGAAGTCAAAGTGATCTGCAAACGCTTGTCCCCCTACCTGCAGGGGAGAAACGTTAGTTTTTTGAAACTCGATATCGAAGGTGCTGAACAACAGGTGCTAACGGAGATTGCAGCGGAGCTGAATTCGGTCGAGGCAATCTATGTCGAGATCCATGAAACGCGTGATAGCCACTCGCGCAATTCCGCCGCCGCGATCGAGCAACAACTCACGTGTGCTGGCTTTACGATCGAAGCCGAATCCCGGTACGACCAACATGCGCTGCCGCCGCATCTCGATGATTGGCGAAAACGAGTGGGGGCGAGCCAAACTCAGTTGATGGCGTGGCGATCTTGAAATGCAAATCGTAGCGGAAGTCGTCAAGACTTTCGACTAAGCCACTTGCTGTCCCATCGCTACTTGAGCTTCGATTTCGTCAATCGCTTGGCAGACATGCTCGACGCCAATTGCGCGCATTGCCGAATTATCCGCGCTGCGGCGGTGGTGATGGGATCCTCGCTCGTAGGCTTTCTGCAATGCAATATGACCGTACGGGCCACTGTCGCCCGGTCGAGTTGCTCCGTACAAACCGATCGTTGGTGTGCCCACGGCGACCGCCATGTGTAACGGCCCGCTATCACCGCTGATAAAAAGATTTGCTGTACCGATGAGGGCCGCCAAATGATGCAAATCGGTGTCGGGAGCCAACTTGGACGCATTGTCCGAGTGAGCGACAATGCGCATCGCCATCTCCTTCTCGGTGTGGGACCCCCATACGACAACGCTCTTGTACTGATAGCGGTCGCGAAGATATTTGGCTGTCGAAGCGAATCGATCGACTTCCCACAATTTCGATTTCCACGTTCCACCTGGATTGAGCACGGCCAAGCGAGGGTGTTTCATCGACCGTCGCCACCGACTAGCCCATAACGCAGCTGTCTTCGGTATTGGCAGATCCCATTGAATGTCAGGCGAATGGATCCCGAGAGGTGTGAGTAATTCGAGTGAGCGGTCGGTCAAATGTCGAAAGGCCGGTTCTACGCGAACATTGTTCATCAAGCGACCGATGGGACTGCTGTACTTTCCTGCATATCCGATCCGCTGTTTCGCACCCGAGATCCGTCCGGCGAGGGCTGACTTTGTGTCGCCTTGGCAGTCGATCGCGATACCAAATTGATGCCGACTCAGTTTTGCTTTCGTGCTACGAATTTCTGCGGCAGAGCGATACCATTTCGGCGGTAATTGAACGACGGCATCGATTGCATGATGGCCACAAACCATCGGCGCGGCCAACTTTTCGACGACCCATCCGATGTAAGCATCGGGAAATTCACGCCGCAGCGCGCATACAACCGGCAACGTCAAAATCGCATCGCCAATCGGATTGAGCTGGCTGATCAAGATCCGTGGACCGCTACGTTGGGTCTTTGCCTTGTTATGCATTTATCCAATCCATTTTGTATAGGTTCGATTCATTAGCCACATTGGAGTTCGCCACGGGTGCATACCGACATTCAAAAAAATTTTGCCTGGGATATGCCTCAAATCGCCGGGGCAAGCAATCACCGGCGCTAACGCCCAAACGGCTAATTCATTCCAGCGCTCCCTAGGCTGCGTCGGTCCAGTAGTCTTTCAGCCAAGTTGCTGGGCGAGTCGACTTGAAGAGGCCCGCCGAATAGCCAGCGATCGCTTGGTCGGGCAACGGATAGCCATGAAACGCCAAGACACGCATGTCGCGAGGTTGATGGGGACTGCGGACCAAATTCATCGGAAACGTGGGCCGACAACTTCGCTTGAAACTGCAAACCCATTCGCTCGGCCAAAACGCCAAATCGTCCATTAACGTTCGACTTACATATTGCTGTTCAATACGAAACGTCTGCAACACTTCGGTTTGGTGGTCACAGAAATGATGGTAGACGCGAACATGTTTCTCGGGGTTGAAACGGAACACCGATGTGTTTCCCACGCGCCCATCGCGACCGGGCATCCAAGCCCGCCGCTTTTCCAACCAATCATGGATGACGCAGAAGCACCCAGGCTGGTAAGCAAAAAAATCGTCAAGCGATCCCGTCAAAACGACATCCAGATCCAAGAAAAGCGTGTCGCCTTGAAGATTAGCCAAATGGGGCTGAAACAACCCCACTTTACGCCAAGTCTCACCACCTTTGCGAGCATCGAAGGCATTTTCGTCAAACGGTGTGACCGGTAAGGGATGAACCTCGACCTGAGAATCGATCCCGCCCGCGTCGTCCGTTAAGCAAATGAAGCGAAATGGCCTCGATAAATGCTTGCGAGTTCCGCTGAGCAAGCGATTGACATACTCGCTGCCGTATTTCTTACCCCACTTAATACACAGTATGTTTGCTACCATTTCAGGCTCCCTGCCGTATACCATCATAGCCGTTGACGATCACAGCCATTGACGATCAAAATCCTTGAACCACGTTCGTATCAAATCAGGCTACGCCAATTTGGCGATCAAGGGAATAGCGATTCTGCAGTGGCTAAGGTGTAGCCTTTAGGCGATTCCGTGAGGCGAATAGATCGGCTAAAACTCGATTTCACCCCCCCCTACGACTGAAACAGCGTCCGCTCTATTCTGTAGCGCTCATCGACAACAATCGCGCAAGAGACGCCATGCAAACTTCATCGCCAGCGGAGGCTGAATGGATCGCGACCGCCTATCACGAGGCTGGCCATGCGGTCATGGCGCTATCGCTGGGACGATCGATTCAAAAGGTGACGATATCCCCAAGCCAGACGGCTCAGGGCGAAGCGAGACTTGGAATTTGCGAGCTCAAGAAGGGACGCTCGAAACGCTCCAAAGACGCCCTTGAAGATGACGCACTGATATTGCTCGCAGGCATGGTTGCCGAAGCTAGGTTCACAGGCGAATACTGCGGCCGTGGAGCGGCTCAGGATTTACGAATGGTTCGCTCGCTTTTAGCATCCCGAGCAGGCTCGATCCGGCAGCTCGAACGACTCGAAAAACGCTTTCTCAGCAAGACCGAACACCTGCTTTATGAGACGGCTCATGCCAAAGCGATCCACTGGATTGCAGCGGAACTGATCGCCAAAACAACCATCAGCGGGCGAGCAGCTAAACACTTGTTCAACCAAAGTGTTCAATCGGCTTCACCGTAAAACCCGTGCCGTCGCCGCCACGATTTTACGAACGCAGTTTCTTCTGTAATGGCGAAAAAAAATGGGACGCGAAAAAGGGCTTCAGCAAATCGAACACCCCAGAAATACGCTAAAGTCACCATAACCATACCCTCTCACTTTGACACTCCGAGACTAACATGAATGCATCCCCTACCGCTATCGACGACGATCCGCTTTGTGAACAGGATCTCGTCGGCACCGATCGACCACTCTCGCCGCTGGCGCAGGAGTTTTTGGACGCTGGCCGCAAGTGTTTCAAAACGATCGATGTGTTCGCGTTCGTGCCAAGCAACTACGAATTGCTGTGGGGTAAACTGGACGCCTTACCACGAGGCCGCTTTTGTGAATTCGGTAGTGGTTTCGGATTGGCGACCGGACTCGCTGAGATTCTCGGCTTTGATGCAGTCGGTGTGGAAATCTCATCCGAGTTGGTCGGAGCATCACGGAAGTTGTTAAGTCAATTCGGCTTGAATTCACGTATCCAGTGTGGCGACTACTTGGAGCGGAGAGACGAAGCGGATGTCTACTTTGTCTACAGTTGGCCGAGTCAAATCGGAGCGATCGAACGTTTGTTCGCCGAGATAGCTCCGCCACAAGCGAAACTACTCATTTGTTATGGACAAGATGATGTGCGGTGCAAGATACGGAAAACCTAATTCGCTTCGGCGTCTCGCAGCGACAAAGTGATCGGTTCGTCGCCGCCCAAGTCTACCTTGATTCCTTTCCAAGTAAGATTGTTGGTGATGAATACTCTCAAACCGTCGAGAACTTCGACCTCAACATGCGAGGCGGGTGTGCCCAAGTGACCGGCCATGATGGCGTCGTTGGCGTCGTGGTCAACAAGGTTTTACGCCTGGGACCTGAAACAAAATGGGTCGACTGACTTAACCTCCGTTGGGTCGGAGGATATTCATTCGACCGCTGGTTTTAACCCCTTTTCGCTTTTTTAAAGGGCGTCAAAAAAATAACTTCCGCAATAGACCATCTATTAAAACAACCGGTGGGGCGGGTTGAAGCTGCAGTATTTTGACCAGCAAAACCCCGTGTTCAGCATCGACACCAAGAAAAAAGAATTGTTGGGAACGTTCTATCGATCAGGGCGCGTGTATAGCCAGGAGTCTTTTCAAGCATTCGACCACGACTTCCCCAGTTGGTCATCGGGCAAGATCGTTCCCCACGGCACTTGGGATTTGGATGCAACCATGGCCATTTGAATTTGGGTCTTCGTTCGGACACCAGCCAGTCCGCTTGCGAGAGTTTTCGTTGGTTCTGGAAACGAATCGGTCGCTAACATTACCCCGATGCGACTCGGGTGCTGTGGCTGTGCGATGCAGGCGGTAGCAACAACTGCCGCCACTCTATTTTCACGCAAGACCTGCAGGAACGGGCCAACGAACGGGCCAACGAACGGGCCAACGAACGGGGCGTTGATATTCGCGTTGCGCACTATCCGACCTATTGCTCGAAATACACTCCCATTGAGCGTCGGTTCTTTTCGCAAGTCACGCGGGCGCAGTCAGTTTTTTGACTTCAGCGGTGCAAGCTGACGGATTACAACGATTTACAAAAAATTAAATTTGGCTAACGAATAATCCGGCCTAACGCAGCTTCTTCTGCAATGCACCGCGAAGTTTTCCTAGATAGACATCGGCGTCGCCCACTTCGTTCATCACCTTTTGGCTCATCTCTTCGATTGACTTGTCAGCACTCGCCAACAGCGAACGAGCTTCGCTTTGCTGAGTCGATAACCACTCGCGTAGTGCGACGGTTTGTTCCAAATGAGCTTGATCGACTTTGGCCTTTAATTTCGCTTGCGACTCGGCCAACTGATT
>JGI12210J13797_11169070_pt1 | contig 29295 bp, 23 predicted proteins | sample ElkSlonscriptome_3_FD_13797 | JGI IMG/M metagenome (IMG submission 13797) | reverse complement strand
ATCTTGGCGATGGCGTCATGGTGGCCGGCATGGGTGGTGTAACCAAGAATTTACCTGCAGGGACCGTGGTCGGCGGCGTACCCGCCATTCCTATCAAAGAGTGGACCAAGGCGGCGACCGTCTACGGTAAGCTCCCGGAAATGCGCTCGGAAGTTCGTCGACTGCGAAAAGAGCTGGATGAGCTGCAGGCACAGCTAGCGGCCAAAGAATAGAACGGCAAGGAGAAAAGAAATGACAGAGACAAAACTCCCGGGGGAGCTGGATATCCAGGCAATTCTCAAACTGCTGCCCCATCGCTATCCCTTCGTCATGGTGGACAGGATCACCACAATTGACCCGGGGAAGGCAATTGAGGGCCTGAAGAATGTGACTATCAATGAACCGTTTTTCCAGGGGCATTTTCCCGAACGGCCTGTTATGCCAGGGGTCATGATACTTGAAGGAATGGCGCAGGTGGGTGGAGTATTGGGTTTTAAAAGCAAGCCAGAGATGATTGGACAAAAGCTGCTCTACTTTGCCGGCATCAACAATGCCAGGTTTCGAAAACCGGTAGTGCCGGGCGACCAGGTCATCTTTAAATTGAAACTTTTGAAAATGAAGCGCGGCATTATGGTCATGGAAGGCAGAGCGTATGTCGATGACCAGCTGGTGGCCGAGGCAGAACTGATGGCATCGTTTGGTTGAAAATGATAACAGCAGGCAGCGATCATCACCAGTCGGCATGGTTGATATTGTTCCGAGACGCTGTGTCTTTATACTCAGGCCGCGGTAACGATCTGCGGCAAAATACAGGAAAAACATTATCTTATGACTATACATCCAACCGCAATTATAGATACAGCAGCTGAACTCGACTCATCCGTGAGTGTCGGTCCCTATGCCATCATCGAAGGCGATGTCCGCATGGATGCGGGCTGTAAGATCGCCGGCCATGCGGTGGTATCGGGTCCGACGGTGATGGGCAAGAATAACGAAATCTCCTCGTTCGCCACGGTGGGAGCCGCTCCCCAGGATCTGAAGTACAACGGCGAACCGACCCAGCTGATAATGGGCGACAACAACAAGATTCGTGAATATGCCTCCATTCACCGGGGCACTGAGCAGGGAGGGGGCAAGACCGTTATCGGCAGCGGCAATCTGCTGATGTCCTATATCCATATCGCCCACGACTGCCTAATCGGCAACAATGTCGTCATGTCAAATGTCGCCACCATGGCCGGGCATGTTGAAGTCGGTGATTGTGCCACCATAGGGGGGCTGGTGGCAGTTCACCAGTTCGGCCGCATAGGCAAATATTCCTATATTGGCGGTGTTTCCGGTATAACTCTCGATGTTCCGCCATTTGTCATCATCACCGGCACCCGCAATCGCACGCGCATTTCCGGCATCAACAAGGTGGGTCTGAGAAGAAGAGGGTTCAGCAGGGAGACCATCGCCAAGATTGACAATGCTTTCCGCATTATCTTCCGATCACCGGATCTCCTGCTTAAAGATGCCCTGGAAATCGCCAAAAGAGAAATAACAGATTGTGATGAAGTAGATGATATGGTGAGGTTTTTTGAAGAATCTCAACGGGGAGTCGTTCGGCGGACTTCGGATGATTAAAAAATGGAAATATCTGATACTATCGGTGTAATTGCCGGTGGCGGCCAATTCCCCAGGCTGTTTATAGAGGCGGCCAAAGATTCGGGAAAGAGGCCGGTGGTTGTCGGTTTCAAGGGGGAAACCGATAATGAGCTTGTCGCCTCCGCCGATGACTTCTGTTGGGTGAAACTGGGACAGCTCGGCAAGGTCATTTCCTTTTTCAAAAAAAACGGCGTGGTTGAAACCGTTTTTCTCGGCACGATTACCAAGACCCGGATGTTTCGCGATGTCTTTTTCGATTTCAAGGGATTGGCGCTGTGGCGGAAAATCGATAAAAGGCACGACGATGCCATACTACGTGCCATTGCCGACGTGCTTGAAGAGGATGGTATTACCGTCGTCGAATCCACCCGGTATCTTTCCAAGCTGCTGTTCCCTTCCGGGGTGCTGACCAGAAAAAAGCCCACCGGCAAACAGAAGGAGGATATCATCTTCGGCTGGCGCATGGCCAAGGAAATCGGTCGGCTCGACATCGGCCAATGCGTGGTTGTGCGCGACCGGACGGTTTTGGCGGTTGAATCGATTGAGGGAACCGATGCGACCATTCTTCGCGGCGGCGGCCTTGGTAAAGAAAAGGTGGTGGTGGTCAAAGTACATAAACCAGGCCAGGATTTTCGTTTCGATCTGCCGGCGACGGGGCTGGAGACCATAGAGAGCATGAAGAAAGCAGGTGCCGCGGTTCTCGCCGTCGAGGCCGGTAAATCGCTGATGTTTGACTCCGAGGAAGTACTTCGGGAGGCCGATGAGCACGGTATTGTCGTCGTCGGCGTCACCGAGGAAGAAGGCGGTACACTTCGCTTTTAGACCGAATACTTGACGCGTTGAAGCGATGACGGATGGCAGGCCTGTCGGAACTCGCCCGAAAGGTGGAGAAAATGGACATACCCATCAATCTCTGTTCCTTGGATAAACTGTTACATTCTTGCTCTTCCATAAATCGATCCTGATTTTTCAATAGTCATCATCATAGTTCAAGCGTCGTCAAGTGTGTATGAAATGTTCGGGGGGAGGTGTGGCGGGAGTCGAGCAGCCAACGGTAATGGAGGATAATCAATGCAAGCCATGATACTGGCGGCAGGTTTTGGCACCAGATTGCTGCCCTACAGTGGTTTTCGGCCGAAGCCGTTATTTCCTCTTCTTAATATTCCACTTCTCCGGCTGCAGATCAACGAGCTGCGGCGAGCCGGTATCCGTCGCATTCTTGTTAACTGTCATCATCTGAGCCGGCAGATTGAAGAGGCGGTGGCGGACCTGGACGATCTGGTGGTCCTGAAAGAAAAGCAAATTCTCGGGACCGGCGGTGCTTTGCGCAATGCTCTGGATCATCTCGAAGATGGCCCCCTGCTGGTGGTCAACGGCGATATTTACCATACCGTCGACCTCAGGGCGCTGATCGAGCAGTATGTCGTCTGCGGCAGCAAAGTGTTGCTGGCGGTTCACGACTATCCCAGGTTCAATTCTCTGGAGGTCGAGGGCGAATCAATCGTCGGTTTTCCTGCTGAAAACTGCAGCCCCGCCCTGGCCTTTACCGGTCTCCACGTCATTGATCCGCAGATCCTCAAGGAAATGAGTAAAAACAGCTACAGCTGCATCATAGATCGCTATCGTCAGCTTCTTATGAACAATGAGCGTATTGCCGCCGTCCGGGTCGATGAGTGCTACTGGCGCGACATCGGCACCCCGGCCGATTATCTCGATCTTCACGGGTGCCTGCTACAGCAGAGGGTTCCCTGCCTGCCAGGACTTCAGGCCCCAATAAGTGGTTCCATTCTGGTAGATGAGCAGGCCCGCGTCGGCCGAGGGGTGCACATGGAGGAATGGAGCTGCATTGGCAAAGCGGTCATAGGCAATAATGTCAGCATTCGTCGGTCGGTTGTCTGGGACGGTGCCGTCATTGCCGACGGCACGGTTCTCGCCGATGTCATCGTCTCTCAATGAACAGTAGAGCCAAAGAAACACTGATCGCCAGCAGTCTTGAGTTGCTGGCCGCCGCGGGCAGAACAGATACTGGAAAAGATTGCCGAAACCTCTCGGCGTATACGCTTCTCCCCATTGCCGCAGACGGTTCCAGCCGTATTTTTTATCGACTGGTTTATCGTGGCGCTTCCCTGTGCATTGGCGTTATGCCAGCTGATCACGCCAAAGCGGCACATGATGAAGCCCGTTCCATGGCGGCGATTGGCAGACATCTCTTTTCCAGGAAGGTGCCGGTGCCGGAAATACTGGCCTTCGATGAACAGACTGGCCTTGTTCTTCTTGAAGACTGTGGCGATATAAAACTCCATGACCGACTGCAGCAGCGAAAACCGGTTGTCGAGGCTGGGCAGGAGATTTGCGCCCTCTATAGAGAGTTGCTGGACGGCCTTGCCTATATGCAGGTACAAGGTGCAGAGGGATTCGATGACGCCTGGTGCCACGACACGGCCCGGTATGACACCGAGCTGATGATCGAGAGGGAGTCGCTGTATTTTCTCAGCCAGTTTTGGCAGGGTCTCCTGGGGCAAGAGGCTCCTGACGGTATTGAGGAAGAATTCGCCGATATAGCCTTCAATGCCGGCAGAGGACAGCTGCATCTCTTTCTGCATCGTGATTTTCAGAGCAGAAATGTCATGGTCGTCGGCACTTCTCTGAAAATCATCGATTTTCAGGGAGGTCGTCTCGGACCACCCGGTTATGATCTGGCATCGTTGCTGATCGACCCCTATGCCGCACTTTCTCTCTCTTTTCAGGAGGAGATGCGCAGTCATTATCTAAGGTGTCTCCAGTCATTCATCGACTATGATGAGAAGGTGTTTCTCAGGCAGTATACCTATCTGCAGCTGCAGCGTAATCTGCAGATACTGGGTGCGTTTGCCTTTTTATACGTAAGGCGCCGCAAACCTTTTTTCAAGGAATATATCGGCCCGGCCCTCTGTCATCTGGGGATGTTGCTTGACAAGCAGGAATTGCAGGCCTATACATGTCTGCGCAGACTTGCCGCAGAGGCGAGGCAGCGAATGCCACCCCTGTTGGCCTGATAGATACATCCAGGCTTGCTTCCGTCTGTGGCAATCGACAGTTGCAGCGGCCTTTCTCAAAGGAGCGGTTGCTCCCTCTCACCTTTCTTCGTGGAACACTTATGGTTTCGGAAACACATTCAATCATCGCCCTGGTCGGCAGACCAAATGTCGGCAAGTCGACGCTGTTCAACAGGATCACAGGGTCACGCAAGGCCCTGGTCGACCCGACCCCCGGCGTCACCCGCGACCGACATTACGATCGGGTGATCTGGAATGAAAAGGCTTTTATCCTTGTCGATACCGGCGGCATTGACGACAGTGTCGATGATGCCATGGTAGGCCACATACGCAAACAGGCCATGGCCGCCATCGATGAGGCCGACGCCATCGTCTTCCTGATGGATGGCCGCGAGGGATTGACGCCTGCGGATTATGAGGTCGGCAAACTGCTGCGGAAGACGGAGAAGCACGTCTTTCACGTGGTCAACAAAATAGATGGGCCAGAGCAGGAAGTAGAAAGACTCTCAGCCTTCTACGAGCTGGGAGTGGAAAAACTGTGGGCGCTTTCTGCCGAACACACCTACGGTTTCTACAGTCTGATGGATGATATCGTCGCCTCCCTCGCCGAGAGCCGAGTCGATGAAAATCTGCCGGAGGATACGGTAAAGGTCGCCTTTTTCGGCAGACCCAATGTCGGTAAGTCCTCGATGGTCAACCGTATTCTCGGACAGGAACGTATGGTGGTGTCAGAGATATCCGGCACGACCCGCGATTCGGTGGACACGCTGCTCGAACAGGGCAAATACAGCTATCTTCTCATAGATACCGCCGGCATCAGGCGCAAGGGCAAGACCAGCGAGAAACTTGAAAAATTCAGCATCCTCAAGGCGCTGCACGCCCTGGAAAGATGTGATATCGCCGTGGTTCTGATCGATGCCGAAGAAGGATTGACCGAACAGGATACCAAGATCATTGGCTATACCCAGGAACGGGGCCGGGGGCTTATTCTGCTGATCAACAAGTGGGATTTGATCAAGGAGGATGGCAAAAGACAGAAGATGCTGCTCGAAGAGATAGGCCGGGCGCTGCCTTTTGTCGGCTTTGCGCCGCTGCTCAAGGTCTCGGCGCTGACCGGTTACGGCATCAAGCGCCTGTTCCCGGTCATAGGTTCAGTCTACCGGCAGTACCGGCAAAACTTTCCCACCTCGGCGCTTAATCGCCTGCTACAGGATGCGGTCGCCGATCATTCACCGCCAATTTATAAAAACAAGCGTCTGAAGTTCTACTATACATCCCAGGTCGGTACCTGTCCGCCGAAATTTGTTGTCATGACCAACAGCTACAAGGGCATCCACTTCTCCTATCAGCGCTATCTGACCAACCGGTTCCGCGAGGGGCTCGGGCTAGATAAGGTACCGGTAAAACTTATCTTCAAAGACAAGCGCGAACAGCGTAGTAGGTAAGAGAAGGACGTGAAGGGTCCCTCTCAATCGCTGCGGGCGGCGGCAAAGGCGCTGGCAAAAGCCTGTGCCGAGGCCTGGATCACCTTGTCGTCGGTGCAGAAGGCCAGACGAAAGAACCCGGGTGCGCCGAAACCACGGCCGGGAACGGCCAGTATCATGTTTTCCTGAAGTATGGAGCAAAAGCGGACATCATCGTCGATAGGCGACTTCGGAAAGAGGTACAATGCGCCTTTGGGAACGACGAAATCATAGCCGGCGTCGGCAAGTATCTCGCAAAAGATATCTTTTCTTCTCTCATAGATCGAGAGGTCGATACTCACATCCTGCAGTTCGGCCACCACTTTCTGCATCATAGCCGGTGCGTTGACATATCCGAGGATGCGGTTGGCCAGCGTCATAGCGTCGAGCAGCTGCAGCTTGTCCTGAATTTCCGGATGCACGGCCATATAACCGATACGTTCTCCGGGCAGGGAGAGGTCCTTGGAGTAGGAGGACAGTACCAGGCTGTTGCGATAGGCAGCGAAAATCGAAGGAACCGTATTGCCATCAAAGACGATCTTCCGATAGGGCTCATCGGAGAGGAGGTAGATGGTCCTGCCCAAACGGGCCCCGGTTCTTTCCAGCAGCTTCCCCAGAGTTTCCAGGTCCTTCTGCTGGTAGATCTGGCCTGTGGGATTATTGGGGGAGTTGATGATCAGCGCTTTGGTCTTTTCGTTTATGGCCTGTTCGATAGCATCGAAATCGAGGTTGAACTCAGCATCTGTAGCTACTATGCGAGAGATGCCCCCGTGGTTGTCGACGTAGAAATTGTATTCGACAAAATAGGGAGAGAGCAGAATCACCTCTTCGCCGGGATTGAGAAGCGCCTTGAGGGTGACATTGAGCGCGCCGGCCGCCCCGCAGGTCATGAGCATGTCGGCGCCATTGACGGCGACCCCCTGCTCCTCAGACATGCGGGCTGCAACGGCATCACGAACCCAGGGATAGCCGCCGTTGGGCATATAGGCATGAGCCCCGGGGCTGGTATCGGCCGCTACCCGAGTGACCGCGGCATGAAACTCGGCGGGAGGCGGCAGATCGGGGTTGCCGAGACTGAAATCGAAGACGTTTTCCTGACCGTGTTCGGCCTTGAGCCGAGCCCCTTCCTCGAACATTTTTCTGATCCAGGAGGATTTCTCTGTGAAATTCCGCATTTTTTCAGATACTGCCATGATCTGTCCTTGTCTGAAGTTGATCTGACGACGCCGAGATAGTCTGCAGCTCTCAGCGATCCTGTTTTTTGAAATACTCGTAGGCGGCGTTGATATCTTTCATCTTAGATTCGGCAATGGTTCTGAACTCATCACCTAAGTGCCGTACCTTGTCGGGATGATATTTCATGCTCAGTTTGCGATAGGCCTTTTTGATCACTTCCATTGAGGCGCCGGGGTCAAGACCGAGCACTTCATAGTAATGATCGGCTGAGGACTGGTCGGCCGCCTGATATTGCTGATTACGGTATTTGTACTTGGCCTCGATGGTACGCTGGTCGTAGGTGGAGATCTGCAGAAAGTTGGCGATGTTTCTGGCGATCCGCAGTTCTTCTTCGGGGACGTCGCTTTTGGTGTAGAGAATCTGGTAGACAAGCTCGAGCAGTATCAATCTTGGCTCGTAGGCGAAGGTCGAGCGAAACTCTTCCAAAAGCGATTCCAGGGAGGCATCAGAGGAAATCGATTCTTTGATCAGATCTTTCACCCACATCATCTTGGTCTGGTTATACTTCAGGTTATACTGAAAGAACCGATGGATGGTGGAAATCTCTTCCTTGGTGACCTGGCCGTCGATTTTGGAAATATTGACCAGGATGTTGACCAGCAGCCAGACGAAACGGTTGTGGCTTTCTGACTGAGAAGCCTCGTAATCGGCCACCCTCTTGCGTACCCAGTAGCTGAAGCCCCAGAACAGGGCGACGAAAATAATGATTCCCAGGAGGCCGGAGAAAAGCAGAGCGCCGAGAAAATTTATCAGGGCGGGGGCGCCGCCGGTGACGAAGATGATCAGCAGAAGAACAAGTAGACAGCCGCCACAACCGGGCTGCTGTTGCCGTTGATAATACATGATAGCGTCGCTGGTTTGGGTTGGTGTTTATCTGTTTTGGAAAAGCGCCTCTATGAATTCATCGGGGTCGAAGTCGCGCAGGTCGTCGATTTTTTCGCCAATGCCAATGAAACGGATGGGGATATTCATATACCGGCTGATGTTGGCGACAATTCCCCCCTTGGCGGTACCGTCGAGCTTGGTGAGGGCAAGGCCGGTGACGCCTACGGCCTCATCAAAGAGTTTCGCCTGGGAGATGCCGTTCTGGCCGGTGGTGGCATCTATCACCAGCAGTATCTCATGGGGAGCGTCTTCAAGCTTTTTGCCTATTACCCTTTTGATTTTTTTTAATTCTTCCATAAGATTGCTCTGGGTGTGCAGTCTGCCGGCGGTATCGACTATGACGACGTCGTAGTTCTCGGCCACCGCCTGGGTGATGGCATCGAAGGCCACCGAGGAGGGATCGGCGCCTTCACCTCGGGAGAGGACCTCGATGCCGCTGCGCTCACCCCATATTTTCAGCTGGGATACTGCCGCGGCACGGAATGTGTCGGCGGCGGCTAGCAGTACCGTCTGGCCGGAATTGACGAATTTGTGGGCAATCTTGCCGATGGTCGTGGTTTTACCAACACCGTTGACGCCCACCACCATGATGATGAAGGGGCCTGACGCGGGCATTACTAATTCCGCCGGTCTGGTGGTATCGACGATGTACGAGCGCAGTTTCTCCTTGATGAATCGTTTCAGTGACTGCGGGTCGGAAAGCTCCTGACGTTTCACCTTTTTTCTTGCATAATCAATAAGTTCTGCCGATGTTGCAACACCGATATCGGCGGTAATCAGCAGTTCCTCAAGGTCATCGAGCAGTTCGGCGTCGATCTCCTTTTTACCGAGAAAAAGGCTGTCCATCTGATGAACGAAGGTGTCTCTGGTGCGCGAGAGTTTGTCCGATAATCTTTTGAAAAGAGAAGGCGAATCGACTGTGTCCGCTGCAGGCTGCGCTTTTTGTTCATCGGGCTCTGCATGATCGGTGACACCAGGTATTTCATCGCTTCTATCACCGAAAATACCGGTACCCTGCAGCTGTTCGGTCTCTTCGGCAGCGGCCTCTTCAGCTGTATTCGTCTCTGTGGTAACGGCGCCGGCCTTGATCTGGCCTGTGCCGGTATCCTTCTTTTTTTTAAACCAACCAAGCATCATCGACCTCTTTGGGATGGTTGTGAATGAACAGGTGGTCCGCCTCTGGCCTCGAGCGGATGTGTACCCTGGTGCTCTTTTTTTCAGGGGGTGTCAGAACCGTATAGGTTGCCTGGGCTGTCCCTTTCTACCTGTATTGCAACGATTGTGGAAAACATTGCGCAGATCATATATTTCCTGTCGGTACAACGCAACTGTTTCTTGGTCAGAGAAAAATTACCAACAGACCTACCATATTATGCAGCAATGGCCAAGAAAGCAATGAAAACAGTTGTAGTCTGCGGTTGTAGTCTGGAAGGCAGCACCATGATGATCGAGGAAACAGGCGGCGAGGTTTTCGGCGATGGTACTGCGTAGTATAAAGTTATGTTCTCATACTCTTTTTCTGTTGGAAGACCATGAATTTCATTGCAATTGTCTTCAGTGTAATTACTGTTATGGATGTTATTTTCAAGGCTCGACTAATTCCGGCAAGTACGATATACATTTTCATCTCATATCGACACACTTTTTCAGGAGGTATACGATGGCACAAGGATGCGGCGGGGGAGCTACCCCGGAAGCACAACAGGCGGCTATGGCGCAGCAGGAAAACGCCATTACCCGTTCTCTCGGTAAGATAAAAAACAAGATCCTGGTCATGAGCGGTAAGGGCGGTGTGGGAAAATCGACGGTATCCGTCAATTTGGCACTGGCCCTTGCCCGGAAAGGCCACAAAGTAGGTCTCATGGATGTCGATCTTCATGGGCCCGATGTTGTCAGGATGCTCGATCTCAAGGGGACGGTGGAACCACCGGAAAAACCCGATGATCTTGTGGCACCCCTTCAATACAGCGACAACCTCAAGGTCGTCTCCCTGGAATATATGATGCAGAACAGGGATGAGGCCATTATTTGGCGTGGTCCCTTGAAAATTCAGGCCATCCGCCAGTTTGTCTCGGACATGGACTGGGGAGAACTCGATTACCTGATAATCGATGCCCCTCCCGGTACCGGCGACGAACCGCTCTCCGTTGCCCAGACCATTCCCAACCTCAAGGCGATAGTCGTAACCACGCCGCAGAAAGTGGCCCTTGCCGATGTGAGAAAATCCATCAATTTCTGTAAAATGGTCAATCTCAACATTACCGGTGTCGTAGAAAATATGTCCGGTTTCGTCTGTCCCAACTGCAACGAGGTGGTGGATATTTTCAAGAAAGGCGGCGGTGAAGAAATCGCCAGGGAATTCGATCTGCCTTTTCTGGGCAGCATTCCCATGGATCCGCGGGTAGTTACGGCGGGAGACGAGGGCACGCCTTATCTCTCATCTGAGGAAGAAAGCCCTGCGACCCTGGCGTTTTCACAGATCGTTACCGCGGTTGAAAAGCGAAATCCGCCGGTGGCGCCACCGGTTACCCTGAATATGGCAAATTCAGGCTGTGGCTGTAAAGGCTGATCTCCGGCACATCAGCTCAGGGCCCCGCCTTTACGGGCCCTGAGTACCGACATTCCCCCAGGATGAACGAATATGATTCTAGAACAACTGATAGTAGGCAGTATGGGCGTATGCAGCTATATCATCGGCTGTGAGGAAACGAAAATAGGCGCAATCGTCGATCCGGGTGGTGACGAAAACCGCATCTTGACGCAAGCCGACAAGCTCGGCCTCGATATCAAGTATATAGTGGCCACCCACGGACATCCCGATCATGTCTGCGGCAACCGGGCCATCAAGGAGGCGACGGGCGGTGCAGTGGTCATGCACGATGCCGACGCAGAATTTTTCGAAAAGCCGGAAACGCAGAATTACTTCAGCATGCTCGGGCTCGAGCCGTCTCCCCCTGCGGACATCAGGCTCAAGGACGGCGATATTTTCGAGATCGGCAATCTCAAATGGCAGATAATTCATACTCCCGGACATACTCCGGGTGGAATGTGCCTCTATTGCCCTCCTAATCTTCTCACCGGCGATACCCTTTTTGTCGAAGGGGTGGGGCGCACCGATTTTCCGGGAGGCTCCTATGACATGCTGTTACAATCGCTTCAAGAAAAGGTGCTGTCGCTGCCCGACGACACCATTATCTGGCCCGGTCACGGTTACGGCGGGTCACAATCGACCATAGGTGCTGAGAAACGCAGTAACCCCTATCTGCGATAGTCCAAATATTTCATTAAAATTAACACTATATCAACTCTCGTGAATCGATATGGCCTGCTATCCTTTATTGCTTCGGTAAGTAGTATACTACAGTATAGCCATTGGCCATTCTCCTCGGCCAGCAGACCATCTCAACTCGTGAAATATTCGGGATAGGGAGCGACAATGCGTGAAATAGTTCTCGGGACCGCCGGCCATGTCGATCATGGCAAAACCAGCCTGGTCAGAGCCCTCACCAATATCGATACGGACAGGCTCAAGGAGGAGAAAAAGCGGGGGATAACCATCGAACTCGGCTTCGCCTATCTCGATCTTCCCTGCGGACACAGACTAGGGATCGTCGATGTACCCGGCCATGAGAAATTCGTCAAGAACATGGTCGCCGGCGTCACCGGCATGGATATTCTCGCCTTCATTATCGCCGCCGATGAAGGCATCATGCCGCAAACACGCGAGCATTTTGAAATCTGCAGTCTTCTCGGAGTATCGCAGGGCCTTATCATCATCACCAAGAAAGATATGGTAGAAGAGGAATGGCTGGAAATGGTCGATGAGGAGGTGCGGGATTTCTGTCAGGGCAGCTTTCTCGAAGAGGCGCCCGTCGTCCACGTCTCCTCAACCACCGGAGAGGGGATCAACGAGGTCAAAAAACTGCTCGATTCCATGGTGGCGAATCACCGGTTTGAAGAGGTTTTCGGACCCTTCCGTCTGCCTGTTGACCGCGTCTTTGCCATGAAAGGTTTCGGCGCAGTAGTCACCGGAACATCCATTTCCGGCAGGATTGCCGTGGGTGAAGAACTGCAGATCTATCCGACTTCGAAAACGGCCAAAGTCCGAGGGATTCAGGTACATTCGCAGTCCGTTGACATTGTCGAGGCAGGACACCGCACCGCCATCAATCTGCAGGGAGTGGAAACACTCGATATTGCCAGAGGAATGGTGGTGGCGAATCCGGGGTCGCTTATGCCGAATTATATGCTCGACTGTTCGCTCAGCTATCTCTCCTCCAATGACAAGCCGCTAAAACACAGAGCCAGGGTCAGGGTCCATCTCGGTACCGCCGAAGTCATGGGCAGAGTGTCGCTGCTTGACCGCGACGCTCTCCAGCCCGGTGAACGCACCGGAGTGCAACTGTTGCTGGAAGAGCCGCTGGCGGTCTGGCCGGGTGACAGGTACGTCATCCGCAGTTATTCGCCGGTAATCACCATCGGCGGCGGCGAAATTCTGGGAAACGTTTCACTGCGCAAACGCAAACGTTTCACCGCCAAGGACAGGGAAAAGAACACAGAGGCTTTCGCCATCCTCGAAAACGGCAGCGATGAGGATCGCATCCTTTTCTTTCTCAAGGAAAGCGGCACCAGAGGGCTGGTATTCGACGAACTGGCCATCAGGCTCGGTATATTCGGCAAGCAGCTGAAAAAGGTTCTCAATGAACCGCTGTCGAAAAAGAGCATGATCGTGGTCGATTCCACCGCCCAGCGTTATCTCGAAAGAGAAGTTGCCGAGGGAGTTATGCACTCCATTGTTGCAATTCTTGAAAAATTCCACAGCCTTCAGCCGCTGCAGACCGGCCTCTCCAAGGAGGGTCTGCGTAGCGAGCTTGGCCGCAGGCTAGACCAGCGGGTCTTTGCCTATTGTCTCAACGAGCTGATCAAGAACAACAAGGTGGTTCAGGAGGATTCGCTGGTTCGCCTCAGCAGCCATGAGGTCGCGCTGAAGGCAGATGAGGAGCAGCTGCAGAAGGAATTGATCGACTGGTATCGGAACAAAGGGCTGACAACCGCCACCCTCAAGGAAACCCAGGAACAGTTCGGCGATTATCCCTCCGCCTTGCTCAAGGAGGTCATCAATCTGCTTTTGCGGGAAGGAAAGCTGGTCAAAATCAGTGAAACCCTCTATTACGACAGCGAAGCCATCGCGGCTCTGCAGCACAAGGTTGTCGCCTTTATGGAGAGGGAGAAAGAGATAGATGCTCCCCGTTTCAAGGATATGACCGGACTGACGCGAAAATTTTCGATTCCCATTCTCGAGTACTTCGACCGTATCAAACTGACCTACCGCGTGGGGGATAAGCGCATACTGCGCAAACAGCCCTGACACTCTGCTGTTTCTCTACAAACCAAGAAGCAGCGCTGGGTGGGGTGGCAGAAGCTTTTTTTTAATGCACCAATATGGCTATCCGGGGCATTGACGCTGCCAGGATATAAGGAGAAATCTTTCAGTATTTTCGCTAATGGCAAAGTGTTGGTCGATTTGCAGACCGGCGACGGCGACAATCAGGTTCCCTGCCGTCACCAGCGGATAGTTTGCCCTGTCATGCCTGGGAATTTTCACATCGGTAAGATACCTGGCCACTTTCTTGCTCCCTTTCAGGCCCGGCGGCGAAATTCTTTCCCCCGGCCGTGCCGGACGAAGAACGATGGGAAGGGATATCTTGGCGGCATCGACCACCAGTTCGCCTGCTTTACATCTGTCTGGCGGTGAGACCAACTCCTGCAGCTGCAGTCTGGCCCCATATTCGCTGATGTCATACTCACCGCATTCATCTATTGTTACGGAGGAGCGTACTCTGTCCTCACTGCCCCGGAAGGGTTTTTCGCCCCACGGCTGTGCGAAGATCAGATGAGAATGACCTGTATACACTCTCAGACCGAGGGGCAGGTGCATTTGCTTGCCGGCGCCCGCCTGTCCGGCAAAAGTGAGAATCCTGGAGATGTGTCCAAAGTTTGCTTTGACGTTGAAATGCCAAAGGATTTTTTCAAGAATGCGACGCTTCAGGGCAAGGTGCTCTCTGGCAAAAGAGGCAATATCAAGTTCCAGTTTGCCTGCGGTGCTGCCCGCGGTCGATGTGACAGAGCAGCATTTTTTCATGGCCGCCAGGGTAAGCTGGTCGAGAAGGTCATCGTCCTGCGAGAGTATATCAGCGGTTTGACTCAGGGTCGAGGTAAGCGCCGGGTTGAAATGGTTGTAGAGGGATGGCAGAATCTCCAGGCGCAGTCTGTTGCGGAGAAAAGCGGTGTCGATGTTGGAACTGTCGATGCAGTAGGGGATGGCGTTGGCATGGAGATAGTTGGCGAGTTCCTTTTTGGCCGCAAAGAGCAGGGGGCGGATGATTGTATCCCGGCGCAACCGCATGCCTGATAAACCTTTCAGCCCCGTACCGCGCATCAGGCGTAGAAACATTTCCTCCACCTGATCGTCGGCGGTGTGAGCCACTGCTATAGCTGCGGCGCCATGTTTCCGGCGGCATTTTTCCAGCTCCTGGTATCTGAGCAGACGACAGCTTTCCTCAAGTGATGTACCACTCTTCTTCTTGTGGGCCAGAGCATCGACGGTGACGGATTCATAGCCAATGTGCAGCTTTTCGGCCATATGGGCTACCATGGTCTTTTCCCGGAACGTTTCTTCCGGGCGAAGGCCGTGATCGATGTAAACGACGATTATACTCAGATCAAGGCCGCAGCCGCAGAGCAGGTGGACCAGAGCTGTCGAGTCGGGGCCTGCCGAACAGCCGACGATGACCGTGGCGCCTTGGTCGAGTAGCCGTTGGCGGTGCAGAAAATTTTCAAATCGGGCGCTATTCACTTTTGGGGTAAGGTATGATTTTGCGATTTAATTCTCACTGGATTCAGTGTACATCATGATTACATTCAGTACCATGTATAGTCATACTTCAGAACGTGGCCCTAAACGTCTTCAACGTAATGTTCCCTTGTCAAAAAACCTGGCGGAGCATGCGAGGATAACGACAGCCTAATACAACAAAAGCGGAAATGGCGAGAATGAAATTCAGTGCCCGGATCAAGGAATATCTCGGTCATCAGTTCAACCTCCCTGAAGATCAGGTTGAACGAATGTTGCCGGAATTTAAAAGGACCCTTTCGGGTCATATGGAAAACCTGGAACGCGTTTATCACCAACAGTGTCTGGACGACCTTGCCAAGGCAGCCCATACCATCAAAGGCGCATTTCTCAACCTCGGTCTTACCGATTGTGCCGCTCTTGCCATGAAGATTGAGGAGGGCGCCATTCATAAAGACGAAAGTATGGACTATGGTGCGCTTATAACTGATATGGGCGTCATTGTCGATAACATTATCAACGAGCAGTGACCGCTCACTGCTGGTGTTTGAGAATGGCCAGAAGTCTCTCATGTATATTGTCGAATCCACCATTGGAAAGGATGGCGACCATATCTCCTCTGTGCAGGATGTCGTCGAGATAATCGAGAATGTCCTCCGTTGAGGAAAAAGACCGGGCATTTTTATTGGTCTGGCGCAGGGAGTCAGCGAGTTTCTCCGAGGAAAAGTGATCCTCGGCGGCGACATTGTCGAGCGGAATGGGGTCGCGTAGGAGTATGACATCGGCTCCGTTAAAAGCACGGGCATATTGATCCTGGAAGATAGAGCGGCGCGAGGAGTTCGTTCGCGGCTCGAAAACGGCAACCAGCCGTTTTTCCGGGTTGGCTTTTTTGAGTCCGTCGAGGGTTTTTCTGACGGCTGTCGGGTGATGAGCAAAGTCGTCTATCACGGTTATTTCATTCACCGTACCGCGCACCTCCTGCCTGCGCTTGACCCCTTTGAAAGCACAGACACCTGCGGCGATGGAGTCGAAATCGAGGCCCTGGTTGTGCAGCACGGCCACCACCGCCAGGCTGTTGAGGCCATTGTGCATGCCGGAAAGCGGAGAGCTAAACAGGTATTTCTGCCGCCGGTGTTCGATTTCATAGGTGCTTTCTTCACCCTTTGTCTTCGAGTCGACGATGCGCCAGTCGTTGTCGATACCGAGACCATAGCCCTCGACTCTGCAGGGCGCCTCGGCCACCACCTCCCGTACATTGGCATCGTCGAGGTGAGCGACGATCAGGCCATCGGGCGGCAGCAGGCGCACGAATTTACGGAACGACCGCTTGATCTGGTCGAGATCGGTGAAGATATCGGCATGATCAAACTCGATGGAGGTAATAATGGCGGTATGCGGCTGATAGTGGAGAAATTTCGATTCCTTGTCGAAGAACGCCGTGTCGTATTCATCCCCTTCGACGACGAAATGGGGGCCGTCTCCCAGCCTGTTGTTGCTCTCAAACTGTTGGACGATACCGCCTATCATGAAACTGGGATCGCACCCGGCGTGATGAAGCGTCGAGGCCAGCAGTGAACATGTCGTCGTTTTGCCGTGGGTGCCGGCGACCACGAGAGATTGGCGATGCTGCAGAAAGAATTCCGCCAGCGCCTGTGGGAAGCTGAGGTAGGCGATGGCACGGCGACTGAGGGCCTGGGCTTCAGGGTTGTCTTTTCTGATAACATTGCCGACGATGACAAGATCGGGCTGGTGATCGAGGTTTTCGGCCTGATAGCCGCTGGCCGGAAAAATGCCCTGTTTATAGAGAAAATCGGACATCGGTGGATAGACGGTGGCGTCGGATCCGGTGATGGTGTAGCCCGCGTTTTTCAGCATGCCGGCAAGGGCGGCCATGCCGGTGCCGCAGATACCCATCAAATGAATGGTTTCTACATGCTGCGGCCGTCTGTTCTGTTGGGGATCAAGCATCGCCGGATCCTCTTTCAAGCGTTTCTCTGACGGTTGAATGGACGTTTTTAAAGGTTTCATCGAAGGTGGCCGGAGTTACCCTGCCCATTTCAATAAACTTTATCACCACTTCCTTGGAGATCTTAAGTACGGTTTCCTCCGCTATAACGGTGGTCGGCGTTTCGTTGGTCTGGTTGTGTCTGGACATGTCCTTTACCTGAATATCGTTGATGAAAGACGCCTCTGCCGCCGGAAGAAGGCCAATTCGTCACGTGAACGGCAGAGGCGAGGGGTGACAGAAATAACCGATCAGGCCATCCCTGCACTACAGTACTTCCATATCTACCAGCATTTTGCTCCGGCGGAAAGAGTGTTTTGCCGCATCGCGTTTCCTGGGCACGGTTGGCCTCTACGGTTTTTGCCGCGGTGATCGTGCCAAAAGAAGGGATATGAAAAATGGTGGCCTTGTTTGTCTTACAGAAAAACATTTTGCCAAACTCAGCCATTTACACTACTTTGTAGGATAGGGGATAAGACAATAACGCAAGGTACACTGAAATAATGTGGCAATAGGTTCCAACTCACGGTGCAGGAAGCTTTTTTGTGCAGAGGCCTGAGGTACCGGCCTGCCGGCCGTGAGGATAACACCTCAAGCGCTACGACGATGCTGGATACAGCAGTACAGGTAGCACATTTTCAGGGTGGCCTTTACCAGTTTTGTCTCTTTTTTTTGAATTTGGTTATCAGCGTTGTTGTTCGTCGGTTGACACTTTAAGACAACAGTGCAACAGTGAAAAATTGAGATTTAGCAAACCGCTAGACAAGCCCATGAAAGAGCACTCTCTCCAGGCCCCTCAACCATCGAGGGAGCAGGAAGAGCACATAGCGAGATTGAAGCAGACCGTTGAGCACTGCCGTACCATGTTCGATGCTGCAGGCAAGGCTCTAATCCTCACCGACGAGCAGGGCCTGGTCCTGGTGGCAACCCCACAGGCCGCCGAGTTATTGAAACTATCGGTTTGCGCAGTCGAAGGCAGGGAGATCGCCTCCCTGTTTTCCTCAAATCCTTCTACACAACAGAAAGAATCATCTGCGGTGCTGTTTCCCACCGAACACCCCACCACCTACGACATTGACGACGCACTGTCGGTCAATGGTTTCAAACTGACCGTCCGGGTGCGTCCATTGGCTGCGGCCAACGGCGAAAAGAGATTGTTTCTCCACGATCTATCGCCGATTTCCGGCGCCAGTGAAGCGGGGCAGGGGGGGCCACCAGAACCACATCTGTCCCGGCTTTTTGATAAAGCGTCACTGGCCTGTCACTCTTTGAATTGTGATAGTGTCATCGTCGATGTCAATACTGCCTGGCTCCGGATCCTCGGCTATGATCGGCAGGAGGTTATCGGCAGTCGGTTCTCCTCCTTTCTCCACCCGGACTTTCGTAAGCGGTTCGACAGTGACTTTGCTCAGTGTAAAAAGCTGGGATTCATCGATACCGTCAAAATGCGCCTGCGGCATTATTCCGGCCATTATCTCGAGGTACTGTTAACAGCCAATGCTGATTATACCGTTAGTGGCACAGTAAACCGGTTAGACTGCCTCCTTCAGGATGTGACCGTGCAGACCAAGGTTGAGGAGCATCTCCGAAGCACACTTGCGGCGACCAACGATGGTATCTGGGAATATAATCTGCGGACTGGTGAATATCGATATTCGCGGCGATTCGCCGAAATCCTTGGCTTTACTCCGGAGGAGTTTGCAGGATACGGCAAACATTTCCAGGAAAAAATCCATCCCGATGACAGAAAGCGATACCGACGTGATTTTGAGAGGTATATACTTGGAAAATCAGAGAGGTATGATATTGAATTTCGTCTGCGCGAGAAGACCGGGCAGTACAAGTGGATCTATTCACGCGGCAGCATTGTCGAAAGAGACGTCGACGGCCAGCCGGTAAGGATCATCGGTGCCAATACCGATATCGATGAGCGCAAAAGATCCGAGATCATCCTCGCAATCCGTCTGCGACTAATAGAACAGGCGCAGGATTGCAGTTTGCCGGAAATTTTGCAGAAAATTAGCGATGAGTGTGAGTATTTGACCGACAGTTCTATAGCTTTTATCCATTTTTTGTTGAAGGAAAAACAGCAAATATCCCTGCAGGCCTGGTCCAGCCGTACAAAAAGCCTCTATTGCCGTGACGAGGTTAACGAGAGTCATTATCCGCTCTCTTCGGCGGGGGTCTGGGCCGATTGCATACGTTGTGGGGAAGCAGTGGTGTATAATGACTATGGCGCCCTCCACCACAAAAAAGGCACGCCGGAAGGGCATCCCCCACTTGACAGGATGCTCACGATGCCGGTTATGCGGGGCGACAGCATAACCGCCATTTTCGGCGTTGGCAACAAAAGCTCGGACTATACAGATAAAGACCTTGCCGACTTTCGGCAGATAGCCGATTTCTCTTGGGATATCATCGACCGGAAATTGATTGTCGAGTCGCTTCGATCCTCCGAGGAGAGGTTTTCGACCACCTTCCAGGCAGCGCCATTGATGATGAGCGTAAGCCGGGTCGAAGACGGCAGCTTTCTCCAGGTCAATGACGCCTTTGTCAGGCTCATCGGTTTTGACAGAGAGCAGCTCATCGGTAGGACTTCCAGGGAGCTGGGAATCCTCGCAGAGGAGGATCGCAGGCGATTGCTCGATGTTCTGGAAACCAGGGGTAAGGTGAAAAATCTCGAGCTTATACTTCATTGTGCCGACGACACTGAAATATGTTGTCTCCTGTCGGCGGAGCTTATTGAAATCGAAGGCAAGCTGAGGGTTCTCTCCATTGCCAGCGATATTACTGAGCATAAACGTTCGCAGGCGGCTGAACAGCAACAGAAGGATAATCTCAGTCTCATCTTCAATTCCATACCGATGGTGCTTGCCCTGGTCGACGGCCAGAGTCGCATCGTCGATATAAATCACAGAGGCCGGCGGTTTACCGGCCGGGAAAAAAATGATGTTCTCGGCCTGCTTGGTGGAGAGGTGTTCAGCTGCATCAACTCCTTTGACGGCGAAGGCTGCGGCAGAAATCCCGTCTGCAGGGTTTGCCCTGTGCGCACCAGGATCGAGGACTCCTATGCCACCGGCGTATCCCACCTGGAGGAAGAGGCGACAATGCGTTTTCTCATGGACGGCCAGGAGCGCTCCGTCGATACCCTTATTTCAACGGTACCGATAAACCTCGGAACAGAGACCATGGTGCTTTTGCTGCTCAATGATATAACCTCAAGGAAGAAGAACGAAAAAGAGCAGAGTCTGCTCCGGGAACAGCTGCATCAGGCTCAGAGGCTTGAATCAATCGGCCGTTTGGCGGGTGGGGTATCTCACGATCTGAATAATCTGCTTTCTCCGATACACGGATACGGTGAGATGCTGGTAGAAGATCTCGCCGGTAACGACCCTCGTCGAGAGTTTGCCCAGCAGGTTGTCAACGGTGCTGAGCGGGCAAGTAATCTCATTCGGCAACTCCTTGTTTTCAGCAGGAAACAAGTGCTTGAGTTTAAGCCGGTGGATATCAATGTCATGGTTGAGAACTTCAAGAAACTGCTCCGACGCACCATCCGTGAAGATATTGAGATGATATTTTCTCTTGCAGAAGGTGTCGCCGCAGTCGAGGCAGATATCGGCCAGCTGGAACAGGTCATCATGAACCTGGCCGTCAATGCCCAGGATGCCATGATCCATGGTGGCACCCTGACCATCGAAACCTCAATGACCGATGACAGCGATGGAGGTTTTCTCAAGAAAAAGGTTACCGACCCTGCAGCATTTGTCCGAATGACGGTTGGTGATACAGGACATGGCATGGATGAGTCCGTCCGCCGGAAGATTTTTGAGCCTTTTTTTACCACCAAGAGTCAGGAAGAAGGGACAGGCCTGGGGCTATCGACCGTCTACGGTATTGTCAAACAGCATAAAGGCTATGTCTCTGTCGACAGCGCAGTGGGCCGTGGTACGGTCTTCAAAATTTATCTCCCTGTTTTTGCCGGCGTCTCCGACCCTGTTGTCAATTCCGTGAATGCAAAGGAAGAACAGCAGGGCAGCGAGACAATCCTGGTGGTAGAAGACGATGAAAGACTGCTCAAACTCATTGCTGCTGCCCTGCAGAGAAAAGGCTACAGAGTCATGACAGCCTCCTCGGCTCAAGAGGCACTTGCCCGGTTTGATAGTGTTGACCAGGAACCCTGCGATATGGTACTCACAGATATTATCATGCCAGGTATGAACGGCAGGGATATGGGAATGACCATAGAGAAGAAGTATCCGCATATTAAGGTTATGTATATGTCTGGATATGCCGATGATATAATAACCCGCAAGGGGGTTCTGATAGAAGAGTTGAATTTTCTGGAAAAACCTTTCTCAATTACGACTCTTGTTACCAAAGTGCAGGCTGTGCTGGCCGGGCAGTGACGCTGAAAGCCTTTGCTCTCCATGGAAACGAATGCTCGACGAAAAAAACACACATCAGCTGCTGCTCTCCTATAAAAAGAATCAGGCAATACGAAAACTGGCCAGGAGTGGGGCGCACGCCTATAATAATATCTTCGCAGGACTCAGTGGTCAGCTGGGCATGCTCGTCAGGGACAGCAGCGAGCAAAAGAGTTCAGAGCGAAGAGAGTTGATCGAAGATCTGCTGCAACGAGGCATTCAACAGACTGAACTGCTCTACGAGTTCTGCCTCGAGCGAAAAAAGGGCAAGAGGAGCCAGGCGGCCGGCAGGCTCGCCGATCGGGCTGTTTCGTTTCTTAACGCCATTTCCAGGGAGCATGTCTTTCAGTCGCTGCGGCAGCCGTTGTTACCGAGAGTATACTGCAATTCTCAGGATATGGTCCTCATGCTGTTCTACCTCGGAGAGAATGCCATCGATGCCATGGCAGACAGTGGAACCATCATCTTGCGCACGGATGTGATTGAGCGGGATGGGGCCCCCATGGTCTGTTACAGTATGATAGACAGTGGCGAAGGCATACCTGAAAATGACAAGGAAATTATCATTCGAACCTGGGAAAATACCCATGAGCATTGCCAGTTCACAGGTCTTGGACTATTTGCCGTTGGCCGGATCGCCGCCGATCATGGTGCCATTTGCTCGCTGCATGACAGAGCTGGTGGCGGTACCGTTGTTTCAGTGGAACTGCCTGCTGATGGAACATGGTCAGGTCCGTCTGAAGAAGTTCCATCTGTGGCAGAGATGGCCACTCCCCAAAAAAAACATGTTTTCCTGGTTGTCGATGATGAGGAGTCGATGCGGCGGATGCTCAATGAAAGATTGCGGCGCCGTGGCCACACTGTTTTTAGCGCAAAATCCTGCGCCGAAGCGGTAGATGAGTATAGGCACCTGCATGAAAAGATTACCTGCATCGTCCTCGACATACGACTGGGAGACAGCCGGGGAATGCAGTGTGCCGAACGGCTGCGGCATATCTCCTCCGCCGCCACCCTGGTCTTCATGTCAGGAGTAGACAGTGAAAAGGAGCGGGAACAATTTGCCTCATGTGCATTTTTGAAAAAGCCGTTTTCCATCGAACAACTCGAACAAATAGTGAAGTGAATAATGACCAGTCATAGCGTACACCGCGTAAAAGACGTCAAAGTGCTCGTTGTCGACGACGAACCGTCACTGGCCGAATTCGTCGGTGAGATCCTGGGGGAGCGAGGGTATATGGTAGATGTGTTTTCCAACCCCAGAGCGGCCTTGGCGGCGGTGGAAACCACCACCTTCGATCTGGCGCTTGTCGATATCAACATGCCGGAAATTAGCGGGGTGGAACTGTCACGGCAGATACTGGAACAATCTTTGCGCACGGAGATCATTATTATCACCGGCGTTCCCGACGAGAAAAATCTTGATCCCTGTCTGCTGATGGGGCTTACACATTATCTCTTCAAACCGTTTAACGAATCGCAGCTGGTCTATTCCGCCTATGCCGCCCTTCATCACAACCGTCTGCGCAGTGCCCTCGAAACCTCCTCCTTTGGCAAGTTATCGAACAGCAACCTGGTGGGCATTTCAAAGAATATTCGAGAAATACGCAATGATGCAATGGCCATAGCCAACACCGATATACCTGTGCTGATCCTGGGGCCGTCGGGAACCGGTAAGGAAGTAATTGCCCAGGATATTCATCACAACAGCGGCAGGGCGCAAAAACCTTTTATTCCCATAAACTGTGCCATACTCGGAGACCTCGCTGAGACCGAGCTCTTCGGCCACGTCAGAGGTGCCTTCACCGGCGCCGCCCAGAATACCACCGGATATATTGGCGCAGCCGAGGGGGGCACTCTTTTTTTCGATGAGGTTGGGGAATTGTCATCGGCCATACAAGCCAAACTGCTGCGTTTTCTTGACAACGGCGAATACAGCAAAGTGGGCGAGGCCGTTCCGCGTATGGCCAGTGTCCGGGTCCTGGCGGCTACCAACCGTGATCTGCGGAAGATGGTCGACGAGGGCAGCTTCAGAGAGGACCTCTATTACCGTCTGCAGGGAACCGTCTTAACCACCACCGGCCTTGATGCGAGAAAAAACGATATTTTGCCGCTTATCTATTATTTTCTGGAAGTCTTTGGCACCAGTAAGAAAACCACCTATGAGATATCGTTTGATGCGGCGGCATTGCTTATCGAGGCAGAGTGGCCCGGCAATGTCCGACAGCTCAAACAGGCACTGTATAAGATAACGCAGCTGAGCGGTCGCAGAAAGATCGGCCTCTCCGATGTTCGCCGGGTGGTCGGCGGCAATGTCGAGGGTGGTATAAAAGTTTACCGCCAGGCCAAGAAGCAGGTTCTGGGTGATTTCGACAGGGAGTATTTTCTCAAGGTCCTTGGCCTGTCTGAAGGCAGCCTGCAAAAGGCGCTGGAGTTGAGCGGCATGCACAAAAAGAATTTTTACACCAAGCTCAAGGAGCTCAATCTCTCGGCCAAAGATTTTACCGCGAATAATCGCCATTAACACCGGCAGTATTTCCACCTTCCTTTTTCCCCCTCATCACTCTTTGTTGCGAGGTGGTCTGTTGACCACCTTTGTTCCATAATCTTTTCGATGTCTCTTCTCTGCTGTTACGAAAAGCGCTGTGTTTCCCTGTTTCTGAGGCATGGAGCACCGAATGTCACTGGCGTTATTCGTTGATGGAAAACTAAGCAGTCTCTTTTAACAGGTAAGCATACGAGGTATTTAGTCTGTTTTTATGTGAGCTATATTGGGAACAGTTTGTGTCCGAGGATGCTTTCTCTGGCATCCTCCGGCAGGGTAGCACTATGCAAACTGTTCTCTTACCCATCGGGTGTGCCTGCTCCTCCCATCCCTTACGCTAGTAAGGGGTTGCGATCGATAACTCGAGCGGCATCTTTTATGAACTAATTACGAATTCAGCAAAAACGCAAATTATGATCCTGTTGGCATGTAATTTGTATACCTTAGAAAGGAACCACAGAGACTATTGAGGGGGGATGGAGGAAGTTGCAATGAGGGTGCTTATACTTACTGGCACTTTGGTGGATGACACCGAGGTCGTTTCTTTTTTAAGAAAACATGAAATCCCTTATGTTTCCATAGATTTTCGTTCATTCGTTCTGGAGGAGATAGGTATTGAAGAGTATGGCCTGTGCATCTTTGTGCTGAAGAACGGAAATGATACTCACCTGCAATGTCTTCGTGCGATCAAAAAAACCCTGAACCTTTCCGGACAACTGGGGCCGCCAGTGGTTTTCATCGTCGAGGAAAACAAGGTGACGTTTGAGCAATCGGCACGTATTGCCGAGATTGATATCTATCTCACCAGCCCGGTTGCTGAAAACGTTCTTTCTTCGCTCCTGAAGCTGCAGCCGATCACGGAGTGAGAGATGGTATACAACCGTTCTTGCGGCTCAGTATGATCATTTCATTAAAGATGGACTGTGACCCAACATCTACAGCAATGGTATAAATGGATGAGCTGCCAAAAGAAAGAGGGAGCTCCAGTGGCAAGTCGAAGTGAGACCGCCCTCAAACTGCTGCTTCATGGATATTGCGAGGAAAAACATGGATCCTGAAAACTCACCGAATGTCACGAATGACTGCGACACAGGCACCATATTACTGATCGACGATGAACCCGAAGTGCTGCGAGTGATGACGATAAGGCTCGAACGCATGGGGCACAGGGTCGTTTCCACAACGGACAGCAAAGAAGCGTTGCAAATGATCAGGAAAGACCCCGAAAAGTATGATCTCATTCTTACCGATCAGACAATGCCGCAGATTTCCGGAGATCAACTGGCAAAAAAGATCATCGCTTTACGCCCGGACATGCCGCTCATCCTCTGCACAGGCTTTAGTTATAGTATCGACGAGCATGAGGCGCGTCGGATGGGATTCGAAGCCTTTCTTGCCAAACCCGTACTTGGTGCTGATCTTACCGCTGTCGTTAGCAGATGTCTGCTGCAAAGACCTGTACAGCAGAGATAAAAGGACTGTGGAGCATTCAGCAGATCTGCTGATTTGGCGATCCCTGACTGGTTAAACGTTCAGCTTGCGGAAACCAGGGGCGAAGGGTACTTTATTGCCGGTGAAAAATTGAGTCATTGGTTTTTCGCCCCCGTGTTTTTGCCGACAGGAGTAATGTGAATATGTAGTGTGAATATATGCAGTACTGAAAATGAGCTACAAAGACCAGGTATCCCTTTCCATGGAAAATCAACATTATGACGAATTGATCGCGCTGCTCAAAGAAAGTGAAGATGTTCTGATGGCCGGGATATTGAAATATGCTTCGGAACACGGCTACACCAAATATACTTCGACTCTGAAAGAGGCCTGGCGTCTTTCCATATCGGGCTTGTCCTCATCGATAGCAACCATCGTCAGTGCCCATGGTGAACCTCCCAGCCTGCAGGCCGAAGACGATCTACTCGAGCACCAAGCCGCACATTTCGGTATTCTCGAGGCGCGACGGCATCGTCAACGCGGCATCAGCCTCAATATGTTTTTCGGTTTGCTGAAGTATTACCGCAAGACCTATATCGATCTGCTCAAGGAGCATGAAGCGTCGCTGAGCAATGGGCCAAAGCACAGAGAACTGATTCACCGAGTATTCGACATTATCGAAACGGGCCTGTGCGTGGAATGGGCCGGCGGCGGCGAGCAGAAGAAAATTCTGGAAATGCAGATCAGTAACAGGGAGATGACCAACGAAAAAAACAAGTATCTCACCATCTTTGAATCTATTCCTACTCCTGTTTTCCTTATAACCCCCGACGGAATGATCGACAATATGAATCTGGCGGCATCTGCCTTTCTCCACAAAGAAAGCATTGCCGGCGGCCAATACTATGGGGCTCGTGGGACAAAAGGGTACAAGGATTCGAAGGTCGAGGAGTCTTCCGGCATGTTCAGGGGGAGGCCGGCTGTGGATGTGCTGCCATGGTTTGCTACCGAAATCAACACATCCCTGGATGGTACCATCAGCGATGAAGCGATAGAAAAGCGGGTAGAACTTGATGGCGAACCTGCGGTTTTTCGCATGAGGTTCTCACAGATGCTTGATGTTAGCAGCAAATTCACTGGTTCCATATTCATCCTCGAAAACATAACAACATTAAAAAATGTGCAGAGCGAGGTTATTGCCCTCAAGGGATTGATACCCATCTGCGCCCACTGCAAGAATATGCGCGACGACGAGGGCTACTGGAGCAGGTTGGAAGAGTATATCGAAAAACGCTCGGAGGCCTATTTCAGCCACAGTATCTGCAATGAATGCCTCAGCAGATACTATGACCTCGATTGATCGGCGGGTTGATGTCGCTCCTGGTGGTGTCCCGCCTTTGAGCCAATATAACTGCGTGTAGAGGAAAGAGCTTGCCGCTGGTTGTCCGGTGAGGACACGGCATGCTGTTTCTCTAGGTGACACAAACCGCTTAAGGTGGTTGGATAACTCCGCTATTGGGTGTTTTTGCAAGGTCACTGTAACTCGTCCTTGCCCTGTCGCCATATCTCCTCCTTTCCTCCTCCTCAATTGGTGTGTGACTCACTGTTTGATATGATGATGTTTATAAGGGCCTCTAGATAAACCAGAGATGCACTTGGCTGGCAGAGATCATAACAGACAGCAAGAACTCTTTGGTGCGGGTTGCCGTCCATTACAGTGCCGGCGTCCATCGCAGTTTCCGGTAGGCTGGTATTGTCACCTTGCCCTGGCGATGGTGGCAAAAAAGCCATGGTTGACCGAACTCCCCATAAAGACACCTTCTTTTTCTGCATAAAGCGTCGATTATCAGGAGCAGTTTGGTGGTGAGAGGAACATGGTGGAGGTTGTTTGACCACCAGCATAACCTTTCCCCTGGTGCCAGAGAGCGCTGCAGAGCGTGACAGGAGAACGGTGTATGTTTTAAATACTCAGGAATACACTAATAAACAGAAGAACAATGCATGTGTCTGTCAGTAGGTATGGTTTGTGCAGGAAGCGGCTGAAAGTGAAAAGAATGCCGCATGGCAAATGTTGTTACCTTATTGATGGTACATACCGTCGTTATCGCCTCTGAGGAGAAGAAAATGTTTAAGAAAATGAGTCTGGCAGCAAAAATCGGATCGGGCTTCGGTGTTGTTATTGTATTACTCATACTGATCGCCGCTGTTTCCTGGAACGGCCTCAGCAAAGTGGCCGGTGGTTTCGTAGAATATCGCAGTCTGGCGCGGCACAGCAACCTCGCTGGCCAACTGCAGGCCAATATGCTCATGGTGCGGATGAACGTCAAGGATTATATAAATACTGCCAGTGATAAGGATGTCCAGGAGTATCAGGAGTATTACGACATAATGAACGGATTCCTGAAAGAGGCTCACGAGGAGATACAGGATCCGGAGCGGGCTGCGGTTATCGATGAATACACCAATGATGTCAAGCTCTATGACGGCTATTTCGACCAGGTGGTGGAACTGGTGAAAAAACGCGACCAGCTGGTAATAAATGTTCTAGATACCACCGGTCCGACAATGGAAAAACACCTCACCGAAATTATGGCCACGGCCAAGCAGGATAATGACGCCGAAGCGGCCTACGAGGCGGGAATAGCCCTGCGCCATATGCTTCTTGGCAGGCTTTATGCCCAGAAGTTTCTCGATACCAATGCCAAGGCCGACGAAGAAAGGGTAAATGCCGAGTTTGAGAAACTCTTTGCCGAAATCGAAAAATTGGAGACAATGCTGCAAAATCCCCAGCGACGGGCGTTGAATGCGGAGGTGGCTGGAGAGGCCGGGCAATACATGGCCGCCTTCACCGAACTGGCAGACGATATCTATACCCGGAATGATATCATCAACAACAAGCTGGACATGATGGGACCGGAAATGGCAGAGGATGTGGAAGTTGTCAAACTATCCGTCAAGGAGGACCAGGATACCCTTGGGCCGATCGTCCAGGCCCAATCGAGAAATGCTATTCGCGTGGCCCTAATCGCCGCCGGCCTGGCCGTTCTTCTCGGGGTTGCCGCAGCCTTTGTCATTACCAGAAGCATAACCGGGCCGGTACGCAAAGTGGTAGAATATGTCGATTACATGGCCAAGGGTGATTTCACGGCCAAAATTGATATCGATCAGCAGGATGAAATCGGCAGAATGTCTTCGGCTCTCGGCAAAACCGTTGGCGAGTTGGGTGTGATGATCAAGGAAATCGTTCACGGGGTCAACACGCTGACGAGTTCGTCCACAGAACTCTCCGCCGTTTCCTCCCAGCTCTCCGGCAATGCCGAGGATGCCTCCAACCGTTCAAACGCCGTTGCCTCCGCCGCCGAAGAGATGACCACCAATCTCAATTCCGTTTCAGCTGCAATGGAACAATCCTCGAGCAACGTCGGCATGGTTGCCACGGCCACCGAAGAGATGACCTCGACTGTTAGCGAAATAGCCCAGAGTGCCGCCAAGGCCAAGGGGATATCCGAAGAGGCCGTGTTGCAGTCGACTCAGACATCGCAAAAAATGAACGAACTCGGCGAGGCCGCCAATCGTATCGGCAGGGTTACCGAAACCATTACCGAGATCAGCGAGCAGACCAATCTGCTGGCGCTTAATGCCACCATAGAGGCGGCCAGGGCCGGAGAGGCTGGCAAAGGTTTTGCCGTAGTCGCTAATGAAATTAAAGACCTTGCCAAGCAGACTGCAGATGCCACGGTGGATATCAAGAATCAGATAGAAGACATGCAGAAGACCACCGATGGTACCATCACC
>JGI12210J13797_10749357_pt1 | contig 29306 bp, 22 predicted proteins | sample ElkSlonscriptome_3_FD_13797 | JGI IMG/M metagenome (IMG submission 13797) | reverse complement strand
GAAAAAGGCTACGACTGGATTAAAAAAGAAGCGAACGCTGTAACTGCGTAACTTATGGATATTGCTAAAGAGATGACAAAAGAACAAGCGGTATTGGATTCAATGAAGAGTTCTTACAATCATGCTGTAGCGGACTCTTTCAGTGCGGCAAGCAGCAAAAGCTTGCTCAACTTGGAATCGCTGGAATTTCCAACCACTAAGGTGGAATATTGGAAGTACACGCGGACCGGGCAGATTGCAAACAAAGCTTGGAAATTTGGAGGTCTCGACACTATCGACCTACCGGAAAATTTACCCTTAGCCAAGTACCGCATGGTTTTCGTCAACGGACATTTTGATACTCAGCGGTCGACACTGCCTCAGCTAGAAGGATTGACCGTTCTCCCATTCTCTGAATCAGAAGTGGAAAAATCGATCGCTCAGAGTGATGAAGACATTTTTAGGGCGTGGAATACGGCCATGCCTCAAGATGGGTACTTCATTAGCCTGGCCAAAAACAAAGTAATTGAAGATGCATTGCAAATCGTTTTCCTTTACTCAGGTGAGAATACCATTTCTCAGCCACGCTCTTTTGTAGAGTTGGCGGAACATTCAGAATTGAAAATTTCGGAATTTCACATTCACACGTCGGGCAGTATGGCTTTCGCCAATGCGCATTCTGAGGTGATTGTAGGTGACAATTCACATTTCAAAATTGACATAGTACAATACGGTTCTGAGAAAGGCTTTCATTTCCACGAGACCTTTGGCGAACAAGGAAAAAATTGCACCTACACGCAAAACACATTTACCTTGAGTGGAAATTGGACGAGAAACAATTCGACCATTCGGCTGAAGGATGAGCACAGCGAGTGCAACCTGAATGGATTCTACATCCCCCATTTGAAGGAACATATCGACAATCATACAATTATCGATCACGAAATGCCAAATTGCGAATCGAATGAATTGTACCGCGGAGTACTTCTGGACAAGTCTACGGGAGTGTTCAACGGTAAAGTTTTCGTGAGGCAAGACGCTCAAAAAACGAATGCATTCCAAAGCAATGGAAACATTATTGTGTCCGATACGGCTACGATGAATTCGAAGCCCGAGTTGGAAATTTACGCCGACGACGTAAAGTGCAGCCACGGTAGTACCACCGGACAACTCGACGATGAGGCGGTTTTTTACCTCATGGCCCGAGGCTTGTCGAAAGAAAGCGCACGAAAATTATTGATCAATGCTTTTGCCGAAGATGTTTTGGAAAAATTGGTGAACGAAGAGTTGAGAGAGATTATTGAGGATACAATTCATACCAAACTGGCTTAATTATGCGCGCTACCGCAACAAAATCCATTTCGATACCGGATAACACCTCATTCATTGAGGATTTCCCTATTCTCAAAAGAGAAGTGAACGGGCACAAGCTCGTTTATTTGGATAATGCGGCATCGGCTCAAAAACCAAAACAAGTCATTCAAGCCATTGAAGATTACTACTTCAATGAGCACAGCAATGTGCATCGGGGCATTCATTACCTCAGCCAATTGGCTACGGATCGATACGAAGCAGCTCGTGAGCGAATGCGTCGTTTTATCAATGCCGCTTCCACCAAAGAGATCATCTTTACCAAAGGGTGTACCGATGGTATGAACTTGGTAGCTTCTGCTTTTTCGAAAGCTCACCTGAAGGAAGGCGATGAGGTATTGATTACCGAAATGGAGCACCATTCCAACATTGTACCCTGGCAGATGGCTTGCGCCGACAAAGGGGCAAAATTGGTTGTTTCCAAGGTAAATGAAGATGGATCGATGGATATGGACGATTTCAAATCGAAATTATCCGATCGCACTAAGCTGGTATCTATCGTTCACATTTCCAATGCATTGGGGACCATAAATCCTGCAAAAGAAATTGTAGCCGAAGCGAAAAAATACGGAGCCTATACCTTGATTGACGGAGCCCAAGCAGCACCTCACGGAGGAATCGACGTTCGGGATATCGATTGTGATTTCTACGTTTTTTCGGGACACAAGATGTACGGACCTACGGGAAGCGGTATCCTCTACGGAAAAGAATCCGTGCTCGAAAATATGCCTCCTTACCAAGGTGGAGGAGAGATGATCAAGACGGTGACTTTTGAAAAGACCACTTACAATGAACTTCCGTTCAAATTTGAGGCGGGCACGCCAAATATGGCAGCTGCCATTGGATTAGCCGCGGCGGCTGACTTCATGGAGGACTTTGGCATTGACAAAATTTCTGAAATAGAGAACGGACTCTTGGCTTACGCCACGGAAAGATTGTTGGAGATTGAAGGACTACGAATTATCGGCACTGCTGAAAACAAAGCCAGCGTCATCTCCTTCGTGGTCGACGGAACGCACCCTTCTGATATCGGCTCAATTATCGACAAGCTGGGAATAGCCATCAGGACGGGACATCACTGCACGCAGCCGTTGATGGACAAGTTCGGATTACCCGGAACCTGCCGTGCTTCCTTTGCTGCTTACAATACCCTCGAGGAAATTGACTTGCTAACCGAAAGCGTAAAACGCGCCGTAAAAATGTTGAGGTAATGGCAGAATCAATTCAAGAACGCGAAGCAGAAATCATTGAAGAGTTCGAGTTTTTCCCCGAATGGATGGAGAAATATGAGCACCTCATCGAGCTGGGAAAAAGTCTGCCATTGATCGACGAGCAGTACAAAACGGAGGACAATCTGATCAAAGGATGTCAATCGAGAGTGTGGCTTCACGCCGATCGCGAAAAAGATATGATCAAGTATTCTGCCGACAGCGACGCCATTATTACCAAAGGGATTATTGCCTTGATGATTCGCGTATTGAACGATCAGAAACCCGAAGATATCGTGAACGCTGAATTGGGGTTTATTGATCAGATCGGATTGAAAGAACACCTCTCTCCCACTCGATCAAACGGACTCGTTTCGATGGTGAAACAAATGAAATTTTACGCTTTGGCCCACCAGGCTAAATAGAAAAAGGTATGAACGACATTCAACTTGAGACTACGATTATCGATGTGATCAAAACGATCTACGACCCCGAGATTCCCGTGGACATCTACGAGTTGGGGTTGATCTATGATATCGCCATCGACCCGGAGCGAAATATAAAGGTGAGTATGACATTGACATCACCTTCATGTCCCGTGGCTGAGACTCTGCCCGTCGAGGTAGAAGATAAGATTAAAGGAATTGAAGGCGTCAACGACGCCAAAGTCGAGATAACCTTCGAGCCGCCGTGGGACAAAGAAATGATGAGTGAAGAGGCTCAACTCGAATTGGGATTCTTGTAATGAGCGATTTTGAAATTGAAAATAAAGTAGCCAAAAGCGGGCTGGTAGTAATCGAGATGGACGAGTTCGTTTCGGACGAGGAACTGATTCAAATTGATATCAAAGAGCGACTTTGGGAAGGATTCGCACTTAAAGAAAAAGACTTTCGCGAATACGTTTCGACGCACGATTGGAGTCAATACCAAGACAAGGCGGTAGCTGTTTTTTGCTCGGCAGACGCCATTGTTCCCAATTGGGCTTATATGCTGCTGTCATCAAAGCTGGAGTCAATTGCCTCAGAACTTTACTTTGACACCCCTGAAGAAGCTGAGAAAAGACGCATCGAAAAGGCCATTTCTCATTTAGATACAGCCGAATACGAAAATGCGCGGATTATCATCAAAGGTTGTGGGAAGAAGGCAGTGCATTTCAGTGCCTATGGAAAGCTCACCGAAAAGCTGATGCCGGTGGCAAAGACCATAATGTTTGGCGAGCCTTGCAGCACGGTGCCGATTTATAAAAAGCCAAAAGCTTAGTAAGCCCGCTCGTTTTTCCCTTCGTAATAATTGATAAATGCCCGATTGACTACCTTATTTCCTCCGGGGGTAGGATAGTCTCCGGAGAAATACCAATCCCCGAGATGATCAGGACAAGCTTTGTGCAAACCTTCCAAGGTTTGGAAAATGATCTCCACTTCGCATTCTACTTCGGGTGGAGTAAGCAGCTTTGAAATTTCGGCCGATACCTCTTCGTAAGCGAATGGCGTAAAGATCTCCTTGGCGTAATTACGAATCTCAGACTTGTCCAAATTCTCTTGGTTCTTGCACTTTTGGTAAACGTCGGAGATAATCTTTTCCCGACCCGTTTTCTTCAGCAGGCTGATGCCCGCTTGAAAAGCGATGAAGTCTCCCAATTTCGCCATATCAATGCCGTAGCAATCGGGAAAGCGAATCTGAGGTGCGCTGGAAACCACCACAATTTTCTTGGGCTCGAGTCGGTTCAAAATACGGATGATGCTTTGACGCAAAGTCGTTCCACGAACGATACTGTCGTCAATAACCACGAGGTTATCCACCTTCGCACGCACCGCACCATAGGTGACGTCGTAAACGTGCGCCACCATATCATCTCGGGATTCGTCCTGAGTGATGAAGGTTCTGAGCTTGGCATCCTTAACGGCAATTTTTTCCATTCGCGGACGCAAGGAGAGTATCCTTTGAAGTTCATCAGGGTCGGAATTACTACCCATTTTTAGGATCATATCCTTTTTCTGAAGGTTCAAATGATCTTCCAACCCTTTCATCATTCCGTAAAATGCGACCTCGGCGGTATTGGGAATAAAGCTGAACACAGAATTGTCAATGTCTCCATCTATGGTTTCCAAAACGCGCGGAACGATTGTTTTTCCCAACGCGATGCGCTCGCGGTAAATGTCCTGATCGCTCCCTCGCGAAAAATAAATTCGCTCAAAAGAGCAAGCCTTGCGCTCACCCGGTGTTCTTATCTCGCTGAGGCTAAAAGTTCCATCGTGCCTGATGATGGCAGCATTGCCGGGAGGCAATTCGTGCACATCTTCCACCTTCAAATTGAAAGCCGTTTGGATCACTGGTCTTTCAGATGCCACCACGATCACCTCATCGTCTTCGTGATAAAATGCAGGGCGAATTCCATTGGGATCGCGAAGCACAAATGCATCACCATGTCCGAGAAGTCCTGCCATGGCATATCCTCCATCCCAATCCTCGGCAGAGTTGCGAAGAATCTCGGGAAGATTGAGGTGCTCAATAATTTTTTCTGTGATGTCTTTTTTGCTGTAGCCCAATGCTTTCCAATTGGCTACCAATCGTTCGTTTTCCTCATCGAGGTAGTGACCGATTTTTTCCAATACGGTCACTGTATCGGATTTTTCTTTTGGGTGCTGCCCGATGTCGACCAAAAGATCAAACAACTCGTCTACATTGGTTAAATTGAAGTTCCCTGCTACGACTAAGTTTCTGGTTTTCCAGTTGTTCTGACGTAAAAACGGGTGACAGCTTTCGATGCTGTTCTTCCCAAACGTTCCGTAGCGCACGTGGCCTAAAAATAATTCACCGGTAAATCCCTCGTTCTGCTTCAGCCAATCGACGTCCGTCAATTTCTGCTCGTCCTTCTCGGCAAGCTCTTGAAAACGCTTGTTGATGTGATCGAAGCAGTCTTGTATGGGTCGCTGACTATTGGATCTGACTCGGCTGATAAATCGAGTGCCCGGAGGCATATCGAGTTTGACATTGGCCACACCGGCTCCGTCTTGTCCGCGATTGTGCTGCTTCTCCATCAGGAGATACAGTTTGTTCAGGCCATAGAATGATGTCCCGTATTTTTCGCGGTAAAATGAGAGTGGTTTCTTGAGCCGGAGAAGTGCTATACCGCACTCGTGTTTGATCGGATCGCTCATGAATTTCTTAGAAAGCGCAAAGGTAGTTGAATTAATCAGAAAGTAAACCAGTCAAAAAATCTTCAGATTCGTAAAGAATACCACTAATAACCGTACCGAGAGTGTCAACCATTTAGGAGAAAGAGCGTCATAATTGTATACCTTTAAAGCTCTTTCTTCGAGACAATGCTCCCTCCGCCAAAGCATATATCCTTATTTGCCCTTTTGTTGGTCTTTTTTCAGTCGGCCACAGCCGGGATAGATCCGCGTCTGATAGAAAACAAAGGTCAATGGCACGATGAGGTTCACTACAAGGCTCTGACCAATGGCGGCTACTTTTTTATAGGAGAAAACGGAGTTACGGTTCAGCAGCTGGAAGAAGGCTTTTTCGAGCAATTGCACGAATTCATTCAAGGAAATTCTGATGACCGGATTGGAAATACTCACACGCTCAAGCTAAATTTTGTGGGTGCAAATTTTGACGACTATCAAGGTGAGGGAAACCTGAATAGGACGGAAAACTATTACATCGGAAATGACGCGTCAAAACATGCAACAGGGGTTCAATCATTTCAAAGGGCGCACTACAACGATATTTATGCAAACATTGATTTGCGTTTTGACATCAAAGAAGATCGCCTCAAGTACGAGTTCGTAGTCGCGCCGAGTGCCGACCCAAATGAGATAGAAGTGAGGATTGACGAAGCTGAATCCATCAATCTGACAGACGGCAGGCTGATCTTTCAAACCAGCGTTGGAGAAATTTATGAGGAAGCACCTTTCGCGTATCAAGTCGATGAACATGGCAGAATAGAACGCGTTGAATGCATCTATCATTTAGCGGGTAACACGGTGACTTATGAATTCCCCGACGGATATGATTCCTCTCGTGAATTAGTCATTGACCCCGAAATTTCGTTTTCAACTTACATCGGAGCTTTTTCGGATAATTTCGGCTTTACCGCAAGTTATGACGACGAAGGTAATCTCTACGGAGGAGCCATCGTGTTTGGCAACCAATACCCTATCGAAGGCGGTCCCTTTCAGGCAGATTATGGCGGGGGCATCATGGATTGTGGCATCACAAAATACAATGCTGACGGGACTGATCTGATATACAGCACGTTTTTAGGTGGTCTTGATAATGAAGCACCTCACTCTCTCGTGAGCAATGATCAGGGTGACTTATTTGTTTATGGAACGACGGGGTCTCCAAACTTTCCGACGACATCAGGAGTCTTTCAAGCGGGCTTTGCGGGCGGCTTGAACGATGAAGGTCTCGGAATAAACTACAACCAAGGAACGGATATTTTCATCGCTAGAATAAGCACCGATGGCGGCCAACTTGAAGCGGCAACATTCATTGGCGGCAGCGCAAATGATGGGTTAAATACCATGCCCCAAGCCCCTCCTCAGCCTACGGTTATTTCTCCATTGCCGTTTAATTTTGGAGATCGGTTTAGAGGTGAAATAATACTCGACAACAACGGAAATGTTTTGGTGGCATCCGTCACAGGTTCTGCAGATTTTCCCGCTGCCAATAGCTTTTCAACCGACTTTAGCAGTTTTCTGAATGGTGCCATCTTTAGTTTGACCGATGATCTTACTGCGCTCAACTGGTCAACATCTACCGGTGGTGGGCTTTTCGAAAGTGCGTACGGAATCCAACTTGGACCGGACGGAACCATCTACGTTACAGGCGGCACTTCCAGCTCAGACTTGCCGGGTACTGCCAATGGTGCTGACCCTGTTTTCGGTGGAGATGTTGACGGCTTCATCATGCGGATTGATGAAGATGGACAAAGCTTACTCAATGCCACATACACGGGAACAGCACTTTTTGACCAAACCTATTTCGTTCAATTGGACAATGATGGCAATGTCTATGTAATTGGCCAGTCGCGTGGAGATATGCCCATATCAGACGGGATATATTCGACCCCAAATTCACAGCAGTTTATTCAAAAATATGATGCAGAACTTACTACGCTGGAGTGGAGCACGCAGATAGGAAGCGGCGAGAACAAAATTGATTTCTCCCCGTCTGCATTTTTGGTAACCAATTGCTTTGAAATATACGTCTCCGGCTGGGGAGGAACCACGAATAATTTCGGGCTGGCAAACGGCAATACATTCAATTTACCCACGACGTCTGATGCATTTCAATCCTCCACGGATGGGAGTGATTTTTACTTAATGGTATTAAGCGAAAATGCAGAAGATCTGATTTACGCCACCTATTTTGGAGGCAGTCAGAGCGGTGAACACGTAGATGGCGGAACGAGCCGATTTGACAAAAATGGCACCGTTTATCAAGCCGTATGCGCGGGTTGCGGTGGCTTCAGTGATTTCCCCACTCAGCCAAATGTATGGTCTCAGAACAACTTGTCATCCAATTGCAATTTGGCAGTATTTAAGTTTCGGCTTTCCTCGGTATCGGCGGAGGCAGATGTCAATTTTGACTCTAATCCTCTTTGCGAAAATCAATCCGTTATTTTTACAAATCTCAGCGAAGATGCAGATTCATACTTCTGGGATTTTGGTGATGGTAGTAACAGTGATGAGTTTGAACCCACCCATGCTTACGCAGAACCGGGAATATACGAAGTGACCCTTTTGGCTGAAGATAGCGAAGGGTGTTTGGGTCCGGATTCGACAACCATAGAATTAGAAGTTCTGCCATCTCCTGAGGTCGAATTTGATTTTGAAAACGTTCCCATATGTTCCGGAGAGCAATTTCCCGTAAGCGCCACAGGTGCAGATAGCTACTTATGGACGCCTGCCGGTGCATTCGATGATAACACCTTGGCAAACCCCGTATTTATTGGAGATGAAACCACAACAATCGGCCTCACGGGAAATACCACCTGCGGAAGTGAGACTATAGAAATAACGATTGAAGTGGGAACGGTGATCGTTCAGTTAGAAGAGGAAATCTTAATTTGCCCGGGGGAGTCAACGCAACTCAACGCATCCGGTGGAGTGGAGTATTCTTGGTTTCCTGCTACTTTTTTAAACGACACCAATATTCCCAACCCTACGACTAGTCCCGAAACTGATGTAACCTATGAAGTGACTGTAACTTCTGAGCAAGGTTGCGAAGGAACGGGCTCCGTTGATATCATACTATTGGATGGCCCTCCTGAACTTTCGGGCGAAACCGATTATGCAACTTGCAATTCAGTTCCCGTAGAACTGGAAGTGAGTGGAGGCGAGAATTATACGTGGACTCCCGAAGAGGGTTTGAGTGATCCAACCATCTCAAATCCGACGGCAAACCCATCTTCGGCAACTACTTATACAGTTACTTCAACCAATCAATGCGGGTCGTCCAGCCTCGATATTTTAGTGAGAACAGAGGCCATCGACGTTTCTCTTATTACAGACTCCATTGGTTGCTTCCTGACTCCAATCGGGGTAAGTGCATCGGGGGGTTCTACCTACAGGTGGACGCCGGAAAACCTCTTTGCCAATCCCACTGCTGAAAATACTTCAGTAGAAATTTCAGCGACTACAGAAATTTCGGTGATTGGCTTCAATGAAGATGGTTGTTTTGACGTGGAGACTCAATTGATTCATGTTTTCCCTCGAGAGCCGATCTATTTAGGTTTGGACGAGATTATACCCTTTGGGGGAGAGGCCACCATTGAAGCCTTCAGCGAGTTCCCGATCCGATGGGAGGACAGTCCGCACTTAAGTTGTCTGGATTGCAGAAATCCCGTGGCGTCGCCACCCGAAACCTCCACCTTCTACGCTACCATAGAAACGCCTGACGGATGCATTGAAACCGATTCCATTTTGGTAACGGTGACGGGAAATATTTATGTTCCCAATGCTTTCAGCCCCGATGGCGACGGTATAAACGATTTATTCAAAGCTGAGGGCATCGACATCGTTGAGTTCAAAATGGAAATATTTGATCGGTGGGGAGAGTTGATATTTGTCTCAAATTCAATAGAAGACGGATGGAATGGCAGCTCTCCTAACAATGACTACTATGCTCCTTCAGATATGTATCCATATCGAATAGTGGCAAGAGAGCATACGGGCGAAGTGTTTGAATTGAGCGGAATGGTTACATTGATTCGCTAGACGAATCTCGGATCGGTTTCCATTTTATGACCACAACTCTTGCAAGTTCTTAAATCTTCCCTTGTATAAAATTCACGAAATCTTGGCAGAAAGTCCTTCTCAATATTCTCCAGCTTGAAGTAGGTCTCGTGCAATTTGTTGTTGCAGTTATCACAAAACCAAAGAAGACCATCTTTAAAATCGGTTCCTTTTCTAATCCTTTCGATCACAAGGCCTACTGAACCTTCAGACCGCATAGGTGAATGCGGGACTCGGGGTGGCAGCAGATACATCTCACCCGATTTTATTGGCACATCAACCGCCTCCCCATCTTGCTGAATGCGAACGTTGATATCGCCTTCAAGCTGGTAAAACAGTTCTTCCGTTTCATTGTAATGGTAATCTTTTCGGGCATTCGGCCCACCGACAACCATTACGATGTAGTCAGTTCCTTCCGGATATAGGTTTTTGTTTCCTACAGGCGGCTTAAGAATATCTCGGTTCTCATCAATCCACTTTTGAAGGTTAAAGGGCTTAGGAATACTCATATGCTAAATCGTTGTGATTGCTTAAAGTTAGCGAAAATCAATTCTTGATCAGAACGAATTCCGTGCGCCTGTTTTCGGCATGCTGATCATTGGTGCAGTATGTCCCATCGCTACACTTATTTAAGGGCTGACTTTCGCCTCGCCCTTCGTAAGATAAGCGGTTGGCATCTATTCCTCTTCTGATTAAATACCGCACCACTTCTTTGGCCCTTGAATTGGAGAGTTGTTCGTTGTAGGCTCTTGGCCCCCTGCTATCGGTATGAGATAGCACTTTGATCTTTTGTTTGGGATTTTGTCGTAAGAATCCATAGAGATTATCTAATGACTTCGTCGACTCAAGGCTCAATTCATAGCTGTCGAATGCATAGTAGATACTCGGTAGTGAAACAATTTTTTCGGCCTCTTCTACTTCCGTGAAGTCAAATTTCCACACGCCTTCTGAACTAAGTTCTCCTGCTTTCTCGAATCCATGATAGGTCGAGGTCAATTTTAAAGCTTTCGCAATGTTTGCCTTTATGAAGTAAATGGAATCAACGGGAACCTGACTAAACCCAAACGATCCATCCTCAATGGAAAAAGATTTCGCTAAGAAGTTATTTGAAGAACCTAAGAGTGTGATCTCATCCTTGGCTTTCAACTCCTCTGACATTCCCAAAAGGTTTACCAGAACCTCTGGTTCTTTCGCTGAGTGAGCTGTTTCTGCAACTCCATCCTCTGTTTCAACTTTGGATTTCTCCCTCAAGCCCTCACCGTCTGTTGTGACATTTGCTTCTATCAGTGTATCATTCAGTGCTAAGTCTGACTCATCATCTTCGCGTTTCGCTAACGGAGGCATGAGTTCAAAAACAAAAGAGTAAGGTCCATCCGGTCGTACCGTTTGAGTAGTATCTCCAGACCCATCGATTATGACCAGCTTATCACTTAATTTAAAATTGCTGTCTTTGAAAATAAGCTCATAGGCATGACCGGTGGTAAGGCTGCCCATCTCAATAAATCCATCTTCGTCCACCTCACAAACTCTGATGAGCGAATCACCCAATACCCTCAAATCAGGATTATCGTCTTCCGCGAGATTAGCATTGGGGACAATTGCAAATACTGCCGGAAGGGAAACATCTGTGGACATCATCCAGTCCGCCTCGGGCCTTCTTCGCGTGTAAGCAAAACTATTCTTCTTCCCATCATTGGCCGATAAAGCCGTAATGGGTGCGCCCGACTTACCTAAAACGTCTATTTCCACCTCATCTGTTGTCCCTTTAGTGGTCAAATTATAAGGCTCGTCCCACTTCAATGATTTCAATAGAAATCTTCCCGTGCTGTCGGTTTTGGCCTCATCTAGTACTGATCCCAATGTATCCTCCAGTACAACTGAAACGTTTTGAAAATCTTTCGATTCGCCTGAGACTACCTCGCCAAAAAGATCGAATAACTCGCTCTCATCGATATTTTCCTTTTGGTCCAAACCAAACTCTTCCTGCTCTAAAAATTCAATATTGAAAGAAGATTGATCCGAACTAAATTCTTGGACTTTCACTCCTCTGGTGTCGTAGGCTACGAGCGTTAACGATGTGTCAAATACCGAGTCTGTTTCAATTGTATATAATTCTCTCGTCACCAAACCCGATACGGTCAATGTTTTATCGCCATTGGTGACACCGACCATTTCGTTCCCTGAGCTGTCATAAACTCGAAGAATTTTTTTCGTTCCACTCATATCCTCCACAGCAAAAGTGAGTGTGTCCAGCTCCACGGTAAACGGCTGAAAATACATTTCGTAGATATCATCCCCTCCGAATCCGGTTTTTCTATTTGACGAAAAGTAGCCCGATTTTGTGTCCAGAAAATCTACTCCAAAATCGTCGTAGGCTGAATTTATCGGTGCTCTTAAATTGTAAATACGGTCGATTGAAGAAAGCAAACTTGCATAGTAAATATCGAGACCACCATAGCCTTGGTCTCTTCGATCTGAGGAGAAAAATAATCGGCTATTCACGAGTTTCGGGTACAACTCATTTCCAGGCGAATTAATCATTGGCCCGGCATTCTGTGGAAGAGTCCACTCGCCATCCACCCAATCGGTATACCATATATCCAACTCTCCGTAGCCACCCGGACGATCGCTGACAAAATACATTCGATTGCCATCTTCCGTAAAAGTCGGGTGCCCGACATTGAAAGAGCCGTTGTACTTAAATGGAATGAGATCTTCTTCAAAACCGGATAGGTTTGAGAAGAAGATTTTCATTTTTAAATCGTAGAGTATTCCTTCGATTTCTCTTAATGTTATGGCGTATACATCAGTGTTGGCGCGTTTTTCTATCGGCCCGTCGTGATAGTAATACTCTCTACCTTTCAACAGCATCTTTGCCCTTCCAAATTCTCCGCCCGGTTCTCTCGGACTAATAAATAGCAGGTGTAAGCTTTGATTGGTAAAGGCAGAAGGATAAAGTACTTGGACGGTCAAATGATCGGACACATACATCAATCCATCTTCCGTAACAGATGGAGCATATTCATTGTAAACGGTATTTAGTCCTTGAATATCAGTGATGTTACTTTCCGTTGGCAAGGTGTCCCATTCCAACAGGTCTCCTGCTTTATTCAACCATTTATATCCTTTATCATTGGCTCCTTCTTCGGCAAGCATACGTATCAAGTTGATGTAGGCTCTGGAAAAGTCGTTGTTCGCAATCAAAACATCAGCATAAAGAATCATCTCTTCTTCATCGACAGACCTCTCGAGATCCATCATCTCAGCGGCGTCCAACGCATCTTGATAGCGCTGCAATCGATAGTAACATTCGATCAATAGGTAACCTGCCTTCCTGTCTTCCGATTTTCCTTGAAACGCTCTTTTCAGCGGCTTTATCGCATCTTCATACCTTCCGTCGTTCACGAGCTTCTCGCCTTTTCTGGTCTGCGCCACGGCAGGAGATACACTCAATATCAACAGCAGTGATAATACGATTTTCAGGTGGTTTAAAAATATCGAGTTCATGTTTAAAATTTGGTGAGGTGATGGCTATTTTTTACTCTTAAACTGTACTTCAATGCGTCTGTTTTCTGCGTGTTCTTCTTCGCTGCATTCTACTCCATCCGAGCACTTATTGACGAGGCGGGTTTCGCCATAACCTTGTCCTGTGATACGCTCAGATTCAATTCCGTGCTTTATTAAGTATTGCTTCACACTCTGAATTCTCTTTTCCGAAAGCATTAAATTATATTGTGCTTTTCCTTTGGAATCCGTGTGGCCTGCCAATATTATAGAAACATGGCCATTGCCCTTTAATATTGAAATCAACTCGTCCAATACCGATCCGGCACGATCGCTCATTACAAATTCATTGCGCTGAAAATAAATTGGCGGCAAGTTGAACTTGTCCTCCACGGCTACTTTTACCGTCACGTTTTTTTCATTGCTGATGGTGATTATTTTGTCAGAATCTTTGAGTCTAACGTAGACAAGCTCTCCACTTCCCGTGGGAATAATACTTTCAATCACCTCTCCGTTTTGATTGAAAATCCTAATTTCAGAATTCATGTCCACCACTGCAGACTCGAACGAATAGGCCTCATCCGGCCTGACTTGCTCAAATACAAATTCGCCCTCTTCATTTGTGAAGGCCTTAGCAATGGTGTTACCTTCAGAATCCTGTAAAAATATCTCTACTCCTTTTTGAGGTCCCTTATTAGAGCTTGAAAGCATTCCGGCAATATCAACAGACAATATACTCTCGTCCTGATTGATCTGTTTTTCGAGATAATAATCTTCAGGAGTCAGCAGCTCAAATCGAGCTTGACCTGACTTATCGACCTCGAGCTCTTCCATCAAACCATAGTTCTTGTCAAAAAGAAGAACCTTGTCGCCCTCATTCAATACTGCTTCAGCAAATGAAATGGTATAATTCTCGAGGCCCTTAATGCTTGTAAAAGTAAATCGACCGTTTTGGTTCAAATAAGTGTAATCAAGAAGCTTACCCTCACTGTCGAGCAACTCTACTTTTTCACCGGCGGCTATTTCGTCATTATTCACCTCTCCGTGTATAATATCAAACAACAGTCTTGATTTAAAAGGCTTCACCTTCACGATCAAATCAAGAGAATCGGGGTATAACCTGTCTGTATTTATAAAAGCTAAATCCCCGTTCACGGTATAAGGATTAAAGTCATCACTCTCGCTATTCAATGGCTTTCCCGGATTTGTCGAACTTCCATCGTGTAAAAGCAAAACATCCTCTCCTCCTATTGATCTATTGGGATCATTGGTTACGAAATATAGCGAGTCTCCGGCCTCTGCCGGATTGAATTCATCAAATTCAGAATTGACTATTTCGCCAAGGTTCATTGGTTTTCCTGCCTCTGTCGAAAGGTTGATTTTCCAAAGATCCATTCCGCCAAATCCCCCTTCTCGATTAGAGGAAAAAATGAGCCACCCGTCTTTGGTGATTGTTGGGTGCGCGTAGACACCATCGTTTCCAATCCAACTGAGAAGCTTATGCTTTTTCCCATCCCATGTGTAGATTGCAAAATCAGTGTGGTAGCGCATAGACGCGAGAGGCGCTTGGTAAAATGCGGTGTAATATAGAATGGAATCATTGGTAATCCATCCTGCAGAAAACTGTACTCTATGGGTCTCCTGTACCTGAGCAAACTCTCTATTAAATTCTTTGAAAAAAACAGAATCGGCTCCTGAAAAATCGAAAAAAGTCTTTTTCTCAACAGTTTTTCTAGGAAAGAAGCTTGTTTCAATTTGTTCCGTTCTCATGAGAATAGGCGCGCCCAAATGAGCAAATATGGTTTTAGAGGTGGAATCGTCTTTTCCAAATGCTCTGATCGAATAGAGTTCGGCTTTCTTCCCGATGCCCAAGGAATTTTCCAGCTCCTGTCTCAGCTCAGCAGCCTCATCGCTTTTCATACCTTGAAGAACCTCGAGTGCCTCTTCATAGCGCCCATTCCACTTCAGTACTTCTGCATAGCGATAATTTCCGCATGAGTACTCTCCATTTACTATCAATTGTCGGTACGCGCTTTTGTACTTTCCATGATCGAGGAGCTCCACCAACTCGGTGCAATCATTAGATGGCTCTTGTCCGTAGCTGTGGCCTCCAACAAAGAAAAAAAATAATGCTATTGCCAGGTGTAGACTGCGCACGTTTACAAAAAGGTTCTTTGAGTAGAGGATTTATTCTTGTATAAATTAAAGTCGTAGCCAATGAAAAGCTCGTGAGTTCCGCTTTGCTGAGATAGTAGCGAGTTGGTTGTCAGATCGTAGGAATACCCGAAATGGAGATTATCGTTTAGATAAAAATGACCACTGAACACCATTCCAAATTGATAACGATACGTAGCGGTAATCCAAAGCGCATTCATGAAGCGCGCGCTCAAGTTAGCGTCAAACTGCCACGCACCGTTCATCTGTGCTCGGATGAGTGCGCTTGGTTTTAAATCAACCTTATTGGAAATCGGAAAAATGTAGCCACCAATCAAATTAAAACTCGGCTCTAATCGATCATCAATAATGACGCTTTCGCTCAATTCGACACCATTCAGATTTAAAATGCTCAAACCAACATATCCGTGACTCGAAAGGTACATGGCGCCAAAATCGAAGACTGGCCTCCACTGATTTGCTTCTGAAACGAAAGCCACCGGATCTGATCCATCCGGAAAATCCAGCTCATTCCAATTGTAGCGATGATTCAGTGCACCTCCGCTTAGTGCAAAAGAAATTTTCTTATTGCCTTCCAATTGAAGCTTGTACGATACTGATCCGTGCATTGATGTTTGCTCTCTCGCCCCCATTTGTTCATTTTGAAACCAAAAGCCCACGGCCAAATTATTATTTAAAATAGGAGAATGCGCCGAGAAATACGCCGTCTTTGGCGCTCCTTCAAAACCTACCCATTGGTTTCTATAGCTTAGCGCAGTTGCTACTGAGTTGCGTTCGCCTGCGTAGGCCGGATTGATGGCATAGAGGTTAAAAATATACTGCGAATACAAGGAGTGTTGCTGACCAAATGATTCGGTGAAACCTACCAAGATCACGAACGATATGACTACGAATTTTCTCATCTGATCAATTCGATATATCCCTTAAATGTGGTGCCTCCTGTTTCCAAAATATAGAAATAGGTCCCCGATGAAAGTTTCGTTCCCGACTCCGATTCCCCGGCCCACACCACGTCATCATTGTTGTAATTCCTTGCAGAAAAGACTTGCTGACCCCAGCGGTTAAAAATCTCGACTTTATTTTGATTAAATTCAGGAAGGTCAATATTTTCAATTATCCAGGTATCACTTTTTCCATCGCCATCGGGTGTAAAAGCATTGAATATTCTAAGCGCACAGTTGGCTGCAGGCCCCGGCAATACTTCAAACTCCACCGTTTCCTGACAAAAGTCCGAAACCACCGTTAAGGAATAGAAACCGGGTAGTAATCTATCGATACCATCTTCGTTAACGACACCATTACTCCAAACAATTTCGTAAGGTGGAGCACAGCCGGAAATGCTCGAAATGACGGCACTTCCATCGGAGGAAGTCGGGCAAGTGGAAGGGCTGGTTTCTACAGAAATCAATAAAATTCCAAAAGCTGAAAAAGGCTGATGAAAACCTTGGGTCAAGGTGGTCTCATCGATACCGATGGTAGAGATAACAGCTTCGCCAATAGTTTGCTCTATTAAAATATCTCCACCCAATGTATATGTACCACCCGAAGAGCCTACCACCTGTCTTTCTATTTCTACTTGAGCCGTGCCTGACAGCATCAGCAGCATGACAAAAGCAGAAGTTAATATTTGATTGCTATACCTCAATTTTAGTTTGTTGCATATTCAATTACAGCTCCGTACACTCTCTGGTCCACATCGTCTATATCAGCCTCATCGTCACCTTCCAGAGAGGTGAAACGAACATAAAGCCGGTACGAATAAATGGAATTGTCCACTTGGTTTGTATTCGTTATATCAATGTCCAATTCTTTATCTCCGGGCGGCCCTTCGGCTAGAACAGTCGTCAATATCTCGTTCCCCACGCTGTAATTGGTCATGTCTTTTCTGTATAGAGAAAACCGGATATCTTCAGTGCCGCTATCTCTGAAATAAACCTTCAGGTTGTTAATGGTAGATCCGTGAGGTAAATGTATCGGTGCCATTATTTCAATTATTCCAACATCTCTCAACATGGCAAATGGTGCATCATCATCAAAAAACTTCAAGGCATTGTTCACATCGAGCTCCACACCGATCACATTGTCAGTCAATTCCCGAAAGTCGAGAGGATCAATACTATAATACTTCGTATCACCCGCAGAGATTACCGTTGAAGCTGACTGCGGCTGCCATTCTGACTCGGCTTCATTAAATGCCAATACTTGCCCATTGGTGGGCGGAACCGGACTTACATCTGTACCCCTGATAGCCGCCACCTCGGTTTCGCCGGCTTCATCCAATACAATGTCTCCGGAAACTTCAACCTCACTTACCTTGTTCAATGCATTTCCGATGAAAATATGTCCTTCAGAAAGATCCGATTGGTCGTATGGACTTAGGTCTACCGGGGTGTCATCGCTCGAAATACTTAGAGTAGAACCTGCTAAACTTAAATCTTGAATCTCGTTCATTGGATCGGCATCCGCGTCGGCGCCAATTCCCGGGACGTCACTGAGATCTACGGAAGTTGCATCCCCTGACAGAGAGAGGATGGCACCCGAAAGGGTCAAGTCCTGATTATCGCTATTGTCCATATAAGGCGAAAGATCTACCGCAGTATTATTCGGACTATTTGAAATAGTCAGGCTATTCTCAACGAGCTCTAGTTCCTGCAACTCGTTTGACGAGTCTGAGTCTCCGTCATTTCCCAGACCGGGCAGCTCCGTCAAATCGATCGTTGACTCAACTCCCGAAATACTTAATGCCGCTCCATTTAGACTTAAGCTTTGTATTTCATTAAAAGGATCGGGGTCCTCATCCTCCTTAAGTGAATTCAGTTCGACCGTTTGAGTTTGATCTCCTTCTGAAATCAACAGATTCGTTCCATCTAATACAATTTCTTCAATTAGTTCATTTGTCGAATCTCCGTCACCATCGGGGTTACTTGTTCCCGCTGAGCTGGCATAAAAGGCGTAGGGAACAGTATTAAAAGGTGTTTCCTGAAGAATATTCAGCCCATTGCCAATATCGACGGATAGTCTCAGCCAAATATTTCCAGACTCCCAAGAAATAGAACCGAAACTGTTAATCACCGGATTGCCATTACCAAGACTCAAATTGATGAGGCCCATTCTTCCCGTTTGAATAAAAGGAAATTCTTCTTGGTACAAAACATCTCCATTCGGACCATTTATAAATTCTACCGAGACATATGCCGCTTGATCCGAAATGGGTAGTAGGGTTTCAGTGTCGCGAACGATCGCTTGATAATTTATCGCTTCGGGTACACTTTGACCATTTGCATCCGTTGCCGAGAGACTGATCAACCAGAAGACAGACCATATGGCAAAATTCAAATTGCCATCACGCCATAATTTTATGGGAGGAAACGGTGTCATATCTAATTTTCCCTGAGTATTCTAGTCCAACCATCAGTTCCAAGAGAGAGCAATACCGCGGTTTCTGCGCCAAACTCATCTAAAATAAGGTTGGGACTAAAAAAATCGACCGGGAATACACCCGTTTCAATTGTTAACTCACCAAAGGCGGCAAAGACTCCCGTTTTGCGAATAACATAGACACGGCCTTCGCATGCGGTGGCAGGAGGTAGGACAATTCCAAAATCTAAACTCCCTCCCGTTTCAAAATTGATCACAATCATATGATCATCGATGGTCGCTGTATAATTATCGGTTTCTCCGGTTGAAAAAAGAGCGACATCATACCCTACGGATCCACCAAACTGCACTCGGCTCGAAGCAGTTGTTGTGCCAATACCGAGCCTTCCGTTACCCGCGTGAAGCACCGGTTCACCACCCGAAGTAACGCTGAGGGCTGATTCCGAATCGGTACTCTCTATAATTTCAAGTCTGGCGGAAGGTGAGTTGGTTCCAATCCCAATTTTTTGATCAACGTTGTAGGCTACATTGTCCTCCTCATTAACTTTCCAGTCGCCATCATCGCGTAATGGAGCAAGATTTATAGAATGCTCAATTCCTGCTTCACTCAAAGTCAATATCGTATCATTAGTCAATGTGAAAGCCTCATCGTCGATCAACTCGTTTGTTGGGCTGGGATCATCATCCTCTATCAAACTCCCAAGATTGACGCTGTAAGTGCTACCTGCTGCTTCTGAAATAACCAAATTACTGCCAATCAGCTGCAAGCCTTCTTCGGGGTCAATTAGCTCATTCATTGGATCGTCGTCATCATCTGAAACGTTGAGCTCGGAGAGCGAAATACTCAATTGACTTCCATCAGCTTGAGACAGCACGATAGCGTTAATCCCCGCATTATACACAGCCGCAGTAATAAGTTCGTTTGTTGGGCTGGGATCAGCATCATCAATCTGCAAGCCTTCCAGCGGGAAATTGATCTGATTGCCTGATTCATTGATGGAAATGGATTGCGTCTCTGCGTCAAATTCAGCTGAGTCGATCAGCTCATTCGCTGGATCGGGATCTGCGTCAGAAACACTAAGCTCAGAAAGCGATATGATTACTTGGCTTCCATCAGCTTGGGTGAGCACGATGGCGTTGCCTTCTGCATCGTAATCCGCCGAGGTGATAAGTTCATTTGTAGGGTCGGCATCGGCATCGTCGGTCTGCAAACCTTCTAGCGAAACATTGACCTGATTACCTGATTCATTGATGGAAATGGATTGTGTCTCTGCATCAAAATCTGCAGAATCGATCAGCTCGTTGGTCGGATCGTTGTCCAAAGACTCTTCAGCGTTTCCTGCAAAAAGTGCATAAGGAACGGAAAGGAATTGCGATGACCCGATGCTTTCTAAACCTGATCCACTATCCACTTCAATCTCATACCAAATATCTCCTGAAGACCACGGTATTGTGGCAAAGGTACCATCGGTAGCGTCACCACCGCCAATTACGAGATTGATCAGCCCGAAGTCATTCGTTTGAATGCCTGAATGAGATTCGGAATAGACAATCGCTCCCGAAGGACCGCCTTCTCGTATAGTAACGATGATAAAAACCATTTCGTTTTTAAGCGCTTCACCCGACTCGGTGTCTCTCAAAGCTGCCTGATAATTGATGCCCGCTGGCGATTGTGCCATCGCCATCAAGCAGGAAAACAAGAGTAAAAAAAACAAGAAATGCTTCGCGGAATTGAACTTCATTGGTGGAGCAGTACAAAAGGTTGATACCTTTTGTAAAATACCTCAATTCAATGGCAGGAAAATAGGGCCTTCCTGTATAAATGCTAACAGTTTGAAGTGAGTTATGGAACCGGGTAGTTGATCGTCGGATTTTTTTCACCCCAATATTTCTCGAAACGTTCGACATTCAGTTCGGGCGAAAGCTGTCCTTCGCCGTAAATCGACTCGAGAAATTGGTTGGCCAAGTAAGGCGCCAACATGACTCCTTTTGTGCCCAAGCCGTTGAACAAATAGAGTTTGTCGATTACCGGATGCTTCCCTATCAAAGGCCTTCGGTCTTGCACCGTTGGTCTGATTCCCGCTTTGTGATCTACCACCTCATAGCTATGGCTTATGTACTTTTCGAACTTTTCGAGCAATTCTTGTTTTCCCTCTTCGGTAGGGTCAGTTGTTTTGTCCTTCCAGCTAAAAGTGGCGCCAACTCGATACAAATCTTTGCCCAAAGGCAACACAAAAAAACCAGCATTGAATGTTCTTTCGAGATCGAGTCGCGGGCATTTCAGCGTAAGGACTTCGCCCTTGGTTAAGCCAAAAGGAAGATAAGACCACCAATCGCTTTGTGCAGATTGATTTCCTCGGCAGTCGATAATCTTGGTAATAGCCGCAGGTGAGCCAAAGGCATCTTCCAGCTCTCTGAGTGGAGGATTCATGCTGAGGCTCACCTCCCGAAAACATCCTTTTTCGGAAAGGTATTTCCTTGCAGCTGCCAAAAAAACGGGTATGTCTAAATAACCCGCGTGCCTGACTTCCCCTTCACCAAAATCGGGCTTAATGCCAAAAAAAGATTCTAGTTCACCGGGGGGATTAAACAAGTAGGAACGAAAACCGGGAAGATCTTTTTTCTCGTACCATTTGTCAATTTCCTGCTTTGAGCCATGAATGCGCCAGATTGGTCGCGACTGGTAAAAACTAGTCCCGAGCAACGCTTCCATTCGAGGGTAGAATGTCTCCAATTCCCGAATGAATTCATCGGCCATCCAACTTTTGTTGATTCTTCTGAACACAATCGGGTTCCACAAACCCGCTGCCACCATGGAACTCGATGATTGATGGCCGTCATCAAAAACGACAAAATCAATTTGTCTTTCCAGTAACCTCAATGCGAGAACCGTCCCGGCAATGCCTTGACCTAAAATTGATATCACGGTGCAAAGCTAGTTTATACGGTCACAATGGCCAGTAAAAAAGCAGGCACCACCGCGATGAGAAAAATAAAAAAGTAGACAAAACCAATGGTAATGGCTTTTATAATGGAAGGAACCAACTTCTGCACGTAAACTACTTTGAGCGCCCAGACAAAATAAATAAACAGAAGGATAGGAATTACAATAAAGGTCTCTGAATCAGTGAAAAAACTAATAGCCAAATAAATACTCAGAAGCGCAAACCCGAAAGTATGGATGTGAAGGGCATTCACCAAATGTTGAACATAGAAAGCATTTCTTTTAAAGTGAAAACCCCAAAGCACTAGCGCAAAAATCGGCATCAGGAAAAAGAAAGAAATCGATGCTACACGAAATAGTGAGTTTATAAAAGACTTCGGATCATTGTTGGCTTTCTCGACCTGTTCATACATGAACTCTTCGATTCCTCCACCTCCAAAATCTTCCGCATCTACACTGATAAAACTATCCGGTTGCTCTTCTGCCTGTATTGAGTCAATCCGCGATTTCAGATCAGAGACCAGTATGGTATCGCGATTTGCTGAAAGCAGGCTATCCAGTATTAATGCTTTTTGATTCTCAACGTTGCTCTTCGCAAACCCCATATTCTCGGCATCTTTATTCACCGAGATAGACAGTAGAAAAAAATAGATGAAACTGGTAAAGAGATACATTCTGAGAGGCGCGATGTACGATTTTCGCTTGCCTTCATTAAACTGTTTTGTAAGCCTTCCCGGTCTTATCATTAAAAGGAAGATGCTCTTGAAAAACTTAGAATCGACCGTAAAGTAATCTTGGAAAAAGTCTCCAATAAAATCCCTCAGAGGAATTTTTGCCCCTTTGGTGCGCTGACCACAATGCGAGCAAAACCGATCCGTAGTCTCCAATTTAGAGCCACAATTCAAGCACTGAGGTAAATATTTTTGGATTTCGCCCATTAAATTCGGGCTGAAAGTAAGAAACGCCGGCGTTAGTTAAACAGTGGCGAGAATTTCTTTAACGATTGAAGGGAGAAAATTGAACTCTTTTTCTTTACTAACAAAACGCTTGGCACCAATTTTATTGGCTTCTTCAATGGTCCAGTCGTTATCATTGTTGCTCAAGAATATTACCGGAACGTGGTAATCAAAGCTCTGCATAAGCTGAATGAGGTCAAATCCACTTATTGAAGGCATAGTGATATCAACAATTACCAGATCGTATTGCTTAGAACCCAATAGCTTCATTGCCTCGGCCGAACTTGGTGCAATATCCACCTCGTAATCATTCTCAGTGAGTAGCTTTCGAGTAATTTTGAGCGTGATAATCTCGTCATCGACGATGAGGAGTCTCTGTTTTTTATCGGAGGGCAAAATTTTCAAGGTTTCGTCTTACTATTAAATTGCTTTCAAACTGTTTCTAACTGTCGCTTGGCATCTTCCAAAGCCTCTTCAGAATGCCGAGTTATTTGATCTAATTCTACAATCACTCCTTCTAATTCCTCCGCCTTGAGTTTGTTTTCAACTTTTCGAAGCAATATTACCAGTTCTTTTAAACCTAGTGGCACTGCAGCCGATCTCATTCGATGAATGACGAACCGCACTTTGCTCCAATTGCTTTCATCTCGCGCATCTTTTAGCTCATTGATGTCAATCGAGGTACGCTCTGCATAAAGTTTGAGAATGTCATTCACAAAATCTAAATCATCTCCGGATAGCTGCTTTAAACCTTGCACGTCAATGGTACTCATGTGACTTTAGTATTAGGGGATAATGTTTTGTAAATACGTACTAAAAGCCAAAACAGTTTCATCTTCAATAAATTATTCGAATAGCCTGAAAATATCCATCCCGTTGGCATAGATCAAAAGAGTGAGCAGTATGGCAATACCGACAAGTTGAGCGTACTCCAAAACTTTCTGATTGGGTTGACGCCCCGATACCATTTCGTAGAGCAAGAACATGACGTGCCCGCCGTCAAGAGCAGGGATTGGAAGAATATTCATCACCGCCAAAATAATGGACAAGAAAGCTGTCATGTTCCAAAAGCGTTGCCAGTTCCAAGTGTCGTCAAATAACTTTCCGATGGTAATAAAACCACCGACTTGCTTCACGCCTTCGCTGCTAAAAAGCAATTTCAGCGACCGCACATAATCGGTCAATCGTGACCAGCCGTAGGCAATTCCAGCAGGAAAGCTTTCTATAAAACCGTATTCCTGACTTACCGTGTCAAAGAAATCAATCGGACTCTTGTATCCAAAACCCAGTTTTCCTTCGTCAGTTACCATAACCGTAAGCTCTTCGAGATTTCCACCACGGTTTACCGTTACATTGATTGTATCGCCTTTTCGGGTTCCCAAAGCATTTAATAAAGCAGGAATGTATGTGGCATCTTGCCCATCGACTGAAACAAATTCATCTCCTTTTCTCAATCCACCGATCGCCGCATTGGAGCCTTCCATTACGGTATCGACAACTGAAGGAAATTGCTCCAAGAATAAAGATTGTCTTCCCGATTTTAAGACGGCTTGATCTATATCCTCAGGAAGAGTAATCTCTTCTCTCTTGCCGTCTCTTTCGATGTCAATTTTTCTCGCTCCCCCAAAGAGAACGGCGGCATTCACGTCGTTCAGCACCTTGATATCTGCCCCTTCTACACCGACAATTTTATCACCATGCTCGAAGCCGCTGTCCAACATTAAGCTATCGGCATAAACGCCATAAGACAGGTTTTCGATGGGAATGTACTGCTTGCCCCAAGCAAAGAGCATCATAGAGTAAATGAAGAATGCCAGAAGGACGTTCACCGTAACGCCACCAACCATGATAATGAGGCGTTGCCAAGCGGGCTTCGATCGAAACTCCCAAGGTTTTGGCGGCTCGGCCATCTGCTCGCGATCCATCGACTCATCGATCATTCCCGAAATTTTCACATAACCTCCCAATGGAAGCCACCCCACACCGTATTCCGTATCACCTATCTTTTTCTTGAAAAGTGAAAAGTATGGGTCAAAAAACAAGTAAAACTTTTCGACTCTGGTCTTAAAAAGCTTCGCGGGAATAAAGTGTCCCATCTCGTGCAAAACGATTAAGATGGACAGACTTAATAGAAACTGAGTTACTTTAATGAGGATCTCCATTCTTTATCAGGCAACTTTGGTCTTTATAAACTCTTTTGCTTTTGCTCTTGTTTCGGCATCGCAAGCAAAATAATCTTCTAAGGTTGGTTTCTTGATGATGGAAACGGTGTTCAAACAGTTCGCCACCAAATCTGACATCTCCAAAAAGCCGATTTCTTCTTTTAAGAAAGCTTCAACGGCGATTTCATTTGCCGCATTCAAAATGCAAGGTGCATTGCCTCCGATCTTCATGCTTTCAAAGGCCAAAGACAAGTTCTTAAACGTCTCCATATCGGGCTTCTCAAAAGTGAGGGACGGATAATCGGCAAAATTGAAGCGAGGGAAATCTGACTTCAACCGGTCGGGAAAGCTTAGCGCAAATTGAATGGGCAATTTCATATCGGGATATCCCATTTGGGCCTTAATGCTGCCATCTTCAAACTGAGCCATGCTGTGAATCACCGATTGCGGGTGCACCACCACATCGATTTCTTCCGGCTTTAAGCCAAAAAGCCATTTGGCTTCAATCACCTCGAGCCCTTTGTTCATCAAACTCGCCGAATCAATGGTGACTTTTGCCCCCATATCCCAATTGGGGTGTTTCAGCGCTTGTCGAGGCTTTACGTTCGAAAGATCTTGAATGGATTTTCCACGAAACGGACCTCCCGAAGCGGTGAGTATTACACGTTCTAGCTTGTTGTGAAACTCCCCTACAATGCACTGAAAAATGGCTGAATGCTCCGAATCAACCGGATAGATATTTACACCTTTTTCTCGTGCCGCAGCGGTCACCAATTCGCCCGCTACCACAAGAGTTTCTTTGTTTGCCAAGGCAATGTGCTTTCCGGCATCAATCGCGTTTAGCGTCGGTTGTAAACCCGAGAACCCAACTAAGGCGGTAAGGACGATATCGATCTCCTCCATTTGAACCACATCGGCAATTGCATCGGCACCGCAATATACTTTTATGCCTTTGTCAAACAGCAAATTCTTCAACCATTCGTACCGCGATTTATCGTTGATCACCACCGCATTGGGCGAAAACTTCAAGGCCTGCTCGGCCAGAAGATCCGCATTTCTATTTGCGGTAAGCACCTCAACCACAAACTCATCGGGATGAGATTCGATCACTTCCAAGGCCTGAGTACCGATAGAACCGGTGGAGCCGAGGATGGCAATGTGCTTTGATTTTTTCTCTTGCATAAAGGCGCAAAGATAACATATCGTAAACCACGGAAGTGGCTATTTGGCTGAGCGGAGTTTTACTTCATTCAATATTTTCTCATCCGCATCTTCAATGCCATTCATCGCAACAAAATTTCCGCCTCCTTTTTCGGAGAGCTTTGTCATTTCTTTCGTGGTGAATTTTCCGCATTTAATCCCCACCACCGATGTAATCACTCCTTTTCTTCTGTATTTCGCCGAGAGCTTTTGGGCCTTGGAAGCTCCTTCATTAAATGCGCCATCCGTGGCCAATATAATCTGATTGTTTCCACCTTCAATAAAGAAGTCCATCGCAGCTTGACCGGCTCGGTTAATGGCTTTTGTGCCTTCTGTTTTTCCTCCCGCCGTCAACCCTTTGATGGCCGACTTGCACGCTTCTTTGTCGAGATTGCTTTCCGTTTTTAAAATGATTCCCGCATCGGTGGCGTAAGAAATTAACGTGAAGCGATCTACATCACGAAGAACATCGACCAGATTGATCATTGCTACTTTCAATAAGTCCAGCTTTCCGTTGTGTTTCATCGAGGTTGAAACGTCCACCAAAAAGACGAGATTGTTCGGTTTGAACTTCGAAAGCGGCAAGACGAGATTTTCTTCTTCCGCCAATTTGCTCTCAGGAAGCGGTTGAGAGGGAATCACCTCCGGGGTGGAAGGTGTTTCAGGGGTCTCGGGAGTGGGAACGGTTTTGGGATCTATCGGAGTAGGCCGAACCTCTTCTTTTTGCTGAACGTCCAAAAATGCCACGAGATGATCATTGGTGGCGTTGACAAAAATGGAGGTATCCAATCCTGAAAGTGCAAAGTAATATCTCCCTAAAGGTAGGCTCAACTCGAGCTCGCCGTTTTCATCCGTGAAATAATCGCCCACCGCTTCTCCGTCTTTGTAAACCTGAACTGCCGCAGTTGCCAAGGGAATGTTTCGCAAAGTGCGCGCCGTTACACTAAAAGGTCTGAGCGATCCTGCGGGGTCGTCCGAAAAATCGGGACAGGGAATAAATCGATCTGCAGCGTAGGTAGACTCTCCTTTCAGTGTGATCTGCTGCGGTGAAGTCCATGCACTCGTGAAAACATCAAACTTCTCTTTGAAATTCCCTTCCTCGGTTGGGTTATAACGAAGACGCACGTATTCCGTCGCTCCGGGCTCAATGGTTTTCGAACTAAAAGTAACGTCGACATTCTTCGGCACCTCTACTCGAAAAATGATGACCGATTTCTCTGAATTGTTCTCAATTCCAAAATCGGCAAAGTTTTCGTCAGCTCGGGTGAGCAAACCAAAATCCATCTGAGAGGTGACCAAGTTTACTTGACCAAACCCCGTAAGGAGTGAAAAAGAAAAAAAGAGGGTTAAGAGTTTTTCCATTGAAGGAGTAAGTCAGCATTGTCCCGGTTATCGCTGAGGCGCGGCACTTTGTTTTGTCCACCTAGCTTTCCCTTAGACTTCATAAAAGCATTAAACGCATCCTTCTGCAGAGATGTTATTTCCAGCGGCCGCAATATTTTGCCTTTGATCAAGTCTGCGTAGTAGATATTCTTCTTCTGCATGGCCTGGTCAAGCTCGGCCGAAAAAGCTTTAAAATCATCGGGTTCTTTGGCAAAAGACACCAACCACTCGTGGTGCGGAAGTCCTTCCGTTGGGTTGAGCTGAGGCGCCACGTGAAATTCGATTACCTCGGCAGGGTGTTTTGCCACGACTTCGTTTAGGGCACCCTCTACCTCTTCGGCAATGACGTGCTCCCCAAAAGCAGATGTGAAATGCTTGATCCGCCCCGTCACCACTATTTTATAAGGATCGAGAGAGGTGAACTTCACCGTATCACCGATGCTGTAGGCCCAAAGTCCTGCATCTGTCGAAAGCACCAATGCGTAATTTTTTCCAAGTTCCACCTCGGCCAAATTCAGTCTGGTTGGATGTTCATCGAAATACGTTTCAACGGGGATAAACTCAAAAAAGATCCCTCCGTCGATATTGAGCAAAAGTGACTTATCGTCTTGTCTATTTTGAAAAGCAATGAAGCCTTCACTTGCGGGATAGGTCTCAATACTGTCTACTTTTCCTCCGATTAGTTTTTCAAATCGAGGTCGGTATGGTTCGAAATTCACCCCTCCGTAAACGAAAAGCTTAAAATTGGGAAAGAGTTCTTGAACGGTCGACTTGCCCGTGACTTCCAGTAATTTTTCAAAATAGTGTTGCACCCAGCTCGGTATTCCCGAGATCAAACTCATCGGTTGATTGCGGGTTTCTTCAACTACCGCGGACACCTTGGTTTCCCAATCGTCAATGGAATTGGTTTCGAAGGATGGAAGTCGATTTTTTTGGAGGTAGCCGGGTACGTGATGCGCTACGATCCCCGAAAGCCTTCCCGTGGGAATTCCATTCGTATCTCCCAACACGGGGCTACCTTGAAGGAAAATCATCTTGCCGTTCACAAATTTGGCATTTCCCGTTTTTGCGATGTATAGGAGCAGGGCATTCTTAGCGGCATCCGTATGATGGGGCATCGACTCTTTTGTAATCGGTATGTACTTGGCTCCACTGGTTGTCCCCGAAGTTTTTGAAAAATATAAGGGTCGACCCGGCCATAAGATGTCGCTCTCACCGGCCACGGTTCGATCGATGTAAGGCTTGAGAGCTTCGTAATCGCGCAGAGCTACGTGCTCCTTAAATTGGGCGTAGTTTGTGATTTCGGAAAATGAATGGTCCTTGCCAAATGCCGTATTCTGCGCGTTAGACACTAAATAAGACAGAGTTTCTTCTTGGCGCTTCAACGCCTCTTTGCTCCACTTCTCTACTTTTTTGGCAGCTATTGCAGCTATCGGTTTACTCAACCATTCTTTTAGTCCCATAATTAAGAGGAAAATGCAATGTAGTCTCGCGGGTTCAGCGGGGTCCCGTTATACCAGAGCTCGAAGTGCAGATGCGGGCCGTCGGTAAGCTCTCCCGAGTTTCCGATGATGGCAATTGAATCTCCCGCCTCTACTCTATCGCCGACTTTTTTCAGCAAGATCGAATTGTGCTTGTACACCGAAACCAAGTTATTGGCGTGCTGGATTTGAATGACATTTCCTCCGTCTGATGTGAAGGAAGCCATGACTACCGTACCGTCCAAAATGGCTTTAATCGTTTCTCCTTCTTTGGCGGCGACGTCGATTCCGTAATGACCGACCGTTAAATCAAAGTCG
>JGI12210J13797_10197819_pt1 | contig 29311 bp, 25 predicted proteins | sample ElkSlonscriptome_3_FD_13797 | JGI IMG/M metagenome (IMG submission 13797) | reverse complement strand
ATTAAAGAGGCGTCCTTTTACTTGCTCGCCAACCGGCATTACAATCGGATTACCCGTGTTTACCACGGCGGTTCCTCTTGCGATTCCGTCGGTAGCTTCCATTGCGATTGTGCGCACGGTATCTTCACCTACGTGTTGTTGACACTCGAGAACCAATTTAGAGCCATCGGCTCTGGTGATTTCCAAAGAGTCATAAATGTTCGGCAAATTTTGCTCATCTGCAAAACTCACGTCAATTACCGGTCCGATGACCTGAACTACTTTACCGGTATTTTTCGCCATTTTTGTTGTGTTAAGATTTGACTTTTAGGGTCGCTAAATTGCGGTGCAAAGCTAAAATTTAACTTGGTTATTACCAACCCGCTCAGCGCATTTAATTTTTCATAATTTTGAAGCCGCTGCACGGCGCTAATCCTACTAAACAAAGGAGACTAACTTGGAAGTATACCACGACGTTGCCGATTTTCATCCCACCTCCGGTACCATCGTTACCGTGGGCACATTCGATGGAGTTCACATCGGCCACAGGACCATCATCAATCGCATTAATGAACTGGCAAAAGATCAAAATGCCGAATCCGTACTTCTGACCTTCTGGCCGCATCCTCGACTGGTGCTTTTTCCGGACGATAACGAGTTAAAGTTACTTTCCACTCTTCGAGAAAGAATAGAATTGCTGAAAGAATCGGGAATTGATCATTTAATCATTCATCCTTTTTCGGTTGATTTCAGTCGGATCACTGCCGTAGAATACGTGCGCGACATTTTGGTGAAAGAGATCAACGTCTCCAAATTAATCATAGGATACGACCATCACTTTGGTCGAAATCGCGAGGGCAATTTGGAAGAGTTGAAAACCATGGCTCCCGACTATAATTTCGAAGTCGAAGAAATATCCGCGCAGGAAATTGATGATGTCAACGTAAGTTCAACTAAAATTAGAAATGCTCTCTTTGAAGGAGATATGGAAAAAGCCAATGAATTTTTGGGCTATCGATATTCTGTTTCGGGTAAAGTGGTCAAAGGAAAGCGAATCGGTCGTTCCATTGGTTTTCCTACCGCCAATATTGAGCCTGACGAATCGTATAAGTTAATTCCGGGCAACGGCGTGTATTCTGTTGCAGTTCTTTATTTTGAAAAAGTGTACCGCGGTATGGCCAATTTGGGCAGCCGACCAACGGTGAGTGATTCCGAAGAGCGAACTTTGGAAGTGAATCTCTTCGATTTTGACGGAGACCTTTACGAAAAGGAAATCAAGGTTACCTTCGTGCATCGAATTCGCGATGAGATCAAATTTGAAAGCCTCGACCTACTCAGTGCCCAGCTCCAAAAGGATGCTGCTGTGGCTGAGCGTCATCTCGACGGTCTTTCTGACCACGACATCATTTATTAGCAATTCCCCGTGCGCTGATATTAAAAACGGTCTTCTTTCGCTCAAAGGACGGGAAGCAGTTGATTTGGATGATTTCTGCAATTGCTCTTTTGAAAAACTGCACATCAGAAAGGCCTCACTGGTTAACCTCCCGACCTGCTTAAAAAATTTAGAGTTGACATCCCTCACAATCGAAAATGCTTCATTGGTCAAACTTCCCGAGGGAATATTGATTTTGAAAGGATTAGAGGAACTCTCTTTAAAGAATACGGGACTTCCTTTTCTACCGGCAGAAATTCATCAACTCAAATCTTTGAGACGTCTCGACCTTCGTGGAACGGAGATTAACTTCCTGCCGTCAGGCTTGGAGCATTTGGAAAAAATCGACCTCCGCTTTACCAAAATCAATAAAACGGAACAAGAGAAGATTCGAAATCAATATCCGCACGTAAAAATATTCTTTTCATCACCTTGTAATTGCAATTGATATGACTGCTACCATTGAAATATCCATGTATCCACTGAGGGAAGATTACGAAGAGCAAATTCTCGCTTTTCTCGAACTGCTGCACAAAGAAACAGCACTCGAAGTTCGCGTGAACGCGATGAGTACTCAGGTCAAAGGCGAATACGACTTGGTTTTTGATACGCTGAAAAATGCCACCAACGAGGTCTACAAAAAGGGAGTGAAGGCTTCATTCGTGATAAAGGTGTTGCACGGAGATCTCGATTTGGGCTACAGTTATGACGGCTGAAATGCTGGAATATACCGCCGTGGCGTTCAATATCGGATACGTAATATTGGCCGCACGTGAGAATATTTGGTGTTGGCCCTTAGGCATAATCGGCTCGGCTTTGAGTATTTGGCTTTTTGTCGATTCGAAGATTTACGCCGAGTCGGTGCTCTTTACCTATTACGTCATCATGGGTTTTTACGGTTGGTGGGCTTGGAAGCAAGGAAGTAGTGATTCGGGAAAATTTGACATTAAAACCTTGAACCTACTCGTGCACTTGGGTATTCTGATTGGAGGATATGCCGCTACCGTTGGTTTGTTTTTTCTTTTACGAACATATACCGACGCCGAGATGCCATTGCTCGATTCCTTCACCACCATTTTCAGTTTTATTGCCACCTGGATGGTCGCCAAGAGAATTATCGAGAATTGGATATATTGGATCTGCATCAATACGCTGACCATTTACCTCTATTTTTCTCGCGATTTAAATGTCTACGCGATGCTTTCTGTTGTGTACACCGTTTTGGCGGTCTACGGATATTTCGAATGGCGAAAGAATCTCACCAAACAAATTGAAAAGGCATGATTCGAATTGCCATAACAGGGCCCGAGAGCAGCGGAAAGTCCGATTTGGCTGAAGCTTTGGCCGATCGGTTTGACACGGCTTTTGCCGAGGAATACGCCCGCGATTACTTGAGAAAAAACGGGCCCGAATATTCTTTTCAGGATTTGGACGAAATCTGCCGCGGCCAGATTTTAGTAGAGGAGAAGGCAATGGCTGCTGCCAACGAAATCTGTTTTTTCGATACCGACATGCTCGTTTTGAAAATTTGGTCGAAATACCGTTTTGGCCGTGTTTCCCGCTTTGTCAAGCAGTCAGTGCTATTGAGAAAATACGATCACCATTTGCTTTGCAAGCCCGATCTTCCTTGGTCGCCTGACCCGCTTCGCGAAAGCCCATCTCACGAAGAGCGGGAGGTTTTATTCAACCTTTATTGGAACGAGTTGGAAAGCGGCAATTGCTCGTATTCCATAATCGAAGGTCAAGGGGATGAGCGCCTCGACTCGGCCATCAGTGCGCTGAAAAGGTTGAAGTTTCTATAATCGGTGCCTCTGAATTACTCTTCTCTGCGAACTCCGCGACTCCGCTTGTTTCTCTGCGAGAACCCGCGCTTCCCTTCTCTATCTTGTAGAAGATCCATTGAGGAGAGTGAGGTTCGGGAAAACGCTGAGGCGGGGAGAAGGCGCAGGGCACGCAGAGGTTTGCTCCGAAATATTTTTCTTTGCATCACATTCAACTATCGGATCATCACCTTCTCATTTCCTTACCTAATCGCGACTGTGATTCTCGGCGACCTCGCCAAAAAGGCTTTGCACAAATTTTTCTCTGCGACCTCAGCATAGGAAGTGCCCCCGTAAAGCATTCCGCGCCTCCACTTTCTTCTATGCGAGAACTCGCGATTTACGCTTGCTATTTTCATTTCTCTATCCTTAGAGCCATTGTGAAAAAGTGAGGTTCGGGAAAACGCTGAGACGCGGAGAAAGCGCAGGGCACGCAGAGATTTCTTCCGAGCTATACTTTTCTCTGCGACCTCAGCGACTCCTCTTATTTCTCTGCGTTAAACCACACCCTACTGATTTTTCTACCCTGTTTTCATTGTCCAATACCTCCAACCGATTATCTTTGATCCATCTCACAGGGGTGCCTTACACGAAAGCGGTCAAACGAGACCCATTCACAAAGGCTGAGATCATACCCTATGTCCTCAATTCGTCGAGGATATATACCTGATCCGGGTAATGCCGGCGTAGGGAGCTAATTGTTTTGGTTATCGACCGTCCCCAGGCACGAGGCCTCAACTGAAAAAATATATTCAAATGATTCAAAAGTTTAGTTCAGCCCTAGCGGCTGTGATGCTCTTGTTTACGGGAGTAAATGCACAATCTGTGCTTAGTGGAAGAGTGACCGATCCGAACGGCGACCCGCTTCAAGGTGCGCACGTGGTTTTGGAGGAAGCACTGATCGGCGTATTTACTGATGACGAAGGAAATTATTCTTTCGGATCGATAAAGCGCGATCAAGTCACCATTCGATCTACCTATTTGGGCTATGAAAAATTCAGCAGCATAGTCTTGCTCGAATCGGGAGAGAATAACTTTCCCATTTCAATGAATCCACTTCCATACGTGACCGATGAGGTGGTAGTAACGGCTACCCGGCTGGCGCCAAAAGCACCTGCCACTTTTCAAAACATCGAAAAAAAGGAACTGGAAAAGCTCAACTTAGGTCAGGATCTCCCGTTCTTGCTCAACTGGACGCCATCTTTGGTGGCCACTAGCGATGCCGGTGCCGGCGTTGGCTACACAGGAATGCGCATTCGCGGAAGCGATCAGACCCGAATTAACGTAACGGTAAATGGGATTCCGATCAACGACTCCGAATCGCAAGGCGTTTTTTGGGTGAATATGCCCGATTTGGCTTCCAGCCTTTCGAGTATTCAAATTCAGCGTGGACTGGGTTCCTCGACCAATGGCTCAGGTGCTTTCGGTGCCTCGGTCAATCTCGAAACCAACAATGCCGAACCCGAAGCGGGGGGTGCCATCGACAATTCGTACGGCTCCTTCAATACAAGAAAGCACACCGTAGAGTTCAATTCCGGAATTCTCAAAAATGGGTTTGCCATCGAGGGGCGTCTCAGCAATATCCAATCCGATGGTTTCATCGATAGAGCCTCGAGTGATTTGCGCAGCTATTACCTCGCAGGAGGGTATTATGGAAAGAAAACCATGGTAAAAGCCATCACCTTTTCGGGAGCAGAGCGCACCTACCAATCGTGGTACGGAACGCCACAATCGAAAATTGAAAACGACGTAGACGGAATGCTTCAGCACGCCGCCAATGAAGGTTACAATGAGGAGCAAACCCAAAACCTTTTGAACTCGGGCAGAACCTACAACTTCTACCTTTACGAAAATCAGGTTGATGATTACCGGCAGGATCATTACCAGCTGCACTTGGTGCACGAGTTTGCCGACAATTTGAAACTATCCTTGGCGGGTCACTACACCTATGGTCGCGGATTCTTTGAGCAGTATCGAAACGACGATGAGTTTTCGGACTACGGATTACAGAACCCAATAATCGGGATGGATACCATTACCGAAACCAACCTTATTCGCCGTCGCTGGCTGGATAATGATTTCTACGGAGCCACTTATTCGCTGGATTACTCCAAAGGAGGTCACAAATTCACGCTGGGTGGTGGGCTTCACTTTTACCGTGGTGATCACTTCGGTGAGATTGTTTGGGCAGAATATTCTCAGGACATCGACCACCTGCAGCAGTATTATTTCAACGTCGGAAACAAAGACGACTATAGCGTATACGGAAAGTGGGAGTATGCCACGGGGAAGTGGAACTTTATGGCCGATCTCCAATTCCGACGAGTGGATTACGAGACCTTCGGTGTGGACAATGACCAAGTAGCCATTGATGTGACCCGCAACTTCAACTTTTTCAACCCGAAGGTGGGAGCACGCTATGACCTGAACAGCCGAAATGCATTTTACGTGTACCTCGGCCGCGGAAATCGCGAACCCGTTAGAAACGATTTTATCGATGCCCTTGAAGGCACCGAGCCCGAGGCAGAAACCCTGAATAATCTGGAGTTGGGATACACTTACCAAGAAGAATCTTTTCAATTGAATCTAAACGGATACGCCATGCTTTATGAGAATCAGCTGGTGCTTACGGGAGAGCTCAACGACGTTGGCTCATCCATTCGTAGAAATGTGGAAGATAGCTACAGAGTAGGAATTGAGATAGACGCGACGGTTCAACTCGCTAAGAAACTATGGCTGAATGCCAACCTGACCTTGAGCCGAAACCGCATCGGGCGTTTTGATGAGGTGGTATACGACTACACCAACGGATTTGATGTACTGGTCAATGAGTTTGAAGACACCGATATCAGTTTCAGCCCCGAAGTGATTTCTGCGGGACGCTTAATTTACCAGCCTCTCGAAGGGTTGGAGTTGATGCTCATTTCAAAGTATGTTGGAGATCAATATTTGGACAATACATCGAATGAGGCCAAGAAGATCGACGCGTATTGGGTGAACGATTTCCGAATCGGTTACAAAATCAAGAATGTGCTTTTCAAAGAAATTGAAATCAGCCTCTTGGTGAATAATATTTTGGATGCCGAGTACAGTTCGAATGGTTACACTTACTCTTACGTGGTGGGTGACCCGATTACCGAGAATTTCTTTTACCCGCAGGCGGGAACCAATTTCCTAGCTGGCTTGCGGTTGAGTTTCTAAAGCTCTTTGGCTGCAGCCAAAGCTTTTTTGAAAACAATATGCGGTGCTTCTTCCGAGTTCCAAACGGAGCCGAGAAGCACTGCTCCTTCAAATCCTAAATCAGCAATTTCGGGAATTCTTTCAGCATCTACTCCTCCCATGGCATAGACTGGCTGCTTGGCCTGAGGGATCATTATGAGCAGCGCTCTCTTGCTGAATCCTCCCGAGAGGGTGCTGTGTGTAATGCTATCAAAAACAGGACTCAAGAAGGTGTAAGAGTATTTTCGCTTCTCATTGGTAATGTCCGTTAGCTTGTGAAAAGTACGAGTAACCACCAGGTCTCTTTCGATTTTTCTTCGCAGAAAAAGTTTTAGTCGGTAGAATCTCCCACGCTTCCGGTGTTTTCTGCTTAGGTGAATGCCTCCTAAACTGAGCGTCGAAGCGAGTCCGTGATAGCTATGGATGACCAGGCGTTTACGGTATTTTTCTGGAAATAGATTGATGTATTCAGTCAACTGCTTTTTGCTCAATCTTGGTTTTCGAATATGAAAATACTCGAGACCTGCATCAAACATTCTGATGACTTCGACGGTCTCATTTGGCTGGTCCTTCGGACTTGATACCACAACTATTTTCATGTCGATGGGATTCTTGTCAGACCCAATTCTTGAATCAGGTTAGGGTTTTTCTCAGCGCCGTTTCCAACTACAATCATATCGGCCCCCGCTTCAAATGCTCCGGCGGCAGCCTCCCCGCTTCTTATTCCTCCACCCACAATTAAAGGAAGGTCAATGGATTTTCTTACTTCCGAAATCATTTCCAAGCTCACGGGCTTGTCGGCTCCACTTCCACCATCTAGATAGATAAGCTTCAAGCCGAGCATTTCGCCTGCCATGGCTGTGGCCGCTGCTATGCTTGGTTTATGGTAGGGGATGGGTGGCGTTCCGCTCACGTACTCAGCGGTAGTTGGTCTTCCACAACCTATTAAGAGGTATCCTGTAGGGAGAATTTCCAGACTTGAACCCTTAAGCAGAGGTGCAGCCGCTACGTGATGCCCGATGAGGTATTCGGGATTTCTCCCACTTAATAGACTCAAAAAGAGCATGGCATCTGCCTCTGTGCGAATTTGAGCAGGACTCGATGGAAACAAGATGACCGGAATATTTGTGATCTCTTTGATCATTTTGAGCGAATCGAAGTCCTCCGTTTTCGTAATCAGGCTTCCGCCAAAAAAGATGTAGTCAATGGAAGCATTTTCGGCTTTTCTTACCACATCCATCACCTGATCTGCATCTTGAATTGAGTCAGGGTCGAGGAGAAGCGCCAATAATTTATTTCCTTTTGCTCGCGCTTGAATTATGGAATCGAGAATTTTCGCCATCAAGCCCAAATGTATCTATTCAAGAACATACGCCAAACTCATATCATCGAGAAAATCTCCGAAAAGTTTATGCGCGTGAGATTTTCCATGTCGAAGTAAACTCACCTGCACAATGTTTGTGACGGGATTGTGGTTTTCTATAAGTACGGTTTTAAATGGAACTCCCGTTCCGTAATATTTGAAAACAGCTTCTTTAATTGACCACGTTAGTGAAAGCGCAGCCAGCTCTGTAGGAGCTTTTATGTGTTGGATCTCTCGAGAGGTGGTGAATTTGTCTTTGATCCGTTCGAGCTTCTCATCAAACACCTGCACATCGAGGCCCGCATTTTTTTGCGAAAGCATCACGCCCACTATTTTATCGGAATGCGAAAATGAAATTTTCGGTCCGTTGTAAAGATGTGGTTTGCGCTCTAGGTAAAAATCAATGGCCCCCGGATGAGAAGTGATCAGTAGAAACCGCGAGGCGTACCACTGAAGTGCTTTTTCGGGTCGGGCGATTGCATCACCGGCCGCCGTCGGAAAACCTTCCATTACAAGTTTTTCTCTGAAATACGCGGCCTCTTCGTTAATTTTCCAAAGGGTGACTTCGCAATCTAAATGGGACCTGTAATAGTGAAGGGGCATTTTGCAAATATCTAATTATTAAGGTGTCTATGAAGACTTGAAGGTTCTTCGTATCTTTGCGCCTCGAAAACAAAAAGATTACAAAAGAATGAGCAATTCTGCCGAAACACAAAAGTTACCTTATAAAGTTAAGGACATTACCCTAGCCGACTGGGGAAGGAAGGAAATAACATTAGCCGAGGCTGAGATGCCTGGATTAATGGCATTGAGAGAGGAGTACGGAAAGGAGCAGCCTTTGAAAGGTGCGCGCATAGCGGGGTGTCTCCACATGACAGTTCAAACTGCCGTATTGATAGAAACCTTGGTAGAATTAGGAGCAGACGTGACCTGGTCAAGCTGCAACATCTTTTCTACACAAGACCATGCTGCTGCAGCCATCGCTGAATCAGGAGTTCCTGTTTACGCATGGAAAGGGATGACCGATGAGGAATTTGACTGGTGTATTGAGCAAACAATCATCTTCCCTGACGGACAGCCATTAAACATGATTTTGGATGATGGTGGTGATCTCACTAACATGGTATTGGACAACTACCCTGAATTGGTAGATGCCATCAAAGGCCTTTCGGAAGAAACGACTACGGGTGTTCACCGACTTTACGAGCGCATGCGCAAAGGAACACTTCCCATGCCTGCGATCAATGTAAATGACTCTGTTACCAAATCTAAATTTGATAACAAATACGGATGTAAAGAGTCTTTGGTAGACGCTATACGTCGCGCGACTGATGTAATGATGGCGGGAAAAGTAGCCGTTGTTGGTGGTTACGGAGATGTTGGAAAAGGTTCTGCTGCTTCTTTGAGAGGTGCGGGGGCAAGAGTCATCGTTACTGAAATCGATCCAATTTGTGCGCTTCAAGCCGCAATGGACGGCTTTGAAGTCAAGAAAATGATTGATGCAGTTGCTGAAGCTGACATCATTGTGACGGCTACCGGAAATAAAGACATCATAAACGAAACGCATTTCAAAGCAATGAAAGATAAAGCGATCGTTTGCAATATTGGTCATTTTGATAATGAAATTGACGTAGCCTACTTGAAGAATAATTGGGAGCACACGAACATTAAGCCTCAGGTCGACATGTTCAGATACAATGACAAGGATCTCATTCTTTTGGCCGAAGGGCGATTGGTGAATTTGGGTTGCGCTACCGGACACCCGTCATTCGTAATGTCCAATTCGTTTACGAACCAAACGTTGGCTCAAATGGAACTGTGGAACAACACAGACCAATACGAAAATAAGGTGTATACCCTGCCAAAGCACTTGGATGAAAAAGTAGCTATGCTTCACTTGAGTAAAATCGGAGTTGAGCTTGATACATTGAGCAAAGACCAAGCTGATTATATCGGTGTACAGGTTGATGGTCCTTACAAAACAAACGAGTACCGCTACTAAAAAACTGGAATCGAAGAGTATTAAAAAAGCCGCTTTCATTGTGAAGCGGCTTTTTTTTGTTTTAGAAAAACATTTCGGACCGGTTAATTTGACTCCTTAAATCCGTTTAACATGTCAATTCGTGATCCTCAACATATCCGTATTTTGATTGAACTGAGTTTGAAAGGGCTGCAACCGGAATTGTGCGGGGCCTTCCACAACATTTCCCGTTATGATCTCGAAAACTGAACCACAACATAAGGTATCAGCTGCAGTCAAGCCCGAGTTTTCGTCCACAAAAACACGACAAGCTTCCGGGACATTAAAAGTGCAATGTCTGTCAAAAGCAGCGAATTCGTCATTATTAACTCGGTAGACAATAAGCCCCCTGGAACCACCCGTTAGATAAATCCAGCCACCGGGGTTAAGCAGAATATTATATTCGGGTAAATTTAAGTTGAGCGTTATGTCAGTCTGAATTCTGGGAACTCTGACATTTTCGTCATCATCACGGCAACCGGCCAAAAACACAAAAACAAAAAGCAACGGCAGACTTCCAATAGTAAAAAATCGTTTCAAACTTGTATATTTTCGGGATAACATGATACAAAACAAAAATAATCTCCGCATTTTAATCTGCATAATCATCGGGCTGTTTATCTCCACAGGAGCCCTGGCTCAAAAAGAGAAACGTGTAAAGACAAAGAAACAATACAAAGAGTTTAAAAAACTTCAAGAAGACAGAGAGGAGCAAGATGCTGACGCGATGGAAAAGAAGCGCGAGAAGCATGAAAAAATTCAGACGAAGAACACCAAGAAGCAGATGAAAAAGAACGAGCGGCGCATGAGACGCGTGAAACGCGATAAAGATGAAGATGGCTTCTTCACCAAACTTTTCACCAAAAAACCCAGATAAATATGGCTTAGGATTCCCCTGAGGTGTAAAGATTTGTGAATTCGTTTCGCAAAATTACTTGTCGGGTAGAGGATTGTCGTGCTATATTTATCCTCTCGAAAGAGATAAAATTGCTTTGTAGTTCTTGGTTCGTTCGAACCTTAATCATTAGCCGTCAGAAGCTTGGTTGTTGAATTTTCACTTCTTTTTATTGCCACCAATGGTGTCTTGCTGAACTGAGTCAAAATTCTATATATTTACGGCCTTGTTGCGAAAAAGTTAAAAATTGTAAACCGACACTTATGGTGCGTAACCTATACCTATTAGGATTAGTTTTCCTTACATTCTCCACTTCTTTATTTGCCCAAGTTGGGTCGGGTACTTTGAAAGGTACTCTGACAGATTCTGAAACAGGTGAGCCTCTACCCTTTGTGAACATCGTGTTGCAGAAAGGTGACCGTCAAGTTACCGGTAGTGCAACCGATTTTGACGGTAAGTATACCATCAAGCCTATTCCTCCGGGGGTGTACGACGTTCTCATATCTTATGTAGGGTACAATGCCAAGAAAATTGAGGGTGTTCAAATCAACAATGACAAAATATCTTTCGTAGACATTGAGTTGGATGCGGGAGTTCGATTGGAAGAGTTTGAAGTCGTAGAATATACGGTTCCTCTTATCGATAAGGACGGGGGTTCCTCCGGTGGAACCGTTAGTCGAGACGACATTCAAAGAATGCCCGGTCGAAGTGCAAACTCCATTGCCGCAACAGTGGGTGGTGTGCAAGAGAATGGGGATGGTACTTCCATTCGTGGAGCGCGAGAGGGCAACACCTTCTATTACATTGATGGTATTAAAATTCGTGGAAACACAAACCTTCCCAAAGCTGCCATTGAAGAAGTACAGGTAATGACAGGTGGAATTCCTGCAAGCTACGGAGATGCTACAGGTGGTATCATAGCGATTACTACCCGTGGTGCCAGCAGCCAGTGGTTTGGAGGTATCGATGTCTTGACCTCAGGTTTTGCCAATCAGGATGGTGACGGAGTTGGTCTTGACCGCTATTCTCAAACACAAATTGAAGGTGTGCTTTCCGGGCCGCTTCTTTGGAAAAAAGATGCTGAAGGCAACAAGGAAAGACCGCTTTTAGGATTTTTCCTATCGGCCAACTACCGAAACTTTATGGACAACAGGCCTTTGGCGACCGGTTCATTTAGATTGAAGGAAGAAACCCGTAATCGCCTTATCGCAGATCCATTGGTCTTCACCATCCAAGACGGTGGTAGCGCTACGGGAGTGGGCGGAGTTTTTATTGACGAAAATGGAGAACCTGTATCTGCTACACAAATTCAGCCTCAGGTGCAGGTAAATAGCAATGCGGAGTTTTTAAGATCAAGCGATTGGGAAGAAGTTCCTGCGCGACAAAATGATAGACTACAGGCGGTATCTCTAACCACCAAGCTCGATGTAGCCACCACTCCAAATATCGATCTTTCCTTTGGAGGTACGTATGACTATTCAGAGAATAGAGATTGGAGCTACCGCAATAGCCTGTTTAATTCTGCAAACAATGGTCAATCCACCAATCAGACTTTCAGGGTTTTTGGAAGGTTTACCCAACGATTTGCCAACAGCCAAGAAGAAGAGGGTAGTTTGATCAAAAATGCTTTTTACTCACTTATGGTTGACTACAGTCAGATAAATGGGAGAAGAGAAGACCCGAGACACCAGGATAATTTGTTCAATTACGGATACGTCGGAAGGTTTGAAACCAACGAGCAGCCATTCTACCAATTTATAGAAGCAAACGATACCCTTTCTACATCCGGTTTCTATCAAAACGGAGTTGTAGCGAGAGATATTTCGTTTACTCCCAGTGATGTGAATTCAGATCTGGCCTCTTATACTTCTGACTTGTATCAATTTTTCAACGAAAGTGGAATTCCGGTTGTTACCGGGGATCAGATCGACGCTTCGGGTGGGTTGAGAAACGGAAGAACTCCTTCGACTATTTTTAACCTCTACGACCCTATTGGTCTGCCTTTCAATTCATACCAAACATTCGAGCAGAACCAATTTAGAATTACGGGTTCAGGTTCTGCCGATATCGGAAATCATGCGATAACACTCGGTTTTGAGTTTGAACAGTATACCGAAAGAAATTTCAGTGCTTCGCCAATAGGTTTATGGAACGTGGCGCGTCAGCTGACGAACGGACACATCGAGGAGTTTGATACGAGTGCTCCGTCTGACACACTTAATGACTTCGGAATATTTCCTTTCTTCAGTTATGACCGAATCATCAGTTTAAATGATCAAGCAACTTTCGATAGAAATCTGAGAACTTCTTTGGGGCTCAATCCAAATGGAGACGATTACATCTATGTAGACGCACTCGATCCTGAGCTCTTCGAATTGGACATGTTCAGTGCCGACGAACTATTGAGAGAAGGAAACAATAGATTGGTATCTTACTATGGCTACGATTACAAAGGAGATCGTCAAACAGGAGGTCGCCCAACGATTGATGATTTCTTCACTGAAAGAGATGAAAACGGAGACTTGACTCGACCAATTGGAGCTTTTGAGCCCATTTATATTGCGGGATATATTATGGACAAGTTCACTTTTGACGACATTATCTTCAATGTTGGTTTGAGAGTAGACCGTTACGATGCGAACCAATCCGTGCTTAAAGACCAGTTTGTGATCGGAGAAGCGCTCACTGTTTCCGACACACGAAGTGGAGGCGGTGAAGTAGGGGGCAGAATCTTGCCCGATGAAGTTCGTCAACACCCTTCAGTAGTTCAAGACGATTGGGTGGTTTATGTAAATGATCTTCAAAATCCAACTGCTATCAACGGGTACCGCGACGAAAATACATGGTACAATGCGCAAGGGGTTGAAATTCCCGATCCTCGTGCAATTCGAACGCGATCGGGTATAGCACCTCTTTTGGCAGATCCTGATGCGGTAGGTGAGGATTTGAATTCTGCGGCTTTTGAAGATTATGATCCGCAGTGGAACATTATGCCGCGTGTGTCGTTCTCGTTCCCGATTTCTGATGAAGCTGTATTCTTTGCGCACTACGATGTTTTGACTCAAAGACCAACAGGTCAGAATATCAATAATCCGATAAACTATCTGTTTATTCAAAACATTGGTCAAACGGCAATCGCGAATCCGAATCTAAGGCCAACTCGAACCATTGACTACGAATTGGGTTTTCAACAGGTTTTATCGAGAACATCTTCGTTGAAGATCGCAGCATTTTACCGTGAAACGAGAGACGAAATCCAAGTGCGAAATCTGCTAGAAGCTTACCCTGTTTCATATAACTCATTTGACAATTTCGACTTCGGTACGGTAAAAGGACTTACACTGACCTATGACTTGCGTAGAACGGGAAATGTGACTCTTCGAGTTGCTTACACCTTGCAGTTTGCTTCTGCCACAGGTTCAAATGCAGGTTCCGCAATCAACTTAGTCAATTCAGGAGAGCCAAACCTTCGTGTGATCTTTCCAACTACCAGAGACCAGAGACACTTGTTAATCACCACTTTTGATTACCGATATGGTTCAGGTGCAGATTACAACGGGCCGACAATTGGCGGAAAGCAAATCCTGGCCAACACCGGACTTAACATTGTAGGAACATTGGGCTCAGGAACACCTTACTCGCAGCAAAGACTAGCTACGGGTACCCAACTTATTGGTGGTGGAGGTGCACCACAGTTGGAAGGTTTGGTGAATGGATCCAGATTGCCTTGGCAGTTCAATGTCAATGCGCAAATCGACAAGTCATGGGAAGTTAAGTTTGGGAAAGGCGAAGAGAAAAAGTCAGCATTCTTGAACGCTTATCTTCTTGTGAACAATGTTTTGAATACGATGAATATTATCAATGTTTACAGGTTTACAGGAAACCCTGACAACGATGGCTACCTGGAATCTCCAAGATTCCAACCGAATATTGAATCTCAAATTGATCCTGAGGCATTCCGTCAGATGTATGCCTTGAAGATGAATAACCCTTTTAACTTTTCAGTTCCCAGAACGATTCAGTTGGGAGTGAGACTTGACTTTTAATAAAGAATGAATTTAAAATCTAATACTATGAGAGTGTCCAAAATCATTTTGATTTTTACTGCTCTGCTCTTGGGCTTAACTACCAACGTAAATGCGAGGGAATATTTAGGTCCTAAATCCAACTCATCACAGGCTTCGGGTGTAAAAGCCAAAGCAGCTACTTGTTCACCGGCTCAAACGCGTAATGAGTTTGATGTCAATAACGTTCGAACTTCAGCAGAAACAGGAGGGAATACTTGGTATGACCGAGGTAATGGTTTGCCATCCTACGAAGTTCCGAAAGGTGGTGGAAACCATGCAATTTTTGCAGGGGCTCTATGGATGGGAGGTACTGATCCTGCGGGTAATTTGAAATTGGCCGCAGTCAGATTCCGCCAAAACGGAAACGACTTCTGGCCAGGTCCACTCACCGACGATGGCGCTGCTACCATAGATGATGCGACATGTGAGGCGTATGATCGATTTTTTAATATGTCTCGTCAGATGGTTGAAACACACCGTTTTTACTACACATTAATTAATCAAGGTGTAGATCCTTCTACAGATCCCTTGTTTGAAGATGGATATAGTATCCCAACAGAAATTCTAGAGTGGCCTGCTCACGGGAATACGGGTTTAGGTCAGAGTTTCATGTTGGCACCTTTCGCCGACCTGAGAGATCCGGAGACAGGTGACATCCTTACTACTCCGGGCTTGTACGAGCCTCAACAAGGTGATTACCCGCTTTATGATCTCGATTCTGAAATTGACTGCAGAACAAGAGCGGTAGACGATCCGGTTCCGCTTTTTGGTGACTTTTCAATGTATTGGATATTTAACGATAAAGGAAATATTCACACAGAGTCGCAGGGAGATCCCATTGGTATGGAGATTCAAGCACAAATGTTTGGTTTCAATACCAACGATGAGATCAATAACATGACATTTTGTAATTATGTACTGATCAACAGAGGTTCCTTGACCCTTGAGGAAACATACTTTGCTCAGTGGGTAGATACAGATTTGGGAAACCCTAATGACGACTTCGTTGGGTGTGATGTTGGAAGAGGATTAGGTTATTCTTACAACGGAACAAATTTTGACGGTAGTTCGGGAAGTGGACCCGGGTACGGAACGCAACCACCCGCTATCGGTGTTGATTTCTTCGAAGGTCCCTACCAAGATCCTGACGGAATCAATAACTTATACGGCATAGGAGAGGGTCAAGCTCTGAATGGTTTGGGTTATAGAAATGAAGATGACACTTTTCCTGATTCAATCATAGATAACGAGCGTTTTGGAATGAGGAGATTTATCTATCACCAAAATGCCGATGGACCTCAGGCTACACGAGGCCCTCAAATCGCGGTAGAGTACTACCAGATGATGAGAGGTATTTGGAGAGACAACTTGCCGATGACTTTTGGCGGACAGGGCTACGCTCCGGGTGAACCAAATGCTTTGAGAGCTGATTTCATGTTTCCGGGAGACACAGATCCACTTCACTGGGGTACCGACGGAGTTGATCCGAACTATCCTATAGCAGGCGGTTGGACCGAGGAAAACGAAGGCAATGCTGCAGAGGATAGAAGATTTCTCCAGTCTGCGGGTCCATTTACACTCGAACCGGGAGAGTTTAACAACATTACAGTTGGTGCAGTGTACGCCCGAGCTGCAACGGGAGGACCATTTGCCTCTGTAAACAGCGTATTAATTGCTGATGATAAGGCTCAAGCTTTGTTCGAGAACTGTTTCCGATTGTTAAGTGGTCCCGATGCCCCGGATTTGAGCATTCAGGAATTGGACAAAACGCTGATCCTCTACCTTCGAAATACGAATGCTCTGAGCAACAACGTAGGGGAATTGTATACAGAGATCGATCCTACAATTCCTGAATTTGATACTGAAGGAAATCCATATGATCGTTCTTATGATTTTCAAGGTTATCAGGTTTTTCAAGTGCGCGACGACCAAGTGGCTTCAGGGGACTTGGAAGATCCTGAATTGGCGCGTTTGGTAATCCAATATGACATTGAGGATTTTGACGAAAACAATCAGCCGATTGCTCAGATTATTAATTTTGAATTTGACGAACAGTTGGGTTTATCCGTTCCCGTAGAAAAAGTGAACGGACAAAATGAAGGTATTCAACACTCTTTTGAGGTGACAACGGATCTCTTCGCACAAGGAGACAACCGTTTGATCAACTACAAGAAATATTACTATATAGCTATAGCCTACGGGTATAACAACTATGAGGATTATAATCCCGACCCCAATAATCCATCGGGACAGGCTACTCCTTATTTAGCAGGAAGAGCTTCTGCTACGGGTGAGATTGCCCCGGTCGTGGGAATACCATCTAAACCCGTCGCTCGAAACTTTGGTACTGTTGTAAACTCAAGCTACGGTGATGGTTTACCAATTACCAGAGTAGAAGGAACCGGTAACGGTGGGAATGAGCTGAGATTGACACAAGCATCTATCGACAACATTATGGATGAATCTCCATACAAGGCTGATACACTTGTTTACGAGACAGGATTTGGTCCATTGAATGCCAAAGTTGTAGATCCACTTAATGTTAGACCGGCAGACTTCGTTTTGAAGTTTTACAATGATGTAGACGAAAACGGAAGATATGTGGGAGATTTCGATTCTTCGCGATGGTATTTGATTGACAAGTCAAATCCGAACGACACTATCTTCAGTGAGAACACTATTCGAGTTGCTAATGAGCAAATTATACCTGAATACGGTATTAGTGTTGAGATTGGTCAATATGAATTTGAGGTTTCTAATCCTGAGGGTGATGCTGATAAATTTCAACCTGCACTTTTGAACTCCTCTATCACTTACAGCTCACAAGGAGGAGAATGGTTGGCAGGCATGAACGACCAAGAAGGTTTTACATATCTGAACTTTATCAGAGCGGGAACGGTCGTTACTTTGGATCCTGAGGGTGACGAGCCTTGCTTCTTGCCTGAAGATGTTGATCCTGAAGACCCTATACCATTTCCGCTCGATGCCTTTTGGGATGATAAATTGGGATTTGACGATAGACAGGTTTTTGAAGGTGTCAATGACGGAACTCTAGGTCCTGCTCATTTGATCTACCAAAACAATTGTGGATTAGGTCCATTGAATTCAATTGCAGAATCTCAGGCCAGAACGAACACGCCGAATAGGGATTTGACTGATTTGAGTTCAATTCAGATTTTCATTACACCTGACAAAGAGCGTTGGAGCCGCGTTCCGGTATTCGAAATGCAGCACGATCCTGCCTTTGCTCAATTGGGTGCAGAAAAAATGACCCTTAGAGGAGCTCTTTCCGTTGATAAAAACGGTCTTAACCAAACGCAAGAAGACGTTAACGTAGCCGAGGCGACCTATTTTGAGGAGCAAGTATTCACTCAAGAGTATGTGGACGATTTAATTGACGGTCTGGACAATGATGATCTCTTTGAATTGTTGCTTCCTTACGATAATGAATACCCATCACTCGATATTATCACAGGTTCAGGTTCGGAAACCCAGTTGAATCCTAATAATCTGGTTGGCTTGTCTTTTGGTATGGGTTGGTTCCCCGGTTACGCCATTAATGTGGAAACAGGAGAGAGACTGAACATGGGGTTTGCTGAGAATTCATTTTTCGGTGCTGACAATGGAAGAGATATGTTGTGGAATCCATCTTCAAGAATCTCGTCTTCATTGGGACAGCAGCTCTTCCTCGGTGGTGAACATTATGTTTACGTGTTCGACAATAATTCGCTTTACAAAGACGAGTTAGAAGATTTCGAAGCAGGTGATGACCTTGAAGAGATGCCGATGTATGATGCCGGAAGAATAGCCTTTGAAGCATTCGTAAACGGAAGCAATAGTGACAGACGAAGAGTGTTTGCAGGTTTGGAATGGGTGGGCTTTCCACTACTTGCCCAGGGATTCCAATATTTAAGTCCTGAACAAGGCTTGGTGCCCGGCGAAGTAGTAATCTCTGCAAGTGTAGCAAGACCCTACGAGCCGTATGCAACTGCCGCAGATGAATTGGGTGAAGCTTCACTTCCTTATGTTCGTGTGGAGACTGATTCGACCTTGGCGTTAAGTGATAACCAATGGTATCCTATGTATGAGTTTAGTACAACGGGCTCTGAAGTTAGAATTAACCAGCAACCGGTAGCCGAAGAAGCCCTGGACCTTCTTGACATTGTTCCTAACCCTTACTATGCGTATAGTTCTTACGAGCAAAGTCGAGTAGACAATAGAGTTAAGTTCATTAATTTACCACCGGAATGTAAGATTCAAATCTTTACGGTGAATGGTACATTGGTTCGTATTCTGGAAAAAGATAATCCCAATACCTTCTTAGAATGGGATCTTAGAAACGAAGCCTTCATTCCGGTTGCCGGAGGTATGTATTTAATTCATGTTTCAGTTCCGGGTGTTGGTGAACAAGTACTGAAATTCTTCATGGCCACGAGACCTGCTGACTTAAGAAACCTCTAAGAATCTTTTTGATAGAATTAAACGATTATGATGAATCGATATAAAAATGCAATCCTGTGCTTAACCATTCTTTCAGGAGTTTTAGTTGCATCATCTGTGTTTGCAGGTAACCCGGATAGAGCGGGTTCTGCCGGCGGGTTGCAATTGTTAATTAATCCTTGGGCCAGAAGCGGTGCTTTTTCAGGAGCCAATATGGCTGACGCGTCGCCGGTTGAGTCCATGTTCACTAATGTAGCGGGCCTTGCATTCGTCCAGTCTACAGAGGTTGCCTTTACTCACACCAACTACCTCTCTGGAGCCGATGTAGGAATAAACTCTGTGGGGATAGCTCAAAGAGTCGGAGAGACCAGTGTTTTGGGAATCTCGATTAGTGCAATGGATTTTGGTGATATTCGACGAACTACCACCGAAACACCTGACGGTGATGGAACTTTTTTCAACGTGAATATGGTGAATTTGGGGCTGTCATATGCCAAGGCATTTTCAAACAGTATCTATGGAGGTATTACGCTTAAGATTATTTCAGAAAGCGTGGCAGACCTCAACGCTTCGGGTGTAGCCCTCGACGCAGGGATTAAGTACGTGACCGGTGAAAGAGACCAAATTAAATTCGGAATAACGTTGAAGAATGTTGGTCCTGCGCTCTCTTTTGAAGGTGACGGTTTGAGTTTTGAATCAGAAGCTCCTGATGACTTGTATGCCTTCACGGCTGAATTGAGAAGTGCAGAATATGAGCTTCCTTCTTTGGTTTCGATTGGTTTTAGTTATGATTTTCTTCTGCCTGAAAACCATTTTTTGACGGCTCATGGTACTTTTATCGCCAACTCATTCAGTAATGATAACTACATTGCCGGTCTGGAATACAGCTTCTTGCAAAAATTCTATTTAAGAGGTGGTTATTATTACGAAGAAAACATTACCAGTGATGCCGACCGCAGAGTAGTTTACACAGGATTGTCAGCGGGTGCAGGACTGGAGTTTGAATTCGGGGATAAGGGATCGCGGATCAGCGTAGATTACGCTTACCGAGCAACGATGCCTTTCGACGGCTCACATTCGATTGGCGCGCGAATTCACTTAGGCCGCCCTGAATAGATTGTAGAATAACTTTTTATCTTTGCATAATTGAGAAAGCCCGGCGATGGGTTTTCTCTTTTTTGATATATACCCTATACAGACATGTCACAAATTAGCTATTACACCAAGGAAGGGTTGAAAAAGCTCAAGGACGAGCTTGATCACCTTAAACGGGTGGAAAGACCTTCTATTTCCAAGCAAATTGGAGAAGCCCGCGATAAAGGAGACCTCTCTGAAAATGCTGAGTACGACGCGGCCAAAGAAGCACAAGGCCATTTAGAGGCAAAGATTTCAAAGCTTGAAGATGTAGTTGCGAATGCCCGCATTATCGACGAATCGCATATAGACACATCGAAAGCATTTATATTGAGCACCGTTAAGATTAAGAACATTGCTAATAATGCGGAGATGTCTTACACATTGGTGGCCGAAAATGAGGCTGATTTAAAGCTGAAGAAGATTTCTATCGAATCGCCCATTGGAAAAGGTTTGCTTGGTAAAGCTGTCGGAGACATAGCCGAGATTCAGATTCCCTCCGGTCTGGCCAAATTTGAAATATTGGAAATTAGTCGATAATGGCCTCTATTTTTACCAAAATCGTAAGTGGCGAGATTCCTTCTCACAAGGTTCATGAGAACGATAAGTTCATTGCATTTCTCGACATTAATCCGCTCAAAGCAGGTCATACTTTGGTTGTACCAAAAAAAGAGATCGACTACATCTTCGATTTGCCGGCTGATTTGCTGAGCGAAATTCTGCTTTTCTCAAAAGAAGTGGCGCGAAAAATCGAATCAGTCGTGGACTGCGAACGTATTGGTGTTTCTGTGATTGGACTGGAAGTACCACATGCACACGTTCACCTTATTCCAATGAATTCAGTTTCAGATATGAATTTTGCAAAGCCGAAACTCGAACTGGACTCTGAATACATGGTCGATTTGGCTGAGAAAATTCGCCAAGCTTAATTCAACCCCTTTTTCTTCCCGGATTAGCCGATAAGTAAGCCTTCCAAGATGAGAAAGACTCTTTCTCTTTGTTGCCTCCTTGGAAGCCATGACATACCGCGGCGGCCAAAGCATCAGACGCATCGAGACTGTCAGGTAATTCTTTAAGTTTAAGAACCGTTTGAAGCATCTTCGCCACCTGTTCCTTCGAAGCACTTCCATTGCCTGTGACGGATTGCTTTATTTTTCGTGGGGCATATTCGCAATAGGGCATGTCGCGACTCAAAGCTGCTGCGATCGCCACTCCTTGAGCTCTGCCAAGCTTGAGCATAGACTGTACGTTTTTTCCGAAAAACGGGGCTTCGATAGAAAGTTCGTCGGGATGGAATTCGTCAATCAAAGACACAACTCGATCAAATATTTTCTTCATTCGAACGGCATGGTCGGGGTATTTTCCCAATTTGATCACTCCATAACCCAACATTTCAAAGCGCTTTCCATCCACCTTTACGATGCCGTATCCCATGATCGTTGTCCCCGGATCCATGCCCAAGATGATGCGCTCCTTCTTCAAAACATTACCTTTAAAGGCTAAATGTATAAAAGAGTTTCCATAGCCCTTCAGAACCCCAAGGTTTCCATCACTCTTCGTTTGGCCACGTTGACACTTTTGGGTTCTCTGGCATGGTTTAAATTCAAAGGGCTCGAGTTCGCAAGTCATTGGATCGAAATTAGTTTGCTCTTTCCTCTACTGATTGCTGCCCTCCTCTCTGTTCTTAATTTGTCTACCGAAACCGCAAAATATCGAAGCCTGTTGGGAAAGAATCGAATAGATTTCATGGATTCCTTTCGCTCTGTACTTGCCGGGATGAGCGTAGGAATTTGGACACCCAATCGAGTGGGAGAGTTCGTCGGAAGACTCAGGTATGCTCCCGATGGAGAAAAGAAACGATCGATGGGAGCAACGATAGCCGGCTCTTTTCTTCAGGGAGGAGTGACCATTCTTTTCGGTTGTGTTGGCCTCTTCCTATTTGAGTTTAATATGGAGACGCCTTTTGATTTGAACATTTTCGTGGGGTTTGGGCTGATTTTCGCTTTGGCGGTCGCGCTGATTTTTCGGAAAGGGCCAATTGCTCGATTGCGAAAGAAGCACTACGAAGTCAATGGAACTGAATTGCTGCTGGCGTTTGCCTGGGCGATTCTCCGGTACGCCATTTTTTCGACTCAGTTCGTCGTCTTGCTATTTGCCTTTGGTTTTAACGGGACACTGCTTGAAGCATTTTCGGGAGTTTTCCTACTCTACGCCATACAGTCTTACATCCCGGGGTCATTCTTGTCTGAACTTGGAGTGCGCGAAGTATTGTCGGTTCTGTTTTTTGCCTCGTTTTTCGAAAATCCGATTGGAGCGCCCTTGGCAGCTTTTTGCTTGTGGACTTTGAATATTGGTCTTCCGATTCTGAGTTGGTCATTGTACTCGGGAGTAAAAAAGCTCGAAGCGTAACCATGTATATTACGGTAGTGCTGCTCAGTCTGTATTTTATTTTTCTGCTCTACACGTTGGCACCCGACACGGATGGTCAGATTGATCAATTTCCGCAAGAAGTTGAAGGTCTTTCCATCTTGATTCCATTTTGCGATGAAGCCAAAAATCTACCCCGGCTCATCGCATCGCTTGAAACAGTGCATTTTTCTTTCCCGGTCGAGATTCTTTTTATCAATGATCATTCGCGAGATGAGTCAGTTTCCATTATTCAGAAATTTGAGCGAGCCCGAATCATTTCATCGGATCGGAAAGGAAAGAAATGTGCTATTCGTAAAGGCGTCGAAAGTGCCAACCATCCTTGGATTTTGACATTGGATGCAGATGTGAGAATCTCTTCAGACCTAGTGTCCTCCATCGAAGCTTTAGATGTGTGTCAAGGCAAAATGTTTTTGTTTGCCTTGTCACCCATTCGCCGAAAAGGAATCGCAGCCGCCTTTTTCGATCTGGAGTTCATCGCTCTTCAAGCTATTGGCATAGGATTGGCTCAAAAGGGCAATCCGATTCTGTCCAACGGAGCCTGTCTGCTTTTTGAAAAAGCAGCTTTCGCTGAAGCGGATCAAAACAGGCAAGACTACCACATTCCTTCCGGAGATGATATTTTCGGGATGTTTGCCATCGCCGATCGCTTTGGGAAGAATGCCGTTAAGATTGCTTCGGTCGAGCCTTTGGTCACCGTGTCCTTTCCGAAAAATATCGTAGAACTATTCAGGCAAAGATCCAGGTGGATTTCTAAAACGGTCGATGTTCCCAATGGACAGTATAAACTTCTCGCTTTTTTTATGGGGTTTATCCATATGATGCCTTTGGGAGTCATAGGCGGCGCCTTTTACGGATTGACTTGGCCCGATGCACTGTCTCTGCTTTTTATTAAATGGGCGGGAGAGTGGATTTTCTTTTGGGTCGCAACGAGAAATTACAGTCGACGAGACTTACTTTTATTCCTCCCATTGTCCCAACTACTCTATCCGATCTATACATTTGCCCTAATCGTTTCCGGAGTCTACCAAAAGCTCCAATTTAAGAAGACACAGCTCAATGCAGCAGGATAAGTCAGAGTCACCTTTTAGGAGAAACTGGAAACAGTTCAGGCGAAATAAGACGGCTGTTTTCGGACTTCTGGTTATTCTGATTGCGTCATTGATTTCCATTTTGGGGGCCACCATTCGCCCCGACTCCTCTCCCGATGCGAATAGACAGAACGTAAGCCTGGCAAAGAAGGGGCTCGGTTTTGCGGTCGATGTTGTGGAGGTTAGAAAGAATAAATCCGTTTCTGAGCAGCCATTCTTTTCTTCTCTATTCTTCGGAGGCGCAGAGTCTTCTGTTCAAGTCATTCCGATAAATACGGTAGAAATTGTTCGTGATTCCTTAGTGGGATTTACTTACGGCGGAGCGGATGACGTGATTGGTCAGCCATTCAAGTACCACCTGGTAGATGTAGTTTATGCTTTAAAAGGCAATGTCGCTGAGGCGGGCAAATCCTACGAATTTGAAACGATTCAAGGAAAGTCTATTCAATTGGAGAGATCTCAACTTCTCGAGCAGGTCAATGAGCACATAGGAACAAAAAGATTCATTTTGGGTACCGATAAATTCGGTAGGGATCTACTGAGTCGATTGATGGCGGGGACAATCATTTCCCTTTCCGTGGGGCTTATTTCCGTTCTGATCTCCTTACTGCTCGGTGTCACACTCGGGGCCATTGCGGGATATTTTGGTGGCAGGACCGACGACTTAATCATGTGGCTGATCAATGTGGTCTGGTCGATTCCGACCTTGCTGTTGGTCATTGCCATCACCTTTGCCTTGGGAAAGGGTTTTGTACAAGTCTTCATCGCTGTGGGCCTTACCATGTGGGTCGAAGTGGCGCGGGTAGTCCGTGGGCAAGTACTCTCAGTAAAGAATTTGGAATTCGTTGAAGCCGCCAAGGTTCTTGGATATTCCAATCCTCGAATCATTTTCAATCACATCGTTCCCAATGTCATGGGGCCTGTCATCGTGATTTCAGCGGCCAATTTTGCTTCGGCAATTCTGCTCGAGGCAGGCTTGAGTTTCTTGGGAATCGGAGCGCAAATTCCCATGGCTTCTTGGGGTCGAATGATAAAAGATCACTACCCATACATCACTACGGATTTGGCTTACTTGGCCATTCTGCCGGGGTTGTGCATTGTTGTTTTGGTTTTGGCTTTTATGCTCGTTGGCAATGGTCTCCGTGATAGCTTCGACAAGCGATCGGTCTAGAAAATCAGTAACCCGGCGACATAAATCACCGCGGCAATCAGCATAAAGTAGAAGGTAAATGGCAAAATCTCTTTTGCCTTGAGCCCCGTGATGGAGAGTAGCGGCAGCGCCCAAAATGGTTGGAGCATATTCGTAAGCTGATCTCCGTAGGCCATCGCCATAATACTCTTTCCGAGATTCAATCCCATTTCCTGAGTAGCTTCAACGATAATTGGCCCCTGTACCATCCACTGCCCGCCGCCACTCGGCACCAGAATATTCACAAATCCGGCAGAAATGAAAGAGAAAATCGGATAGGTAGTTTGGTTGGAAATCGAGACGAAGAAAGCCGAGATTTCACTGACGATCCCCGTTCCTTTCATCATTCCCAAAATGCCGAAGTAAAGCGGAAACTGAATTAGAATTCCCGAAGCTCCGCTAATGGCGTCTTCTACCGCTTCTGCAAAACCCGTCAAGTTTCCGTGGGCGATAAGACCCAGACCCAAAAAGGTGGTATTGATGAAATTGGGATTGACAAAATTTCCATCGCCCGACTGGATTGAGTTGGTCGCAATCACCGTCGCCGTGATTAAAGCCGAAAGTCCCAATACCGTCGATAGGGCGGGGTGAAAGTCGAGCTTTTCGGCAACACCTCGCGCCTCCGACTTGCGCTCTTTCCTTTTAAAATGGTGGAGTATGTAGTGGGTCGAAAGGCTGTTTTTTCCAATGGCATAAGCACAAAAGGGCAAAATCACAATCAGTGCAAGCGACACCGACAGGTTCATCGGCGAGAAAACCGTTTCGCTAAAGCTCACAGCCGTTGGGAGCGTGCTTACATCTATGGCGCTACTTCCTTCCAGGAGAGAAGCCAGGTGACCTTCTTCGGCAACTTTAATGGTAGAGCTTCCTGAGATTCCTCCATGCCATACCAGCATTCCCGTATACCCGCAGGCGCCAATCAGCGGATAGTTGATCTTCCTGCCTTTCTGAACGGCGTATTCGCCGATTTTCCTCGCAAAAATAGCACCGAAAATAAGCGCAAGACCCCAATTGATAAGCCCTAGAATAACGCAAGCCGCGGTAATGATCGCCGCGGCTTTTGCAGTTGTGTCACAATACTTGGTGGCCCGCTTGATGAAATCATCTACGGGTGGAGCCAGCGCCAATACATGCCCTAAAACCAGTATGAGCATCATCTGGTAGGCGAACACCAGAAGCGGAGCATTCCAGATTCCATTATACCAGTACCCCACTACTTCTATACCATGCGATAAAAAAGCAGTATCGGATGGTTTAAAGAAAAATACAGCCGTACCGAATACAGCGAACGTCAATATTACCGCCAGCGTGAATGGCGAAGGCAGTAGATTGTGAAACGCACGTTCGAAACGACTGGCAAAAGACATAAATAAAAGTTGAACTTTTGGTTATCGCACCATCAAAGAACGCTCATTTTTATAATGCACTAATTTTTAAGAATCGGATTAGTGACGAAGATATCTTTGTTCCATAGGGGCTGGCTAATGTGGCTTGGTAACAAGGCGTGCGAAGTTAACAAGCTGCAGTAATCGCCTCCAATTAGAAGGGGAGGTCGTCCGTACCATCATCCAAGTTGGCAGGCTCGCTCTGTGGAAGTGGCGGAAGGTCAGATCCTACTTTCTCGGTTTCTGCTTTTTCCAACCTCCATGCATCGAGGGAATTGAAAAAACGTGTTTCACCGGTTTTTGGGTTTTGCCATCTTCTGCCGCGAAGGTTGAAATTCACTTTCAACATATCTCCCTCGTTGTAAGGGTCGAGTAAGTCAACTCTATCTTGTGTCAGTTGAAAAATGATTTCCTGAGGGTATTGACTTCCTTCGTCAGCAATGACGAATTCGCGTTTTTTGAATTTTTCGGTTACTTGTTCCGTGCCGTTTTTTACGACTAATTTTCCGTTGATTGAAAACATAATTTGATCTTTTTCTAATTATTAAAACTCATGAGGGTCATCCACGCTTCGTTGACATTTCCCTCATTCAATAAGTTATGGGCTTTCTCGTGCAAGCTTCTCTCCAACTCAGCCGGAGAGTCTTCAAGCTCTACAAAGAGATCGCTCAATTCGGTTAATCTATATTCATTTACATCTGTCTCATTGGGTAGCTCTTCAACATTGCCAAGACGGCCGAGGTCATTTCCCGTTAAGATAGTACTATTTCTGATTTCAACGGGTATTTGGTCTACACCAATTCCCATTGTTCTGAGAGGTTTTTCCACTTCAAAAAGAGCAGCACCGTGAGCGCGCGTGTAATAGTCGCCACCCATGCGGCCTACTGTATCGATTTTTGTTTGATCGATTTGTAGAGCTTCGTTGATCAAGTCTTCTCGCACGTGAATTTTCAGAACCTCGCAAATGATCAGGTTTCCCGCTCCTCCTTCTTTTCCGAGCTCCACGATTTCGTTCACCTTACACTCGTATTGCACAGGGCTTTCTTTCACACGTGGCGGTTTTACCACATCCGATGGGATTGCCGTAAGTCCCGCCTTTTCAAATTCGTTAACGCCTTCGGGATATTCAGTGCTGCTCAGCGACATCTGCTGTACAATGGAATAGTCCACGATATTGATCACCACTTCTGGGTGAGCCTTGGCATTTTCGTAGCTATGTTTTGTCGTGTTATCTCGGCCTCGCCTGGCAGGCGAAAAAATAAGAATCGGTGGATTCGCACTAAAAATATTGAAATAGCTGAACGGAGAGAGGTTAACCAGCCCTTCTTTATTTACCGTACTGGCAAAAGCAATGGGCCTCGGGCCAATGGATCCCAGCAGGATACCATGAAGCTTGGCAACACTTAATTCGGAAGGAGTGAAACTGCGCATAATCCGTTTTTTGCAAAAGTAAAAACTTTAATTCCTCATAGAGTTTGATAGAACGCTTTGTGAATAATTCTTTCTAACTATCTTTGCGGTCGCCAAAGCGCAAAATGCGGATGTGGTGAAATTGGTAGACACGCTAGACTTAGGATCTAGTGCCGCGAGGCTTGGGGGTTCGAGTCCCTTCATCCGCACTACAAAACGGGAGTCCATTACGGGCTCCCTTTTTTAATTGAGTGGTTCCGGTGGCTAAACTACCGCCGTTTCTAAGATTTGCCGTATATTTGCACCCCGTTTTTCAGACGGTAGATCATTTATTAATGCCTTGTTTTTATGCAGATTACACAAGAGAAAATAGACGAAAAAAATGCTCTTCTTAAAATTAAAGTTGAGCCTACTGATTACAACGATAAATACAACGATGCGCTGAAGCGCGCTCGTAAGCAGGTACAGATGCCCGGATTTCGTCCGGGTAAAATTCCGATGGGGGTGATCAAAAGCCGCTACGGGAAGTCTTTGCTTGCCGAGGAAATGAACCAAGTGCTCAATCAAAGTATTCAGTCATATATTTCGGAGCAAAACCTGAAAATTTTGGGCAGCCCTATGCCTAAAGAGGATCACGTTGATAACGGGAACTGGGACAATCCGGGTGATTTCGAATTTGTATATGAATTGGGGCTTGCTCCGAAGTTGGATGTCAAGATTTCCAAAAAAGATAAATTCGAGTACAACACAATCAAGATCGACAAGAAACTCGTTGATGACGAGGTGAACCGAATTGCACGCCGCTATGGAAAAGTGGAAGACGTGGAGAAAGCGGGAGAGAACGATATGTTGGTTGGAGATTTTGTTGAACTGAACGAGGGCGGCGAAATAGTTCCCGGCGGTGTAATGAATCAGAGCACCGTTTCATTGGAATTTATCGATAAAGATTTGGCTAAAAAGTTCCACGGTTTAAAGGTGGGCGACGAAGTAAATGTTCAGCCCTCTTTGCTTGCCAAAGACAATGACGATCTGGGAAGAATGCTGGGCCTTTCGGGCGAAGCCCTTGCCAATAGCGGAGATAATTACAAGTTTATTGTCAGAGAGGTGAAGCGCATGGAGCCTGCCGAGCTGAACGAAGAATTCTTCAACAAAACTTTTGGTGAAGATAGCGACGTGAAAACTGAGAAGGATTTTCGCGAAAAAGTATCGGCCGACTTAGAGAAGCATTTCGTTAGCGACAGCGATCGACTCTTTAAAAGAGATATTAGTAAAGCGATGATCGAAAAGTACAATCCCGATCTGCCGGACGAGTTCCTGAAGAGATGGATTCGCCTGTCCAACGAGAAGCCGGTCACGGCTGAAGAAGTTGAAAAGGATTACGCTGAATACCGCAAGAGTCTTCAATGGCAATTAATCTTCAATGAATTGGTAAGCGAAGAT
>JGI12210J13797_10270678_pt1 | contig 29314 bp, 31 predicted proteins | sample ElkSlonscriptome_3_FD_13797 | JGI IMG/M metagenome (IMG submission 13797) | reverse complement strand
TCCCTCTTCGACGAGTCATGATGTCCCACTCCGACACCCCACACGACGAAGCACCGGCCCTTCTCACGACGCCGTCGGGTGTCGAGCGCGTCCAGGCCGCGCTGCGCGAGCGGGACCTCGACGGATGGCTTCTCTACGAGTTCCGGGGTCAGAACTGGATCTCGGCGGAGTTGCTGGGCACGGGCTGGACCACACGTCGATCCTTCGTGGTGGTACCGGCTCAGGGCGACCCGGTCGCGCTGGTCCACGCGATCGAGAGCGCGGCATGGCGCCACTGGCCGTGGGAGCGCCGGAGCTACGCCGGCTGGAAGGAGATGGAAGAGGCGCTCGGTCGGCTCGTGAAGGGGGGAGGTCGGTACGCCGTGGAGTTCTCGTCGGGGGCGGCCGTCCCCACGGTCGATCTCGTGCCCGGTGGGGCGCTCGAACTCTTCCGGAAGGTGGGCGTCGAGCCGGCGAGCTCCGGCGACCTGGTGTCCATGTTCTTCTCGGTCTGGACCCCTCGGCAACTCGTCGAGCACCGCACTACCGCGGAGAAGATCGCCGCCATCGCGCGCGGTTCGTTCGTCGAAGCGGCCCGGGCGATTCGAGACGGGAGTCCCCACACGGAGGGGTCGCTCACGGGGTGGATCCTGGAGGCGATGGAGCGGGACGGCATCGTGGTCGATCCGGACACGCACGTGGCCGTGGATGCCGGAGCGGCGGATCCGCATTATGCCCCGGACGGGGAGGGGGAGGTGATCGGCGCGGGAAGGGTCCTGCTCGTGGATCTCTGGGGTCGCCCCCACGAACGGGCGGTCTTCGCGGACCAGACGTGGATGGGGTTCATGGGTGCGACGCCCCCCGACGAGGTGGTGCGCGTCTGGGAGATCGTACGCGACGCCCGGGACGCGGGCGTCGCGCTGCTCGAGGCACGGGCCGAGGCGGGGACGACCATCCGCGGATACGAGGTGGATGCATGCTGCCGCGCCCATATCGCGGAGGCTGGACACGGTGATCACTTCATCCACCGTACGGGCCACTCGATGGATCGGAAGCTCCACGGGAGCGGTCCCAACCTCGACGACCTCGAGACGCGGGACGAGCGGGTCCTCGTGCCCGGCGTCGGCTTCAGCATCGAGCCCGGCGTATACCTGGCGGGCGACTTCGGTGTTCGCTCGGAGATCAACGTCCACTTCGGGGAGGACGGGCCGGAGGTCACCCCCGGCGAGATCCAGCAGGACCTCTTCACCTTCGAGGTCTGAGCAGGCGGAGTGTGACCGCACGACGACGCGGCGGCGCGCCGGTGCCGAAGTCCGAACGCCGCGGGGCGTCCCACACCGTGGAGGTGGCACTGCCGCTTCCGATGCACCAGACCTTCACCTACTCCCTCGCGAAGGGGGGTCGACTGCCCCCGCTCGGGAGCCGGGTGCTGGTGCCCTTCCGCAGGACCGAGCGGATCGGGTGGGTGGTCGGCCATGGGGGATCGGACGTCGAGGGCAGGAAGCTGCGCCCCATCCTCGACGTGCTCGACGCCGAGCCTACGGCCACGCATGAACTGCTCTCGCTCGCCCGGTGGATGTCCGACTACTACGTGGCCCCCATCGGCATCGTGTTGTCCACGATCCACCCGTCGGTGCTCGTGGACGTGTCGCGCGACCTCATCGCCCTGGCTGCCGATTCGGCTGCGAACGTTCGTGAGGGACTTCCTCCACGCGCCCGCCGCGTCGCCGATGCGTTGGCGGAGCGGGACCGACCCACCCGGGTGAAGACGCTGCAGGGCGAGCTCGGCATGGGTTCGATCTGGCCGGAGATCCGCCTGCTGAAGGCCGCGGGAGCTCTGGAGCACGAGACGCTCCCGCCGAAACCACCCCCGGTGAAGACCCGTCGGATGGTCGAGCTGGTGCGCGATCTCCCGACCCTCGAGCTTCGCGAGGAGACGTTCGGGCGGGCGCACCGCCAGCGCGAGGCGTACGAGGTGCTGGAGGCGGCGGGCGGGAGCGACGAGCTGTCGCGCCTGACGGGCGACGGCGGATTTTCCCGTTCGGTCATCACCGGAATGGAGGACAAGGAGGTGGCGGTCGTCGTCGACCGCGAGGTGGAGCGGGATCCCTTCGCGGACATCACGATCTCGGATGCCGAGCCCCCGCCTCTCACCCCACGGCAGACGACCTCCGTCGAACGCCTCGAGTCGGCTCTCGACGACGGGGACCGCAAGCCCTTCCTGCTGCACGGGGTCACCGGGTCGGGGAAGACCCGCGTCTACATCGAACTGCTCGATCGAGTACTCGCCCGGGGACAGGGCGCGATCGTGCTCGTTCCCGAGATCTCCCTCACACCGCAGACGGTGACCCGCTTCCGGGGTCGGTTCGGCGACCGCGTCGCCGTGCTCCATTCCGCCCTCTCCGACGGGGAGCGGTACGACGCCTGGCGTCAGCTCAGACGCGGGGAGCGGGTGATCGCGGTCGGCGCCCGGAGCGCCCTCTTCGCACCCGTCCGGAACCTCGGCGCCATCGTCGTGGACGAGGAGCACGACTCGTCGTACAAGCAGTCCGAGTCGCCCCGGTATCACGCGCGAGACCTCGCCGTGGTGCGGGCGGCCGAGGAGGGGGCGGTCTGCGTGCTCGGCAGCGCCACGCCCTCCCTCGAGACCTGGTCGAATGCGACCTCGGGCAAGTACGAGCGGCTGTCCCTCCCGACGCGGGTCGCGGATCGCCCGATGCCACCCGTGGAGCTGGTCGACCTCAAGAAGGTGTGGAAGGAGGGAGGGGGGGAGGGGACGCGGTCCGAGGCGGGCCCGATCTTCTCGCCCCGGCTCGTCGACGCGGTGCGGACGCGGCTCGAGCGTGAGGAGCAGACGATTCTGCTCCTGAACCGGCGGGGCTACTCCTCCTTCGTGCAGTGTCGGGACTGTGGCGACGTGAAGCGGTGTGTGGACTGCTCCATCTCGCTCACCTACCACAAGGTCCGGCGCAGGATCGTCTGCCATCACTGCCGCCACGAGGAGGCGGTGCCCGAGCGGTGCGAGCGGTGCGAGTCCGAGGATCTGGGCTACCGCGGTCTCGGCACCGAACAGGTGGAGCGTGTGGTCGCGGACACCTTTCCCGCTGCCCGGATCGCCCGCATGGACGTCGACACGACGTCCGGGAAGTGGGCGCATCACGAGATTCTGGGGAGGGTGGAGCGTGGCGAGATCGACATCCTACTCGGAACCCAGATGATCGCGAAGGGCCTCGACTTTCCCCTCGTCACCCTCGTCGGGGTCGTGAATGCGGATGTCGGCATCCACCTGCCCGACTTCCGAGCCAGCGAGAGGACCTTCCAGCTGCTTAGCCAGGTGGCCGGTCGTGCCGGCCGCGGGGAGCGGGGCGGGGAGGTGCTCATCCAGACGGCCATGCCCGACCACTACGCGCTCACCTCCGCCCGGACACACGACTACGTGGGCTTCGCGGATCGCGAGCTGAAGGAGCGCGAGGTCCCGCCATACCCCCCCAACGCCCGGCTCGCCAACGTGGTCATCAGCTCCCCCGATCCTGATCTCGCCGCGGACACCGCCACGTCGGCCGTCTCCGGCATCGACCGCTGGATCGGCATGCACCCCCGCGCAGGGGTCGTGCGTATCGGACCCGCCCCGGCCCCGATCGAGCGACTTCACGGCCGGTGGCGTTGGCACTTCCTCCTCCGGTCCGAGTCGGTTCGGGGCCTGGGCGCACTCTGCCGTGCCTTCATGAAGGGGTACGAGCCCCCGAGCGGGGACGTGCGCATCGCACTGGATCGGGATCCCGTCGCGCTGCTCTGAGAGTCGTCCCACCCGCCCGGAAGAAAGCGGGTGTTTCCCCACAGGAATCCTGTTGCCCGGCGCTGCGATCGCGACCTAACGTTCAGATCCGACTCGACCAGGTCCGACTCGACGCAATGCGCCCGTGGGAACGCGCGGGCGAATCACCGGGATCGAGCGTTCGATCCCACCGACTCAAGCCCCGCCGGAGGCCCGATGGCCGTCGCTCCCGAGTATCCCACCGAACGCATCCGAAACGTCGTCGTGCTGGGCCACAGCGGCTCCGGAAAGAGCAGCCTCGTCGACGCCCTCTGCTGGGTGTCCGGCACGACTCGTCGACACGAGGACCCTGCATCGGGTCATTCGCTCACGATGCACGCCCCGGAGGAGGAGGCCCACGGGATCTCGCTCCAGTTGACACCGGCGTACGCCGAGTGGATGGACACCAAGATCAACCTCCTCGACACGCCCGGCTTCATGGACTTCACAGGGGAGACGTTGGCCGCGGTACGGGTGGCGGACGCGGCCGTGATCTGCGTCGGGGCCGGCTCCGGCGTGGAGGTCGGGACGGAGAGGGTCTGGCAGTACTGCGAGGACCGCGGGATCCCCCGAATGATCTTCGTCTCGGGGCTGGACAGGGAGCGCGCCGACTTCGAGACGGTCTATCGGGACATCCGCACCCACCTGACCGACAAGGTGATCCCGGTCGAGATTCCGATGGGCGAGGGGGAGGACTTCCACGGTCTCATCAACCTCTTTTCGCGGCACGCGCACGACTATCGAGGGGGGACCCGGACCGGCGAATACGATCACGTCCCGATCCCCGACGAGCTGAACGACAGCTTCCAACGGTGGGAGACGGAGCTGCAGGAACGGCTCGCGACAACGGACGAAAGGTACCTGGAGCACTACCTCGAGGGCGGTGAGCTTTCGCGGGAGGAGGTACTCGAGGCGATGGCGGTCGGCATGGCGGCGGGTGAGTTCGTTCCCCTCTTCTGCGGCAGTGGGAAGAACTGCTACGGTACCCGCGCGCTGATGAAGAAGATCGTCGAACTCTTCCCGCATCCGGGGGAGACGGGGGGAGAGAGGGCCCTCGCGATCGAATCCGGTGATGGGCGGCACCTCGAGCCGGTGGACGACGAAACCCTCGCCGCCCTGGTGTTCAAGACGACGACCGAGCCGCACGTCGGTGAACTTTCCCATTTTCGGATCGTCTCGGGCATGCTCGAGAACGGCCAGGAGGTGGTGAATGCGTCGGACGGAGATGTGGAGAAGCTCAACCACCTCTCCATCGGGCTCGGCAAGGACCGGGTCGAGGTCCCCCGACTGCACGCGGGCGACATCGGGGTCGTCGCGAAGCTGAAGCACACCCATACCAACGATACCCTCTGCGCGCCCGGCGAACGGATCGCGCTCGAGAAGATCTCCTTTCCGCGTCCCGACATCGCCGTGGCGCTCAAGGGTGCGACCCGGAACGACGACGACAAGCTCGGGGAGGTGCTCCCGCGTCTCCACGAGGAGGATCCGACCTTCCACGCCGAGTTCGACGGAGAACTCCACCAGACGATCGCGCGCGGCCTGGGCGAGATGCACCTCGACGTCCAGATCGAACGCCTCCGACGGAAGTATCATGTGGAGGTCGAAGTCGAGCGGCCCGGAATCGCCTACCGTGAGACGATCACCGGAGCGGCGGAGGCCAGAGGACGGCACAGGAAGCAGAGCGGTGGCAGGGGACAGTTCGGTGATTGCCACATCCGCCTGAAGCCGCTGGCTCGCGGTGACGGCTACGCCTTCGTGGACTCGATCAAGGGCGCGGCCATTCCCGGCAAGTTCGTCCCATCGGTCGACCGCGGGATCCGGGAGTCGGCGGAGCGCGGGGTACTCGCGGGCTTTCCCGTGGTGGACTTCGCGGCCGAGGTCGTCGACGGCTCCTCCCACCCCGTGGACTCCTCCGACGTCGCCTTCAGGATCGCGGCGTCGCAGGCGTTCCGTACGGCGGCCGAGGTGGCCGGGCTTCGTCTCCTCGAGCCGGTGATGGAGGTCGAGGTGGTGACGCCGGAGGGGTATCTGGGGGACGTGATGGGCGACATCAGCAGCCGCCGGGGTCGGGTCATGGGGATGGAGTCGGCGGACGGTCGAGCGAAGATCCGGGCGATCATTCCGGAGGCGGAACTCTATAGATACGCCTCGAGCCTTCGAGCCATGACGCAGGGCCGAGGCCACCACACGCGCCGGCTCTCGGGGTACGAGCTGGTACCCGAGGAGGAGGCCCGCAGGATCACCCGGGCGCGGGACGAGGAGACGGTCGGCGCCGGGGCGTAGGTGGACCGCTCTCGAGCACCGATCGCGGTTCGTCGGTGCGTGTCCGGTGTAGGAGGTCCTGTCCCGATCTTCGGGATGCGGCACCACGACCCACCAGGACACCAGCCAGCATGATCGAGCCCCCGACTCCCGCCGATGAGCAGCAGCGTCTCGAAGCCCTCGAGGCATGGCGGATTCTCGATTCAGGTTCGGACGAGGCGTTCGACGACCTCGTCGAGATCGCCACGACCGTGTTCGACATGCCGGTAGGGCTCGTGTCGCTGGTCGGCGAGGATCGGCAGTGGTTCAAGGCGAGAAAGGGGGTCGACGTCGAGGAGTCGCCGCGGGAGTACTCCGTGTGCGCCCACGCCATCACGGAACCCGGGCGACCCTTCGTCGCGCCGGACCTTCGTGAAGATGAGCGTTTCCGCGGCAACCCTCTGCTCGAGGCCGCGGGACTCCGTTCCTACGCCGGCGTGCCCCTCGTGGATCGGGACGGGCTTCCGCTCGGGTCGATATGCGTCATGGACACCCGGCCGCTCGGCGATACCGAGGAGATGGATGAGAAGCTGGACGTGCTGCGGCGCCTCTCCCGCCAGGCGATTCGGCTCATCGAGCAGCGCGCGGTGAGTCGCCAGCTGGCCGATGCTCTGGAGAATGTCGAGAAACTCGAGGCGCTCGTACCGGTGTGTGCGTGGTGCAATTCGATCCGGGACGACCAGGACTACTGGCGGTCGGTCGAGGACTTCCTGAAGAGCAGGGGACTCGACCTGACCCACGGAATCTGCCCGGACTGCGACGAGAAGCTTGCTCGGGAAGCGGACAAGGGTACCGCGGGGGTCACGGACACCTGACGGCTGCCGGCCGGGGATTCAGGGGATTCCGGTAACCCGGCCCCCCCACCTCCGCTGCCCCTGTACTTCGGTGTGCACGCGTCCCGATCCGGGTCCCCGGTCTCCACCCCGACCCACACCCGAAGCACCGTGTCGCGGGGCTCGCTCCACCGGACCTGCACGCCGAGTGCGGAACGCGTGCCCGTCTGATAGGAGAAACGGACCCCCTCGCCCGGACGGACCAATGCCTCGAGCGACTGTTCGTTGAGGGGGTCACGCGCCTCGACCGACCAGGTGCCCGAGTGCCCGGGCCAGACCGTGAGGCAGCCGTTCACGGCGAGCCCGAAGGTCGGAATGGTGTCCGTGCGAAGCACGGCCGTGCCCTCCCTCACGGGAATCGCCAGCCAGCCGCCGCCCTGGCGGATGCTGCGGAGCAGTTCGAGCGGCGCCTGGGCGGAGGCCTGGATCGGGAGCATCGCGACGAGCGTGGCCGCGAGGGTGATGCGTACCTGAAGAGTATTCATGTTGGATGATACTCCGAAGCCATGCCGAGCGATCGCGGATCCGACGCGTCGGAGCGCCGAAGCGCTCACTCCACCAGTTCGATCTCCGTCAGGGCGTCCCGGTTGACCAGCATCCTGAGGTTGTTGCTCTGCTGGTCGACGGGCAGGACGAAGAAGAAGGGGCGCGTCACGGGGTAATGGTTGGTCAGACCGACGATCTGCTCGTCGTCGTCGAAGGTGACACGCACGACCTTCATGCCCCGCGCCCTCCGATCCGTGGGGTCCAGCGTCGTCGACTCCTCGTGCTTCGCGTCGCCCTCGAGGGAGCGGACGAAGAAGATCGCCTTGAGGTCGGCGAGTGTCACCTGCTCCATGTCCCCGTCGGGAGGTCGGACATGGAACGTCGGCCGCTGGGCATGGGCGTCGAGGCTGACCCCCTTGACCACCCGGCCGTTCCTGAACCGCGCCACGACGTTGTTCGCCACGGGACTCACTCCATCTGCACATGCGCGTACGAAGCAATCTCCACCAATGTGAGGCTACATGTCTCCGGACGGGAGAGCCAGCATCGAGCGGCACGACGGCATGCGGGTGGCCGCAGGCGGGGGTGTCCGCCCCGCAGGGTGCGAGGTCGAGTCGGGCCGCATGTGGGGGTGTACGTGTCTGCACCCCCCTGCATGTCGTGGGTGTCGCCGGGGAGGGTCTTGCGGTGCCGGCGTCCCGTCCGTACGCTGGCGTAGGCACGAGCAGACTCTGATCGGAGGAGTACCGTGGGCTGCCTCGCCCTGAATGCCTCGTTCGAGCCGCTGACGCTCGTCTCGCCGAGACGGGCGATCCGGCTCGTGCTCGACGGCAAGGCCGAGATTCTCGAGGTGGACAACGAGCGGGAATTCCGCTCGCAGGAAATCACCGTCCCCGCACCCGCCGTCATCCGTCTCGTCAGGTACGTGCGAGTCCCCCGGAAGTATCGGAGGCAGGTCACGAACACCTTCCTCTTCGCCCGAGACGACTACTGCTGCATGTACTGCGGCACGCACCGGCGTCACCTCAGGGGTCGGGAATTCCTCACGCGGGACCACATCCTTCCGACCTCACGAGGCGGCGAGAACACGTGGGAGAACGTGGTGACCGCATGCTCGCCGTGTAACAACCGGAAGGGGGACCGCCTCCCGCACGAAGCCGGGATGGAGCTTCTCACCGTCCCGCGCGAGCCGAATTACGTGCACCTCGTCTGGGCCGTTCGCCGTGTCACGGAAATACAGGCGAAGTGGATCGGGATGTTCTACGGGCAGGATACGGTAGAGGTGCTACGCGCCTCTCTGCCCAGCCGTCAGTCGTCGATCCAGGCGTAGGGGCGCTCGTAGAACTGCCCGAATCCCCGGGCTCTGCCGTCGTCCGTGACTTCGCGCCACTTCACTACCCAACCGCGCACCTCGTCCTGCTCCACCTCCCAGGAGAATCCGGGAAGCTGGCGGCGCTCCGACAGAAAGCGACCGAGGCGGGCCGGAAGATTCTCGATCCCCTCGATCCGGGTGGGAAGGGCATCGCCACCCTGTAGCGCGGTCGTGGCTTCGGACTCGAGCAGCTGAAGGATGCGAAGTGCCTCCTCGACCGCCGAGACCACGTCGGCCACCCCCTCCTGCGGGGAGTTGCCGGTGCGTCGGCGAATCTCGCGCAGGAGGTCATGCATCCCGGGCGCGGTGAGATCCTCGAGGATGTCCTGCAGCTGTCGACGGGTCCGGTCGTGGGACCGTAGCAGCTGGGCGTACTCGCGCTGGGCCGAGGCTCTCGAGTCCGTCATGCGGTCGACGCCTCGTCCGTGCCGAGCTCCTCTCCGTACGTGCAGCTCATTTCCCAGGCGAATACCATCTGTCTGAGTTCACCGAGCACCGTGAGGATGTCGGCGGTTCGGTCGAGTACCTCGCCGCGCGCTTCCATCCGCTGCAGTAGCCTCCCGTAGCGCGCGACTTCCGCGCACAGGCGTTCGTCCGAAATGTGATCGTATCGTCCCATGAAGTTAGGATAGAGCCTCGTAGACCTCTCCGCACCTTCCTCTCCGCGTACACGGCCGATGAACGACGATTCGTCCGCCTCCAGGCGTCGCCCGCGACCTGTTCGCGCGGAGGATTCGGTTCGTCCCCTCAATGTGCGAGAGGGAATGCCGGGAGTCGGGGATCCCCCGGAGATCGAGGTCGACGACCGCCTGCTGGAGGTCGGCGGCGAGTCGTGGAAGGTCCGCGCCGTCGGGCGCGCTCGAGTGGGCCGGGGGAATTCGCCGGCTCACCTCATCCAGCTCGTGTTCAGTTCGGGCGAGGGGACGGAGCTGGAGGCTCTCGCGGTGGGTCGCCGACTGGAAGATCTGACGGAGCATCGACTCCGCGAGGCGTTCCGTACCGCGCGACCGTATCGGCCGGACCGCGAGACCCCGCCGTTCTTCGAGGGTCCGACGCGCACCGGAAGCCGGAACGACGGCCGGTAGGTTCGACCGGGACCTCGGTGTGTCCATGTGACACACGATGGTGTGTGGAAGTGACACGGTTTCGGGCTCGGGATGCGCAGTCGGCTCTCGGTGGTCGGCCCAGAACCCGTTCCCCCGGGGTTGTTTCTGAAGTCCGTACGTGTCTTTACGGCAACGGGTTACGGGTTTCCTGCACGGACCGCATACGCCCGCCCGCACCCCTCTTCGATCGATGGCACGCGCCGTGCAACCTGAGGAAGTGCGGACAAGCTCTGTCCGACGCATCCGAAACGGAATGGGAGAGGTACGATGGGACGATACGGCGTACACACGAGGGCCCGGCGGCCCGATGAAACCGGCGACCTGCCCGGGATCGTGATCCGGGCATCCGAAGAGGGAACGCCTTCACCACGGATCTCCGCGTTCGTCTACGGACGTCGGAGCGAGCCGGCTCCCACGCTCCCCTTCGGACGGTGGAAGAAGGTGGCCTGAGCCGCCGGACACGCACACTCCCGCCCGGAGCGGGGGGAGACGATTCGACGCCCGCGGGCTCCATTCGGAAGAGTGGGGCCCGTTCTGCGTTTCGGCGGCAGGGCGGCCCTGCTAGAACTCGGGGCGGGAGTGGGGTACCCTTCATTCGAGCGATGAACGCTCAACACCCCCCGGAGCCGCGGTGTCTTGATGACAGACTCACCTCGAAACGATGGCGACCTCGTCCGCCGCGCTCAGCGCGGTGACGAAGACGCCTTCGGGCAGCTGGTGAGTCGATACATGCGCTCGGCATATGCCGTCGCGCTTTCGGTGACCGGGAAGCACGAGGACGCCGAAGACGCGGCGCAGGAGTCTCTTCTCGTCGCGCTCGAACGTCTCGACGAGTGCAGGGAACCCGACCGATTCGCGGGATGGCTCCTGACCATCGTGCGAAACCGGTCACGGAATCTGCTGCGACGGGAGAGTCTCCGGACCACCAGCGAGATACCGGTGGGCACGGCGGGGTCTGGACCTCTGCCGGACCAGGCCCTCTCGCGGGCTCGCCTGCGGGACGACCTGGAGGCGGCACTTGCGGAGTTGTCGGAGGTGCAGCGCGAGATCGTGCTGCTTCACGACTACGAGGGCTGGAAACATCGCGAGATCGCGGAGCGACTCGACATGCCGTCAGGGACGGTCAGGTCGCACCTGCACTTCGCACGGAAGGCCCTCAGGAAGAGGCTCGCGCCGAAGCGCGCACCGAACTCGAACGCCCCCAGGAGGGGTGCAGCCGATGGCTGATCGACACATGGAGGGAACCCTCGGAATCGACGCTCCGGTCACCGAACTCGAAGCAATCGATCCCGGTGCGGAGGACGGACTCTTCTGGGCGCGCTTTCACCGTGGCGTGATGGAGCGTGCGACTGCCGAGCTGGCACGACGTCGTGACCTCGTCGGGGTGACGATCGCCGATGCTCTTTCCGGGTGGGCCCGCATGGTGGTGCCGATGGCCGCCGCAGCTGCCGCGGTGGCCGCCGTCGCCCTCTTCCAGTCACCGGAGGCGTCCTCGCCGGAGCGGCTCGTGGACGTGCTGGACGTACCGAGCACGCTCGACGAGGATCTCGAAGGCGAGCTCATGCCGTCCCTCAGCGCCACCGCGATCGCGGAGAGTTTCTGAGCGTGGGAGACCGAATTCGCACCCAGTTCCTGAGCGCCGTCGTGCTGGTCGTGGTGTTCGCGGCCGGCGGCCTCGTGGGCGCGGCGCTCACTCGACCCGGTCCGGCGACGGACGACGGACCGGTCGCGATGGTCGAATCGAGTGACGAAGAGCGGACGGACGACGAAGACGACCGCAGGTACCAGACGATGTACGAGCGCGCCGGCGCGACGGAACAGCAGGCGGAGCGGATCCGCTCGGAGGTCGTCCCCTGGTTCATGGATGCCCGCGAGGAGCTCTGGAACGACTCCACGGTACAGGCGCTGGACTCCCGGGAGGACTCGCTCCGGAGCGAGTATCGGTCCGCCCGCCGCGACCTCCGTGCCTACTACGAGCCGCGGGAGAGAGCCCTCACGGACTCGGCCCGTGTCCTGATCCGCGCCGTTCTCGACCCGCAGGCACAGCTCGTATACGACTCGCTGGTCGCCGAGCGCAACCGCCGCGTCCGCGACGACGACGACCAGGGACGCCATCCCTGAACCGCTCGTCGGAGGACGTGATTTAACGAGTTCGCCCGCAACCTCGTCGAAGGTGCGGGGGTACGGGGTCGCCGAATCCCGGTGGCCCTTCGTCAATTTTGGGAGAATGCCGTGTCTCAGGATGTGATCAGGACCCAGTCGCTCACCAAGCACTATGTGCTCGGGGCGGAGACCGTCCGTGCCGTCCGCAGCGTCGATCTCACCATCGAGAGCGGCGAGTTCGTCGCCATCATGGGTCCTTCCGGAAGTGGCAAGTCGACATTCATGAACATGATCGGCTGCCTCGACACCCCGACCTCCGGCAACTACTGGCTCAACGGGACGGATGTGAGCGAGTTGGACGACGACGAGCTGGCCCACATCCGCAACCGGGACATCGGCTTCGTCTTCCAGACCTTCAACCTCCTCCCGCGCGCAACGGTCCTGCACAACGTCGAGCTGCCGCTGATCTACGCGGGGGTGGGCTCGAAGGATCGCCGCGACCGCGCGGCCAGGAAGCTCGAGATGGTCGGGCTCGGGAATCGGATGGATCACAAGCCGCCCGAGATCTCCGGCGGACAGCGGCAGCGTGTCGCGATCGCTCGCGCGCTCGTGAACGATCCCGCCCTGCTTCTCGCCGACGAGCCCACGGGAAATCTGGACTCGGTCACATCCGAGGAGGTCATGGGAATCTTCGTCGACCTCAACAGAAGCGGGCAGACGATCGTCCTCGTCACGCATGAGAACGAAGTCGCGGAGTACGCCAAGCGCCAGGTGCACCTCCGCGACGGCGAAATCGAGAAGGACTTCCTGAACGAACCCACCGGAGCGATCGCCCGATGAAGAAGACAGCACTCCTCCCCCTTGTGGCATTCGCCTTCGCGGCGTGTGGCCGCGGGGAAGCCGCCGAGACCGAGGTGTTCTCGACGGTCACGCCGGGCACCGGCGATCTGGAGATTCTGGTGGAGGCGAGCGGGTCCATCGAGCCGATCCGGAACGTCGAGGTCAAGTCGCTCGCGTCGGGTGAGATCACCCGGCTGTATGTGGACGTCGGCGACGAGGTCCAGCCGGGGGACCTTCTCGCGGAGGTGGATCCGCGGGACGTCAGGACCGCCTTCCGCCAGGCGGAGGCCGACCTCGGGGTCGCCGAGGCCCGACTGGACCTCGCCCGCAATCAGCTTCAGCGGTCCGAGGACCTTTTCGAGGCGGGCGTCATCACCCAGCAGGAGGTCGAGAATGCCCGGCTCGATTTCCAGAACACCGAGGCCCAGTACATCCGGGCGCAGTCGAGCTTCGAGCTCGCCGAATTGCGACTGAACGACGTGACGATCAGGGCTCCGCTGGCGGGTACGATCCTCACGAAGAGCGTCGAGGAGGGGGCGGTGATCCAGTCGGCGTCGGGGAACGTGTCCGGTGGCTCCGTGCTCTTCCAGATGGCGGCGCTCGAGCAGATGCAGGTTCGGACGAACATCGACGAGACGGATGTCGGCAAGATTCGTGAGGGCCTGGCCGCGACGCTCTCCGTGGAGGCCTTTCCCAACCAGAGTTTCCGCGGGCGCGTGCTCAAGGTCGAGCCTCAGGCCGTGGTCCAGTCGAATGTCGTGCAGTTTCCCGTGATCATCACCCTCGACAACACGGCGGGCCTGCTCAAGCCGGGCATGAATGCGGATGTCGAGATCCTGATCGACCGAGCCATCGACGTCATGACGGTGCCCAATGTGGCCCTCTTCGGCGAGTCCGATATCGCGACGGTGGCGATGGGCCTCGGGCTCGACCCCGAGACGATGGAGATCACGTCGGGCCCTCAGGGGGCCTCTTCGGCCGAGGGCCGCCCGGGCGGGAGTTCACCGGCCCCTGGTGGACAGGCCGGTAGCCGCCCCGGGGGCGGGAGTGGCGGTGGCGATGGGTCCGGCGCGGGTTCGGGGGGCGACGCCCCGCCGGACATGCAGGCCCTCCGTGAGCGCGTCCGATCCGGAGATGTCTCCCGCGAGGAGATCGCGGAGATGATGCGCGGGCGCCGAGGTGGCGCCCGGGGTCCGGTGACCCCGGACGCGGAGGGTGCCGACGGTGCGGTGATCCGGACCTCGAGTGCCATCGTCTTCGTTCTGACCGCAGAGGGGGCTCCCGAGCCGCGACGGATCGTGATCGGCCTGACCGACTTCGACAACACGCAGGTCGTGTCCGGGCTGACGGGGGAGGAGTCCCTGGTGGTCCTGGCGCCGGGCCAGCTGATGGCGCAGCAGCAGGCAGCGGCGGAGCAGCAGCTCAACCGACGGTTCGGCGGCGGTTCGTCGCCGTTCGGTCGCTGACGGAGCCCGGCCCATGAAGCTCTCTCTCGAGATTGTCGCCGTGGCGCTCGCCGCGATTCGTGCCAACGCGATGCGGTCCATCCTCACGACCCTCGGCATCGTCATCGGGATCAGCGCGGTCATCGCGATGGTCTCTCTGGGAGAGGGTGCCCAGCAGCGGGTCGAGGAGCAGATCGCTCTCCTGGGCGCCAATGTCCTCACGGTGAACCCGGGTCAGTCGATCTTCGGAGGGATCCGCGGGGGATCGAGCGCGCGTCTCACCCTCGACGACGCCAAGGCGCTGAAGGCCGAGGGTGCAGGCGTCATGACCGTGGCTCCGGGTGCGAGCAGCCGGTCCCAGATCGAATACCTGCGAAACAACAGCAACAACGAGGTCTTCGGCACCTGGCCCGCGTACTTCGACATGTACACGCTCGAGGTCGAACTCGGGCGGCTCTTCACGGAGGGGGAGATCGAGGGGCGCCGCCGGGTCGCGGTCCTCGGATACAGCGTGCCGGAGGAGCTCGATACGCCGGCGCCCCTGCTGCTGGGCAAGACCATCCAGGTGAATGGTCAGCCCTTCGAAGTCATCGGAATCCTCGAGGAGAATGGCGGCACCCAGTGGTTTCGACCGGACGACCGTGTCTTCGTGCCCGCCTCCACCGCGATCTACCGTGTGTTCGGCGGGCGGGATCGGCTCGGAAACATCTACGTGTCGGCGCTGAACGACGACATGATGGACGACGCCTACAGCGTCGTCGACCGGACTCTGCGCCGCGAGCATAGGATTCTTCCGGGTGCGGAGGCGGACTTCAACGTCAACAACGCCGCGGACCTCATCGAGTCGCGCAGCGAGACCAGTCAGACCTTCGCGCTACTGCTCGCCGGCATCGCGGGCGTGAGCCTCCTCGTCGGAGGGATCGGCATCATGAACATCATGCTGGTCTCCGTGACGGAGCGGACGCGGGAGATCGGCGTGCGGAAGGCGCTCGGTGCCACGAAACGCGCGATCCTCTTCCAGTTCCTCGTCGAGGCGCTGGTTCTCTGCACGCTGGGGGGGATGTTCGGAATCGCCTTCGGGATCGGTGCGGCCGAGGTCATCTCGCGTGTGGCGGAGTGGGAGACGGTGGTCGCGATGGATGCGGTCTGGGCCGCCCTCGGATTCTCGGTGGCGATCGGCCTCTTCTTCGGGATCTGGCCGGCGCAGCGAGCTTCCCGTCTCGACCCGATCGACGCCCTGCGCTACGAGTAGTCGATACGAGTACGAGTAGTCGATACGAGTAGTCGAGGGGCGCGGAGGGGGCGGCTCAGCGCCGGAGGGCGAGCTCCACCGTCGCACCGTGACGTACCACGCGGAGGGTGCGCACGCTGGCGGGCACGGAGACGAGCGCGCGGAAGTCCGACACCGTCTCGATCTCCACATTGTCGACGGATACGAGGACGTCGCCGGGTCGCATGCCGGCCTTCGCCGCAGGTGTGCCCGGAGTGACCTCCGACACCATGAGCCCCCGGTCTATGCCGAGGTAGCGACCCAGGTCATCTCCGACCGGATGGAGTCCGGCTCCCGCGACGCGTCGCGCTCCCTCGGCGTACGGCAGCAGGGAGCTCGAGATCGCCCACGCCTCGACATCGGCCGCGGCCCGGGCAGCCTCTCGATCCGTGCGGATCCCCACCCGGAGATCCGTCCGCGGTGCCCAGGTCTCGCTCGGGAGGACCGGATCGGTCAGCCGTGAGAGCGTCACCGCCGAACCCGTGACCACGCCGCGTCCGTCGGACACGACCAGCGTCACCGACCCGTCGGTTCCGTCGACGCGTCGCACCTCGAGCGCCGGAAGATTTCCCGCTCCCGCACGCTCGAGCGAGTCGAGGGTGATGCCGATGAGCTTCCGGAGCGTGTCGAGCTGGGTCTGCATCCGGGTCACGATGATGTCGCCGGATTCGGGCCGCGACTCGGCCACCAGCCGGGCCTCGATCACGGTGTCGCCCCTAAGCACCTCGAAGGTGAAGGGGTCGCCCGCTTCGATACGCGGCGCCAGCGACGTGATCAGCTTCGTGGTCGCGGGAGAGCCGTTGACCCGGAGGAGGCGATCCCCGGACCGCAGCCCGGCGCGTGCCGCGGGGCTTCTCGGGAAGACCGACGTCAGCAGGACACGAACGCTGTCATGGGTGACGACATGCTGGAACTTCACGCCCAGCCAGGCCTGCGGAACGTCCTGGACCTCGACGCGTCCGAACAGAACGTTCTGCGGGGGAGAAGCGGCCACACCACCGGGAATCCCGAGGGCGCATGCGGCGAAGAACAGGACCGTCGTGCGAATCGACCCGCGTCGAGTGTTCACCTCAGAAGTACTCCGTGGTGTTCGAGATCTGTCGCAGCGTGTTGTCCCGCTCCGCGAGCATGGAGGCGAGGAACCCGTTGAGGACCGGATCCGCCGGAGCCTCCTGCAGGCCCGCCTGGAGCGATACGATCGCATAGTCGAGCGAGGCCATGCGCGCCTCCGGGTTCGGGGCCGTGCCCTCGCCCTCGGAAAGCTGTGCGAACTGGACGAGGGCGTCGCGGTACTCCCGCTCCTTGATGCGGACGAGGTCCGCCGCCGCATCCGCGGTAGAAACCGTGGCGGTCTCGAGCGCGACCGTGGAAACGCCGCCCTGACTCCGTGCCGCGCCGGACGCCAGCGCCGGACGGGTGTCGGCCGGGGCCATGCGGTCCAGCCCGGCGCCCACACCCACCCCGCCCGCGAAGAGGACGACCGACGCCGCGACCCGCATCCACCCCGGTGTGGACGCGAGGCGCTGAAGAAGGTTGGGCTCGGGTCGGACGAGTCCTTCACTGGCCATCCTCGCCTCCAGGACTGCCCAGTCGCCCCGCGGCGGCCGCACGTCGGGGAGCTGTCCGAGTGCCGCGGTCTGCTCTCGAAGCGCGTCGAGGCGTCCCCGACATTCCTCGCAGTCGGCGAGGTGGGCGTGCTCGTCCCGAGTCGCCGCTTCGTCGACCAGGCGTGCGAGAGCCTCCAGGGTCAGATGCCGTTCCATGCTTCCCTTTCCTCGATGTTCTCGTTCAGGCCGTCCAGCATTCCGCGCATCTTCGCGCGTGCCTTGGACAGCTGTGACTTCGACGTGCCCGAAGTGACGCCGAGCGTATCTCCGATCTCTTCGTGCGTGTACCCCTCCACGTCATGAAGGATGAGTACCTCGCGCTGACCGTCGGGCAGTCGATCGAGCGCCTGCTCGAGTCGAGACTGCAGAAGGCTGTCTCCCAGTCGCGGGCCCACGGGGACGGCATCCGGCATCGGGGCCTGACGCGTCCTGCGGGTCTTGGACTTCCGGAGCGCCTGGAGAGCCGAATTGACGGCGATTCGATGCAGCCACGTGGAAAAACGGGCGTCGCCGCGGAACGTCGGGAGCGCACGAATGGCTCGAATCCACGCCTCCTGGGCGTAGTCCTGAGCGAGGTCGTCGCATCCCGCGATTCGTCGGACCACCGCGTAGACCCGCGGTGCGTACCGTTCGTAGAGCTGGCGAACCGCCTCGGCGTCCCCGGTGCTCGCTCGTCGAATGATCTGTGCTTCCCTCACCCCTCGTCCCCTCCGGTCGAGATCCAGGTTTTCGGTTGTGACGTGCCCACTCCCGCGAATGGTTGCCCGGTCGGGCGACGGAGGCGTGCCCGATGTCGGACGACCCCGCCCAAGATAGCTTCCGGCCTCGAGGTGCGCCCGCGGTCGCCGGGGTCGTTGCCTCGATGGCCCGGAGTAGAGAGCTTCGGAGCCGTGAATCCCCTCGACCCCGGGCGTCCCGCCCCCGCGCAGTCCACCACCCCCCGTCGGCCGGGCCCGGGTGCCGGCACGCTCATCGGCATCGGGGCGATACTGCTCTTCCTCGTGGGTCGAGTCCTCCTGGCTCCGCTGGGGATCCCCGGTGTCGGGATCGCGCAATGGCTGTTTCTCGCGCTGCCGATCGTCGTGGCGCTTCAGCTGGGTGGTTTCGATCCGGCGTCGTCCCTCGGCCTTCGTCCCGTGGGAACCCGGGTGCTCACCGGAGCCGGCCTCGTCATGTTCGGCGCTCTCGGTCTCAACTCCGTGGTCGCCTGGCTTCAGAGCTTCTGGGTCGAGGTTCCGATCGAGCTGGTGGAGGCGCTCAACGAGGCGCTGCGACCGTCGGGTCCGCTGGAGATGGTCACGATCCTGATGGCGGTCGCCGTGACGCCCGCGGTGTGTGAGGAACTCGTCTTCCGCGGGGTCGTCCTCCAGAGCTGGCATCGGTGGCCGCCAGCGCTGGCGATCGGTCTCAACGCGCTGCTTTTCGGTGCGATTCACTGGATGCCGGGGAGTGCCTTCCGGGTCCTTCCCGCTGCCGTGTCCGGGGGGTTCATCGCTTGGGCGGTCTGGCGGACGAGATCGATCTGGACCGGTGTCTGGATGCACCTGCTCAACAACGGGTTCCTCGTCCTGGCGGCGATGGTGCTGACGACGATGGAGGACGTACCGGCCGCCCAGGCGGTGAACGGGGTCGGGGACGAGGCGCCGCACCCGCTCGCGGTGGGCCTTTTCGTGCTGCTGATCGTGGTGGGAGCACGTCTGATGGGGTCCGCCGGGGACCGCTCGACGCCGGGCGAGGAGAGGAGCGAATGACGCGCCGGTCTTCCGGCGGGGCGAGCCACGCCGAGTTCGGCTCGGATCGACGAGCCGCCCTTCCCCGGCTCGACCGACCGTGATGTCCCTCCGATTCCTGTCGGCTCTCCTTCTCGGTGCGATTCTGGCGTACGCGTGGTGGCGTCGTCGTCGCACGCTGCGTGAGCGGGTCGAGGCGGAGGCGCTCACGATCGACGACGAAGCGATCCGGACGATCGAATCGTCCGGTCGGCTCGCGGCGCCGCAGGACGAGCCGCTGGATCTGGACGAGATCGAGGCCGAGGAACGGCGGTTCTGGGACGACGAGGACTGGAATCCCGCCGAGCGCTACTGACCGACCCGCCGCACCCGAGAAGGCCCCTCCGGGCCGGTTCGCGCCGGCTGTGTGCGGGTCAGTTCGACAGCCAGCGGTAGGAGATCCCCGGCAGAGGAATGATCCGGGACGCCGGAGGCAGCGTGTCTTCCGGGTCGGTTCGCCGCACCCACAACGCCCGGTTGAGGTTGGCGTCGGCGGTCAGGAAGTGGTCGCCCGTCAGATTCCAGTCGAGGCCGACGGGTGCACGGGCGACCAGCGCGAGTCCCGTCCTCTGGTCGTCCCGCGGGAGTGCCATGACGGCCCAGAGCCCGAGCCCCACCGTCGGCTGAAGCTCGCCTCCGCCGAACCGCTGTCGGCGGACGACGGAGACGCTCACGTCCCGGAAGCTGAAGGTGCCCAGCGTGATCTCGGTGCTGCCGGAGGCGTCGAAGTAGTCGAAGAGGACGCCGACGAGAGATGTCCCGCCGAAGTACACACCGACCCTGAGCCCCTCGTCCTGGGCCGAGGCGGCCCGGGACGTGGTGGCGAGAGTCAGGCCCACCAGGGCCACAACCAGAACCAACCGCAGCGTCGTGATCATCGGCGCAATGTAACCGGACGCGCGTGGTCGCGCGGGGCCGGCAGGTCTACCTTCCGGGCATGCGAACACGACCTCTCTCGACTGCGTGCGCGACGTTCCTGATCGCGGGCTCGGTGCTGGTGTCCGGGTGCGCCCCGCCCGATCGCCCGCCCCGACTTCCCGAGACGCTGCCGGACGACCTGGTCGCTGCGCTGAGCCCCGACTCGGTGCGGACCCGCACGGTGGGCCCCGGCGTCCACTACCACCGTGTACGCGCGCCGGACGGGCCGGTCACGCTGCACCTGCTGGAGGTCGACAGGTCCGTCTGCGAGGTCGGCCTGGCGGTCGGGCTCCCCCCCGAAGTGCGTGTGGGCGAGGGTGGATTCGCGCGCGTGTCCGAGATCGTGGCCGGATACCCGGGGTCGGTCGTCGCGGCGGTGAACGGCGATTTCTTCTCGGCCTCCGGTTATCCGGTGGGGGCGGAGGTCGGTCCCGGCGGCGTCCGGAGCACGAATTCGAGCGCAGCCCTCGCCGTCCGGGGCTACCGCGACGCATGGATCGGTCGCACCGGTGTCGATGAGGCGTCAGACACCGTACCCGGCCCGCGGTGGGCGGTCTCGGGCCCGCGACCCGTCCAGGTCGTGGGGGGGCTCCCCGAGCTTCTCGACCTCGGACGCCGCGTCGGAGACCTGGAGGTCTCGGCTCGCCCGGGATTCGCGGCGGCCCGCCATCCCCGTACCGGGATCGGATTCGACGACGACCGCATCTGGATCGTGGCCGTGGACGGACGCCGGGACGGCTGGTCCGTCGGGATGACGCTGCCGGAGTTCACGGGGGTGTTCGAGGCGCTCGCCGTGGAGGAGGCGCTGAACCTGGACGGGGGCGGGTCCACCGTGATGGTGGTGGGGGGGCGTGTCGTGAGTCGGCCCTCGGACCCGACGGGCGAGCGGTCTGTCGTGAACGCGCTCCTGCTGGTGAACGACCCCGCCTTCTGCGGGTGACCCGACTTCGGCGACTCCGCCGACCGCCACGGATCCGGCGTCCGCGGCGTCCGCGGCGACTGCCACGGCTCCGGGGTCCGGGGCGACCGTTCAGCGGCTGAACGACAGCGCCAGGCCCACCTCGACGGTCCGCCCGGGTCCGGGTTCGAAATACCGCCCGCCGAACGCATTCGGGACGACCGAGGCGACCCACGTCTCGTCGGTGACGTTTCGCACCGCGAGCCACGGTGAAATCGACCCGAGGCCGGTGTCGAGGTCGCCCGTCGCGCGGAGGTCCAGCGTCGTGGCGGATGGCGCCTCGGGGCCACCTTCATCGTCGACGGGAATCTCACCCGTGTGCCGGAAGTCGGCGCCGATACGCGCCGGCCCGATCGGGGTCTCGGCGGTCAGGTCGAGCCGAGTCGGCGCGACGCCCGGGATCCGGTTGCCCCCGATTCCCCGCGGGTCGCCCTCGCTGTCACGGAAGCGCGCGTCGATCCGCGTCACGGCCGCTCGCAGCGTCGCGCCACCGTCGAGATTGGTGATCCGTGCGCCGGCCTCGACCCCACGGTGCCGTGCCTTTCCGGCGTTCCGGAAGAAGGAGCGGCCGGGGTCGTCCGGTACCTCGAAGGACACCAGCTCGTCCCGAATCCATGCCCCGAAGGCGACGACCTCCCCCTCGAGAGCCCAGGTGCTTCCCGCCCTCCTGGCCCGCACACCCGCCTCGGCGGTCCAGCCGCGCCGGGGATCCAGGTCGGGGTTCAGGCCGCCCGCACCGGAGGGCCGGTTGACCAGTTCGGTCGTGGTCGGCGTCTCGAAGAAGGAGCCCGCCGAACCGAACAGCTCCACGCCGTCGGTCGGGGAGACCGTGATGCCGATCGACGGCGAGACGGCCGTCACCGTGCGATCGCCGGAGTCGTCGGGGTCGCCGCCCTCGAAGAAGCGGTCCGTCGCCTCGAAGCTCGTCCGGTCGGCGCGAAGCGCGCCGTGCACCTCCCAACCGAGACCCGCTCCGCCATTCACTCCCGGCCCGAGCACGACCTGCCCGAATGCGGCGAGTGCGACCACCTGCTCCGTCTGGTCCAGGGTGAGGCTCCCCCGGTCTCCACTCTCGTTGTCGAAGTTCCGGCGGTCGTCGTCCTGTGCCTGCGCCTCGGCGCCCAGTGACCAGCGGACGGTGCCGCCCCCCCGCTGCTCGACCCGCGCCCCGTAGGCGATGCGGTCCAGGTCGATCACGCTCCCCGGAATCGGGTTGTCCACGCCGCGCGTGATCACCCAGCCGGACACGTCGAGGCCGCCGCAGCCAGCATCCGCGCAGGGGCTTCTCCACCGGAGACCGAGCTGGCTCTGCTGGATCTCCTTTCTCGCGCCCGAGGCGATGTTGAAGCCCCAGGCGGGCCGATCCTCCGCGTCGAGCTGGTCGAGCGGCAGAGAGCCCGGGTTCCGGGCGGTGAGGTCGAGGGCCGATCCGGAAAGCGTGAGACGGCCGCCCGCGAACTCCGTGTCGGCCCGACCGGTGACCGTCCAGCGCTCGACACCACCATACGGCTCGTCGGCCGTGCGATTGGTGCGAAAGCCGTCGGACTCGAGCCGGCGGGCCGAGATGCGGAAGGGTACAGACCCGGTGCCGTCCTCCACGGTCACCCCGCCGCTGAGAAGACCATTCGATCCACCCCCACCGCGCAGCGTCGCGCTGCGGACCGGGCCGGGGCGACGCGTCTCGATCGCCACGACGCCCCCGGCCGCATTCCCGAACCGGGCCGCCGACGGCCCGCGCAGGATCTCGATCCGCTCCAGGGTCGCCGGGTCCACATGATCCAGCGTGGCCTGGCCGTCGGGCAGCGAGGCGGGGACCCCGTCCACGAGAAGGCGGATTCCACGCACCCCGAACTGGGAGCGCGCGCCGAATCCCCGGATGATCCACCGCTCACCCACCGCGTAGTTGTTGCGGTTCTGGATCTGGACCCCGGGGATGGCCCGAAGTGCGTCGTCCAGAAATGCCGCCGCCCCGAGCGTCCGGAGGGCGACGTCCGAACGGACGGTCGCCGAGTACGGCCCGGCTCCGGTCGTCGGCGTGGTCAGGACCCTCACGTCGATACCCGGAAGGGTGACCGTGTCGGTCGCCTCGCCGCCGGCCTGCGCGGAGATCGGTCCCGAGGTCACGAGGGCCAGTGCGATCACCGGGAGCAGGCTGCGGGCGACGGTCGAGCCGGGGGCGGACGTGCGCGAGCTGCCGGAGGAGGTGCGGATCATGTGGGCGCCTTGATAGACTGGAACATCTCTGATGTGTTCGGACCGACCGTGTTCGAACCGACCGCTTCCGGACACGCTGGTATGCCGACCGACTTGCTGCCGTTCCCCTTCGAAGACCGACGTGCCGCGATCGCCGATCAGCTCGGCGACGGGATCCTGATTCTTCCGTCCGCGCCGGAGCGTGTACGGTCGCGCGACACCATGCATCGGTACGTGTCGGATCGCGAACTTTTCTGGGTGACCGGACTCGATGAACCCGGCGCCTGCGCGCTGCTGCTGGGGGACGGATCCGGCGAGGTACGCTTCGAGATCTTCGTGCGCGAACGCGATCCGGAGGCCGAACTGTGGGCGGGCCCGAGGCTCGGTCCCGAGGAGACGGGGCGCCGCGTGGGTGCGGATGCGGCCCACCCGATCGAGCAGCTCGAATCCAAGCTGGTACAACTGGCCGGAGGCGCGTCGACGATCCACTTTCGGCTCGGCGCGTTTCCCGATGTCCAGCCACTCGTTCTCGCGGCTCTCCGCCATGGCCGTCTGCGCCGGCCCCGCGATGGCACCGGCCCGGTCTCGGTCGTCGATCCGGGCCGCCTCCTCGATCCACTCCGGCTCCGAAAGGACGCAGCGGAACTTCAGCGCATGCGTCGCGCGGCCGAGATCACCACGCGTGCGTTCGGCGAGGCGCAGGGGATGATCGCGCCGGGCGTCGGAGAGTGGGAGGTCGAGGGCTGGCTCGATGGTCGCTTCCGGTCGTTCGGTGGGGGAGGGCCGGCGTACGGGACGATCGTCGGCGGTGGGAGCAATGCCTGCGTCCTTCATTACGTCGACAACTCGGCGACCCTGTCCGCGGGCGATCTGGTGCTGATCGACGGCGGCGCGGAGTTCGACCACTACGCGGCCGACCTCACGCGGACGTGGCCGGTCGACGGCACCTGGACGCCACGACAGCTCGACCTGTACCGGATCACCGACGAAGCCCGCGCGGCCGCGGTCGACGTCTGTCGGCCGGGACGCACGATGGCGCAGGTGCACGAGGCGGCTGCCTCGGTCCTGCGGAGTGGCCTGGAGGCACTGGGCATCATGGAGACCGACGACGATCCGGGGGCGCTGAAGTCGTTCTTTCCCCACCGGACCGCGCACTGGCTGGGCCTCGACGTGCACGACCCCGGCGACTACGTGGTGGGCGGCGAGCCGATCGTGCTCGAGCCGGGCATGGTGCTGACGGTCGAGCCGGGTCTCTACATGGGTCCGGCGGCGATGCGGGCGGGCGGGGCGGCGGCCGAACCCTTCGAAGGGATCGGAATCCGGATCGAGGACGACGTGATCGTGACCGATGGAGCACCGGAGGTCCCGACGCGCCCGGCGCCGACCGACCCGGACGAGGTTGCGGCTGCGATGGGTGGGCGGAAGCGGTCCTGACGGTCCCTGCCAGGGCGGGTGAACACGCCCTAGTCGCGCGCCGCCTCCGACTCCCGGTCGAGATCGTAGTCGGGCGGGGTGTCCACGCGGCCGTGCTTCATGCTCTGGCCCTCGACCATGAAGACGACGTCCTCGGCGACGTTCGTCGCGAGGTCGGCGATCCGCTCGATGCTCTGGGAGATTCGGAGCAACTCCAGGGCACCGCTGATCTTCGACGGATCCTCCATCATGTGGGTGAGGAGAATCCGGTAGAGCGAGTGCCGGAGTGCATCGACCTTGTCGTCCGTCTGGCAGACGTGGATGGCGAGTTCCGTGTCGCGGCTCACATAACAGTTGAGCGAGTCGGCCAGCATCCGCCGGGCGATGACCCCCATCTCACTCACCTCGATGATCGTCGGGAGTGCGGGCGCCCGGGAGAGTCGCTTGGCCGCCCGCGCGATGTTCACCGCGTGGTCGCCCACACGTTCGAGGTCGTTGGCGACCTTGAGCGCCGATATGACCTTGCGCAGATCCGACGCCATCGGCTGGTGCAGGGCCAGGAGTTCGGTCACCCGCTCGTCGATTTCGATCTCGAGCGTGTCCACGTCCTCGTCGTGTCGACGCACCACCTTCGATGCGCCCGAATCCTTCTCGGCCACCGCCTCGATGGCCATTTCGACCATCGCCTCGGCCCTGTGCGCCATCGTCATGAGACGCTCCTGGAGCTGGTCCAGCTCGTCGTGGAAGCGGCGCCTCGGACGCTTCGGATCGTTCATCATCCGAACCTCCCCGTAACGTACGCCTCCGTACGCTCCTCGGTGGGATTTGTGAAGATCATGTCGGTGGGACCGTACTCGATGAGCTCACCCATGTACAGGAAGGCCGTGTAGTCCGAGATGCGGGCCGCCTGCTGCATGTTGTGGGTCACGATCACGATGGTGTACTGCTTCTTCAACTCGAAGATCAGCTCCTCGATCTTCTGCGTCGCGATCGGGTCGAGGGCGGATGCCGGCTCGTCCATCAGCACGATCTCGGGCCGGACTGCCAGCGTGCGGGCGATGCAGAGACGCTGCTGCTGCCCGCCGGAGAGGGCGTACGCCGAGTCGTCGAGGCGGTCACTCACTTCGTCCCAGAGGGCCGCCTGCCTCAGCGACTCCTCGACGCGTTCGTTCATGTTGCCCCCGAACCCGTTGATCCGGGGTCCGAAGGCCACGTTGTCGAAGATGGACTTCGGGAAGGGATTGGGTTTCTGGAAGACCATGCCGATGCGTCGACGGACCTCCACCGGATCGATCTCCGGTTGATAGAGGTTCTGGCCGTGGAAGAGCACCTCCCCATCCACCTTCGCGGCCGGCAGGAGATCGTTCATCCGGTTGAAGCACCGCAGGAGCGTGCTCTTGCCGCATCCCGAAGGACCGATCAGCGCCACCACCTGGTTGGAAGGGACGACCAGCGAGACGTCGTCCACGGCTCGCTTCGACCCGTAGTGGACGGACACGTCGCGCGCCTCGAGAGCGGGCGAACGAAGTCCTGTATCGATGTCGTGGACGGTGGCCATGGGCGGTGTGTACCCCGGGTCGGCGATCAGTTCGAGCGCATTCGGCTGAACCGGTTGCGAAGGAGGATCGCGACCGCGTTCATCGCGAGAAGCATCACGAGCAGGACGATGATGGCGGCTGCGGCGATCGCGTGGAAGTCGTCGCCGGGTCGGCTGATCCAGTTGTAGATCTGGAGCGGGAGGACGGTGAACTGGTCCATCACACCCTGAGGCGTGAAGGCGATGAAGCTCAGCGCACCGATCATGATGAGCGGGGCCGTCTCGCCCACGGCGCGTGACAGCGCGAGGATGGTGCCCGTCAGGATGCCGGGAAGTGCCATGGGCAGAACCTGTCTCCGGGTCACCTGCCACCGCGTCGCACCGAGCCCGTACGCCGCCTGACGGATGGAGTCCGGTACGGCGCGGATCGCTTCCTGCGAAGCCATGATGATGACCGGAAGAATCAGGATCGAGAGGGTGAGTGCGCCGGAGAGAAGGCTGCGCCCGAGGCCCATCCCCCGAACGAACACGGCGAGGCCCAGGATACCGTACACGATCGACGGCACGCCGGCGAGATTCGCGATGTTCACCTGGATGATACGGGTGATCCAGTTCCTGGGCGCGTACTCCTCCAGGTAGACCGCTGCGCCCACGGAGAGGGGGAATGCGATCACCGCGGTGAGCAGGAGGATCCAGAAGGTGCCGAAGAGGGGCGCGCGGATCCCGGCGCGGTCCGCGAACCGGGACGCGTAGCTGCTCAGGAACTCGGGGTCGAGCTGCGCGACCCCGTCCATCAGGACGTCGACGAGCAGCACCATGAGGGAGACGACCCCGACGGACGTCGCCGCGAAGCAGAGCAGGAGAAACAGGGTCCCCAGGGTCCTGCGGCGCCGATCCCCCGGCGACGGACGGCCGAGATCCCGCGGTGCCTCCGCGCGTTCGTCGAACCTCATTCGTACCGCTCCCGGAAGCGACTCAGCACGACCTGGCTGAGGATGTTCATCAGCAGCGTGATCACGAAGAGTGCGAAGCCGACCGCGAAAATCGTCTTGTACTCGATCGTGCCGACCGGGGTGTCCCCCAGGCTGACGGCCACGATGTAGGCCGTCATGGTCTGAACCGCCTCGAAGGGGTTCGCCGTGATCTGGGGAAGCGCACCGGCCGCGATCGTGACCGCCATGGTTTCACCGATCGCACGGCTGATACCCAGGATGAAGGAGGCCACGATCCCCGACAGCGCGGCGGGGACCACGACTCGCGTGGAGACTTCCATCTTCGTGGCGCCGAGCCCGTGCGCACCGGCGCGGAGTGAGAGCGGGACCGCACGGATCGCGTCCTCCGAAAGCGAGGCGATCGTGGGAATGATCATGATGCCCACCACGATGCTCGCCGAAAGCGCATTGAAGGTGCCGGTGGAGGGCACGAAATACTGGATCACCGGGGTGATGAAGGTCAGCGCGAAATAGCCGTATACCACGGTCGGGATCCCGGCGAGGATCTCCAGCGCCGGCTTGAGCACACCCCGGACGCGTTCCGAGGCGAACTCGCTGAGGTAGATCGCCGTCAGCAGTCCGACGGGCAGGGAGATGATCGACGACCCGATGGCGATCAGCACCGACCCCGACAGCAGCGGGAGCACGCCGAAGTTCTTGTCGGCGAACTGGGGGGTCCACTCCGTCCCGGTGAGGAACTCGAGGACCGGCACCTCGCGGAAGAACACGAGCGTCTCGCTGATCAGGACCACCACGATGCCGACCGTCACGAGGGTGGATAGTGCGGCGCATGCGAACAGCCCGCCCCCGATCAGTACCTCTCCCACGCTCCGTGAACTCCCTCGACCATTCGTGGTCAGGGGACGTACGGTGGTCGCCGGCTGGCCGTGGTTCACGAGTGCATGTCTCGAGGGGCGGGTCGGGCTCCGGGTTCGCTCACCCGGCGCCCTGCATGACGGCGGCGAGCGTCTGCCGCTGTTCGGCATACTGCTCGGGAGTGAGCGGCACGTAGCCCGTGGCGGGGATCAGCTCCGGCCCGAACTCGAAGGCGTACTCGAGGAATGCGCCGACTTCGGGGCGCCGGGCCGATGCGTGCCGGACGTAGATGTAGAGCGGGCGGGAGAGGGGGGCGTAGCTACCATCCTCGATCGTCGAGCGCGTGGGGGCCACGCAACCGCTCCCCGCGTCGATGGCGACCCCGTTGAGCTGTTCCTCGTTCTCGACGTAGTAGGCGTAGCCGAAGTAGCCCATCGCGTACCGTTCGCCGAGAACGCCCTGCACCAGAACGTTGTCGTCCTCGGACGCCTGGTAGTCCGGGCGGCTGGCGCCGCTCTCTCCGTTGATCGCCTCGGTGAAGTAGTCGAAGGTGCCCGAGCTGGTACCGGGCCCGTACAGCGCGATCTCTTCGTCCGGGAAGCCGTCACGGACGTCCGCCCACGTCGTCACCTCGCTCTCCGGTGACCAGATCGAGCGCAGTTCGTCGGTGGTCAGGCACCGGGCCCAGTCGTTGTCGCTGTTCACGATGACGGACAGGCCGTCCCATGCGATCGGCACCTCGGTGAACTCGATGCCGTTCGCGGCGCACTCCCCCCGCTCGGCGTCCCGGATCGGACGGGACGCATCGGAGATGTCGGTCTCGCCGGCGCAGAAGCGTCGGAAGCCCCCGCCCGTCCCGCTGATACCGACCGTCGCGCGGACTCCGCGATTCCGGATCTGGAACTCCTCGACCACCGCCTCCATGATCGGGAAGACCGTGCTGGACCCGTCGATCTCGACCGTGCCGGTGAGTCCGGACTCGGAGCCGCCGTCACCGCCGCACGCACCGACGGCGCCGACGAGCAGGAGGGCGGACAGCCTGAGGGTATCGACGTTCTTCATGCGTGCAGGTCCTCGTGTCGTTGATCCGCATCCGAGTGCTACGAAGCTTCGGATGTTCCAGCCTCTAATCGGTTGCGGAGATGTAACGGGAGCGCAACGAATCGGTTCGGTCCCGGCCGTATCGAGCGATCTTCGAGGCCCCGAGCGATCTCGGAGTCGAGCCGATTTCGGTCGGACTGGTTTCGGTCGAGGGTCGTCGCGTGGGCTCGAGCGAAGGCGTACAATCAGGATCGTCCGCGAGCCCGCGGTCCACACGGGCTCGGAGGGACGACTCGTTCCGGAAGGATGACAGGACGGCATCCGTGCTCGAGAGTACGCCGGGCGGAATGTGATCGGAGTTCGCCTACCTGCCGAAGAGCGACACCATGTCCGAGGAGCGCCGCCATGTCCGATGACGACATCATGTCCGACAATACCGCCGCGTCTGGTGACACCGCCGCGCCCGGTGATACCGCCGCGTCCGGTGACACCGCCGACCGACCCGGACGTGACCGTCGGCG
>JGI12210J13797_10752430_pt1 | contig 29440 bp, 21 predicted proteins | sample ElkSlonscriptome_3_FD_13797 | JGI IMG/M metagenome (IMG submission 13797) | reverse complement strand
CCCGACGACAGGCCGTCAACCTGATGACCGACCGGGTCAAGCCGGTGCGCTGAGAACGCACATGCGCATCGCCATCGTTCACTTCCATCTCCGAACCGGCGGCGTCACGCGGGTCATTCAGCACGCCTGCGAAGCGCTAACCGAAGCCGGACACCAGGTGCTCGTGCTCAGTGGCGAGCGGCCACAAGAACCACTTGGCGACGGCATCTCGGTGGCAGCAATCCCGGGTCTTGGCTATGAAGAAAAACGTCCAGAACAGACGCCAGACGCCCTGGCGGCAGGGATGCTGGGCGCCGCGCGGTCGGGACTGGGCGCGACACCAGACCTGTGGCATGTGCACAACCATTGCCTGGGCAAAAACCTGGCGTTGCCTGGGGCTGTGCTGCGGCTGGCACGCGGCGGACACCGACTCTTGCTGCAGCCGCACGATTTTGCTGAGGACGGACGACCGGCATTGTATCGGCGCCTGCGCAACCAACTCGCCGACGGCGACGTCGGCAGACTGTCGGCGCTGCTGTATCCCCTGGCGCCGCAGGTCCACTACGCCGTGCTCAATACCCGCGACCTGGGGTTTCTCGCTGGCGCTGGCGTACCGGACACAAACCTGCACCTGCTGACCAATGCGGTCTCCACACCTAAGCCCGAAATCGAGGCAAAGAGGGCCCGCGGTGCACCCCGATTGAGCATGGAGGCAGGGTGTTCGAACGGCGAGCGCCTATGGCTCTACCCAACCCGCGCGATCCGCCGCAAAAACCTCGGCGAGTTCCTGCTCTGGTCCGTCCTTGGCGACGAGCGAGACCGCTTCGCGACCAGTCAAGCACCACAAAACCCGCAAGAACAAAGGCGCTATCGACGCTGGGTCGACTTGGCGACGGAACTCCGCTTGCCCATCACCTTCGAACTCGGCAACCGCGTGGATGATTTCCAAGCCTTGCTTGCGTCCAGTCATGCCCTTGTCACCACCAGCGTCGGCGAGGGGTTCGGCCTCGCATTTCTCGAATCCTGGCTCAGCGGCCGGCCCCTGGCGGGCCGTGACCTCCCCGAGATCACCCGCGACTTCCGCAACAACGGCGTCCGACTGGATGCCTTGTACGAGCGCCTGCTGGTGCCGCTCGCTTGGGTCGATACCGCCGGTGTTCGGGTCCATTTCGCCAACGCCCTCGCCGCCAACGCCTCGGCCTACGGACGCGAACTCGGCGAGGAAGCGCTAGAGCGGGCCTGGCGCAGCGCCGTCACCGATGGGCGCATCGACATGGGACGACTCGACGAGTCCGCGCAAGAGGCACTGGTCCGACACCTGCACGCCAATCCCGCCGCGCGTATGGAAATGCAGCCTGAAGCGCTGTTAAACAGCGACGATCCGGCAATCATCGCGGAAAACGAGTCCGCGATCCGGACCCTGTATGGGCTCAGAGGTTACGGCAAGCGGCTGACGTCGATTTATGCCGACGTCATCGGATCAGCACCGTCTGCGCGACTTGAACGCATCGACGGCGCCATGCTGTTGGATGAATTTCTCGCGCCGGAACGCCTGAATCTGCTGCGCACCTGATGATACCGGGCGGAGGCGACCAAACACCTTATCTAGCACAATCGGAGCAATAATGCAGGATGACGACCTGATCAGGCGCATGCATGGGCTGACCTCGCCGTTAGCGCCACTGCCGACGGTGCAAGCACCGCGCATCGAGCCCATGCAGGGCATCCGCGCGCTGCTGTTTGACGTCTATGGCACACTCGTCATCTCCGGCTGCGGCGACATCGGATTGACGGCCAAGCAAGCCAAGGCGGTGCGGACCAACCGCAATGACCCATTCCGACTGGCCCTTCGCAGCGCTGGCGTCGATACCAACACGCTGCCGGACGGCTTTGATGGCGCCTCTGCACTGCTCGACGTCATTGGCGCGAGCCATGCCCGCGCTCGAGCGCGGGGCGTCGACCACCCAGAGGTGGACATCTTGGCCATTTGGGGCGCGCTCTTGACCGGGCTCGGCATCGCTGGCGATGCATGCACCATCCGCCGCATCGCCGTCGAATATGAGTTCCGTAGCAACGCCGTCTGGCCCATGCCCGGCCTCAGGCGACTCATCGCGGAACTGAAGCGACGAGGGCTGGCGCTCGGCATCGTCTCCAATGCCCAGTTCTATACGCCGCTGATGCTCGCGGCCTTCCTAGACCAGCCGATCGACACATCTGGCTTCGATCTGCGCTGCTGCGCCTGGTCATACCGACAGCTTGTTGGCAAACCGTCGACGCGAGTCTACGAATCGGCCCTAGCGGCGCTGCACCAGCACCATGGCGTCTCACCGCAACAGGTGCTCTATATTGGCAACGACTTGCGCAACGACATCTGGCCCGCGGGTCGACTCGGCTGCAGAACCGCGCTGTTCGCTGGCGACGCGCGCTCGCTGCGGCTGAGAGAGGATGACGCCCGTCTCCGTGATGTGCGACCCAGTTGCGTGCTGACCAAGCTTGCACAGATTACCGAATGCGTGCTGCCTGCCAAGCAGCACGGATGATCGGCCGGGATCAACAACAACTCACCCAACTCACCGATGCAACAGACGGCTAGCGAATAGCGCCGCCCGCCTTCGGCTGGTTCCAGGTGTAGACCGAGGTCACCGCATAGTTCCAGACAGCACCGATCAGAATGCCCGCGGTGGCCGACAGCACCCACCAGAGACCGCCAGCGGGCGCTGTGTTGAACAAGTAGGTCGCAATACCGACGTTGGCCACCGCGCCCAAGGAGCAGGCCAGTGAGAATGAGATCCAACCCCGCAGCAAGCCCCAACCGCGCAAGCGTCTGTCGCGGTATGTGAACCAATTGTTGAGGAAGAAGTTGAAGGTCATCGCCACCAGCGTCGCAGCGGTCTGACCTGCCACGAAGGTCTCGCCCAGGCCTCGGAACATCAACCAAAGCACCGCCATGTGGACGAACACACCAAGCCCACCGATGAATGCAAAGGCGATAAAGCGCACGGGCACATAGCGCCCGACCGACTTGTCCAGGAGCATCGCGATGTATTGCCAGACGACCACATTATCTAACTTGCTTTCACCGGCATGGCGATTTCGGAAGGTATAGGGCAGTTCCCTGAATTCCAGCGGACGCTTGGCGGTAACGAAGATATCGAGCAGGATCTTGAAACCAATAGCGGAAAGGTCATGCACCACCTCATCAATTAACCCGCGGCGCAGCATAAAGAACCCGCTCATTGGATCCTTGAGATCGGCCTTTAGCACTAGCCCCGACAGCCTCGCCGCAAAACGGCTGGCCAGTTCACGCTCCGAGGCCCAATCTCCCATGCTGCCGCCTGCGACGTTACGGCTGCCCACAACGATGTCCAGGCCGTCGTCCTTCAACGCGGCCAACATCCGCGGCAACAACTGTTCGTCGTGTTGCAGGTCAGCGTCCATCACCGCGACATAGGGCGCAGCAGAGGCAAGCATGCCCTCAATACAGGCGGACGATAGCCCTCGGCGATGAATGCGATGCAGCACGCGTACCCGGGTGTCGGTGGACGCAAGCTCGCGAACCGCCTGCGCCGTCCCGTCGGGCGAGTCATCGTCGACGAAGATCACCTCCCAGTCAACACCCTTGAGACATTGGTCTAACTTGGACACTAAGGCCGCAACGTTTTGGCGCTCGTTGTAAGCCGGGACCACGATAGACAGCTCAGCGACCCCGCAATTCATGATCGTATCTGACGACTGATGCTGACAGACATAGGGGTTGAGGCTCTCACTGACTCGTAGACGGCCCTTCCGGAAGCGGCTGTCCCAGCCCGCGTTACTCTGGCGAACGCTCGCTCAAGCCGCGCAGGGGGACGCGCAGCGTCTGTCCAACGACCGGCAGATGCAGTTCAAGGATGCCGTCTTTGGGCGTGCCTCGGTCATGGACCTCGTAGATCAATAGTGAGATGCCTTCGAGGGGCTCGCGCGTGGATGGAGAGCCGGTATCGACCGGAATAGTCTTGACCAGCTCAAACCGATCGTTGCGCTTGAGGATACGTCGGAGCACGCCGTGGATCGGAATCTTGATCGTGTTCTTATCCTCAACCACGACATATTGAACACCGTATTGCTCTAGTATGCCGACGATATCGCGCTCGTCCTCAGCGTGTACTTCCAAACGGTTGCGCCCAGCAATCGACGTCGAACTCAGCAGCTTGTCGCCACGCAGCACATACATCGAGCGATCAGGATCGAGCGCGCGCATGAAGTACGTGAAGTACCCATTATTATAGCCGTCGAAAAACACCGTTGGTGATTCGCTGTTTTCGAGCACGAACCGAGCCGCCTCGTCGTAGCCGGTCGCGTATTTCGGTGCGATCTGAGAGACCGCAAAGACCTGCCATGCCACCGTCGCAGCCACAATCCCCGCATACAACTGAAACCCCCGCTTCGATCGCTGCTGCAAGTAGCAGAGCGGCATGCTTGCAAGCACCAGGAACGCGGGTATCCAGAAGATTGGATAGCGCGGGTTTTGACCCTTGATGTAAGTAAATACAAGATAGACGACGATAATGAAGCTGATCCAGAACCAAGCCCGTTTATCTCGCTTCCACAAAGCCCAGCCGAGTCCGACAAGGCATAAAGCAAGCGCCGGCCAAGTCAGGTGAAACTGATAGATCTGCTTGAGATGCACGAGCAGGACATCGGGATTCAGCCTGGCGGCGAGCGAGGCAGGGAGGACATCGGCGGCAAAGGCTTGCTGACCAAATACGGGCGCCATTCCGATCGACTGCGCCAAGTTTTGATCACCCAACCAAAGCGTAATGACTACCAAGGGAATCAGGCCAATGATCACCATCGTGATCGTTAGCCAGACTCGTCGCTGCCGCAATTGTGCGAGCAGCCCTCCCGTGGTCAACTGATGCAGTACCATCCAGATCAGCAAAAAAAAGGCCGTCTGCTTTGTCCATGCCGCCAACACGGCCGCTAGAGCAGCCAAGATTAGATAAGATGTTTTACCAGAGGTGAGGTAGCCGTAATAGAAGAAAACGGTAATTAGCGCCATGGAAAGCACCGGCACCTCGCCCATGGTGTACCAGCTCAGGCGAAGCACAAAGGGTGTCGTTGCCAGCAAGGCCATCGCTGCAAGCGCGCTAGGACCACCATACATGCGGCGAACAGTGAAAAAGAATGCGGTTAGCCCAACGAGCCCGAAGCTGAGCAACGCCAGCCTGCTACTCCACATGTCCAAACCCAAGGCCGAGTTGAATATACCCTCAACGAAGGGGAAAAACGGTGGCCTGTAGCCGATACTGAGGGCCGGGTACTGCGCAAAATAGTGCTTTACATAGCCATAGGGATCGGACAGAGGAAGGTCGAAGAAAAAATCCCGAAAGAAGACACCATCCATCAAGATTCGGTCGGCATCCGGGTAGCCGAGACTGCTATCCCCGAGCTGACGCAGCACCCAGAAGGAGAATAGCGCGAGAATGCCCAAGAACGCGAACCATTCTGCTGTATTCGGTGTCGCCTGAAGTCGATTAACCTGACCTTCCGTTCTAATGGTTTTGAGTTTTTCGTTCATAAACTGTCAATCAAAATAGTTAGTGATGCCATTCATCTGCAAACAAGCTCGAAAAAGGACGAGGCGGGAACGTCGATCATCGCCGGTTGATCTGCGAATCACGCATTCCGGATTCCTTAACCCTCTATAGTCGGGCATACCACTGTTTGCCCCACACGACCAATTGCTTCAGCTTTGCAGCTGGAGACAACTGAAGTCTGGGCTGCTGCGTATAAGCCGCCGCGCCTTGCGACGTTGCCGCAGCATTGCTCGCAGTTGGGATGGGACTTGTAGCTGTGACGGGCATCTCTGTATGCTGCTTTGCAACGATCGTCATACCCACCACAATCGCAAGCAAGGCATAATAATAGTCAAAGTAGGCAAGGCCAAGAAAAGCACCACTAACCGCGTAGCCGATCAAACTTACCTGCAGCATTGCCGCGAGATTGCGCATCCATCGCATTGCCGGGTCATGTTCGGTCTGCTTGATGATGCGAGTGCAGGCCGAAAGGGCAAAGGTTCCGAGCAGCAGGAACAACGCAAGACCAACAAAGCCTTGTTCTCCTAAAATTTCGAAATAAATACTGTGGGCGTCGGTGTTTCGCCCGCCCGCCTCAGGTAGATACATGAGGTAGGTTTGCGGCATGAATGCCTCGAATCCGCCACCAAATGGCTCGTGCAAAGCGAGATTGAAGGCCATTCTCCAGGCCGTGAGCCGCCCAGTCGCCGAAGCATCCGTTTCGTAGTCCGCGATGCTCGCCATTCGCTCGTGCCATTCCTCGGGCATAAATGCGAAGGCGAAAGGCACCACGAGCAAGACGAGAAAAATATACCTTGCCTTGTGTTCACTCTTTAGCGCAAGGTATAGCCCCATCGCGGTTACGCCGACAAAGGCGCCGCGCGATTGTGTGCCAAGTATTGCGAAAAAACACAATATGATGCCAGCCAACAACGCTTGCTTGACAAGTACATGGTCAACCAAAGAGCGGATATAGAAAAGCAATGGAACGGTCATGATTAGAGCCAGACCGATTTCGTTGTTTCCACCGATGAAGCTGCTTGGTGGTCCCCAAACCCGACCACTGCCGCCACCCAAAATAGTATACAGCCCGCCTTTGAAGCCATAAAAACCGATGGATAAGGCTGCGACGAAGGTTAGGGTGAGGATGCGTTCCTTGGAGTTCACCATGATGATCGCGACATAGGTCGTGAGAAATATCTTCCAGACCTTATCCCATTGGCCCCAGGCGTATTGTGGATAGAATGAAAAGATCGTCGTCACCAACATCCAGGCCCAGAAAACGGCCAGAATAATAGTGATCGGCGTTGCCGGAATCTGCTTTTTTTCCGTCCTGGAAATCAGCAGGCTACCCAACATCGCGAGCGCAATGAGTTGCGCGAAGGGCTGCCTGGTCAGGGTCCAGCTGATGAGGTGCGGATTCATCAGCGACAGCCAATACCAGACCAAAACGCCAAGGAAGGGCTTGCGTAGAATGAAGGGAATGCTGCCATAGATGGTAACCAGCAGAAAGATATCCCGAAGTCCCATGGCTCCAGCCCCCTCTAACCCGCGCCGGCCTTGCGTGCGCGGTCGTGGGCATCGACCGCGCTGACGACATAGCGGAATTTTCCGGATCGCTCTCGCGGGATGTCCTCCACCCGCTCGATATCCACAGTGACACCCGCGCCGAGACGGCGCTTGAATTGGGCAGCGATGGCATCGACGACGGCGTCACCGATTGGCGGCTGGGATTTGACCAGCACCCGCGTCCGATCAAGCGACTCCTGCACGATCTTGAATTGATCGACCGCGGCGATGTCGCGCAACACGTAGATGAGCGCAAGCCCGTGCATGACGGTACCATCCTGCGCGACGATGAAATCGGTGCCGCGGCCCTCCAGACGACTCAGCACCGGTAGCCCACGCCCGCAGACGCAGACCTGGTCACCGAGTGCACCGATGTCGCCTGTGCGATAGCGAATGAACGGAAAATCGCGGGTGGCAAGGTGGGTGACCACGATCTCGCCGCTTTCTCCGGCCGGCAGATTCTCGCCCGCTGGATTGACGATCTCGACGATGATGTCCTCACTGGTGACATGAAGACTGCCTTGCGGACAGGCGTGGGCGACGAAGCCGGCGTCCCGACCACCATAGCCGTTGGCGACGCGACAGCCAAACACCTGCTCAATGTCGGCGCGTTGGTCGTCGTACAGACGCTCCGCGGTGACGAATGCGACGCGAATGCCGAGATCCGACAGGCGCTGACCCATCGCCCGCGCGTGACGCGCAATCAGCGCCAGCGAGGATGGATAGCCGAACAGCATGCGCGGTCGAAAGCTCCGGATCTGATCGACGAAACGGTCTAGATTCGTCGGCGACAACTCAAACGCTGGCAGCAATTTCGTGCGCAATAGCCTGTCTCGCGACCTACGCAAGCGATCCTGGGCGCCAAGTTCGATCGGCGAGCCCCAGACGACCATCTCGCGATCGCCGATATCGACGTCCCACCAACGGGTGGCGCGCCACTTGGCGGCCACGTCGTGGCTGATCCGCTCCTTGCCGATATAGAACACCAGCGGCTCACCGGATGAGCCGCCAGTGTTGAAGCGAGCGAGGTCCTGTGCATCCCTGGCCTTCAGGGCATCCGTGTTGGCTCGGATTGTCGCCTTATCGAGCAGCGGCAGGCGCGCTAGGTCGCCTGCCTGGGTGATGTCGCCGGGGCCAAAACCGAGGCCATCTAGCAACTGCCGGTAATAGGGGACCTGTCGATAGACGCTGGCGACAAAACCTCGCAAGCGGTCGTTCTGATAGGTCTGCAATGCCGGTGGCGAGAGCCATTGCGTACGCTCCAGTTCGCGATGCACGGCAACCGTCCGATGACCCTTGAGACGCTCATGCAGCGGGAATAGCAGGCCACGGACAAAACGGGTGTAGACTTCGGTCATCAAGTCAGGGCCCGCGGGTTGGCCTGAAGCCCGGCGGCATCGATCAAACCGCCATAGACCGCTGCATAACGCGCGACACTGCGCGGCCAATTTCGCTCCTGCTCGACGAAACGCCGACCGGCATCACGCTGCGCCTGCCAAGAGGCTCGATCCTCGATCATCGCTAGCACGGCGCGCACCAATGATGCGGCGTCTCCCGCTGCAAAGAGCCGACCGTTCTGCCGGTCTGTGATCAGTTCGCGGTGACCGCCGACGTCCGAGGCCAGCACCAGCTTGCCCTGCGCCATGGCCTCTAGCGGCTTCAGCGGCGTGACCAGGTCGGTCAGACGCATGGAGCGGCGCGGATAGATCAGCAGATCGATCACACTGTAGTAACGCTGAACCTGCTCGTGCGGGACCCTGCCAGTGAAACGCACCAGATCGGCGAGGCCGAGTTGATCGATCAGTGCTTGCAACGGTCCATCCTCCGGTCCACCGCCTACCAACAGCAGGCGCACATCCTGGTTGGTCTCGGCTAGCTCCGCGACCGCCCGGATGGCAAGGTCTAGGCCCTCGTAGGCGTAGAAAGAACCGATGAACCCGAGCACCGTGGCATCGCCGAGACCCAGGGACGCCGCCAGCGCCTCGTCACGATCTACGACTGGGCCGAACTGCTCGGTATCGACGGCGTTGGGAATGACGGTGACCTTCTCCGCCGCGATGCCCCGCGCGACGATGTCTCGGCGCAGCCCGTCACAGATACAGGTCACCGCATCGGCGTGCCGAAAGACGTAGCCCTCCAGCGCACGGGTGAGCCTATAGCGCAGCCCCCATTCGCGACTGGTACCGTGATCCGCGGCGGCATCCTCCCAGAAGGCGCGGCATTCGTAGACGACCGGAATACCTCGCCGCCTACCGACCCGCAGCGCGGCGACACCGTTTAGGGCCGGCGAGTGCGCATGCAGCAGGTCGGGGCGCTCCTGCTCGACGACCGCATTGAGCCGCCGCTCGAGATCGAAAATGATGCGCCAGGGTTCAAGCATGGGTAATCGCGCGCCAGTTCCCGACGGTGCTGGCGTGCGGTAGAAGCGAAGACCGTCCACCTCCTCCACATCCACCAGCGTCCGTCCCTGCTTGCCCGAAGTCAATTGAGCCGTTTGCCAGCCCAAGGCCGCCTGCTGCGCCAGAATGGCGCGAGTGCGAAAGGTGTAGCCGCTGTGCAGCGGGATGGAATGATCGAGGATGTGCAGGATCTTCACTTAGGCCGCCTTCGCATGCGCCGGCTGATCGCCGAGTTGTCTTTTCAGAAACGCCTCGAACATCAGCAAGCTCCACAGCGACGCACTATAGTCACGGTGACCGCGTTGGTGGGTGTCGAGCAGATGCGTTAGATAATCGCGCTGGAACAGGCCGCTATCAGCAAGCCTCGGCCCTAACAACGCATCGCGCAGGCGTTCGCGCAGCGGCCCGCGGAACCAACTCGCGAGCGGCACGGCGAAGCCCATTTTGGGTCGGTAGAGCAGATCGCGAGGCAGGTACGGTTCCAATGCACGCTTGAGCAAGTACTTGCCCTCACCGCCGCGCAGCTTCAGTTCTGGCGGCAACGACGAGATCCACTCGACCAGCTCATGATCCAACAATGGCACCCGCACCTCCAAGGCATGGGCCATGCTGGCGCGGTCGACCTTGGTCAGGATATCGTCGACCAAGTAGGTCTTCATGTCCAGATACTGTAGCCGTGACAAGGGATGATCGGTTGGGCAGTTGGCCGCATGGCGACGCATGACCTCGAGCGCGCGATAGCCTTGCAGTTCGCGCTTGAAGGCGTCGCTGTAAAGACGCGCGCGCATGTCGTCGTCCAGAACCGAGACGATGTCGAAATAGCCCTCGACGCTATCACGACCCAGGGATTGAAAAGTCGCCTTGGCACGCAGAAAACGCGGCGCGCCCGTGAACGCCGGATAGGCGCGTCCCAGCGGGCCAAACAAGGCTCGCCGTGCCGCGAGCGGCAGCACCCGACGCAGCCGATCCTCGTCCGCTTGCCAGCGATAGCGCTTGTAGCCGGCCAGGTTCTCATCGCCACCATCGCCGGACAGCGCTACCGTCACCTGCCGTCGCGCCAACTCGCAAACCAGATAGGTCGGCAGCGCGGAACTGTCGGCATAGGGTTCGTCATAGAGGCCGGCGAGGCGGTCCAGCAGGCCAAATTGTTCCACGTCGAGTTGCTCGGCGCGATGCGCCGTACCATAGCGCTGCGCCACTTGCTCGGCGTAGCGGGCCTCGTTGAAGGCAGGATTACCAAAGGAGATGGAGCAGGTATTGACCGGCCCGGAGTCACCCATGACCCGGGCCATCATGGCCACCACCGCGCTGGAATCGACGCCGCCGGAGAGAAAGGCGCCGAGGGGCACCTCGGCGATCAGCCGAATGCGCACCGCCTCCTGCAAGCGTTCGATGAGTTCGGCGCCGGCCTGCTTGGCGTCCCGGACCGGGGTCTCAGCGAAGGGCAGGTCCCAGTATTGCACCGGCTCAGGTCGCGAGGCGTTACGCCGAATCGTTAGGTGATGGCCCGCCGGCAACTTACGCACGGCCTTGAGAATCGTCCTGGGCTCGGGCACATAGCCGAAGGCGAAATAGTCTTCGACCGCCTCGGGTTCAAAGTCCCTGCGCAGGGCCGGATGAAGCAGCAGCGCCTTCAGTTCCGAGGCGAAAATCAGACTTCCATCGGCGAGCCAGGCATAGTGCAGTGGCTTAATACCGAGGCGATCGCGCGCCAGAAACAGCGTCCGGCGATTGCGGTCCCAGATCGCGAAGGCAAACATGCCGCGGAAGCGATCGACGCAGGCGCTACCCCACTCTTCCCAGGCATGGACGATAACCTCGGTGTCGGAGTGGGTGCGAAAACAGTGGCCCCGCGCCTTCAGTTCGACGGCCAGGGCCTGGAAGTTGTAGATCTCGCCGTTGTAGACAACAACGACGCTGTGATCTTCGTTGAACAGCGGCTGAACCCCGCCGGAGAGGTCGATAATAGACAGTCTGCGATGGGCTAGACCGACGCCGGCCTCGACATGCACACCATGCTGATCGGGGCCGCGATGGCTCTGACTATCGTTCATTCGCGACAACAAGTCAGCGTCGATGATCGCACCGACGTCTGGGCCAACGACTCCAGTGATCGCACACATCGCCTTCAGACCTGTGTCAAGTCGTACAGGGAAGCAGACAGGGCGGCTGCCATGGCGCTCAATTGCCTGGCCCCCTGTCTAATCTCGAACTCAGCCCCTGATTCGGATCTAGGGCCGGCCTCGATTGCTGTGTTAGCGAGCGGCCAACCTCGGTCTCGATTGCCAGCAGCAGGTCAGCAATAAAGCGCTTCAGGACAGGCACAGCCGCCTCCATGCTCTCAGCATAGGGTGTCGCGACAGCGATGAGGGCGGCTGCGCCTTGGCGCCCGAGCAGCCGCGACTTGACTTCGAGTAGCTTGGCGATGTAAGGGTTCGCGGTGTGATGATCGCCGACCAGATACCAGGTCCAGACCAGCAGACGCTCGCCACGACGCGACGAGAGCTGATGTTGAGACAGATTTAGCGTACGCTCGCCGATCTCAACCGTCCGCGGCGTGACCATGGTATCGCTCCAGACAGGATGCCTTTGGTCAATCATCACGTTCCCGGAACTGACCAACTCGGCCCCCTGCCGTTGCGCCCGATAGACGCCGACGTACAAACCAACCGGGGTCCCTGCCAGATCGGAGGCATCGGATGCGTAGAAGGCATAGACACTGCCATCCGCGCCAATGATCCGCGGACGCCAATCCCACCGGGAGGCCAGCGGCTCAGATGCATCGGCTAGCAGCGTCCATGCGGGCGACTCAGGGGCGGAGACGACCACAGGCTCGACCCTACCGCCGTCGTCCGACAGCGCCCAACTCAGTGCGGGCCAGAACAGGGCCGTCAGAGCCAGCACGCCGAGCACCCGCAGCGCTTCAGCCTGTTGGACCGATCGCTTGGCGGATCGCTGATCGCTAGCATCCGGCGCCGGATCGGGTGCGACTGGATCGCGCCAGATGCTGCCCACCGCGAACATGATCGTGATCACGATGCCGAAAAAGACCCAGCCGTAGAGCAGATGGTCGACCCCCACGGCGAGCTTCATGTCACTGAGATGGCCGATCATGACGATCATATAGGCGCGCAGCCCGTTCGCGAGGATGGGTACGAAGATGGAGAAGACGATGAATAGCGCCCGCTTCCACCAATGCGCGTAGGTCAGGTAGGCAAACAGGACCCCCAGCGTTATTGATGCGATGAGATAACGCACGCCGCTGCAGGCCTCGACCACCGACCACTGACCGCTCGGGATGGTAAAGAAGGTGCCTTCGCGGTAGACGGGAATGCCGGTGATGTCCAGCATCGCCACCGTGAAGTCAGCGGTGAAGTTCATCATCGGATAGACCAGACCCTCGCCCATCGGCACACCGAAGAACAGGAATAGGATCGGAAACGCCAGGTAGCGAGCGATGCGGTGCCCGAGGACGGACCAGATGGTGACCCCGAGCATCGCGACGAAGGCGAACTGCTGCACCACCAATGTGTCCACGAGATCGGCGACCAGCCAACCGAATCCGATCGGCGCGAACAGCAGCAGCGGCAGCAGGGTCGGTCTCGGGATCAACCCTTTGAGGCCGCGCCGCTTTTCCCAGACCAGCCATAGGCTGATGGGAACAATCAGATAACCGTGGGCGAAGGTCTCGGATCGTTGCCAGATCGAGACAATAGATCCAGCGGTCTGGTGAAACGCCAAGATGACCACGGCGAGCGCCACAACGAGCAGACCGAGGTTCAGCCTCCAGCCGGCGGCGAAAGACGGCGCGGGCGTCGTTCCCGATGACGAAGCGGCAAGGGTATCCTGTTGTGTCTCAGCCATTATCAGAGCTTCTTGTTGCTGAATCAGTGCCAGAACCATCGACCAAGGCAACAAACCGAGCAGTCGCCCGCGACCACGGATAGTATTGCAACACCAACTGCCTTGCCTCGGTTGCCAGATTGGCGTGTCGGCCTTGCAAGACCTCGAAGACACGCTCGGCGAATTCCTCACCATCGTCAGCCACCAAGACCGACTGCTTATGTACCGCATCAATGCCCTCAAGCGCCAGTGACGTCAGCACAACCGGTCGCGCCATGGCCATGCCCTCGAGGACCTTATTTTGAATGCCGCGCGCGATGCGCATCGGCGCGATCACCGCGGCGGCGTATTGCAAAAAAGGCCGCACGTCCACGACCCGACCAGTGACGACGACGTTGTCACAGGCAAGGGTCTTGATCTCGGCCCCTGGGCGCGAACCGACCACGTAAAGCATGACTCGCGGTTCCCATGAACGGAGCCGAGGCCAGACCTGTTCGACGAACCAGCGCACCGCATCCACGTTGGGCCAGTAATCCATCGCGCCAGTGAACACAATTGCCGGCCGGCCGGCCGGGTATGGCGATGCCCGTGACGCGTCCGGTGCGAAGAACGCATGATCAACGCCATTCGCGATCTGTTCGAGCACTGGAATACGGCCTGCTTTCTCGTCCGGTATCTGGCGTGATATTTGGCCTGGTACCGCATCAAGAGTCAGCGCCGCATCAGTCTCCCAGTGCTGACCCGCCAGCGAGCGAAAGCAATCGACCTCCACCCGCGAGACGAACAGGCTGACATCGAAGGCACGCGCGACTTTGGCATCATAGGCCAGCAAGCGTCGGGCCTCGCGTCGATAAACCCAGGCCATGGGAGCGCGGGTGCGCTCCGCATATTGCTGCCATTTATCCGCATCCACATCGACGAAATCGATGACTCGGCGGATAGGGTCAGAGTCTGGACCTATCGCATACTGTGCCATGGCCGACGAGAATACGACGATACGATCAATGCGTTGGCGTTGCATGAGATCGGCAACCGACGCAGCCATCCGGGCATCACGGTAATAGGTCACGGTCAGCGGCAAACCGGTGACTAGGGCTGGCACACTGCGCAGCTTGGCGCGGCGGGCATGCAGTGGCACCAGGCAGACCTCGTCGCAGATCTCGCGCAACCGGGGCGCATACTGCCAATCGTCGGCGTCGTCTACGAAGGCCGCCAAATACAACCGATAGCGTGCCGCAAGGGCGGTCATCCAGCGAAACGAGCGAATCTTGTCGCCTTTGTCCGGCGGATAGGGAATCCGATGGCACAGCAGCAGCAGATTGCGGCCAATATCGTCCACAACACTCATCTGCTTTGCCGTTAACCGAGATGCCGCGCGAGCATCGGCCCGAGCGCGTTGGCCACGGGTAAGGGCAGCCGCTTCCATGCCTCAATGAAATACCGGTACTTGGGATTGTTCGGATTGACGTTTGGCATCGCCTGGCTGCGGACCAGGTAGTACTGGTAGTGCAGCGGTTGCGGCTCAAAGCCCCAGTTCTTCTTGAAACTGAAAGAACCAGTGCCCTGTTTACTGCGTCCGTAATCGAACACCCGAACCCCCCGGCGCGCCGCGCGGCACATCAAGTCCCAGTACATGAAGTCGTTGCCATACAGGGAGCGCGCCGCTGGTCGGCTGCCACCATAATAGGGTAGCACCTGGTCGCGATGATAGAAGCTCATGACAGCGGCGATCGCTCTGCCTTGGGACAATACAAGCGACAGCTCGCAAGCGCCGCCGAAAACGCGCTGGAGCACTTCGAAATAACGTCGAGGAAAGACCGGAGTGCCCAGATTACGGACGCTCTCCGCGTAGATGGCATAAAAACGCCCAACGTCCGTCGTGATCTCTGACTGGAGGCCGGCCTTGATACCCTTGCGAACCATTGCACGTTGCTTACGGGGTATCGCCTTGAGATTGATTTCGTCGTCGTCGCTGATCTGTTTGCGAAAGGTCACATAGAGATCCTTGGTCGGCCAGCCCTGTTCCACCGCGGTAGCGTGCCGCAGCTCAAGGGCATCGACATTGAGCTCTCGCGCCAGTTCGCAGGCGCGCCACGTCAGCGCCTGGCGAGCGTCTTCACTGGTCGTCAACGCGCCGCCATAGACGCAACCAGGCGTCGAGACCAGTGCATGGCCGAACAGCCGGCTCTTGACCTCCGCCAGCGGTAAAACCCCTTCGATCTGCCCGCCGCGACGCGCCAGCAGACAGTGCGTGCGATGGCCCAAACCCTGCTCAATCGCATCGCGCCAGCCGCCGAGATGGAAAAACGTGGCGTCTGGATGCCCGGCAACGAAGGCGTCCCAATCGGTGCGGTCGGCGGGCATGAAGGGGCTGACGCACAGCTTATTCGCCGCTTGCATATGCCAGCTCCGGCTGGTCCAACAACAAAGGCTCGGCAGGCGAGTCATTTTGGAATAGCTCATCCATCCGCGCCCAGCGAAAATCCCCGGCCAGTCGGCGCAAGCGCCGCTCCATGCGCCCCAGGTTAAGATAATGCCGAAACCGGGTCTTCAGCCCGATCCCCTGCTGCCTGGGCTGGTCTGGGTCAATCTCCCAGGGATGGAAATAGAACACGGCCGACCGCCCATCGCTTTGGTTGACCCGGCGCAGCGCCCAACGAGAAACGGCGTAGGGATACAAACGGAAATAGCCACCGCCACCACAGGGCCGCTTCGAACCCGCTAGCAAGATGGTGGTGACGGGGACCTCGAGCAGCTCCCCGCAGCCCTCGGGCCTGAACGCAAAGCGCGGCGCATCCGGCATACCGTAGAGGTCATGATGGATCGGGTAGATGCTTGACGAATAGCCATGTCCGGTTTCTTCGAGAACGCGCCACGCCCAAGGGTTGCTCGCTCCAATCGAATAGCTCGGCGCGCGATAGCCGCGCACGGCGCAGCCGCCTAGGTTCTCAAGGAGCGATTTGGTGCGCGCCACATCGGCCCTAAATGCCTCGGCGTCGAGTTCCGTCACACGCACATGCGACCAGCCGTGGCTGGCAAGTTCATGGCCGCCGTCGATGATGCGTCGGATCATGGCCGGATAGCGCTGCGCGATCCAGCCCAAGGTAAAGAAGGTCGCCTTGATGCCGTGGTCGTCGAACAGCGATAGAATGCGATCAACGTTGCCTTCTACTCGGCACGGCAGGCGCTCCCAGTCGTCGCGCGCGATGTGACGCTCAAAGGCAGAAACCTGAAAGTAGTCTTCGACATCGACCGTCATGGCATTGAAGACGCGTGTGGTCGCCGAATCACCTTGTCGGTACTGGGTCGGGGAGTCGGCGGCAGCCACTGTGACCGTCGCTGGCGCGTCGCCGAGAAGGTTCATGGTCTATCTCCAGGGTCGCAAGGATCTAAAGGGACAGCCGAAAGCAAAGACTAGCGATCCACTGGGCACCTGTCAGCAAACCAGGCATCAAGGTCCGCGACGATGCGTTCGGCGGCCCGCCCGTCCCAGAGTTCCGGGATGCGTCCGCCCTTGCCCCCACCACTCAGCACGTCGAGAGCCGCGCCGAGGATTCGATCGGGATTGCTGCCGACAATGGTGTTAGTACCTTGCTCAACGGTAATTGGCCGCTCCGTGTTCTCGCGTAGCGTAAGGCAAGGCACCCCCAGCGCCGTCGTCTCCTCCTGAATGCCCCCGGAATCGGTCAACACGATCCGCGCACAGGCCAGAAGCCCCAACATGTCCAGATAGTCAAGCGGCGGCATTAGCAGCATGGTCTCAGCAGCGCGCGCCAAGAGGCCGCCTTGCTCAAGCCGGGCGCGCGTCCTAGGGTGCAAGGGAAAAACGAGAGGCAGGTCCCGCGACAGCGTCGCCAAGGTATCGAGTAAACGCGTCAGAGTCGCAGCATCGTCAACATTGGATGGACGATGCAAGGTGACCAGACCAAACCCCGACGCGGGACGGTTGGCTTCGACGATACCCGCGCGCTGAAACACCAAGTCGGGCCGCGGCGCGCGCGGGCGATTGGCCAGCAGGGTATCAATCATGACGTTTCCAACCAAGCGGACACGTTTGGCATCGACGCCCTCACTGCTGAGGTTGCGCATGGCTTCCGGCTCCGTCGTATACAGCAGCGCCGAGAGTTGGTCGGTCAGGATGCGATTGATCTCCTCCGGCATCTCGCGATCGAAGCTGCGCAAGCCCGCCTCCACGTGCACCACCGGCACTGACTTCTTCGCCGCGACCAGCGCACAGGCGATCGTCGAGTTCACATCGCCAACCACCAGCACCGCATCGGGACATCGCGCATCCAGCACCGGCTCGAAGCGCTTCATGATCTCAGCGGTCTGAACCGCATGGGAGCCGGAACCCACGCCAAGGTCCACATCCGGCTCCGGAATCAATAGTTGATCGAAAAATGCAGCCTTCATGGCCTGGTCATAGTGCTGGCCGGTATGAACAAGGCTGGCGGTCAGTGTGCTTGATCCTGCAAAGGCGCGCATCAGCGGCGCGATCTTCATGAAGTTCGGTCGAGCGCCGACCACACACAATACTTGCCAGCAGCGCCCCACGCCGAACACTTGGTCGCCTTTAGGCGCCGACGCTTCCAGCTCTGCGCTCATACACAATGACCCTTGTCAAAACCTAAAGGTGAGATTCATGCTGGCACGATTTTCGGAAAATGAGCGATTCGGCGCATTCGCATCTCTGTTCTGTCGGCCGATTCTTGCAGCCAGGGACGTGCGTGGCCCAAGCCGATAATTCACCCGAAGGTTGAGACCGTCCTGCCAATAGTCGAAACCGGAATCGGCCTCTTCGGAATGATCCCAAAGCCGGAGATCGGCACTTGCGGATAAGCGCGCCGACAAGCGCCGTGTATAGGATACTCGCATCTGGTTGTCCAGTGTATCAAGATCGCTGCTGCTATAGTCGCGACGTGTCACCCACCAATACCAGGTCGCCTGATTTCGCCCTTTGTTATACGCGGCGGACAACTCAAACCGATCGCGCAAAAAGGTGTCTTCGATCAATGCCGGCGTTGTGATCGAGGCAAACACAACATTCTCCCCGGTAATCGGATCAACAATCGGCTCCCCAAAGAGGTCTTCCACAGGGACGATCCGTTGTTGCAGGATCTCGGTGGTGGCGTCCTGTATCTCGATCTTATAGCTAGACCTCAAAACCCATCGCTTATGCCTGTGATTTGCTCGAAATCGAAACAGATCTCCGTAGTATGCCTGGCCAACCCCGATCTCGAATCGTGACGACGGCTTCGGCGTCCAGCGAAACAATAGCTCCCAGGTCCCACCGCGGGACCTCCCGTTTGCCGCGGTATAATCGCCGTCGTCAAAGCCAACGACCAAGTCCGTGCGATATTGCGGGCTGAAGATGTAGCCAACCCGTGCATTGACAGTGCCAAATCCCTGGTCCGTATCAGAGTTGAACAACTGCCGCCGTAGGTTCAACGACCAAGGTACCGTCGAGAACATGGGCCCACTGACCACTGAAAGACGCTGATCCCCCACCCTAGTGCGATAACCGTTGTTGTTTTCAGCCGTGGAGGCACTCGCAACTGCGCCGATTCCAGGCGAAAACCGCACTGTCGCGAATCGACCGTTGACGACGGGCAAGATGATCCGGGGCGTTACAGAGATTGATGCGGTTTGCGTGAATGCGTCGGAGTTGGCGATCGAATCAAAACCGGCGTTCACACGGGGATTAATCAGCGCCTGATTCGCCTTAGCAGAGACATTGATAAAAAAATAGCGCTCAATGACCTCGGTATTCAGGGCCGCGCTAAGCACATGCCTTACATCGTTTAACTCCGTATTGCCCGGATACCACAAGGCGGTTGGACCGTAGTTGAAGCGGGCGCGAACGCGATTGCCAGTGCGCCTCGACGACACGAACGGACGTATTTCGACCACACCGCCAGACTCGGGATCAGTGCGGCTCAGGAACAGGTTGTCGCTGAAAATCAGACTACCCCGGACACCGGCATTGCCACGCCAGGAGGATGTCCAGAAATCCGATGACGAGGCGAAACTCGGCATGAGCAGCAGCCAAACCGAGAGCGCCGCTTTGATCGCTGCGTCGGCGATCAGGCTAAGCTCAGTCCCCCTTCTCGGCACCGTAATCACCGCCGTAGCCATAGCCGTAGCCGTAGCCGTAGCCGTAGCCGTAGCCGTAGCCATATTGATAACCGTATTTACCCGAAAGCAGCGTTGCCTTGCACTTATTCAACAGCATGTATACGTTGTCCGTCCGAGCAAGCTGCGCAACCGTCTCTTTGACCAAACCCTGCGGCGTGCCCTCATGCTCCACGACAACAACGATTTGCCCCATCAAGGCCCCAAGCACCGGGGCTTCCGAGGTTGCAAGGACGGGCGGCGAATCGAAAAGCACGATTCGATCCGGGTAACGGGTCGCCACCTCATGCAACAAGCGGCGCATGTTGCCGCTCGCAAAGAGTTCCGTGGCTTGTCTGTGACGTTGCCCCGCGGGCAGGATCGAGAGCTTGGGTATATCCGTATGCACGATTAATGAAGCGAGGTCCGCTCCCTCATCCAGATGCTCGATCAGTCCCGGCGCCTCGCCCAGCCCCAAGCGGCGAGAAAGACCCGGCTTAGCGACATCGCCATCAATCAACAGCACCCAAGAATCCAATTCCATAGTCATCGAAGCCGCGAGATTGAGGGAGACAAATGTCTTTCCTTCGCTCTGGACTGAACTGGTGACCATGATTAAATTGAAAGGGATTTCGCCCTCGTGCCTGCGGTCAAAGGCATTGACTAAGAGAGGGCGCTTGATCATGCGGAATTCCTCAGCAACCCGCTTCTGATCGGCTCGCTGCCGCTTCGACTGCTCATCCTTAGGCAATACCAAGACCTCGTCAGACTCCATGAGTTGGAGATGGGCGGAGACGCCAGGGGCCGTCTCCGGCTGCTCGGGCATCTCTCCTTGCCCGACATCATCAATGTCGGTAGCAGCCATAGCTTGAGAGGCTTGCGGTGCCCAGCGCGACGCATCCTTTTGTGCGGCGGTTCGAGGCTGCTCTGTGTCTGGCGCTGCCATTGCTTAGTGCCGTATCTGATTAGGTCTATCGGGATGATGACGGGGAGAGTCGATAATGGGAGCATCATCGGACTGAAACGCCCCGCGTCTAAAAAGGCAGCTTCGATGGCAAATCGATCTCGAAAAAGAAGACTGCCATGATCGCGGCATAGGCTCCGATCAACAGGGTTAGCGCGATGGCGAATGTGAAGTTTGCCATCCGTCTGCGAAAACGCTGACGCGGTACCCAGATCATGTTGATGCTGCCGAGCACAGGTATGCCGGTAACCTCGCTCAATTGGCGCCGGTCGAAAAATACGGGCCGCAATTGCGCCATCAGAAACGCGATCGCAAGCCCAGCGACCAGCGCCCCGCCAAACACGGAAGAAGACAGCGCGACGCGGTCGGGTCCGAAGGGTTTTTTCGGCACCCGCGGCGGGTCAAGGGTGCGGAACTTTACGGTATCGACACTGGTATCGACCTCGCGCGTCAATCGCGCCTGCTCCAGCCGTGTCAGTAGCGTTTGGTGATTCCCTTTGAGAATTCCGTAGTCCCGATTCAGTTGCTTCTGCTCAGTCTCGACTTGCATCACCTCGTCTACTGCCGCTTGAAAGCGCTCGATCTTGTCGCGCAGCGTCTCAGTTCTGGTGATTTGTGTCGCGTATTCAGTCTCGGCGTCGGCAAGGCGCAACTGCATCTCCTGGTACACCGGGCTTTGCGACAACGATCTTGCAACGGCGACCTCGTTCGTGCTTTGTTCTTCGACGTAGTTCGCCTTCTGCTCATCGCGCTGCTTGATCATCCGCGCGAGCGCCTTACGCAGCGCAATGATCTCCGGGTGATATTCCGTGTAGCGAATCAGCAGGTCATCAATCTGTTGTTGCATCGCCTGGATCTTCCGATCCTGCGGGCTGGTGACCTCCTTCGATGAGTCCTCCAACCAGGTCTGAAATGATGGCAGGGCCGCGCCCTGGCTTTCCAGGTACTCCAACTGCTGCCTTGTTTCTTCCCGCCGGCTCTCGGCAAGCGCCAGTTGGTCCTGGGCGGCCACCAGCCCGTTCTTGGATTTCTTCAGCCGCTGATAATAGCTGCCCTTCTCCGACAGGATATCGAGATTCCTCATTCGGAAGTCCTTGAGTTTACGTTCGGCCTCAATCAACCGACGCTCGTAGTCCTTGATCTCGCGCTGGAGGAAGCGCTCTGCTGAATCCTGGTCCTGCCGCGACGAGCCCAGATTGGACTCGACAAAGATCGTCAGCATCGACTGAACGACGCGCTTAGCAAGCTCGGGCGAACGATCTGCAAAGCTGATCTGATAGATGTTGGCGCCAGAACGCCCCAGCTTAACCCGCTTCTTAAGGCTCCCGACGATCCGGTCCATTTGCTCCGGGGTATTTGCCCGCAAATCCATATCCGTCATCCGTGCTAACTTTTCCATGTTCTCGCGGCCAAACAAGACGTTAGTCATCATCCGCACGCGCTGAGAATCGTTGGTCTGAATTGCCAGACCTCGTAGCAGTGGCGTCAATACCGAGTCCGTATCGACATAGACCCTGGCGCTGGAGCGGTAGACATCCGGCAGCGAAGCGACGTAAGCCCAACCGATCGGTGAAATGATGGCCGCGATGATGAGCACGTACCAGCGATATCGCCAGATACCGCTTAGATAAAATAGTGCGAGTCGGATGATTTCTTGCATGAAGCGATCAACCTGTCAAAAAAATGCGCCAGGCACAAGACAACCCTAGAACCACGACTCTGGAATCAACAAGATATCGCCGGGCTGCATATCAACGTTGGCCGAAAGGTCGGCATCTTCGATCAGATCCCGCAGACGAACGGTGTGCTGCGTTTTCTCGCCATCCTCGAACCTGATCAGCACCGAGCGGTTACCGTCCGCGAACTCAGTGACGCCTCCGACCGCAATCATCAGATCAAGCAATGTCATACCGTCGCGGTAGGGTAATGACCGAGGCTCTGTCGCCTCTCCCAGCACTCGAATCTGTTCAGGGTAAATGCCAACAAATCCTTGCACGATCACCGTCACCAACGGATCGCGCAGAAAGACCGACAGCGCCTCCTCCAAGTCACGCGCCAGTTCGGTCGGGGTCTTGCCTGCTGCTGGCACATCTTCGAGCAGCGGCGCAGAGATGTAACCGTCCGGGCGCACTGGCACGGTGGTACTGACCTCCGGATAGCGCCAGACGTAGATCTGCACACTATCCCCGGGGCCGACCTTGTACTTGTACCCGTAGCGCATCTGATAGGTCGCTTCTGGAAGCGGCGGGTACTTTGGATTGGAACAACCGCCGAGCGCAACAAAAAGGAGCAGCGAGCAGACCAACGATAGCCAAGCTTTCGACAAGACGATATCTTCCACGATAGACCGGGCGACAGAGTCGCGCGGTTTGGTTTGCATCTAGGTTTGCATCTGGGTCTGGAGACAGCCGCTGATCGACAGCGGCACTGATACCGACATTATCGCATAAGCCGAGCAACTTTTCGGCGCCAAGATGCGAAGCCGGTGAGCTAATTGCCGCCGTTCGGCGGGTCTGATCTGCTGACACGCCGCACAAAGCAAATGGCGGCTGGTGCGCTATCGGGCTGGCTGCTAGGCGACAAAGTTCACTTAGCATCGCTCGTTTCGCTTTGCGCCGACGAAGCGCCGAATGCGTCGAGCCGCCTCCGACAATCGTTCCGCGTCGGCAGTGTACGCGAACCGCAACATACGATCGGCTCGTCCTGAACCGAAGTCCAACCCGGGCGTGACGGCAACCTGTGCATGCTCCAACAATTGCTCAGCCAGCTGCGCGGCACGTCCGAGGTCCGCCGGTATCGCAGCATAAATGTAAAAGGCGCCGTCAGGCGTCGACGGGATCTCGAATCCGATTCGGCGAAGCGCCGCCAGCAACAGGTCGCGACGTTCATGCAGCGTATCCCGCCGCTGATCAAGCAGGGCCAGCGTCTTCGGTGAGAAGGCGGCAAGCGCGGCGTGTTGAGCCAAAGTTGGCGCTGCCAGGTACAAATTCTGCGCCAAGCGTTCCAGTATCGGCACGAATTGTCTCGGAGCCACCAGCCAGCCAAGACGCCATCCCGTCATGCCAAAATACTTCGAGAAGCTATTGACAACGAAGACGTTGTCTTCCGAGCAAGAAAGCGCGGAGTGATCTTCGACGTTGTAGGTCAACCCTTGATAGATCTCGTCGACAATCAACGCGGCATGCCGTTCATGCGTGTAGGCGCAGAGTGCGGATAGCGCCTCGCGCGACGCCACGGCCCCCGTCGGATTGGCCGGGGAGGCCAGCATGAGCGCGCGGATGCCGCCGCCCCAATGCTCTTCGACCTGCCCCATTTGCAGCTGATAGCCATCATCCGCGACCACCGGCACGGACACACAGCGGCCACCGACCAAAGACACCATCTGGCGGTTGCACGGATAACCGGGGTCCGTGGTCAAGACCCGATCGCCGACGTCGACCAGGGCAGCCAACGCGAGCTGCAGCGCGCCGGAGCCTCCGGGCGTGACGATAACACGCGCCGGGTCGAGGTCGACGCCGTAGCGCCGTCCGTAGTAATGGGCAATCGCATGACGCAGCTGCGGCAGACCAGCGGCGGGCGTGTAACCCATGGGCTGTACCGACAACGCCTTACGGGCCGCGGCCAGGACCGGCTCGGGCGTGGGGAAGTCCGGCTCTCCGACCTCCATGTGGATCAGATCTCCCCCTGCGGCCTCCAGCGCCTTCGCGCGAGCGAGAATGCGCATGACGTGGAACGGAGGAACGCCAGCGGCCCGCTTGGTCGGCTGCAGCGAACTCAGGCTCATTCGTTTGAACCGGAAAACACGCGACCATGCAAGGCTTTCAGCACATCAAGATCGACGTAGGCAGGTCCGCCAAGCTCGCCACTGACGGCAACGGCAGGCTGGTCGGGTTCGCCTAGCTGATCAACGACCAACGCCGCACCGGAAAAGTCCTGACCGGATGTATAAGAACTAAAGGTCACAACCAGCGCGTCAAGCCCGGCGCCGAGCGCGGAGCGCACGCCGTTATCGGAGTCTTCGACCGCCACACAAGCCGACGGCGGCAGCCCAAGTTCGCGCAGCGCGAAATCGAAGATATCAGGCGCCGGCTTTTTGTTCGGCACCACATCGCCAGCGGCAACCACCTCGAACCAGCCCATCAGCCCCGGTTCAGGAACGGCAGAGAGCAGCGCATCGACATTCTCGGGGGTTGTAGTGGTGGCAATCGCTAGGCGCACGCCCGCCTCGCGCGCTTCACGCAGCAGCCGCAGCACTCCGCTGCGCAGCGGGATGCCGCCATCTTGCATCATCGCGACATAGTGCTCGGTCTTGCGCCTATGCAGATCACGGATAAATTCGTCCAGCGGCCGTGCAGCGACGAAATCGGGCCGATACAGGCGCAAATACTCAGCAATACGCTCCTTGCCGCCTGTCACGCGCAGCAGGCCGCCGTATAGGGGCACGGACCACTCCCAATCCAGGCCGGCATCGGCAAAGGCCGCATTGAACGCGAGCCTATGTCCGTCACGCTCGGTATCGGCCAAGGTTCCGTCGACGTCGAAGATGATCGCCTCAAGTACTGGCATTGGTCACTGCGCCTCCAAACCGTCAAATCGCGGGGTGGAGAGACTATCATAACGCGCAAGGTGAGCGACTTGGATATCACTGAGATCGCTTAACGACGCCTGCAATCCGCTGAGCTGCGCTATTGCAGGTGCTCAAGACTTCTGGTAAAAACGCCGGCTTACTGCCGTTGCAGCCCGAAAGGCTCAGGTACTTCGGGGCTCTCTCACGAACGGCGACAGGTAGCGATAACGACCAAGTGTCTTCGGGAGTATAAACATGGCCGAGGCAAGCAAAACAGGCGCAAAAGCTTTCGGATTCGAGCCCTACGAAGCCGGCAAGGATGAGGACTACATGAGCCCGGAGCAGGAGGAACACTTCCGCGGATTGCTGCTGGAGTGGAAGCGGCAACTCATGGAAGAAGTTGACCGCACCGTACACCATATGCAAGACGAGGCCACGAACTTCCCAGACCCCAACGATCGCGCCACCCAGGAGTCGGAGTTTAGCTTAGAGCTGCGCACCCGCGACCGCGAGCGCAAGTTAATCAAAAAGATCGACGAGGCCTTGACGCGCCTCGACGACCACGACTACGGCTATTGCGAGGCCTGTGGTGTCGAGATCGGCGTTCGTCGGTTAGAGGCGCGCCCAACCGCCACGCTCTGTATCGACTGCAAGACCCTCGACGAGATCCGCGAAAAGCAGCGCGGCTAAACAGTACGCATCGTCTGCGGCAACAGCATGCGGCCTCCCCCGTCGATTGAGCAGTTCTGACGGCAGCGAACAATCTCGGGCGCGGTTCGCCCCGTCCCCCAGCGGACCACTGCATTTCGGCTCCCTGCTCGCCGCGGTCGGCAGCTTTGCGGATGCGCGCGCGGCGGGCGGAATCTGGCTGGTACGCATTGAGGACCTTGATCGCACCCGAGAACTGCCAGGCGCCGCCGACGACATCCTGCGCACGCTCGACCAATTCGGCCTGCATTGGGACGAAACTGTCCTGTATCAGAGCCAACGCACTGAAGCCTATGCCGCTGCCCTGACCGCCCTCAGAGCGCAAGGACTTACCTTTCCTTGCGCCTGCTCACGCCGCCAGATCGCGGCGTGCGGCAATCCTGGCCCGGAAGGCCCGGTTTACCCTGGGACCTGCCGGGACGGCATTCCGCAAGGCCGCCAAGCGCGCAGCGAACGGCTGCGCATCGATGATACCCAAATCGAGATCGAAGACCGCATCCAAGGCCCAATCACGCAGGACCTAGCCGCGGAGGTCGGCGACTTCGTGCTGCGCCGCGCAGATGGCCTGCATGCCTACCAACTGGCTGTCGTCGTTGATGACGCCGCCCAACGCATCAACAGCATCGTGCGCGGCGCCGATCTGCTGTTCTCTACACCACGCCAGGTCTATCTACACCGGCTGCTTGGCCTAGCACATCCGTGCTACGCGCACCTACCCCTGGTCATCGACCATACAGGACGCAAGCTATCTAAGAGCCTGGCTGCCGCGCCAGTGGACCCGTCCAATCCGCTACCGGCCCTAAGACGAGCTTGGCGTCTGCTCGGACAATCGCCGATGCCGGAGGCGCCTGGGTCGGTGGCAGAATTCTGGCAGTGGGCGGCGATGCATTGGTATATCGAGCGCGTACCCCGAGGCCGGATCGCGCTATAACGGACAGGCGGCTACTTGATAGGGAGCATCGGCAAAACCCCTAGTTTGACCACCGGGGTCACGGAAAGGTCACGCCGCGCTGGTAAAATTGCTTCGGCAACCGTCAACACTGCAGGAGGGGACCATCATGAACACTGCCACATCGCGACCGGCACAGAAGCCAGCACCGCTCGATCCGGATCTACTGGCACGCATTGATGCCTACTGGCGCGCCTGCAACTATCTCGCCGTTGGCATGATCTACCTGCGTGACAACCCGTTGCTGAAAGAGCCGCTGCAAGAGGCGCACCTGAAAAGCCGCCTGCTTGGTCACTGGGGCGCCAGCCCTGGGCTCTCGTTCATGTACGTCCACCTGAACCGCATCATCAAGGACCATCAGCAGGAAGCCATCTTCCTAGCGGGTCCTGGTCACGGCGCACCGGGCGTGCTCGCCCCGGTCTACCTGGAAGGCACCTACTCCGAAATCTACCCGAACAAGAGCGAAGACGAAGACGGGCTGCGCGCCTTCTTCAGGCAATTCTCGTTCCCCGGCGGCATCGGTTCCCATTGCACGCCAGAGACGCCCGGATCGATCCACGAGGGCGGCGAACTCGGTTACTCGATCTCGCACGCCTTCGGCGCCGCCTTCGACAACCCGGACCTGCTGGTGACGGTCGCGGTGGGCGACGGCGAGGCCGAGACCGGTCCCCTCGCCACGAGCTGGCACTCCAGCAAATTCTTAAACCCAATCCGCGACGGCGCGGTGCTGCCGATCCTGCATCTGAACGGCTACAAGATCAACAACCCGACCTTGCTCGCGCGCATACCGAGGTCGGAATTGGAAAGCCTGTTCCGCGGCTACGGCTGGACGCCACACTTCGTCGAGGGCGACGAGCCGCTGGAAATGCACCAAGAGATGGCCGCAACCCTGGACGCCTGCTACGCCGAGATCAAGGCGTTCCAGGACCAGGCGCGAGCCTCCGGCGAGGCCACCCGTTGCCACTGGCCTATGATCGTACTACGCACGCCCAAGGGTTGGACCGGCCCGGAGTTCGTCGACGGCCACAAGGTCGAGGGTTTCTGGCGCGCGCATCAGGTGCCGCTGTCCGGCATGCACAACAACGCCGCGCACTTGCAACAGCTCGAAGACTGGATGAAGGGCTATCAGCCGGACGAACTCTTCGATGAGACCGGCCGCCTTAACGAAGACATCCGCGCCCTTGCGCCCAAGGGCACGCTGCGCATGAGCGCCAATCCCCACGCCAACGGCGGCTTGCTGCGTCGGGCACTGCGCATGCCCGATTTCCGCGACTACGCGATCCCTGTCAACAGTCCCGGCACCACCCGGCACATGAACACCAAGCCAGTCGGCGAGTTGCTGCGTGACATTATGGCCCGAAACATGGACAACTTCCGTGTCTTCGGCCCGGACGAGAACAGCTCAAACAAGCTCGACGCGATCTACGAGGCGTCGAAAAAGCTGTGGCTCTGCGACTACAAGCCAGAGGACGGCGACGGCGGCGAACTTTCACCCAACGGGCGCGTGCTGGAGATGCTTTCCGAACACACGCTGGAGGGTTGGTACGAGGGCTATGTGCTGACCGGACGTCATGGCTTCTTCGCTACCTACGAGGCCTTTGTGCACGTCATCGACAGCATGTACAACCAGCACGCCAAATGGCTGGCTATCTGCGAAGATATCCCTTGGCGCGCGCGCATCTCGTCGCTGAACCTGCTGATCACCTCCACCGTTTGGCGCCAGGATCATAACGGCTTTACGCACCAGGACCCGGGCTTTCTGGACGTCGTGGTCAACAAGAACCCGGAGGTCACCCGCATCTATCTACCGCCGGACGTCAACACCCTATTGTCCACGGTCGATCACTGCCTACGCAGCCGTGACGATATCAACGTCATCGTCGCCGACAAGCAGAACCATCTGCAATTTTTGGACATGGACGCGGCCATCAAGCACTGCACCAAGGGACTCGGCATCTGGGAATGGGCCAGCAACGACCAGGGCAGCGAACCGGACGCGGTGCTCGTGGGCTGCGGCGACATCCCAACCAAGGAGGCGCTGGCGGCAACCGCCTTGCTGCGCGAGCACTTCGACGATATCAAGATCCGCTTCATTAATGTCGTCGACCTGTTCAAGATCCAATCCGCGGGCGAGCACCCTCATGGCCTCAGCGATGCTGACTTCGACAGCCTGTTCACAAAAGACCGGCCGATCATCTTCAACTTCCACGGCTATCCCTGGCTGATCCACCGCTTGGCCTACCGGCGCACCAACCACCGCAATCTGCACGTGCGCGGCTATAAGGAACGAGGCAACATCAACACACCGCTGGAATTGGCCATCAGCAACGAGATCGACCGCTTCACGCTTGCCATGGACGTGATCAAACGCGTACCCCGGCTACAGGTGGCCGGCGCTCACGTTATGGACCGGCTCAAAGACATGCAGATTGAATGCCGCAACTACGCCTTCGAGCAAGGCATCGACAAGCCGGAGGTGGACGATTGGATGTGGCCATACTGAATGAAGAAGGGCCTAGGACCTGAGGGCCGAGGGCCAAGGCACCGCGCCGCCGTATGCGGCGCCGGATATTGATCCATTTGCGGCCAGTAACTCGTCAACAATAGGGTCAACATTGCAGCGAACATACGCAAGCAGCCAGAGACGCCGAACGAATAAAGACTTTTCCCGCATAGTGCGAGAGCGAGCTTCGGTGCGACAGGCGGGCGGCCTCGCCAATGAGCCCATCGAGGGCGTCGGGGTCGTGCTTGAGTTGGTGGCAGTGTTCCTGCTGCCAGTGCGCCCGCTTGGCC
>JGI12210J13797_10006357_pt1 | contig 29471 bp, 30 predicted proteins | sample ElkSlonscriptome_3_FD_13797 | JGI IMG/M metagenome (IMG submission 13797) | reverse complement strand
TGCACCTTTCTCAACAAGCCTTCGCGCAGGAAGTATGATATCCAGATCGATTTCTGCGGCAAGGACATCCCTGATGAATTTGTCTGCGGCTATGGGCTTGATTATAGACAAAAATACCGAAACCTTCCCTACGTCGGCGTCCTGGGGGAGTGAATCCGCCCTCCGCGTTCTGACCAGAGACGGAGTGGTAAAGACCGCCTGGCTGCCGGCAGCTGTCGGAGTATCTCGACGGGCCCTGGAGCGACTGTCGCAGAGTGAGGAAAGCTGTGATGATGCAGGACCGCACTGTCGCTCTGGCCGACCCCGTCACTGTTTTTAAGGGTACCTTAAGCAGAAAGGTCGTGAGTCTTTGCTCTGCCAGGTCCAACTGCGTCAGGCCATCCACTGGCATGATCACACTCTTGGCGATACGTGCATCAAAGGGCCGTTCCAGGTGATCATATGGCCCAACAATCAATTAACCTGCTGCAGCGCTGAGCTTGCAGTCCGCTGACGGCGGGCTCGTCATCAACTCTCGGTCTGAGAGAGCATTTTGCCTTCTCATGCGAGCAGCTTTGTTCTTGTCAGCAGCGTCGGTATTGGGTAGAACAGTGCTCTGCTCGGCGGTCTGGAGTCCGCTGAGGAAAAACCATGTTTTGAAACGAGCGTATGCAGCGACTCACCCGACAAATACTGGCCGCCACCTTTTTCAAACTGCTGCTCAACATCGGCAGACGTTTTGTCTACCCCTTCGCCCCGGCCTTGAGCAGGGGGCTCGATGTGCCGCTGACGGCCATTACTTCCATCATCGCCGTCAGCCAGATATCTTCCCTTGCCGGTCTTTTCAGCGGTCCCCTGGCCGACCGCATGGGGTATCGGCTCATGATGCAGATGGGGCTCGGACTGCTGGCGGTCGGCATGCTCATATGCGGTCTGGTACCGGTCTACTGGGCGGTGTTTTTCGGTCTGGTACTCGCCAGTTTTGGCAAAATCCTCTATGACCCGGCTATACAGGCCTATATCGGCCAGGCGGTACCCTACCAGAAACGGGGACGGGTCATCGGTATTCTGGAAATTTCCTGGGCCGGTTCAACCCTGGCCGGTATTCCGCTGCTGGGAATGGTCATCGAATACATGGGGCTGGAGAACGGTTTTTTACTTCTTGCCCTGCTGGGTTTTATCTCGCTGGCGGCTCTTAGCCGAATCTTTCCCAGTGACCGCCGCGATAAGGAAGCCAGGAGGCCCGGAGAACTGCTCCGTTCGCTGTCCCAGCTTGTGAGAATACGACCGGCTGCCGGTATGCTGGCCTTCGGTTTCTGGATCAGCCTGGCCAACGACAACCTCTTTGTCGTCTACGGCGCCTGGTTTGAAAACGACTTCAATGTCAGCCTGATATCGCTGGGTTTGAGTACCATAGCCATCGGCAGTGCCGAGTTGGCAGGAGAATTCCTCACCACCGCTTTTGCCGACCGCATCGGCTTGAAACGGGCCATTGTCTGCGGCCTGGTACTGGCGGTTATCGCCTATCTCCTGCTGCCGCTGATGGGAACCGGCCTCGTTCTTGCCATGGTGGGAATTTTTTTGGTTTTCTGCACCTTTGAGTTTACAATGGTAACAAGCTTTTCGCTGAGCACCGAACTCCTGCCCCATTCCCGGGCGACCATGATGGCTGGCTTTTACGCCGCTTCGGGTCTTGGCAGAATGGTCGGGGTACTTACCGGCGGATTTGTCTGGAAAAGCGGCGGTATAGCAGCGGTGGCCTGGCTGTCGGCAGCGCTGACGGTGCTGGGCCTGCTCTCCCTGCTGTGGGGGTTGAGAGGCTGGAGCGTCAATGGAGCCTCAGAAAATCGAGCCGGGGATGGGCTGTGAGACGGAGCCGGCATGGCGCCGCCGGCTGGTCGGTTCCGGCGGTAAGGAAAAAATCCATTGGATACCGGACAGAGTATTCCTCAAAGTGTAGTGAGTTTCAAGGGTATCAGGAAAAAGAGAAAAAAGATCACTGACAGAGGAGCAGAGGTATGTTCACCATCGCCGATATACGCAATATCGCTATACAGATCGAACGCAACGGTGAGAAGACCTACCGCCAGGCGGCTGCAAAGGCACCCGATTCCGAAGTTGCCCGACTGCTTGAGAGTATGGCCGACGATGAAAGGCGCCACGCCCAATGGTTTGAAGAGATTCGGGCCGACCAGGTATTGAGTGAGGAGCAGCGGCAGATGGAACAGGTTGGGAAGTCGATTCTCCAGGAAATGGTCAAGGACAGAACGTTTTCGCTCGAGGAGGACCGGCTCAAATCGACCGAAAACCTCGAGCAGATTGTGGTTGCCTGCCAGGGATTCGAGCAGGACACCATCCTCTTTTATGAGATGCTCAGTGAGTTCATCGACAATAGCGAGACCATGGATCAGCTGCAGGCGATCATCGCCGAAGAGCAGAAGCACCACCGGCAGCTGGCGGAAATTTTCGGTGAGTTGGCTGCCCAGTCCTGAAAAGCATCACCCGGTGTCGAGGCAGCAATGTCGGCGCCGCCCCTCCTTGTTGGCGTATATTTTTTCTGATCTTATAGTGTTTCTGAATGGATGATACGGCCCCTGGAGGCCGAACAGGCAATACTTCACTGTGGACAGCCGATGCCATCATGAAAACCTCTGACAAGACCCTGATGGAGCAGTTGCGGCTTACTGCCCGCGCCATTGCCCGCCGAAAAAAATATTTTGGCTTGACGGAGGAAGATTCGAAGATACTGCGGGCCATGAAAACGGATGTCGCCGAGGCTCTCGATGAGATAATAGAAGAGTTTTATAAACATCTTCTGCTCCACGACGAGCTTGACCAGATCATCGGCGATGCCGAGACGCTGCTGCGGCTGAAAAATCACTTCCGTTCGTATCTGCTGACCATCTTCGACGGCCAGTTTGACGAGGAATATGTCCACTCGCGGCTGCGAGTCGGCGTGGTGCACAGGCGCATAGGCGTCAAACCACATTACTATGTCTCGGCCATGCACCGCCTGAGCACTATTTTGCGCCGCAGAGTACTTGACGGCAGTTCTGATGCTAACGACTTCTTCCGTGGCAGCACGGCCATTGAAAAGGTGTTGATGTTCGATCTGTCGCTGACTGTCGATACCTACATTCATTCTCTTATGGATGCCAGCAGGAGAAGCCGCGCTCAGCTTGCGGAATATGCCGAATCACTCGAGGAGACCATTGCCGAGAGAACCCGGCTTCTCAACGAACAGGCGCGCTGCGACAGTCTCACCGGGCTGCTCAACCAACGCACGTTTTACCGTGAGCTGCGTAAGGAACTCTCCAGGGGACAGCGTCAGGGATATTCGGTGCTGCTGGTCTATTTCGATATTGACGGATTTAAGAAGATAAACGACAAACGTGGTCATCGTGCCGGAGATGCCCTGCTGGAAAAAGTGGCGGATGCTGCCAGAAAAACGACACGCCGCGATGAGCTGATCGCCCGCTACGGCGGTGATGAGTTCTGCATCATCCTGCCCAACGCCACCATGGAGGAAGGAACGATCCTGGCCAAGCGCCTCTGCGAAACCACCTCTGAGATGCTCAATGAGAAAGAGCTGTCGCTGAGCGTAGGAATTGCCGCTTCGACACCACTGCGCTATTTAGATGCCGAAACGCTGGTGAAGTTGGCGGACGAGGCCATGTACCGGGCCAAGAAAAGGACGGGGTATTGGGTGGAAACCGCTCAGTGTGATCAGACGCTTGTCAACAATAACAATGAGGAAGAAAATGGGTGAATCATCGCAAACGATTTCACCGAAGATTCTCTCGGTGAAGTGGGGCAAGATGGAGGTCGAAGATATAGGCCAGGGCAAGGATTTCAAACTGTGGCCGGGCGGCGGCAAAAGCTGGGACTGGAGTGAGCACGGCACCAGTCATTCACCGGGAATACAGGCCGGCGACTGTGAGGAGCTGATCAGAAACGGTGCCCGTATTGTCATACTCAGCCGGGGCATGTATAAACGGTTGAAAATCAGCGAGCAGGCCAGGGACTATCTCCAGAAAAACGATGTTGAGGTGATAGCTGAATCAACAAAAAAGGCGGTAAAAACATATAATTCACTGGCTGATCGGGGTGAGAAGGTGGGTGGGCTGTTCCATACCACCTGTTGAATGGTTTTTCTTGGAATAATGGTGCAGGGGGGCAGTCACACCACTTTGTAGTGGAGGAGCACGTAGTTCTCCTCCAGCGTTTCACTGGAAACAAGCTGCAGGTTGCAGTCGAGAGAGACGTTGAAAAGAGTGAGGCCGATGCCGAAGAGGCGCGGGGCGATGGTGACGAATACCTCGTCGATGAGGTTGAGCTTGGCAAAGAGGCTGTTGATTTCCGAACCGCCGATGAGAGCGACGCTCTTATATCCTTCGGCCTTGAGGTCGAGCAGGAGTTTCTGTGGCTCCTGCGAGGTGAAAACCAGATTGGCGTCGTTGCTTATACGCGACTTGTTTCTGGTCAAGACCACGTTCTTTCTGCCGGGAAGCGGCCTGCCGATGGTATCGTAGGTGCGTGAGCCCATAATGATGACACCGGCCTTTTTGGTGGCCCTGACGAAAAAGCGCTTGTCGGCGTTGCCGGTCCAGTCGACGAACTCGTTGGAACTCCTGCTGATAATGCCGTCGAGAGTCTGGGCCATGATGAGCGATACCTTCATGAGCGGATCCTTGTTCCTGTCAAATCTTGGCGGTGTTCCTGGCTGGCGGGCTCAGGCACATTTTCTATGAAATACAATACTGCTCTGGAAGGGGGCTATTCCTTCTCCGGCCACTCACTGTCCTGCAGTTCGTCCACCTGATAACAGAAAAGATTCCACTCGAATTCCTTGTGGGATATAGGGCATCGCAGCGTTACGGTACGGTCGCCGACTGCCGCCACTTCCCAGTCTCCTGCTCTTTTGGACTCTTTGATGCGGATCTTCTGGCCCACCGTGAAGGGGTAAGGCTTGAAAACGGCAACAGTGTATCCCATGTATTTCTCCTTAGGTGTTGTCGAATGTGCCAGCGAAAACGGACATACCCGGGCGCGGATAGTTTCTGCAGAAGCACTTGATACCGCTCCTGTCTTAAAAGGTTCCTCGCTTCAAAAACCATGGGGTAATGGGTCCTTCGCATGGCTAAGATAACGGTATAGACGCAGGCTATACAATAATGACGGCAAACTGCTTTGCAACTATGGATTTGGCCGGCCTTTGTCGCCGGCCTGCTTGGCTGAGAGGAGCTGTGGGAAGCCGGTAATAGAGTGAGCCGGTGATGATCCCAGGTGATTACAGGGAGAGAAGATCGGAAATCTCTTCCCGGCTGAGCAGGACATGGGGTTTCTGCTGGCGTCTGTCAAACGATTTCCTGCGATCACCCTTTCTTCTGTCGACGCCGAGTCGCGATTTGATTTTTGATCGCAACCAGACACTAAGGCTCATACGCTGTTCCTGGCCGCTATCGTCACGAAAATCGTGACGCCGCTCCGTGTGGGAGCGTCTATCGCCTGATTTGCGACGGTCTCTATTCTTGCGTCTTTCTGCCAAGGGGGTCTCGGAGGTTTTTGAGGTACGGCTCATGGTGTCGTTGTATTGGTGCTGAAGGAATATAGCGGGATTTTGCCTCTTTGATGATCTGTGCGTTCATGTTTTACCCCTGATCTCTTGCTTTAGTGTAACATCTTTTTGGGAAAAAGCAAGCCATTTGTTTGCTTTTAGCATAGAAAAACAGATAGATAGCGTGTGTTACGCTCTTGCAGAAAAATTTGTCAACGCTCCGGTATCATGCAATAAGCTGATTATCCATGTCTCAGACCAAGTTGCTGAGAATAAGGGGTAATCAAATACAGCAAAGAAGATGAGTCGCCCGTTTTGTATGCACAGTCCGCGATACACGCCAAACGTGCGTTTGCAGGAATCTCTTTTTTTGAAAGGAGATTCCACACTTTTTATCCCCAGAGCGACACCAGTGCCAGCGACAGAAGTGGGAAATAGGTGATAATCACCAGCGTTGCCAGCAGCAGACCGAGAAATGGCAGGGAAGCTCTATAGAGTTCGATGATCGGGCGGTTGAAGCGATAGGAGGCGAGGAAGAGGTTAAGCCCTACGGGCGGCGTGCAGTAGCCGATCTGCAGGTTGGTGAGAAAGATGACGCCGAGATGGAGAGGATTGATATCATAGCCGGCGGCGACCGGCAGGATAAGGGGAACGATCAACACCAGGGCCGAGAAAATGTCGAGCAGCGCCCCGACGATGAGCAAAAAGATATTGAGGAGCAGCAGGAAGGTGTATTTACTGGTGATGTAGTGCTGCAGAAAGGCAAAGAGGTGCTGGGGAACCTGTTGGTCGATGAGAAAATTGGTGAAGGCCATGGAGGCGGCGAGGATAACGAGAATACCGCCGAAAAGAACCATTGAAGAGGCCATGATTTTCGGCAGCCTGGCAATGGCGACATCCCTGAGAACAAAGACCTCGACGACAATGACGTAGAGAGCGGAGACGGCGGCGGCTTCGCTTGCGACCAGAAAGCCGCCGTAGATGCCTCCAAGGATTACCACCGGCAGCGGCAGTTCCCAGAGGCATCGCCGTAGCTCGCGGCCTGATACCGGTTCAGTCGGCCTGGCGCTTTTGGCGGGGCTCTTGCGCATGGCATAGATCATGAGAAACACCAGCATAAGCAGTCCGGGCAGAAGACCGGCGAGAAAGAGGTGATCGATGCGGCTTTGAGAAATGACTCCGTAAAGGATAAGAGGCAGGCTTGGCGGAAAGAGCAGGCCGAGGCTGCCGGAAGAGGTGATGAGCCCCATGGAGAACCGGTCCTGGTAGCCGTCGCTCAACAGTGCCGGCAGCAGCAGGCCGCCGAGGGCGAAAATTGTAATACCGCTGGCGCCGGTAAAGGCGGTGAAAATCGCGCAGACAATGAGGCTGATGACTGCCAGTCCGCCAGGCAGCCAGCCGAAAAATGTTTTCGAGAGCAGCAGGATACGTTGCGGTGCATCGGACTCGGAGAGCAGCATGCCGGTGAAGATGAACAGCGGCAAGGAAAGCAGCAGCGGGGTCTCAGCCAGACGTGTCATCTCGATAATGACCACCGAGAAATCTATGCCCACCGAATAAAAGGAGAGGAGTGCGAGAGCGGAAATCACCACAAACAGGGGCGTCCCGGTGAGAGCGAGGCCGAAGAGCAGGAGCTTAAGCGTGTTCATTAAAAGGGTCCTTGGCGGATATCGAAGCACCCGTGGAGTGCGGGGAAAGAGCTGAGATCAGAAACCGCAGGGCCATGGCGGCAAAGGCCAGTGGAAAAACCAGACTCCAGACCCAGGAGGGGAGCAAAAGGAGGGTACCGCCGCCAAATTCCATTTCGCTGAGCAGAAAGAGGCAGGATGCATAGGTGAGTAGGGCGCAGACCACACAACCACTCAACCTGCCCAAAAAGCGCAGCCAGACGCCGTAGCGGACCGGCAGAATGAATTCGGAAATATCAAGAGAAATATGTTTATTTCTGGAAACCGCCAGCACCGCACCGAAAAAACCGCCCCAGACGACGAGATGACGCAGAAGCGGATCAATCCAGATCAGGCCGCTGTCGAAAAAAAGCCGCAGCAAGATCTGCAGACAGGACAGCAGTATCATCACCAGCAGCAGCCCGGCGAGAAAGCCCTCTTCCAGGCGTCGAAGTATGTGCACTATCCGGATGCGCATAAAGGGCTTTTCCAACCTCTTTACCAGCCTACTGTATATCGCCGTCTGTTTGACCGTCCTCTTCGTTCGTCCGGCTGAGCAGGGCAAATGCTTCGCGCGAGAAAGCACTGCCCGTGAGTTCAGCGATGGATTTTTCCCGGGTGGCAGCCAGCCGCTCGTGCGTAGCAGGCTGCGGCTCGACGAAGACGACGCCGTTGTCCTTGAGTACCTGGCGCGATTCGTCATTGGTCCGGCGGGTTTCGCGGTTGAGCGCGGAAAAATGGCTGCCGGCGGCCTCACGTATGATTGCACCATATTCTTCGGGTAGCCGGGAAAAGGCCTTGCTGCTGAAGGCCACGGCACCGTAGGCATAGCCGAAGGGGAAGTCGGCGACATAGCGGGCTTTGGTAAACCACTGCATGACGATGGCGCCGTAGAGCGAAACATAGACGGTGTCGACCAGCCCGGTCTGCAGCGAGGAGAGGACATCGGGGATGGAAAGAGGTATAGGGTTGACGTCGAGGTTTTTGAGAAAAGTGGCCGTCAGAGGATCGCCGGTGGGAATCCAGGATTTTCGCCGACGCAGCTCCTCAATGGAGGAGGTGGGCTCCGTGGACATGGCGTAGGCGAAACCCACTTCCGTCAGGGCAATGAACTCCAGGTCCTTTTCGGCAAATTTTTGGGAGAAAAAGGGGCGCATACGGGTGATGGCGGCATCGACCTGGTCGTAATTGTCAAAATAGCAGGGGATGGCCATGATGTTAAAATCAGGGACCACGGGGGCTATGCCGGTCATGGTAAAGCCGCCACCCTGGAGCTGGCCGGCGCGTATTTTGCGATACATGGCAAGATCATCGCCCATGGCCCCGCCCGGGTAGATGCGGATTGTCACCTCGCCACCGGTTTTTTCGTTGACCTCCTCGGCGAAATCACGGAAATGCTCGACCCAGATTGAGCCTTCGGGGGCAAGGGTGGCGAGTTTGAGCAGATGCCCGGCGTGGGCAGGCGATGGCTCCTGCAGGAGCATGGTGATGCACAGCAGGATTGTGTGAACTAGAGGGTGAAATCGCAGGTACATGAAAGTCTCCGAAGGCGAATTATGAGAAACAGTCTATTCAGTAAAAAAACCGTCGGCAAGCAGCCGCCTGGCCTTACGTTTGGCTATTTGATTGGCGAGCATGTTCGGCGGATAGGAGCTCAGCGGAAAGTCAAGAACCTCTTTGAGCAGAGCGTTGTGCAGCTGTCGGTTCATGGTGAGACGACCATAGGTCTCGGCATAGATCGTCTGGTATATCAGCATCCGCCGTGACGATATTTCCAGAGCCCGCTGGAAATGATGTCTGCTTCTTCGCGGGTCGCCGCCGAACATCACCGGACGGGAGCCGTAATAGCCGCCAAGAAGGAAGTGGGCGCCGCCCATCTCCACCTCTTCATCGAGTTCAATGATCTTCAACAGCAGCAGCTCTATTTTGCCCAGCCAGGCCATGGCTGCGGGGGCGCCTTCCTGCTGCTGAACCCAGACGACCAGAGCGAAAGCGGCCCAGAAGAGTTCGCCGGCATCGTCCTCGTCGGCGCGTTGCAGCTTATCCCCGAAGCTCTGAAAGTCGTCGTTGGCGTCAATGGACAGCAGTTCCGCGAGCAGGGAGGTGCCGTAGCGATGGGCCTTGNCGGCCATGGCCTGCACCCTGGCGGCGCTCTTGTCGCATTCGATCATGGCGCCTATGTAGCCGCTGTAGGCCTGGGCGCCTATGGCCAGCATCTCCGGGTCATGAGGATGACCGGCAATCAGTGAATCTATCATCAGCAGATAAGAAGGTGTGCCTTCACAGACCAGTTCGAGGTCGGACTGTTCCTGCATGCTGTCCAGAGCCGGCGTCATAAGGGTTTTCGTCAGGGTACCGGTACAGGAGAAAAGCAAGAAGACTGGGAGGCCCATGGCGAGAAGACGGAGAGCGGTTGTCATTGTCTGGCGCAGCGTCATGGTTTGATCCGTTGTGGGAGTGAGTACCGTATCAATTCTACAATATAGCCGCCACTATAGTAACTGCATTCCTACAACGCAAGCATGACGCCGCGACCGCAGGCTTCGATACGGGCAACGAAGATACCGTCCCCGACTGGTGAATCCATCACAGGTCGTGTGGAGGCCGGTTTCACTATCTCCGGCCGTTTTACCTGTTTAATGGCGACGGGCGAAGAGGAAGAGATATGAGGGTAGTGGGTTCTACATCTCATGATACAGTTCCGGCCACAGGGAATGGTGCGGTATGGATTGCGGGAATATGGTCTGCAGACGCTGCAAGATCGAGGTGCCGGTGGCAGCTGTCAGCAGAGGGATGGCGGCTACACGACCTTGGCCTGTGTCTGCGGAAAATCGTTTTTGCGCAGCAGGGCATCTTTGCGGGTCTGAAATTCATCGACGTAGCTGCGCAGCACGGCTCTGTTTTCCCTGGCAACTTCGTTGAATTCGATTCCGGAGATATGGCGATTGTTGGCTTTAGTGGTGTGGATGGGGAAGCCGGAAACATCGACGAGGTTGTCTTCAATTCCCAGAGTAATGAGCAGTGACCCCTTCATGGGGATTTCCTCGACGGTTTCCATCATAATACCATTGATGCTGACATCCAGGGTGCGTCCCATGGAATACTCGCACTGATTGCCAGCCTCGTCAATGATCAGGAAGTCGAGCAGATGGAGGGCATCGAGACGTAGAAACTTTCGTTTTTCAGCAGGTGTCATTTTTTCTCACTCCGGTGTCAGTCCTTTGGGTTGCCAGGCACGACCTTGCGGCAACCGTTTGATACGTGGTTCTTGTAGAGTTGCCAAGGCACAATAGCCACCATATACAGTAATGATATCACCAATGCCCTTCAGATTTGTAGGAAAAAGTTATATTCCGATGAAATTTTGCCTCCCGGCGACGAACCATTCTAGAAAAAGCTTCTACTTCTGGTATACTGCCCTGTAGACCGTAGTAGTGTAAATTATCCTTTTGAATGAGAGTTTTTCATGCGTATCCTCAAAGTTGTGCTGGTCCTGTCGTTTCTGCTGCTCAATATCGCCGCACTGAAGGCTGAAACTCCGATGCTGCTGGAGGCGATGGCCCGGCACCTTGTCTGTTATCCGCTGGAAACCGTTTCCATGCAGGAACAGAAACTGTCGCTCAAGCGCCGTGATCTCTGCCTTGCGGCGATTTATAACGAAACCGGGGGCGCACCGCTGTGGGTTGGCGAGCATGGGCCGGGGATTCGGGCGGCCGTCATTCTCCACTATCTGAGAAACGCAGACAAAGAGGGTCTGGAGCCCCAGCACTATCAGGTCTCGGAAATTGAGAAAATCTGGATGGAAAGAACGCCGGAGTCTCTGGTGGAACTCGATGCGCTGTTGACCTTCAATGCGGTAAAATACATGCACAACGTTCGCAATGGCGACCTCGGCCCCTATATGGTCAATCCGGATCTTTTTTCAGAGGCCGGTCAGAAGCCTTTTGAGCCGGTGGCAATAGTCGAAGAGATGCTGGCGGCCCAGGACCTGGATCAGTTTTTTACCGAAGCGCCGCCGCAGAACAAACACTATACCGGTCTGAAACGGGCGCTGGCCAAATACCGCACCATCACGCTGCAGGAGCAATGGCAGGTCATAGCCGCCGGCAGAAGTATACGTCCGGACGAGACGGATAGGAGAATACCGCAGATCCGACAGCGTCTGGCGCTGCTGCTTCGTCTGGATCCGGAGAACCCGGAATCCGAAGAATACGATGCCTCTCTGCAGGAGAGATTGCGGTTGTTCCAGGAACTTCACGGTCTCGATACCGATGGCATTATCGGCTCCAGGACGCTGGCCGAACTCAATGTCAGTCCGGCCGAGCGGCTGGGACAGATACAGGTCAACATGGCCCGCTGGCGCTGGCAGGAGCACGACTTCGGCGGTGATTATATCATTGTCAATATTGCCGATTTTCATCTCTACGGCTACAGGGACGGCCTCCTGAGCATTGATCTGCCTGTTATCGTCGGCAAATCCCAGCATCAGACGCCGGTGTTCAGCGATCGTATAAAATATATCGAATTCAATCCCTTCTGGAATATCCCCACGAGCATTGCCGTAAAGGAGGAACTTCCCAAACTGCGGGAAAATCCCTACCACCTGGTCGATAAAAACATCCGTCTTTTTTCCAGCTGGCAGGAGGAGGCCGTCGAACTTGATTCCACCGCCATGGACTGGAGCAGTATCAGCAGGTCGCAGATGGCCCGCTACAAGCTGCGTCAGGATCCGGGACCCAAAAACGCCCTGGGCAGAATGAAATTCGTCTTTCCTAATAAGTATTCGGTGTATCTGCATGACACACCTGCCAGGACCCTTTTCAGCGAACAACACCGTTTTTTCAGCCACGGCTGCATCAGGGTCTATACGCCGGAAAAATTGGCGCACTTCATATTACGTGACAACGCTGATGGCTGGAATCAGGATAAGATTTCGGAAACAATAGAAAAAGGAAAGAGGAAGATTGTACTGGTACGACCTCCGCTCGACATTCATCTCACCTATCAGACCGCATGGCTTGACAAAGAGGGACGAATTCATTTTAATAGGGACATTTATGAGCGTGACAAAATGTTATATAAAGCCCTATCGTTAAGATGAAAAGTGAGATTATAAGCGAAAAAGACTTCGAGTATGACAGCAACCGGCCGGGCATGAGCCGGCGTGCTTTCCTGCTGGCCGCAGCTTCGGCGGCGGCAGCCCTGGCAGTGCCGGATCTGGGAATGGCAGCGAAGAGAAAAAGCCTGCCGTTGCGGTTCTATCATACCCATACCGGCGAACGTATGGTCGTCGACTACAGTCCAGGCTCCTATGGCGGCTCGGTGCGGCAAGCGCTGGAGCATTTCCTCAGGGACTTCCGCACCGGCGAAGTGCATCCTCTCGATTGCCGGCTCTTCGATAGTCTCTGCGCCATCCAGCGGTGCTGCAAAGAGTTGGCTCCCTTTGAGATTATCTCCGGATACCGCTCGCCCAAGACCAATGCCAAGCTGCGCAAGAACAGTTCGGGCGTGGCCCGCAAGAGTCTGCACATGCAGGGACGCGCCATCGACATACGGGTAACCGGGCTGTCGACCAAAAAGCTGCGCGACATAGCACTCGATGTTCATCAGGGTGGAGTCGGATACTACCCCAAGTCGAAATTCATTCACATCGACACCGGCCGCAAACGCCACTGGTAACCGCTACTTCCTGTACAGCGCTGTCACCCCCTCGGCTTCATTCTGCACTCGCTGCTTCAGTTCTTCGGGGGCGATGACTTTGGCCATGGCGCCGTATTGAAGCGTTTTCATGATAATTTCCCTGTCGTCGCTCACCGGCAGGTGCAGCAGCACTCCTTCCTCTGTTTCCTCGATTACCTGATCTCTGTGCCAGCGCTGATAGCGGACCAGTTCGGCGGCTGTCGAGATGAAAAGAATGGTGGCCGTGTAGACCACTTCACCCTTGAAGATACCAAAGGCCGAGTTGAGATAACCGTCGAAATTGTCGTCGCTGCTGCGCTTGAAGCTCTCTCTTAGCAGAAGGGCTGAGGTTATACGGGCAATATGGAAAAGGCGTATATCCAGGCGCAGCCGGCAATAGGCCAGCAGGTACCAGCGTCCCTGGTAGCTGATGAGGCGCAGAGGCTCGAGCTCCCTCTGGCTTTGCCGACCCTTGGAGGAGCGGTAATCGACGCTGAGAACCCGTTTTTTCACCGTTGCCTCGATGATGGTCTCGAAGATGACCGGATCTATGGCCTCGACTTCGACCCATTCGCAGTGGATGGCCTCTATCAGCCGCGAATATTCGGGAAAGACCAGCTCGCCCAGCCGCCTCTCAAGAGCCTGGACCTCGGGCAGCGAGCCGAGCCCGGCCTCGTCGGCCATCTTGCTGAGCATGCCGAGAAGAAAGACGATCTTCGGGCTTTTTTCAAAGGGCAGGCCGAAGCCTTCCTCGGTGTAGTAGAAGCCGTTTTTGAGTTGGTCGAAGGCTATGGGCGCAAGCAGCCGGTCGCGCAGATAACTGATATCACGGCGGGCGGTGGCCAGCGATACTTCAAACTGATGCACGAGGCTGGTGGCATTGGGATAGCGATTGTGCGTCAGCTCTTCGTGAAAATGGTAGATGCGTTCGAGAAGACCCATACCCTAGCCTGAAAAATTGACGAATTGCAATGGTCTGTTCGACAAGCAGGCCACTACTGGCAATACGTGCGCATGCCAATCATAATATCCATCGTTCTTTTTTCAATGTACACAGTGAGACCTTCATGCTCCCTCCGAGAACACAACTCTCCAATCGACAGCAATGACTAGACAGCAAGGCAGTGTCCATTTTTCATGAAATGTTTGAACCAGCTCTCATCAGCTATTTAGACTGCCGGCGATGTTTGACTGGGAGTATTTTCAGCTGCTCCCGGTATTTGGCCACGGTACGACGGGCGATTTTGATATCGAATTCGGTGGCGAGCTTCTCGGATATGGCGTTGTCGCTTAGCGGCTTAAGTTTGTCTTCTTCCTGGATCATAGTCTGGATTCGGGAGCGGATGGACTCGGCGGCTATGGAATCGCCGCCCTCGCGGGGGATGGCGGTGGAGAAGAAATATTTGAGTTCGTAGATGCCCTGGGGTGTATGGACGTACTTGTTGGAAGTGACCCGACTGATAGTGGATTCGTGCATATCGATGTCTTCGGCGACGTCGCGCAGAATCAGTGGCTTGAGGCGGCTGGGACCGTGCTCGAAAAAGTCGTTCTGGAAGCGGAGCAGGCTTTCCATCACCCGGTAGATGGTTTTCTGGCGCTGGTGGATGGATTTGATGAACCACTCGGCGCTCTTGAGCTTTTCGTTGATGTAGTTTTTCGAGTCCTTCTGCAGGCCACCCTGGGTTTCGAGGAGCTCCTGATAGTAGCCTGACAGCTTCAGCTTTGGCAGGTCGTCGTCGTTGAGACGGATGACGTACTCATCGTCGATTTTGTGGACATAGACATCGGGGACGATGTAGTTGGTATTGTCGGTGGAATAGGGCAGTCCCGGATAGGGGGTAAGTTCGCTGGTGATATAGTCGATGGCCCGCACTATCTCACTGCGCTTGTGACCGGTGGCCTTGACCAGGGCCTTGTAGTTTTTTGTCTGCAGCAGGTCGAGATGATCGCGGACGATGGTGGCTGCCAGACTTTTGGCCATATCCTTGCGTTCGAGCTGGAGATAGAGCGATTCGCTGACGTCGCGGGCGGCGATGCCCGGCGGGTCAAGGTCCTGGATAACCTCGAGGACGTATTCGACTTCATCGCGGTCGGAGCTGGTCTGGGTGATGATGTTGTCGATATCGGTCTCGAGGAAACCATAGCGATTGAGGTTGCCGATAATGAACAGCGCCACGTCCCATTCGCGCGAATCGAGCTCATGATGCGCCAGCTGCCAGTGCAGGTAAGAAGAGAGCCCCGGTTTTTCGGAGATGAAGTCGAACTGTGAGGGGGCGTCGGCCGGGGGAGTCTCCTTGGCAAAGCTGAAGTTGGAGTCGAAATTATTGGCGTAGTCCGACCAGTTGGTGTCTGTGGGAAATTCGTTGGTCGAAACCCGTTCGGTAACGTCGGTTTCCGTGTCCGGTCCGGTCTGTTCGATGGTCGAGGAGAGCCCCTGGGCCAGTTCCTTGGCGTCGTAGGGCCCAATGTCCTCCTCCAGGGCTGGATTCTGTTCAATCTCCGCTCGCAGGGCCTCGGTGAGTTCCAGCCTGTTGAGCTGGAGCAGTTTGATGGCCTGACGCAGTTGCGGCGTCATTACCAGTTTCTGTACAAGCTTGAGTTGTTGTCGGAGTTCCAGGGCCATATATTTGATTACATGCTGAAATTTTCGCCAAGATACATCTTGCGTGCCATTTCGCTTTCGATAATGTCGGCGGCTACGCCGCTGGTAAGAATCCTGCCCGAGTTCATGATATAGGCAAAATCACAAACCTGCAGTGTTTCCCTGACATTGTGATCGGAGATGAGCACTCCCAAACCCTTGTTCTTGAGTTCACGAATAAGCTGCTGCAGATCCGTCACCGCCAGCGGATCGATGCCGGCGAAGGGTTCGTCGAGCAGGATGAACCGCGGACGGGTGGCCAAGGCCCGCATAATCTCCACCCGGCGCCTCTCACCGCCGGAGAGGGCGTGTCCTTTGTTGTCGCGGAGGTATTCGATATGCAGTTCATTCATTAATTCATCGATTCTGTTGTTGATTTCGTTCTTGGCCAATCCCAGCGGTTCGAGGATGATGCGGACGTTTTCCTCCACTGTCAGTTTCTTAAAAACCGAGGGCTCCTGGGCCAGGTAGGATATTCCTTTCAGTGCCCTCTTGTGTATCGGCAGATTGGTTATGACCTCCCCGTCGAGCAAGACGTTGCCCTCGTTGGGGTGGATAAAACCGGCGATGGTGTAGAAAGAGGTCGTCTTTCCGGCACCGTTGGGGCCAAGCAGTCCGACGACAACACCGGTTTTGACCTCAAGGCTGACGCCGTCGACCACGGTCCTGCTGCCGTATTTCTTCTTGATATTTTTCGTTTCCAGCTGGGACACGGCTTGTGCTCTTTTTAGACGCTTGTCTACTGTTTGAGGATCGTCATGTTGACCCTGCCGGACTCTTTTTTGTCGGCCGTTTCGCCCTCTACGGTCGTTTTTCCGCCGAAGACTTCGGACTTGCCAGTGTCGAGATGGTAGTCGATTCTTTCTCCCTGAACCATATTCTGCCCCTGGAAGGCCTTGGCGTTGCCGATAAGCTGGACGAGATTCTTTTTGGAGAAGTAGTGCATGGTCTCCGAGGTGCCGAGCCATTCAGTGCTGGTTACCTCTACATTACCCGTACAGACGATTTTTTCAACCTGCTGGGCGTTTTTGGTTTTTTTTGCGGCGCCGGCCTTTGTTTGGTCCTCGTCATAAAAAATGATCATTTCGTCGGCACGGATACGGACATCTCCCTGTTTGGCGTCAACGTTGCCGGTGAAGGTGACGGTCTGTGATTTGTCAACGGCGGTCATTTTGTCGGCTTCTATCTCGATCGGCGGCTCCTTGGAAAAACCTGCGCTGGCAAGCGACAGAAGCAGGCACAGTATAGTTGCTGCGAATAAGAAACGTGCATGGGCACAGGTGCCAATCTTCATCAACTCTCTCCTCATCGGGCGTCAAATAGTAAGGCGATTTGCGGTAATGCAATTTGCGAGCCTGTTATACCTTAATCGCTTTCCCTTGTAAAGGAAAGGGATGTTTGCGGCCCGGGAAGAAGTGCTTTACTAATATGATGTGAAAAAGTAGAATGCAATGAAACAGATAGGAGATAATAACCCTGTAAAATGTTGAATTTGCATGGGGAGTTTTTTCTGTTCCATCCAGGGGCTTAGTCTTCGGGGCATCTCAAAAAGCCCTGGTTCCGATCCTGCGACAGGAGGCCGTTGCCCTGTGCGGCGGGGTAGATTTTTTTTCACTCTTCCTCTGCAGGAGTGTTTTTACGGAGGAGAGATCTGCTTCAGGCATTGCTCGTCGCGGCAACTCCTCCATGAGTCGGCTCGAGACCTTTCGACACGAAGCAGCCCTGCCTCGGATCCGCGTGGCCACCTGGCAGGAGAATCAGCATATTTCAGGGAAGCGGTGGCACGGTGGCACATTCTGCCGCTGTCGCCGGCCGATTCCATTTCTTTTTTTGAGGGCGCAACGACAATGCAGGAAAGTATCGAACGGGCCAAGGTTCTCATCGAATCTCTGCCCTACATGCAGGAATTCAGGAATAAGACCGTGGTCATCAAGTACGGAGGTCATGCCATGGTCGACGAGCATCTGAAAAAGCAGTTCGCCCTCGACGTCATCCTGATGAAGCATATCGGCATCAACCCGGTGATTGTCCACGGCGGTGGTCCCCAGATCAACAGATTCCTCGAGCGCCTCGATATCAAGGCCAACTACGTCGAGGGTATGCGGGTCACCGACGGTGAAACCATGGACGTGGTGGAGATGGTGCTGGTGGGCAAGGTCAACAAGGAGATCGTCGGCCTGATAAACCATTGCGGCGGCAAGGCGGTGGGGCTTTCGGGCCGCGACGGCGATCTGGTCTGCGCCCGCAAGCTCCAGGTCAATAAGGCGGTGGCCGACGACGCCCCGCCGGAACTCATCGATCTCGGCCGGGTCGGCCAGGTTACCAGGGTCAACCCCAGCGTGCTCATTGGTCTTAAGAGCGAAGATTTCATCCCGGTGATCGCCCCGGTGGGCGTCGGTGAAGACGGTCAGGCCTACAATATCAACGCCGATCTGGTGGCGGCCGCCGTTGCCGGTCAGCTCAAGGCCGAGAAGCTGATTCTGCTCACCGATGTCGAAGGGGTCAAGGACAGTGATGGTACGCTGCTCACCACCATCAGAAACGAGCAGATCGAGCGCCTCATCGCCGACGGCACCGTCGCCGGCGGCATGATACCCAAGGTCAGGTGCTGTGGTGAGGCCCTGGCAAGCGGCGTGGTCAAAACCCATATCGTCGACGGTCGCGTCGAGCATGCAATTCTTCTGGAGATGTTTACCCGCGAAGGAGTGGGGACACAGATAATAGAATGAGTGAAAAACAGAACCTACAGAAAAGAAGCGATTCGGTTTTTATCGGCAACTATATCCGCTACCCGGCTGTCATGGTCAAGGGGGAAGGCTGCCGGCTCCAGGATGAAAACGGCAAAGAGTATCTCGATTTTCTCGCCGGCATCGCCGTCTGCGCCCTGGGCCACTGCCACCCACGAGTCACAGAGGCCGTCTGCAGGCAGGCCGGGGAACTGGTGCATGTCTCCAACCTCTACTATACCAGACCGCAGACGGCACTGGCCGAGCTGCTGGTCGCCAATTCCTTCGGCGAAAAGATCTTCATGTGCAACAGCGGCGCCGAGGCCAACGAGGCGGCCATCAAGCTTGCCCGCATCGCTTCCGCTGCCGGCCGTTTCCGTATTCTCAGCCTCCAGGGATCTTTCCACGGCAGGACCCTGGCCACCGTCGCCGCCACCGGTCAACCCAAGTTCCACCAGGGCTTCGAACCGCTGCCCGAGGGCTTCGTCCACCTGCCCTTCGGTGATCTCGAGGCGGTGGAGAAGAATATCGACGAGAGCGTCTGCGCCGTGCTGTGCGAGCCCATTCAGGGAGAGAGCGGTGTGCGGCCGCTGCCCAGGGAGTATCTCAGTGGAATCCGCGAACTCTGCGATCGCCATGGCCTGCTGCTGATCTTCGATGAGATCCAGACCGGCATGGGCAGAAGCGGCACCCTCTTTGCCTACGAGCAGTATTCGGTTGTGCCCGACATCATGACCCTGGCCAAGGGTCTGGGCAACGGCATGCCCATCGGCGCCATGGTGACGACCGCGGATCTGGCCGCCGCCTTTGTTCCCGGCACCCATGCCTCGACCTTCGGCGGCAACCCGGTGGCTGCCGCTGCCGGCGTCGCCGTCATGGAGGTCATGCTCGCCGAGGGTTTTTTCGAAGGTGTCAGACTGCGGGCGGCCTATCTCCAAAAAAGGCTGGCGGAGCTGGTGCCCCGCTTCGGTCTGCTGCTGGAGGGGACCCGGGGTGTGGGCATGCTCCAGGCCCTGGTGCTCAGCAAAGAGGGCGTGGCCCGCGGCGCCGATATCGTCCGGGAGATGTTTGCCCGCGGAGTTCTTATCAATTTCGCCGGCAACGCCGTACTACGCTTCGCTCCGCCGCTGATCGTCGGTGAAGAGGAGATCGATATCATGGTCGGGAGGCTGGCGGAGGTGCTGGAAGAGATGGAAAACGAGGCGGCCGGCGCCTGAAGAATCGCTCCGGCGCCGGCTCGTATTTTCTTTGCAAATGCGCTCTTTTTTTTGTAGTTATACAGGTTTTCTCCCAGGAAAAGGTGAGCGCAGGGGCCGGGAGATGGCCTGAGACGGGAAACACTGCCTTGCCAAGCCGCAGACGAGTGAGAGTTATGCCCAAACATTTCGAGTCATTAGAGAGTTTCAGCAAGGAGGAGCTGCAGACCTTCCTCTTTCGTGCAGCCGTTTTAAAAGGTGAGAGCAAAAGGGGTATAAGGCACTGCCAGCTCCAGGGTAAGACCGTCGGCCTGGTATTTGAAAAGCCATCCACCCGTACCCGCGTCTCGTTTGAGGCGGCCATGTACGGCCTTGCCGGCCAGGTCATCTTTCTCTCCGCCCGTGACACCCAGCTTGCCAGGTCGGAGCCGCTCAAGGACATGGCCCGGGTGATGTCGCGCTATGTCGACGGCATGGTGGTCAGGACCTACGGCCAGGACGTGGTTGTCGAACTCGCCCGCTATTCGACCGTGCCGGTCATTAACGCCCTTACCGATCTCCACCACCCCTGCCAGGTGCTCAGCGACGTGATGACGGTTATGGAGTGCAGGAAAAACCTCGATCGTCTCAAAATCGCCTGGGTGGGTGACGGCAACAATATGGCCAACTCCTGGATACAGGCGGCCTCCATTCTCGGATTCGAGCTGGCTCTGGCCTGCCCCGAAGGCTATGGGCCCGATGCCGATATCCTTGAGCGGGCCAAGGCCAGCGCCGCCAGACCCATCAGCCTGCATACCAGCGCCGAAGAGGCGGTGGCCGGCGCCGACGTCATCAACACCGATGTCTGGGCCTCCATGGGCCAGGAAAAGGAGCAGGAGGAGCGGTTGAAGGTCTTCAGCCCCTTCCAGGTCAACGCCCAGTTGCTGGCCAAGGCACCGGACGATGTGGTGATTCTCCACTGCCTGCCCGCACACCGGGGCGAGGAGATTACCGAAGAGGTGCTTGAGTCCCGCCAGTGCGTGGCCTTCGACCAGGCGGAGAACAAAATGCACATGCATAAAGCCATTCTCGAGCTGCTGCTGACCGCGGGTCGAGAAAACGCTTAGATTCATCCGAACCACATGAAGAGAAAAGGCCCAGAGCCTTCATCGAGGAAATACTATGAGTGTTGAAAAAATCGTCCTGGCCTACTCAGGGGGTCTGGATACATCGGTTATACTGAAGTGGCTGGAAGAGGAGTACGACTGTCCGGTGATCGCCTACTCGGCCGACATCGGTCAGAAGGAGGACTGGGAGGCGGTCCGGGAGAAAGGGCTGGCCACCGGTGCGGAGAAGGTCATCATCTCCGATCTCAAAAAGGAATTCGTCGAAGACTACATCTTCCCCGCTTTTCGGGCCAACGCCATCTATGAGGAGTCCTATCTCCTCGGCACCTCGATTGCCAGGCCGCTGATCAGCAAGGAACAGGTGCGCATTGCCAGAGAGGAGGGCGCCGACGCCGTCAGCCATGGCGCCACCGGCAAGGGCAATGATCAGGTGCGCTTCGAGCTTGCCTACATAGGCCTCGACCCGTCGCTTACCATCATCGCCCCCTGGCGGACCTGGGACCTCACCTCGCGCCAGAAACTGGTGGAGTTTGCCAAAGCCCGGAATATTCCCGTACCGGTCACCAAGGAAAAACCCTACAGCTGCGACGAAAACCTGCTCCATATCAGCTATGAGGGCGGCATTCTCGAAGACCCTTTCACCGCCCCGGACGAGGCCATGTTCACGATGACCGTCTCCCCGGAACAGGCTCCGGATAAACCCACCTATCTCGAGATCGAGTTCGCCGACGGCGACCCCGTGGCGCTTGACGGCGAGAAGATGGAGCCGCTGGCGCTGTTCACCCGCCTGAACCAGCTGGGCGGCGCCAACGGCATCGGCCGGCTGGACATGGTGGAGAATCGTTTCGTCGGCATGAAGTCCCGCGGGGTCTATGAAACCCCGGGCGGCACCATGCTCCGCCGCGCTCACCGCGACCTCGAAACCATCACCCTCGACCGTGAGGTCATGAAGATCCGCGATTCGCTGATCCCCAGGTATTCAGATCTGGTCTACAACGGTTTCTGGTTTTCGCCGGAGCGCGAGCTGCTGCAGAAAACCATGGACGAGACCCAGAAGAGCGTCAACGGCACCGTTCGTCTCAAACTCTACAAGGGCAACTGCACGCCGGTGGGCAGAAAATCGGACCAGTCCCTCTATCAGGAGAGTTTTGCCACCTTTGAAGAAGACAACGTCTACGACCAGGGCGACGCCACCGGCTTCATCCGGCTCAACGGCCTGCGCCTGCGCATCCAGGCCCTGCAGAAAAAAGGCTAGCACCGCCAGGGGCGGGAAGCCAAAAGACGTCAATACGGGAGGAGACAGCTACGCGTCTCTTTCGCAACAGGTAGCGGTGATTATGAGCAAAGACAGCACAGCCGGATCGGGAAAACTATGGGGTGGCCGGTTCTCCCGGACGACGGCCGCCTCGGTCGAGGCCTTCACCGCCTCCATCGACTACGACTCGAGACTGTATAAATACGATATACTCGGCAGCAAGGCCCACGCCGCCATGCTGCAGCGACAGGGCATGCTCAGCCGGGAGGAGCTCGATGCCATCGTCGCCGGCCTGAATGCCATCGAAGGTGAGATTGAGCGCGGCGAGTTTCGTTTCAGAAGCGAACTCGAAGACGTGCACATGAATATCGAGAAGGCCCTGGTGGAGAAGATCGGCGCCGCCGGTGCCAAGCTGCACAGCGCCCGCAGCAGAAACGACCAGATAGCCCTCGATTTCAAAATGTATCTGCGCGACCAGTGCGATATTTTTGCCGACCTGCTCGATGATATCCGCAAGGCCTTCGTCGTCCTCGCCCGCAGATACATGGGAGATGTCATGCCCGGCTATACCCATATGCAGCGTGCCCAGCCGGTGCTCATCTCCCATCATATGCTGGCCTACTACGAAATGTTCGGCCGTGACCGCCAGCGCGTGCTCGACTGCCGCAAGCGCATCAATTTCAGCCCGCTGGGCTGTGCCGCCCTGGCCGGTTCCGGCCTGCCCATCGACCGGGAAAGCGTGGCCCTGGAGCTGGGATTTGCAGGCGTCACCGCCAACTCCATGGACACCTCGGGCGACCGGGACTTTGCCATCGAGTTTGTCAGCTGCTGCGCCATGATCCAGAACCATCTCTCCCGTCTCTCCGAAGAACTGGTGCTCTGGTCGACACAGGAATTTTCCTTTGTCGAAATCGACGATGCCTTCTGTACCGGTTCGTCGATCATGCCTCAGAAGAAGAATCCGGATATCCCGGAGCTTATCCGCGGCAAGAGCGGCCGCGTAATCGGCAGTCTGATGTCGCTGCTGACACTGATGAAGGGGCTGCCGCTCACCTACAACCGCGATCTGCAGGAAGACAAGGAGCCGGTGTTCGACGCCGTCGACACGGTTACCGCCTCCCTGGCCATCATGACCGAGCTGCTCGGTAATCTCCGCTTCGCCACCGATGTCATGCGGCGGGCCACCCGTACCGGTTTCATGACCGCCACCGATCTTGCCGACTACCTGGTGCTCAAAAACGTCCCGTTTCGTGAGGCCCATGCAATCGTCGGCGGCGCAGTGGCCTACTGCATCGACAAAGGCTGTGAGCTGGAGGAGCTCTCTCTTGAGGAACTGCAGCGCTTCTCGCCGGCCATCGATGACGACGTTTACCCGATTCTCTCCGTGGAAGGGTCGGTGCACAGCAGGCTATCCACCGGCGGAACGGGAAGAGACAGAGTTGAACAAGCTATACAAAACGCTGAACAACAATTAGGAATAGTATAATGAAACCTATGAATTGCTCATATTTCGCCGGTTCGCTGCTGCTCGCCGGGACGCTGGCGCTGAGCGGAGGCTGCGGCTACAAGACCGATCCGGTTCCCCCCCAGTCGGTGGTTCCCAAGCCTGTTACCGATCTGCGCCACAGTTTCGAGGACGAGGCGGTGCGGCTGAGTTGGTCCTACCCGCTGGAGACCATCAGCGGCGACGATATCACCGACAACCTCATCTTCGAGCTCTACCGGGCGGAAATGTCCCTTGAGGATTTCTGCGGCAGCTGTCCCATCCCTTTTGGCGAACCCCAGGAGATCATGGGTGGTGTGCCCAATCCCGAAGAGCGCGATGTCGCCGAACATGTCAGCGGCCTGCTCAGCTCGGGCAATAAATATTTCTTCAAAGTCAGGTCGAGGACCAGCTGGTGGGCAGACAGCGCCGATTCCAACATCGTCTCCTTCGTCTACCACAAGCCGGCGGCGGCGCCGGTCGATCTCCAGGCGGAGAAGACGGCGGCAGGGGTTGTTCTTAACTGGTCTCCGGTTACACGTCTGGCCGACGGCAGCATGGCCGATCTGCCGCGCCGCTACCGGGTGTTGAAAAGCAGGCCGGGCCAGCCCTTTGCACCGACAAGCGGCTATCTGGAGGAAAGCCGTTATATCGACGGCGATGTCCAGAGCGGCACCACCTACTCCTACAAAATCGAAAGCAGCCTGCTCTTTCAGGGCGAGATGATCGCCGGTAGCGAAAGTTCGCCGGTCTCCGTCAGGGTTGTCGACACCGCCCCGCCACCTGCGGTAACCGGTGTTACCGTGATCGCCTCCGCCAGCGATTACCGCGTTTTCTGGGATCGTGTCAGTGCCGATGATCTCGCCGGATACAGAGTCTACCGCCGTATCGACGGCCAGGAAAAAGCGCTCAGAGTGGGTGAACTTGAGGCGACAAGCACACTGTTTGTTGATACCGAGGCGCCGACGGATAAAAAGGTATTCTACGCGGTCACTGCCTTCGACACCGAGGGCAACGAAGGTGAGCTGAGTAAAGAGGCCACCACCAGGCATTAGGATTAGGTCCGGGTGCTGCCGGTTGTGTGGCGTCAATCGTTTTGGCTAGGCAGCCGAGGGCACATGAGACCCTCAGCCCGCAGTGGGACAAGGCGAATGCTCCTGCCCGGCGGACAAAGGAGGAAGACGTGGAAAAAATATTTCCGCTGGCCTTCACCAAGATGAACGGTACCGGCAACGATTTTATCATCATCGATCACCGCGGGGGCAGCATCCCGGTCGGGAAGCAGCCGGAATTCAGCCGGCTGGTCTGCCGGAGAATGTTCTCCGCCGGTGCCGACGGTGTCATTCTCATCGAGGATTCGGACTCGGCCGATTTCTGCTGGAAGTTCTACAACGCCGATGGTTCGGTGGCGGAGATGTGCGGCAACGGCGCCCGCTGCGCCGCCCGCTTTGCCTACCAGCAGGGCATTGCCGGCAAGAGCCAGCGTTTTGAAACCCTGGCGGGCGTCATTGAGGCCGAAATCAGCGACGATGACGGGGTGCGTATCCGCATGACCGAGCCCTTCGGGCTGCGGCAGGAAGTCGTGCTTGTCGGCGGCGAGGAGAAGGAGGCCTGCTATCTCAACACCGGGGTCCCCCACGTGGTGGTGTTTGTCGATGATCGGCAAACGGCCGTCAAGGAGCTGGGCAGGGAAATCCGCTTTCATCCTCTTTTCCAGCCGGAGGGCGCCAATGCCAATTTTGTCTGCGTGCTCGGAGAAAATACAATCCTGGCACGCACCTACGAACGGGGGGTCGAAGATGAGACCAGAGCCTGCGGCACAGGGGCCGTGGCGTCTGCAATCATCGCCTCCATCAAAAAGAATGTCCGGACGCCGGTGGAGGTGATCACCTCCGGCGGCGAGCGGCTGACCATCGATTTTGCTGTGCGTAAGGATGGGACCGGCGCCGAAGAGGTTTTTCTCAAAGGGCCGGCGCGCATCGTCTATACAGGGGAACTGACAGCCGAGTCGCTGCTCTGAAACGAGGGAACGGCTCGGAGAAAATAACGAGGAGCGGGTATGAAAAGCTATAGAGGAGCCTTTACGGCCATGGTAACGCCGTTTTTGGACGGCAGGGTGGATGAGCAGGGATTTATCGACCTCATCGAGTTTCAGATAGCCCAGGGCATTCATGGACTGGTGCCCTGCGGCACCACCGGCGAATCTGCAACCTTGGGATTCGACGAGCACAAGCGGGTGGTCGAGCTGGCCGTCAAAACCGTCGACGGCCGGGTGCCGGTCATTGCCGGAACCGGCGCCAACAATACGCTTGAGGCCATCGAGTTCACCGAAAGCGCCAGGGAATCGGGCGCCGACGCCGTGCTTTCGGTGGCCCCCTACTACAACAAGCCCAGTCAGGAGGGCATCTACCAGCATTTCAAGGCCATTGCCGAAGCCGTCGACATCCCCATGTTTCTCTACAACGTCCCCGGCAGGACCGTGGTCAACATCCTGCCAGAGACCGTGGCGAGGCTTTCGGAGATCGACAACATAATCGGCATCAAGGAGGCCTGCGGCAGCCTCGAGCAGGTAAGCGACGTCATCCGTTTCTGCCCCGACGACTTCATTATCCTCTCCGGTGACGATTTCACCTCGATGCCCACGGTCTGTGTCGGCGGGCATGGGGTTATTTCCGTGGTCTCCAACATCAATCCGGCGGGCATGGTGGAGATGATAGAAGCGGCGCTGAGCGGCAACCTTGCCACGGCCACCATACAGCATTACCGGCTGTTTCCGTTGATGAAGCTGATGTTTAGAAACCCGAGTCCGGCGCCGGCCAAAAAGGCCCTGGAAATGATGGGCAAAATCAAGGACAGTACGCCCAGACTGCCGATCACGCCGGCCGACGAGGAAACCACCCGTCTGCTGCGTGAGGCCATGCAGTCGCTGGATATGCTCTAGATATCATGGAACGGAAGGGGTAATCTTTAGGGTACCTTGAATTGTGATATATAATGTGGTTGGAATGTAATCACGGAGGGTGCTGTTCGGTACAGCTTGTCCCCAGACAGGCGATACGTTTTTCGCCCTTCGGACTCAGCAGAGATGTGAAATATTCCGGCCAGTCTAGCCTGGAAGAGGAAGCCAAATGATAAACGTGATAATAGCCGGCGCCGCCGGCAGAATGGGCAAAACCATAGCCGCCAAGGTCGACGCCCACCCCGAGCTGCGCTACGCCGCCGCCTTCGAGGCCGAAGGCAGTCCCGGCATCGGCGAAGACGCCGGTCTGCTGGCCGGCCTCGGGGAAAACGGCGTCGCCGTCTCCCAGGGGCTCGAGGCGGTCATAGACCAGGGAGATGTGATCATCGACTTCACCTTCCATCAGGCCACCATGGAGTTTGCCCGTCTGGCGGCGCGGCACAACCGGGCCATGGTTATCGGTACCACCGGCCTCTCCGCCGACCAGCTCGACGAGCTGCGCCAGCTCTCCGGAGCCTTTCCCTGCGTACAGGCGCCGAACATGTCCATCTGCGTCAACGTGCTTTTCAAGCTGGTGAAGAAAACAGCAGCTATTCTCGGCCACGACTACGATATCGAAATCGTTGAAGCCCATCACGGCAAAAAAAAGGACGCCCCCAGCGGCACCGCCCTTAAACTCGGCGAGCTGGCCGCCGAAGGTGTCGGCAGCGACCTTGAGGACCTCGGCGTCTATGAGCGCAACGGCATCATCGGCGAGCGACGGCCGGGGGAGATAGGCATCCAGTCCATCCGTGCCGCCGATATAGTCGGCGAGCACACCGTCTATTTCGCCGGTGCCGGCGAACGCATCGAGCTTACCCATCGGGCCCACAGCCGCGAGCATTTCGCCAGGGGGGCTGCGGCGGCCGCGGCCTGGGTCGTTGGCAGAAAACCGGGTATGTACTCCATGTTCGACGTTCTCGATCTCGAAGATCTGTAAGCGGGTAAGGACAGGCAATGACCACGGCGTTTATAGGCCTGGGCTCCAATCTGGGCGACGGCCGGCAGACCCTGCAGCTTGCCTGGCATAAGCTCGGCGAAACCGAAGGCATCACCATCGAAGACCTCTCGGCGCCGTATCTCTCTGCGCCTGTTGGCATGGACAGCGATAACTGGTTCACCAATGCCGTCGGCCGGCTGCAGAGCGAACTCCCCCCCCTTGAACTGCTCGAGGCCCTCCTGCGGGTGGAAGCCGATTTCGGCAGGAGAAGAGGGCAGGGGCTGCCGGGCTACCAGGATCGTACGCTCGATCTCGACCTGCTCTATTTCGGCTCCGAAATCCTCCGGGAAAAGCGGCTTATTCTGCCGCATCCGCATCTCGGCGAACGGCTCTTTGCCTTAAAGCCGCTGGCGGAGCTGGCCCCATCCTGGTGCGATCCCCTGGACGGCCAGCGCATCGCCTATAAGCTTCTCCGTCTCGAAAAAATGATGCTCTCAGGAGATATTCCACCACAGGATATCAGCCGGAGCACATGGAGTTGATGCAGAAAGACATCGTTTATAAGCATGAAATAGAGTATGTAGGTAATTCGAAAAGATGCTGACCCAGGAGCTGCGATGAGTCCCATTCGCCTAATTATTATCGGCATTCTGCTGTATATCGGCTACCTCTTGATTAAAGGAGGGCGCGTTGATAAACAGCGCAAAGACAGGAAAAAGTCGGAAATCCGCAGTCCGGACGACGTCTCCGACGTTCTCGTTGAAGATCCGGTATGTAAGAAACTCGTCCCCCAGAATCAGGCCGTAACGGCGGAACACGAGGGCGAGCGTATATATTTCTGCAGTGAGGAATGCTGCAAGACCTTTGTTTCGGAAAAAGGAGCTGAAAAATGAAATTTTTTATCGATACCGCTAATATAGAGGAAATCAAGAAGGGCGTGGAGATGGGCATGGTCGATGGCGTCACCACCAATCCCTCGCTGATAGCCAAGGAAGACAAGCCTTTCGAAGAGATCATCAAGGAGATCTGCACCATCGTCGATGGCCCGGTGAACGCCGAGGTGGTCAGCCTCGATGCCCTGGGCATGATCAAAGAGGCTAAAGAATTGGTCAAAATTGACGATAACATAGTCATAAAGGTTCCGATGATCGTCGAGGGGCTCAAGGCGGTAAAAAAACTCACCGCCGACGGCATAAAGACCAATGTAACCCTGATCTTTTCCTCGGCACAGGCGCTGCTGGCGGCCAAGGCCGGCGCCAGCTATGTCTCGCCCTTTGTCGGCCGCCTCGATGATATCAGCCACCAGGGCATGGATCTCGTCGCCGATATCATGGCCGTCTATCAGAACTACGGCTACGAGAGCGAAGTCATTGTCGCCAGCGTCCGCAGCCCTCTGCATGTGATGGATGCGGCACTTATCGGTGCCGATATCGCCACCATCCCACTCAAGGTCATTGAGCAGCTGGCCAAGCATCCGCTCACCGACAAGGGCATGGACCAGTTTCTCGCCGACTGGGAGAAACGGAAAAAATAGGCAAACGACAGCGGCAGCCATAGGCCGCCACTCGAAGAAGGAAGGAGATGAAGAAATACCGCTACCTCATTCTGGCGGCTCTGATGGTTGGCGCAGCCGGCCAGGCCCGGGCAACCATGTATCAATGCGTCGATGCTTCGGGCAGCGTCCGTTTCACCGATGTACTCGAGTCGAGAAACTGTGCGCCGGTGGTCTTCAACGACCGCAAAACCACCTTCGGCCCCTCCACGGCCTATTCCGGCAGAAGCGCGCTGCTGGAGCGGCTGGCCGCCAAATACGAGCGCTACATCCGCTACTACGGCGTTCGCTACAATATAGACCCGCACCTCATCCGGGCGATTATCCGCTGCGAATCGGGCTTCAACCCCAAAGCGGTTTCGAAGAAGGGGGCGCAGGGTCTGATGCAGCTGATGCCGGCGACGGCCCGCGAGCTCAAGGTCGCCGACGCCTTCGACCCGGAGGCCAACATCGACGGCGGAACCCGCTATCTGCGCTCGCTGCTCAATACCTTCAGCCAGGACCTGCGCCTGGCCCTGGCCGCCTATAACGCCGGCCCCACCATCGTCAGAAAGGAACAGAACGTCCCCCGCATCCCCGAGACCGTCGAGTACGTCAAACGGGTGCTCACCTACTATCGCCAGTATAAAGACGGCCGCTCCTAGAGGGAGGCACCAACATTTTCCCCGCTGTCTTCGACAACAATCCCTCTT
>JGI12210J13797_10003810_pt1 | contig 29489 bp, 26 predicted proteins | sample ElkSlonscriptome_3_FD_13797 | JGI IMG/M metagenome (IMG submission 13797) | reverse complement strand
GATTTTTTCATGGATTTTCCTTCGCATTGATGATGACTACAAGCTTAGTACGCAAAAGCGGACCAATTCAAGACGCGGTGCGCAGAAATAGACGTGCTGTGCGGATCAGTTCCGATGCCTGGTTTCAATGTGCCAAGTAACCTCCGAACCAAACCACCGAACAGAAACAGCGCGCCCGGCATCAGCGCTTGGACCAGCAGCATGCCGACATGGCTAGATCTATTGATCCGCATGGACCTCTCAGGCGTTTACTTTTGGACTAGGGAACCTCTGAATAACTCGGTCGGCATTTTTCTTTTGTATCAAACCGAATCGTAATCTGCATACCCATTACTGCGGGTTGGAAAACGGCCTGTATTGAATGCGGGCGTTATTGCGGTAGCATCCGCAGCATGAGCTTGCAGCCCTGATTCGCCGCTCCTTTGTATTAGGCCGTTTGGCTAAGATGAAACGTGCGCTTGATCAACCTCGACAGATTTGCTTGCCGCATCGTAAACAACAGATGCACAGAATTCATTCAGTCTGAATTCCGAGGAAGACCCTACACGCCCAGCATCGGATGAAGACCTTTACAATGCTGAGGGCGATTTGCCGGGACAACAACGATTTACCGGGACAACAACAATGAGTAGCACGTTTTCATTCTCGATGAACCTCAATCAGCCACAAGTACGGTCGATTGCGGTGCCGTTTGATGTTCACATCATCGGCAAGAACCAGTATCTTGTGCAGCCTGCGACTGGCGGTGCTGCGCATCGACTGGATCCTGTGCGGCTGGAGATTCTTCACAGCGCCAACCAGCTGGCAACCGCGAAAGATCACGCATGGGCTGCAGCGCAAGCGATTCAGCACCCCAATCCACCTGCGCTGGTGCCGCTTGTCGATGAATTGACCAAGCTTGGTTTGATGGTTTCGGAGGACCGTATACTCGAGCAGGTGCTGGCGCAGGGCGAGGACCAGGTTGCGCCGATGGAATCCCTGTTTATACGGTCTTCGGGTCGGCCAATAACGCTTGAACGTGCGCTGAAAAGCCTGGTGCCCTTTTCAGCATCAATCAAGCGATGTGTCGTTATCGATGACACGCGCAGTGAACAAAGTCGAGCAGCGGTTGATCGCGTACTCGATGCCATGCGCTCTGATCTGCACTGTGATTTGATTCATTTCAGGCGCGATCATCGTGCTCCATTGGTTCAAAAGCTGGCAGCCCTGAGCGGTGTAGATCCTGAGCGGCTCAGCTGGTTTGTTGACGGGCCCGCTGATCGCAACGACAGTTATGGCTGTGGAATCAATCTGGCACTGCTGTTGTCGGCTGGTCAGCGTATGCTGATGTTGGATGATGATGCGACATTAAACGCTTCCAATGTGAAACACGCTTCTCCCGCAGCCATAACAGCTTTCCCTGTCCAGCCAGGAAGCGGATTGCCGTTTGGAGGGCATACGTCAGAACCACTTGAGCTGAATCCGATTAGGGCACATGAGCAGGTGCTTGGGAGGAAAGTAGGCAACCTTGAGGCTGCGCCCAAGTCGGTCGAGCTGGCTGTACCAGACATGGTGTTGTGGATGCGGCATAGTGGTTCAATCCGTCTAAGCGTCAATGGTGTCATGGGAGACCCAGGCACTCGCCAGCCGCACTGGTTGTTCTGGCAGTCTCCCGACCGATTGGTGCCCTGGCGTGATCTGGATCAATATCAGCAGTCATTGCACGAGCGCCGAGCTATCCGGCGTGAACTGGGCCCCAGAATTGTCAGCGCTTACAGTGTGATGACCACGACACTGACCGGAATTGATAATAGTTTGCCTATGCCACCTACGTTGCCGTTTTCGGTAGGCGAGGATACAGCACTCGGTGAGTTCAAACGCTTCACCGAGCCAGGCAGCTTGCTGCATTCTGCGGACTGGATGCTGGAACATGCACCGGAAACACCACGCCACTGGACACGTGAAAACGTTGCTGAACCGATGATTCACAACGTAGGTACATTCTTCAAACATGCACTCAGCAATGCGGCCTGGAGCTGCACATCCAAGGCATCCGAAGCGCGCATGCAATCACTTAGTACCTTCATGCATGATTTGGCTCAAGCAAACAAGCATGATCTTAATCAGGAGCTATTCAGGCAAACGCTGGAGGTGCGTTCCAAACTATGCTTGAAGCTGGAGACTGCGCGTGAACAATGGCTTGGCTGTGATCATGTGGTCGAAGATATCGATCAGCTGCGAAATGCCAACCAAGGTGGCGACTGGCATCCCAAGTTCGACCGACCGGACGACATGGTGGAATCCATACGACGCATCGCAACGGGTTATGCAGAAGGCTTGGACGATTGGTTGGAAGCCTGGCAAACTGCCAGCCAGCATTCACTGGATGCACTCATCGAATAATTGAGGCTGAAACTTGTCGTTTACAACTTGTCGTTAACGAAGCCCGGCAGATTTCCGTAGTTGTGCTTTTTCCTGTTCTGAAAAATCATTCCAATGGCGATTCTGCAGCGCGCCTTCGATGGAATAGAGGTAGTAACAGACTGGAAGCTGTCGATCAGCGTATTGCTCGGACAATCGACGATAGATTACAGTCGAACCCATTGCGGCCATGTCGGCGCGAGTATATAGGCCTATCTGTTCAAGCCTTGCGGCCAAGGTCGGGCCGATATTTCTCAAGTCAGGGAGTTCAGAAGCGTTTACGTTCATCGTAGCGGTCATAAAGTCGCGGCTTGACTTCGTCCAGGACGGAATCAATCAACAATACACTGAACGGTGGGATCAAAACAGAGGTTTCAGAATGACCAGAATGCGTTGGTTCGCGCTGTTGTTGGGGTGGTTGATCGTGGCTGTGGTTGCAATGTTGTTGCTCGGGGGCCATTCCATCCTGGTCCAACCGCTGCTCACCAGTCCCTATGTGCCTGCAGGTAGCTTGATGACGGCCATCGGGTTCACGGCATGGGCCTGGGCTGCCAGCATCAGCATTCCAGCATCAAGAAAGGGTCCGTCTTCGGCGGAAGCGCTGGTTGCGCGTCTCCAGACCATTGGAATTGGGCTTTCGTTGCTGTGGTTCCCGCTGGGCGTTGGCCTGTCTGGCAATGCGTCGATGACCTTTCAGCCCGGAGACGGCTCTCAAGCAGGGCCAAGCCCGTCGCAATTGTTCTGGGCCATGAGCGCTGCGCTGGCCCTGTTGCCATTACTGCTGCTGGGCGCTAGGTTGATCATTCGGCATTGGTCAGCGCGACGGTTCGATCCGCTTGATGGCAAGTCATAAGCCTGCATCGCGTATTGGCTGAAGAATCATGCCGGTTGATCGGCAAAAGAGCCCCGGGTTTTTTTGACAACTGTTTGGCGTTACTTTAAATTAATGCATCATCTGAATCACATCGCCTGTTTCAGACCGGACGTTATTTTCAATATCGGGAGTTGACGAAGTGGAAAAAAACATGAATTCGGGTTTGAGCAAGATTCGCACTCGATCCATTGTGCTGACTGCACTGATTGTGTTGGTCACGCTGTTCTGGATGGTCATGCTGCTGTACACCAACTTGCCGGCGCTTGCGCTGGCCGGCATAGGAGCGGTCGGCCTTTTGTTGCTGGCAGTTGCCACGGCCTGGACAGTCTCTGCAGCACCGAGGCAAAAGTCAAACAATACGCCTAGTCCGACGTAAGGGCTCGTCGCTTCAGCGAATGCTGTGCGCCGGCCTCCAGCCGGTGCCATGGGCTCAATAGACATGCTCCGGCAGTCTCGGCTCCGTTCGCTGAAGATCAGTTGTTCAATTCCTGCTGTCGTATGCACGCGACTTGATGGCGACCGCTGTTTTCTTTATCTTCGTTGCTGACTGCCTCCAGGGCGGGAACCTGCTTGGCACAAGCATCAATCGCATGTGGGCAGCGCGTTCGGAATACACAGCCCGAGGGCGGGTTGGCCGGCGACGGTAGTTCGCCGCCCAGTGTAGTGCGCGTGCGAAGCCGTTCTGCCTCTGGGTCGGGTATTGGTACCGATTGGATCAGCGCGCGCGTATACGGATGTCTGGGATGGTGATAGATGGTGTCTCGATCCGCCAGTTCCATGATCTTGCCCAGATACATGATCAGCACCCGGTCTGAAACATGACGAACGACCGAGAGATCATGTGCAATAAAGATTAGTGATAACCGCAGCTTTTTCTGCAAGTCCTTGAGTAGATTAATGATTTGGGCCTGAATTGATACGTCCAGTGCGCTGACCGGCTCATCGCAGACCACCAGACGGGGATTGACGATCAGCGCACGTGCAATTCCGATGCGCTGGCACTGGCCGCCGGAAAATTCATGTGGATAGCGATTGATCTGCTCCGGCAGCAGACCAACCATTTTCAGCATTCCGGCAACGCGCTCGCGAATCTGCAGCCGGGACATTGATGGAAAAAAATTCTTCAGTGGCTCGCCCACGATCTGGCCTACGGTCATGCGCGGATCCAGTGAGCCGAGTGGGTCCTGGAAGATCATCTGCAGCTCCTTGCGCTTGCCGCGCATTTGATCTTCCGTCAGGTCATGCAGTGATTCACCCATCCAGACAATGCGACCACCGGTCGGGCGCACCAGGCCGAGAATGGCCCGCGCCAGTGTCGATTTGCCGCAGCCCGATTCGCCAACGATACCCAGCGTCTCCGCAGCCTTCAGTGAGAAACTGATGCCGTCGACGGCACGTACAATTTCTGTTTCGGGTTTGAACCAACGCGCGCCCGTCTTGATTTCAAAGTGGACTCTCAGGTCATCGATTTTCAGCAACGAAGACACCATCAGTCCGCCTTGTTTTCAGTTGGTTTCGGCAATGTGTCCAGATGGCATCGAGTCCATCGGTCCGGTTCTGTTTCACGCAGTGACGGGTGTGCCGAGCATTGATCAAAGGCATAGCTGCAGCGCGCGCGGAACGGGCACCCGACCGGCAGGCTCAACAGGTCCGGTGGATTGCCCGGAATAGCGCTGAGAATGCCGGAGTCGATCTGATCGAGCCGTGGTACCGATTTCAATAGCCCTTCGGTGTACGGATGAGCCGGCGATGAGAACAATGGATCGATATCGGCAAATTCCATTAGTTCTCCGGCATACATGACCAGCACTTGATTACACAGACCTGCAATGACGCCTAGATCATGCGTGATCAACATGATCGCAGTGGACGACTGCTCGGATAACTCGTCCATCAGCAGATTGATTTGTGATTGCACCGTCACGTCCAGCGCCGTGGTCGGTTCATCGGCAATCAGAATGTCCGGCTGACAAAGCAGGCCCATCGCGATCATGACGCGTTGACACATGCCGCCGGAAAGCTCATGCGGAAACTGGCGCATGCGTTGCGCCGGATCGCTGATCTGGACCTGGTGCAGCATTTCCTCAGCGCGCTGGCGCGCGGCTTTTCGCTTCAGATTCCGATGATGCGTGAGTACTTCGATCAACTGATCGCCGATGGTCATGTAGGGGTTCAGCGAACTGATCGGGTCCTGAAAGATCATCGAAATACTCGATCCGCGAATTCGAGACAATTCCTGCGTCGACATGCCGAGTAGTTCCTGGCCCCGGAAGCGGACAGAGCCGGAGGCACGGCCGTTCTCGGCCAGCAGCCCCATCATGGCCATCGCAGTCTGGGTCTTGCCGGAGCCCGACTCCCCGACTACACCCAGCGTCTGGCCCGGCTCCAGGTCGAAACTCAGACCATTGACCGCATGCACTTCGCCCTCGGGCGTATCGAAGGCTACTACCAGGTCGCGGACTTCAAGCAGGGCCATCAGCCGGCCCAACCTGAGCGGCCAGGAAGCCTTGAAGAATCGTGATGCGCAACTTGATACGAGTGGCAGTCAGCGCTGAGAAACCGGAATGTATTTTTCAGCACATGACGATTTGGAGCACTGCCTGACGCTGTTAGCACGTTGCGGAAAAGTGTATTCATGATTTCTTAGCGATCTCTCGGATCCAGTGCATCACGCAGCCCATCGCCGATGAAGTTGAAGGCAAACAACGTGATGGCCAGAAACATTGCTGGAAACAGCAAAGACCAGGGCGCGGTCTCGAGTTCCTGGGCCCCCTCGTTGACCAGTGCCCCCCAGGAAGTCAAAGGCTCCTGGACGCCCAGGCCAAGAAAGCTCAGAAACGACTCAACCAGTATCACCTGCGGGATGGTCAATGAAACATATACAACCACGACACCCAGCAGATTTGGAATGATGTGGCGAAGCACTATGGATCGCTCACTCGCGCCACTCGCGCGGGCGGCCTCGATAAAGTCCTTGTTCTTCAGGCTCAAGGTCTGACCGCGCACAATCCGTGCCATATCCAGCCAGTTCACAGCACCAATAGCCACAAAAATAAGAAAAATATTGCGGCCGAAAACGACCATCAACAGGATGACAAAAAACATGAACGGCAGCGCATAAATTGCATCCACGGCCCGCATCATGATGTTATCGATGCGACCGCCCAGGTATCCGGCAACAGCACCATAGGTGACCCCGATAAAAAGCGACACCAGCGTTGCGATCAGCCCGACCAGCAGTGATACCCGACCGCCCACCATGACGCGTTCGAACAGATCCCGCCCCAGTGCGTCAGTGCCCATCAGGTGTCCGGTGTCCAGTGAGGGTGGGGTCGAATAATGATCCCAGTCCGGAATTTCATGGTCCCAAGGGTTCAGCATCGGCCCGATAATGACCAGCAAAACAATGATCAACAGCAGCGCCATTCCGGTCAGTGCTGCCTTGTTACGGCGCAAACGGTGCCAGGCGTCCACGTACAGCGACCGGCCCTTGACTTCGCGGCGGTCGAGGGCCTGTTCGAACAGGTCTTGGGTGGATTGATTCATCGCTTTTGATCTGCCGCGATCAGGCTTGGAAAGGGCAAAATCAATTGCGCCGCCCGCTGCGCGGGCTGATGCGCCTTACTTTTTTCGCGAAAAAAGTAAGCAAAAACGCTATCGCCAAGTCCGCCGTCCAGCGCTGTGCGCTGGATGCCCTGCGATGCTCGACTCAGGCGGGGCGCAAAGAACTCGCTTACGCTCAGACACCTTTGCACCTGATTCCACCTGACTCTGCGCTTCTCGGCGGCTACCAGGCTCATTAAAGTCAAAGGCAAAAACACATTTCGATGGTTGCCTAGGGAGAGTGCTTGTAACACAAGCTTTTGAATAGTGTTTTGCCTCAAAAACCATCTGCCTGCAAGCACGGTCCTAAATTGAGACTGCGCTTTTTGCTTTTGACTTTGGTGAGCGTGTGAGCCGCTGAGGAGCGGAGCTTCAGACAGATGCAGTGACGCCGCATGTCTGAGCGAAGCGAGTTCGGCGGCACCTGTCTGAAGTGAGCACCGGAAGAGACCCAGCGCGAAGCGCTGGGCGGGGAAGTCGCGGTGGGCTTTTTGCTTACTTTTTGGCCATAAAAAGGAAGCCGCATCAGCTTGCGCAGCAAGCGGCGGAACGGTTTTGAATTTGTTTTCACTCAACATCGGCGATCAGCACTGTTAGGCAGTGAAATGACGTTGGCTTTAAATCAACAAAATCAAAAAACCTAGTCATATCGAATCCTTGGATCCAACCAGGCATACAAGAGGTCGACCAGAAAATTCATGACGATGATCAGTACACCGTAAAAAATCACGACCCCCATGACCAAGGTGTAGTCCCGATTCAGTGCGCCCTGGACGAAATGGCTGCCAATCCCGGGAATTGTAAAGATACGCTCAATGACCACCGACCCAGTCAGAATACCGGCTGCGGCCGGGCCCATGTACGAAATGACCGGCAATAACGCAGGTTTGAGCGCGTGTTGAACAATGACTTCGCGTTCAGGCAGGCCCTTGGCCCGAGCGGTGCGAATGAAGCCGGAATGGAGCACTTCAATCATCGAGCCGCGCGTAATGCGGGCGATATAGGCGACCATCGGAAGGGCCAGCGCAATGGTCGGCAGCAGCAGGTGGGAAAACGAATACGACCAGCCACCGGCAGGCAGCCAGCCAAGGGTGACGGCAAATACCAGGACCAGCAATGGTGCGACGACAAAATTGGGAATCGAGATGCCGATCATCGCGACCGACATCGTCGAATAATCGGCTACCGAGTTCTGTTTCAGGGCCGCCCATGCGCCAAGCGCAGTGCCCAGTGTGAAGGCCAACACCAAGGCCAGCGCACCCAGCGTGAATGACACGGGCGCGCCCTGAGCAATCAGCTCGTTGACGGTCCAGTCGCGATAGTGGAACGATGGGCCGAGGTCCAGTTGCACGATTTGCCAGAGGTAGCGAACGTACTGAATAATCAGCGGTTGATCGAGCTGATACTTGGCTTCCAGGTTGGCCTTGATATCTTCCGGAAGCGCCTTTTCAGCGTCAAACGGTCCCCCGGGGGCAATCCGAATCAGGAAAAAAGCCACCGTGATCAGCAGCAACAGTGTCGGGATGGCCGACGCCAACCGCTTAAGGGAGTAATTCAGCATTCCAACCGCCTGGCCAGCTCGATGGTCAATGCGCAGGTCATGCCGGAATGGTACCGGTACTGTGGCATCGAAGGAGGCTGATCGAGTCGCTCATGAAGGATTCACGGTTTCTTGGCCGATCTCGGCGCCAGCGCTGTCAGCACCTGGTTGGTCAGAATCTGCACCGGGCACAGGGCTTGAAGTGTCCGACTGCGTGCGAACAAAAAACAGATAGCGGCTTGGATGAAAGTCCATGATGTTGGGCTGCCAGCCTTTCAGGGTCGGGTCGATCAGGCGCTTGGTCACGTACACGTAGATCGGCAGTACCACCTGATCGGCCAGCAGCATGCGCTCGGCCTCAACCATGAGATTCCGGCGACGAGCCGGAATGCGTTCGGTCGAGATCTGGTTCAATATTCGGTCATAGCGTGGATTGTTATAGCCGGCATCATTTCGCCCATGCTCGGAATGAAACAGCTCCAGGAACGTGAACGGATCCTGATAGTCACCGATCCAGCCGGCTCGGAACACCTCGGTGTTGCGGCGAAGCGCCCGGTTCTGCAAAAACACGCGAAATTCTTCATTGACCAGCCGGGTGCGCACGCCAAGCACTTGTTTCCACATCGCAGCGACCGAAACGGCCAGCTTGCGATGATTTTCCGACGTGTTGTAGCGAAGTTCGACTTCCAGCGGTTGTTCAAGCGAATAGCCTGCAGCCTGATACAGCTCAAGCGCCCGTTGCTGACGTTCGGCCTGCGTCCAGTCGGCGGCTTCCGGAATCGGCGAGGGGTAGTCGGGTGTCCCCGGTGGAATCAGTGTAAAAGTAGGAATTTCGCCAAACTGGCTCACTTTTTCTGTCAATATGCTGCGATCGACGGCTAAGTTCAGCGCTTGACGTAACTCGAGATTGTCGATGAAGGGCGCGCGGGTCAAGTTGAAACTGAAAAAATACGTGCCGAACCACGGCGAGATCAACAGCGCATCACTGAGATTGGATTCAAGCCAGCGAAACTGATTGCTGGGCACTTCATGGGTCCAGTGAAGTCCGTTGGAGCGAAAGCGCTGGAATTCGGTGTTTTCGTCTTCGATGGGATAGTAAAAGACCTCGTTGATGATGGTCTGGTCATCGGAATGAAAGTGCGGGTTACGTTCCAGCACAATCTGGGATCGAGGCAGCCAATCGCGCAGCCGATAAGCGCCGTTGGATACCAGATTGCCGGGCCGGACGTGCGAATCACCGTGCGCTTCGATGGCTGGACGGTACACCGGGTACGTGGTGGCATGCGTCAGCAGGCCCAGGAAATATGGCGTTGGATCCGATAGCGTGATTTGTACGGTCAGTTCGTTCAGGGCCTCGACGCCGAGCTGATCGGGTGGCAATTGTCCGCTCAGAATGGCAGGGGCGTTCAGGATCGGCACCAGCATCCGACCATAGGCTGCGGCTGTAGCGGGGCTGACAGCGCGACGAAAGCTGAATACAAAATCCCCGGCTGTCAGTGGTTCGCCGTTGGACCAGCGCCCTTCCGGGCGAAGATAGAAGGTGTAGGTAATGCCATCACGACTGACGTTCCATCGACCTGCAGCGCCCGGTACGATTTCCCCGTCCGGACGGGTGGTAGTCAGGCCTTCGAATAAATCTCTCAAGATGTTGGCGGTCGGTACGCCACTGGCCAGGTGCGGGTCCAGGGTTTGAGGTTCCTCGCTGTTGCCGCGATGCAGGACCTGCTGTTCAGCCAATATGGATGGGGCCGGGCGGCCCTGGTCGGTCAGGATGACATCCACCGGTCGGGCAAGCTGGATTTCAGAGGGTACGGAGGTGTCCGGCTCGCCGGACCGACAGGCGGTTAGTATCAGGCAAAGCCCCGTCAGCCAGACAGCATTCAGTTTGGGTCGCAGGCTCATTGGTTCTGGTCAGTCCGGTCGGCCAGGCTCAGCCAGCGAGATAGATGAATGTCCATCGGATTATCTGCGAACCCCTGCACGTCGGGATGAACCAGGTGACGAGACACATAGTAGTACAGCGGAATAATCGCCTGTTGATCAAGTAGGCGCTGCTCTGCCTCATACAGTAACGATTGACGCTGTGCCGAGCTTGCCTGGCTGGCTTGAACGAGCAGGCGATCGAATTCTGGATCACTGAAAAAGGTATAGTTCAGCGGGCTGTCCGATTCGAATAGCTGCAGGAAGTTGCCGGCATCCGACCAGTCGGCGATCCATCCGCCGCGCATGATTTGCGTGATCCGGCCTTGACGACGATTGGTCACAAAAACTTTCCACTCTTCGTTGACCAGGCGCGTGCGCACACCGAGATGCTGTTTCCACATGGCCGCTACTGCGACGGCCAGCCGGCGGTGGGACAGCGACGTGTTGAAGCGGAGCTCGACTTCAAGAGGGCGTTCTGCGCTGTAGCCGGCCTGCTGATACAAGCGTCGTGATCGTTCGATTCTGGCTTGATCGTTATTGGCGTGCGCGGCTTCGATGGATTGCGGCCAGCCGCTCAAGCCAGGCGGAATCAGGCGCCATGCAGGGAGTTCACCGCTGCCGAGTACACGCTCGACCAACAGCCTGCGGTCGATGGCCAGTGACAAGGCCTGACGTAGCTCGAGATTGTCTGCAAACGGCGGCTGTGAAAGATTGAATCCCAGAAAAAAACTGCCCAGATAGGGCGAAACCCGGAGTTGCTGGCCGAGTTGTTGCCGTAACCAGCGATAGCGGCCGGGTGGGACGCTCTCGGTGATGTGCAGTTCTCCTGCCCGGAAGCGCGACAGTTCAGCGCCTGGGTCTTCAGTAACATGCCAGATGATCTGATCAGGCCAGACCTGATCGGCTTGTCGAAAGAACGGATTGGCAAGCAGTTGAATTTGTGAGCCCGGAACGCGCTGTTCGAGCATGAAGGGGCCGCTGGATAGTTCCGGATGTTCAGCCATTGGAAATGTGACCGGCAGCGTCAGCAGCTCCTGAAACCAGGGCGTATCGATGTTCAGCTGCACCTCGAACACATGCGGTTCTAGCGCACGAAACGATTCGATTGGATCCAGCCAGTGAGCGGTTGGCGAGGCGCGGGCCGGATCGAGCGCCAGTGACCACCCTCGGACGAAATCGTCGGCAGTGATGACGCTGCCATCAGACCAGCGGGCCTCCGGGTCCAGTCGAAAGGTCCACACCCGTTGCTGCTGGTCCGAGTGCCACTCGAGCGCAATCCCGGCGACGGGTTGTCCGCTGCTGTCACGGGTCAACAAGCCTTCGTGGATATCACGCAGCACGTTGAATGCAGACAGTCCCTGAGCTTGATGGATCTCCAGCGAATCCGGTTCGGGCCCAAGGCCGCGATGAATGGTGCGATCGGATGCCGTAGCAGCCAGCGCCATCGTCAGGACGACGATCAACCCCAGCCATCGCACGGTCTGACTGGATATACGCCGTTGCGCTCGTCGATGCATGGTCGTAGTCTACGCTGACTGAATTCAGAAATGCGATACGTTGGCCGTATATGATCTGTCCAGATCGACGATACTTGCGTGTGCGTGGTTCCATCTGGCGCGAGGAGATCGTATAGCCCCCCGGAGCGGGCAGATCCTGTAGCCGGTGGCGTCAGCGTCATGCAGCACGTACAACGATGAACTTGTGTCAGGAAAACGATGCCAGAAAACCACTCAAACAATACCAGTACACCAGCACCGCCGGTGCCGATTGAACACGTGCAGCAGTTGGTCGATCATCTGGCTGCCGGGTGCCGCCCGCGTGATCAGTGGAAAATGGGCACAGAACATGAAAAGTTCGGCTTTCGCCTGGATACGCTCGAGCCGCTTCGATTTGAAGGCCCGCAGGGTATCGAACAGCTGCTGCGCGAACTGGCCAGGCGGTATCAGTGGCAGCCAGAATATGAGCAGGATCGCCTGATCGCCCTGAAGCGGGATGGCTGCTCGATCACGCTGGAGCCAGGCGGCCAATTCGAGCTTTCGGGGGCGCTGCTCGACAACCTTCATCAGACCTGCAATGAAGTCAATCAGCACCTGGATGAAGTCCGGTCCATTGCACAGGAAATGCAGATTGGCTTTCTTGGCATCGGATTTCATCCGACCGCAGCGCGCAGCGATATCGCCTGGATGCCGAAAGCCCGCTATGAAATCATGCGCAGCTGGATGCCGAAGGTCGGCAGTCTCGGCCTGGATATGATGAAACGGACCTGCACTGTCCAGGTCAATCTGGATTTTTCAGACGAAGCCGACATGATTGACAAGTTCCGCGTTTCGTTGGCCCTGCAGCCGATTGCCACGGCACTGTTCGCCAACTCGCCGTTTCTGGAAGGCAAGCCTTCGGGTTATATCAGTACGCGCAGTCATGTCTGGACGGATACCGACCCCGATCGAACCGGGCAGTTGCCGTTCGTGTTCGAGTCCGGATTCGGGTTTGAGCGTTATGTCGATTGGGTTCTGGATATTCCGATGTATTTCGTTCGACGGGAAGGTCGCTACATCGATGCCGCTGGGCAGTCGTTCCGCGACTTCATGCGCGGCCAGCTGCCGGCGCTCCCCAATGAGCATCCGCACATGGGTGATTGGGAGGATCATCTGACGACAGCCTTCCCGGAGGTGCGTTTGAAGCAGTTCCTCGAAATGCGTGGCGCCGATGGCGGCCCCTGGAAGCGATTGTGTGCCCTGCCTGCGTTCTGGGTCGGGTTGCTCTACAGCCAGTCCAGCCTGGATGCCTGCCTGCAGATCATTGCCGACTGGAGCGCTGATGATCGTGCAGCGCTGTTGGCTGATGTAGCAAAACGCGGCTTGCGGGCTGAAATTGCCGGCCAGTCTGTGCTGGACATTGCCCGAACACTACTCGAACTTGCCCATCAGGGCCTGGCCGAGCGCAATCAGCTGAATGCGGCGGGCGACGATGAGAGCGGCTTTCTGAGCCCGCTGCAACGGATCGCCGAGTCTGGGCGATCACCGGCTGACCGTCTACTGGAGCTGTACGAAAATGATTGGAATCATAGCCTGGAGCCGTTGTTCAGGAAGCACGCATACTAGGCGGAGCTTGTTTAGAATGGCAGCTTCAAGTCGGGGTTGACCGCAAGGATCTGTTCACGGAATACGCCCTGGATTCGACGCAGTGCTTCCATATCACGCCCTTCGAAACGAATGACCAGCACCGGCGTCGTGTTCGAGGCGCGGACCAGGCCCCAGCCGTCCTCAAAGTCGGCACGCAGGCCATCGATGGTGACGATCTCGGCGTCCTCGAATTCGGCGTTCTTGGTGAAGGTCTCGATGAAGGCATGCGGTTGCCCCTCCTGCATTTCGACCTTGAGCTCAGGCGTACTTTCGGCTTTCGGCAGCTCGGCTAGAATCTGGCCAATCGCTCGATCGTCATTGGCCAGTATTTCGAGCAATCGGGCGGCAGCATACATGCCGTCGTCAAACCCGTACCAGCGCTCGCCGAAGAAGAAATGACCGCTCATTTCGCCCGCCAATGGTGCTTGCTCGGACTTCAGCCGCTGCTTGATAAACGAATGCCCGGTGCGCGCCATGATGGCCTTGCCGCCGGCCTGCTCGATCACGTCGCCGAGCAATCCCGAGCACTTGACGTCGAAGATAATCGGCGCCCCTTCGTTTCTGGATAACACGTCGCGGGCAAACAGCATCATCAAGCGGTCGGGGTAGATAATTTCGCCGCTCGAGGTAACCACTCCGAGACGGTCGCCGTCGCCGTCGAAGGCCACGCCGAGGTCTGCATTGAAGTTGCGCACACACAGCTTCAAGTCTTCAAGTGTCGTGGGGTCGCCGGGGTCAGGATGATGATTCGGAAACGTACCGTCCACTTCGGCGTACAGCGGGATCACGTCGGCGCCAATCGCGCTGAGTAGTCGTGGCGCCGTGTTGCCGGCAATGCCGTTGCCGCAGTCGGCCACAACTTTCAGCCTGCGCTTCAACTTGATGTCGGTCGAGACGCGCTCGATGTACTGCACCTTGATTTGCGGAGTGCTGATTTCGCCTTCACCCGAATGCAGCTTTTTATCCGTCAGTCGAGTGTGCAGCGATGAAATCTGTTCGCCGGACAGTGTTTCTCCGCCCAGCATGATCTTGAAGCCGTTGTAGTCGGGCGGATTGTGGCTACCGGTGATCATGACTCCAGACCCGCCGCTGAGCTGATTGGCCGCAAAGTACAGCACCGGCGTTGGTACTGCGCCGACATCGAACACTTCCAGCCCGCAGTCAACCAGGCCCTGGCTGGTTGCGGCCAGTAATTCGGCGCCTGAAAGACGACCATCCCGGGCAATGGCGATTTGCGACAGGTCACGGTCAACAGCCTCGGAGCCGATCGCGCGCCCGATGGCGTAGGCCTTGGCTTTATCCAGCGTTTCACCGACGACGCCGCGAATATCGTACGCGCGGAAAATATCCGGAATCGGGATGCTCAATTCAGCACTGGGCTTATGTCGAGGGGCGCTTTTGCTCGATGACGTTTCAGGCTGGTCATCTTCGACCAGCGAGCGCAGCATCCGGACCAATCCTGGATCATCTTCCGGCGCATCGGGGTCAAAATTGTCTTCGCTATCGACCAGTTCGGGTGCGTCCAGCACCTGCTGCTTGCGGTTGCCGCGTCTGGCTTCACCATCTGGCAGAAGGTCATCATCGTCGGCTGTCGCGGCAGGTTCGATATCGGGAAGATCCAGATCGTCCTGCCCGTCTGGTTCAGGCGTCGTTGCGGCAGGCTTCAGTTCGGCTTTGGCCGACTCGGTCTGTTTCGGCCTGCTGCCCGAAGCTGCAGCCCTGGCTTTTTTCGGTTTGCGTTTGGGTTTCGCTTCACCACTTTGAACGGCTACGCGTCGCTGCATCGTAACGCCGAGCGCAATCAGCAGCAGGCCAACCAGGATGAATGCGCCAAGCTGGAAATTACTCAGTGGGCCAATGACCGTCGATTTGTACCACTGCAGTTCGAACAGAGAGCCATCAACGGGAATGGATAGCGGATCGGTTGGCAAGCCACGGCCCAGCGAACGGAGGTTGAACGAACGCTCGCGGCCGGTTTGAACCAGTGAAATGCCGTCGATACCTGCGGGTAGCGATAGTTGGTTTGCAACCACGCTGACCGGCAAGCCGATAAATATCACCGCGACGGGTGATTCTATAAAGTCGCGCTGCAGAAAATCACTGGGTTCGGCTGCTTCGGGCCCGGGTTCATCGCCGGCACCCTCGACATCAGCCGCTTCTGCGGAATCGACTTCAGGCCGTTCGATTCGTTGACTGAAGGCAATGTATTCATCCGGTGAGCCTGCAAAATGCACCTGCGCGGGCGCGGCACCCTGATCGCGGGCAGTCACCAGCATATTCAGCGCGGCAAAGCCGCTGCCCGGCAGGCGACTCAGGTCAGTGGCCTCAATCGGTTCCGGCGCCACCACCACGTTCAATACATTGCGGACGCCGCGATTGGACAATCTGTTCAGCAATGCTTCCTGGTCGTTCGTGCCGTCCAGTTGTCGCCAGGCCAGTTCGATGACTTCCGGTCGAGTCAGCGCTTGCTGAACACGAGCCAGACGCTCGGCCAGCGCGCTGGATTCAGCCTGCACCCGTTCTTCGGCCTGCTGTAGTGCCAAGCGCGCCTGGATGCTGTTCCAGGCCAGATATGCGCTCAGAATCAACAGCAGCGCGCCCAGCGCCACGGCCAACAGGCCGAGCAGGCGCGGAACGGAAATAGCGGATGTGGGTTTGAAGCGATCCATGAAACGGTTCCCCAATCTACCTCATGCTCCCTTTGTCATTGGCTGCCGGTATGGCCAAACCCGCCCTCGGCCCTTTCCGACGGCTCGAATGAATGTACCGGTCTGAGTGTAACCTGAACCACCGGCACAATGACCAGTTGCGCAATGCGCTGGCCCGGCTCGATGGTAATGCTTTGCTGGCCGCGATTCCAGCAGGATATCTTCAACGGGCCCTGATAATCGCTATCAATCAATCCGACCAGATTGCCCAGCACCAGACCGTGCTTGTGTCCCAGTCCGGATCGAGGCAGCAACACCGCGGCCAGTGTCGGATCATCCAGATGGATTGCCAGGCCGGAAGGGATCAATTCCACCTGGCCCGGATCCAGCGTCAGGGGCGCATCGATAGCGGCGCGCAAATCCATGCCGGCCGAGCCGGCCGTAGCGTATTCCGGCAACGGCCATTCATTGCTCCAGCGCGAATCCAACAGCTTAACGTCGAGTGATTGCATTAAAAGACCTGAGATTGAGTTATTTAGTGTGTGGAATGCATGAGCTCGGCGATCAAGTCGACCAATTTTCTCGGCCAGATCGGCTTTGTCCTGCAGCGGGAATGACCAGTGTCGATCCATGCTGAATACGTCCAGCGCATTCTGAGCTTGCTTAAAGCCCTGGCCGTCTGCCACGTTGTTCGCCGCAATCAGGTCCAGCTGTTTGTCTTTGAGCTTGGATCGTGCGTGCTCTTCCAGCTTGTGCGTTTCAGCCGCGAATCCGACCATGAACGGTCGCGGCGTTCGGCTGGCAACCTCTGCCAGGATGTCCGGATTTCTGACCAGCTCCAGCGGGTACTCGGCATTCTGTTTCTTGATCTTGTTGCTGGCCTTCTGTTTTGGTCGATAGTCTGCCACGGCGGCGACGCCGATAAAGCCGTCGGCTGGCAACGCACTGAGCACAGCCGCGTGCATTTGCTCTGCACTGCGCACGTCAATGCGATGGACGCCGGCCGGGGTGTCAAGCGTAACCGGCCCGCTGATCAGCAGAACCTCGGCGCCGACTTGTCGTAGCGCAGCGGCCAGGGCAAAACCCATCCGGCCCGAGGAGCGGTTGCCGATATAACGGACCGGATCAAGATCTTCAAAGGTCGGGCCGGCCGTGACGATGAAGCGCTGGCCGCTGAGCGATACCGGTGCAGCGGTTTTCGATGACTTTGCGTTGACCTGCCCGGTGGTCATTTCGATCAGGTCCTGGACCAGGGCGTCCGGCTCGCGCATCCGGCCGTAGCCTTCATCACCGCAGGCCTGGCTGCCCCGATCGGGGCCCAGCATGTGGACTCCGCGATACTGCAGGCGATCACTATTCTCGACCACGGCCGGGTGGGCCCACATGGCCTGGTTCATGGCCGGTGCAACCCAGATGCGTGCGCGCGTGGCCAGCACCAGCGTGGTCAGCAAATCATCGGCATGACCATTCGCCAGTCGTGCAATCACATCGGCTGTGGCTGGCGCGACGATGACGTCATCGGCCCATCGAGCCAATTCGATATGGCCCATGCCGGCCTCGGCATCCGGATCCAGCAACTGGTCATGTACCCGATGTCCACTGACGGCCTGCAACGTGAGCGGCGTAATGAATTCACGTGCAGCCCGCGTCATGACCACGCGCACATCCGCACCCTGTGCTTTCAATTGACGCACCAGTTCGGGTGACTTGTAGGCGGCGATACCACCGGTCACGCCAACGACAACATTTCGGCCATTCAGGCAGGTCTGGCGTTGATTCGGCTTGATGGATTCAGCGTCTGTCATGGGTGTAGTCAATCAGATCGGGTCATTTTCCTACGGTTTCAGCCTGAATCTTCCGATGGCCTTTTTGCCGGGTTGGCGCCAGTCTGTACCCACAGGAAATTATGGGACAGATGATTGTATGCGAATCAATGACTGGCCACAGACCGAACGACCGCGCGAGCGCCTGCTGAGTCAGGGTGCTGCAACCCTGAGTGATGCCGAGTTGCTGGCCATCTTATTGCGCACCGGCCAGCGAGGACTGACGGCAATAGACCTGGCGCGCAAGCTGATCAGCGAATTCGGGGGTCTGCGGCCACTGCTGGAGGCCGATATTCAACGGCTGATCGAACAACCGGGCCTGGGCCCAGCCAAGGTCGCGCAGGTACAGGCTGGCCTGGAACTGGCACGCCGTCACCTGAAAGCCAGGCTGGAGCGCGGCGATGCCTTGACCAGCCCGAATGACACGCGCCGATTTTTGCAGGCCAAGCTGCGTCATCAGGTGCACGAGCAGTTCTGCGCCTTGACTCTCGATACGCGCCATCGCGTGCTGGCTTTCGAAACGCTATTTCACGGCAGCATCGATGTGGCCCATGTGCACCCCAGAGTCGTGGTTGAACACGGCTTGAAGCGCCAGGCAGCGGCCATGATCGTTGCGCATAATCACCCGTCCGGGGTTGCAGAACCCAGCCAGGCTGATCTGGCCATTACACGAAAACTGCGCGACGCGTTAAGTCTGGTTGATATACGGCTGCTGGATCACTTCATTGTGGGAGATGGTGAGGTGGTGTCGCTGGCCGAGCGTGGACTGGTATAAAAAAACGCCGGGCAGAGCCCGGCGCTTGTAAAACAGCTGTCGCTGTACAGAACAACAGGATCAAGCGTTACTTGATCTTGGCTTCCTTGTACATGACGTGCTTGCGTACGACCGGGTCGTACTTCTTGAATTCCAGCTTGTGCGGCGTTGTTTTTTTGGACTTGTCGGTCGTGTAGTAATGACCGGTACCGGCGCTGGAAACCAGTTTGATTTTGTCGCGAGCGCTTCCTGCCATGCTAGCTCTCCTTAAATTTTCTGTCCTGCGGCGCGCATATCCGACAGGACGGCATCAATGCCCTTCTTGTCGATAATGCGCAGACCATTGGCTGAAACACGTAGTTTCACCCAGCGATTTTCACTTTCAACCCAGAAGCGGTGGCTGTGCAGATTCGGCAGCGAGCGCTTCTTGGTCTTGTTGTTTGCGTGCGAAACGTTGTTTCCCACCAACGGGCGTTTGCCGGTTACCTGGCAGACTCTGGACATAACGGCTTCCAAAATGAGGTCAAAAAGTCAAGCCGCACTTTATAACCCATCTGAACATCAAATGCAAGCAATACCTGCTTGCTGCCAAACAGAATCAGAGCACATGAACCATGCGATGCGCGAGTTATCGGGGTTCAAACACGCGCCGAATAGTTTGCTGGATTTCGGCTGCAGCAGCGGCAGGATTGCTCGCATCCCGAATCGGGCGTCCGATGACGATGTAGTCCGCGCCGCTCTGAAATGCCTGTTCAACGCTCAGCGTGCGTTTTTGATCGTCGCTTTGGGTATTGCTGATCGGTCGAATCCCCGGACATACGGCCAGCAGCGCCGGATCAGCAGCCTGGCGCAGTGCCGGCACTTCCAGACCGGACGAAATGACTCCGTCGCAGCCCAGGGCCAGCGCACGTCGTGCGCGCGACAGCACCAGTTCCTGCGCATTGCATTCGAAGCCGAGGCTGTCCAGATCGCCCTGGTCAAGGCTGGTCAGCGCGGTCACAGCGAGCACTCGAGCCTGACCTTTGTTGCGCGCCGCTTCAGCGAGCATGGCGTCTTGCCCATGCACGGTCAAAAAGTCGACCTGTTGACGCGCGAGCTGGGCCACAGCACGGCCAACTGTTGCCGGTACGTCAAACAGCTTCAGGTCGGCGAATACCTTTTTGTTGGCCGCTTTCAACTCGCGAATCAGCTCGAAATAGGCGCCGCTGAGCACCAGTTCCAGACCCAGTTTGAAAAAATGAACCTCATCCTTGAGCAGATCCATCAGCTCCCGTGCGCTGTCTGCATCCGGGACGTCCAGCGCAAAAATCAAGCGCTCGTGGTTCGGGATCGATTTGTGCCAGTCAGGCTGCGTCATGTTCGCTCTCCAGAATGTGTTGTTGTATGCGCGCGGCAACGGGTTCAGGGTATTCCATATGCAGATGGTGTCCACCAGGCCATCGGGCCGTGTTCAGATTGCGGACCGCAGCAAAACGGCGCTCGAACAGCCCCGCCGGCATGATCCGCGACGGTGGGTCGGCCAGCAGGCACAGGCTGGGCGCGCGAATATGACTAAGCAGGTCCAGTACCTGGGCTTCGGTATAACGCTGGCTCGACGGCCAGGTCAGCCGTTGATCGTGCCGCCACTGCCAGCCCTGATCGACGAATTCGAGACCGCGTTCAGCCAATAATGCCGCCGCTTCAGATTTCAGATCGGAGTTCCGCATGCGCGCTTCGACGGCCTCGTCGCGACTGGCGTGGACTTTTCTGGGCCGATCCCGGCTGATTTGTACAGCACGTTGCCAGCCGCGGGCCGTCTGATCCGTTGCTGCGGATAGGGGACCAAGGCCTTCAATCACCGTCAGGCTGCTAATTCGGTCTGGGCAGGCTGCGCTTAACACCGATGCAACGGCACCACCGAGCGAGTGGCCGATCAGGTGAAAACGAGCCCAACCCAGTTCATCGGCTGCCTGTAAGGCATCGAATACGTAGTCATCGAAGTGATAGCGTGCGGCCTTCGGGCGTTGAGCGGACAGACCGTGGCCCGGAAAATCCAGGCCGACCACGTCCAATTCGCGAAAAAAATTCAGCATTGGCGCAAACGACATGACATTGTCCAGCCAGCCGTGCAAGGCGAGGACCGGGTGCCCATGACCGCAGCGTAGCCCCTGAAGTTGCTGGCCGGTCTTTGTTTGCAGTTGGATGGGCTTGATCGTCGTCATTCGATTCGCTGCTTGAGGCGATGAAGGCATTCTGAAATGCCAAGGCGCGCCTAGTGTACTTGCACATCACCTGGCAAGCAGCTTGACGGGCCGGACGAGGCGCTCTAGGCTTGAATATTCCAATCGGTGTAACCGCCGGGCGCAGCGTCATTGAGCTTTTTTGAGTCTGTGCCGGGCACAAAGGGAGCGTATTGCCATGCACGATGATGACGACTATCACAAACTCGTTTCCGACCAGCAGATCAAGCGCGCCGAGGACATGCTCGGCGACATGAGTTTCGATATGTTTATCGAGAAGCGCAGCAGATCAGGTCAGTTCAGGCCGGGTCAGCTGTTGCCGCTGGGCAAGCAGGCCGAAGCCATTTCCGTCATGGTCAGCGAGGCGTCGGATTCGAAGCCCAAGCAGCGCGTGTTGATTTCGAATCAATCGATTCCTGCCCTGCAGGACGTCACGCTCAGCTTCGAACGCGCCGGCCAACGCAACATGATTGAAGGCCGTGTGTCTGAAAGCCGCACGGGGCGGCGTAAAGCAGATCTGAACCAGGGCTCGCTTGGTCAGGAACCCTTGCATGTGGCCATGTTCCACGCCCATTGATCCAGATCGTCAAATCCGAATCCAGCCGTGCGATCTGGCGGTTTCCGGAGATTTACAAAGTGATTGAAAGTGTCGATCCTTCTGCACTAGACTGTTGAGCTGGCTGAAGAAAGGGGGTGGCGGATGGTATTCAGCAATGGAAATTGACGCTCAGAACCAACGCGTCATGACATTTGCCATCGGCCCGGTTGCATTGGCTTAACTTGTTTGGGGGAATGGGTGAAATGGATGGACGAAAAGAAAAAGAAATTCAACTGGGGTATCAGTGACGACCAGATCGAGCAGGCCGAGAAGCTGCTGGGCAATCGGTCACTCGATGCCTTCGTCGAACGCCGCAAGGACTTCAACGACTATTACGACGGTCGTCTGATTATGCTGGAAGACAAGGACAACCCGGTCCAGGTCATGGTGTCCAGGCCGCTTGAGGGCCGTCCCTTCCAGCGCTCGTTGATCTCCATCGAGACTATACCCAAAATCTGGTTTGCCACCCTGGAATTCGAGCGCGAGCACGAAACCGTTTCGCTGGAGGGTCGGGTCGAGGCCAGTCGTAGCGGGCAGCGCAGTCAGGATCGTCTAAAAAACAGAACGCTGCACATCACGCGCTTTCATCAGAATCGGGAATAAGCCAAGCCCGGTATTCGCCCGCAGGGTCGTTGCAGGCAATGGGCTCAGGCGATCCGGTCCAGCGCGGCATAGCCAAACACGAGCCACTTGCTGCCGGCATCATCAAAGTTGATCTGGATGCGGGCGTTGTCACCCTGGCCTTCGACCGTCAACACCGTGCCATCACCGAACTTGGCATGCCGGACCCGGCTGCCTAAATTGGGCAAGCCATCATTGGTCTGGCGCGGTGCCCGGGCTGTCGAAACCTGCAGTCTGGGCCGGATATCCTCGACCAGCGCCGGCGGTAGCTCCGACACAAAGCGTGAGGGCCTCCCAAACAGGGTTTGACCATGCAGTCTGCGCGATTCGGCATAGCTCAGGAACAGTAATTCCATGGCCCGGGTCATGCCGACATAGGCCAGCCGCCGTTCTTCAGACAGGCGGCCGGGCTCTTCGACCGATTTCTGGTGCGGGAACAGCCCTTCTTCCATGCCGGCCATGAACACCAGCGGGAACTCCAGCCCTTTGGCCGAATGCAGCGTCATCAGCTGCACGCAATCCTGCCACTTTTCGCCCTGATGTTCGCCTGCTTCAAGCGCAGCCTGAGTCAGGAACGAGGCCATCGGCGATAAACCGGCCTGTTCGTCCTCGATGCTTTGTTCGTAGTTCTCGGTCGCGCGGATCAATTCATCCAGGTTTTCCTGACGCGCTTCGGCGCGATCGCTGGTTTCGCGCGCACGATAGTGCTGGATCAATTCGGTCTGTTCGATGATCCGGTGCATGATGCCGCCCAGGTCGGTTTCGTCATGCTGCTGTTTGAGACCGGCGACCAGGTCGACGAATACACCGAGTGCATTTCGTGCACGTCCGGGCAGCGAGCCGCTTGCGAGCTGATGGCGGCTGCAGTCCCAAAGCGATTGATTGCTGGCCCGTGCAGCTTCGCGCAGATGCGCTACGGTGCGCTCGCCGATACCGCGGGCCGGCACGTTGACAACCCGCTCGAACGCCGCATCGTCAAGTGGGTTATGCACCAGCCGAAGATAGGCCAGCGCATCCTTGATTTCAGCGCGCTCGAAGAAGCGCAGACCGCCATAGACCCGATACGGAATATCGGCGCGCAGCAGCGCCTGCTCGAATAAACGGGATTGGGCATTCGACCGATAGAGCACCCCGACTTCTGATGGATTGCGCCCGCTGTCGAGCCAGTCCTGGATGCGTCCGATGATGAATTCAGCCTCTTCATCCTCGTTGTAGGCCGAGAAAACGCGCACGGGGTCTCCCTGCTCGCCATCCGTCCACAGGTTTTTGCCCATGCGATCATCATTGTGGTCAATCACGCGGTTGGCGGCTTCCAGGATGGTTGCCGTAGAGCGATAATTCTGTTCCAGCCGGACCACCTGCGGCTTGTAGTCGTCGACAAAATGCTGCACGTTTTCAACCTTGGCACCGCGCCAGCCGTAAATCGACTGATCGTCATCGCCGACTACGAACAACTGGCTATCGGATCCGCACAGCAGCCGTACCAATGCATATTGCAGGCTGTTGGTGTCCTGAAACTCGTCGATCATGACGTGTGCAAATCGCTGCTGATAGTGCGCCTGGCGGGTCGGGTTGTCGCGCAATAACTCCAGTGTGCGAAGCAACAGCTCGGCAAAATCGACCAGGCTTGAGCGCTCACAGGCGGCCTGGTAGCGGCGATAAATTTCCACCATCTGTTCGGTCAGCGGATTGCCGTGGTGCTCGATATGGTCCGGGCGAACGCCATCATCCTTGCGCGCATTGATAAACCCCTGCACCTGGCGCGGCGGAAACTCGCCCTCGTCGAGTTGCATTTCGCGGATGGTGCGGCGAATGAGCCGGAACTGGTCGTCCGAATCAAGAATCTGGAACGTTGGATTCAGCCCGGCCTCGCTGGCGTGCAGCCGGAGCATACGGTTGCAGATACCATGAAAAGTCCCGATCCACAGACCAGACGTTGGAATCTGCAGTAACGATTCGACGCGTCCACGCATTTCGCTGGCGGCCTTGTTGGTGAAGGTAACGGCCAGGATGGAAAGCGGCGAGGCGTGTTGAACCTGAATGGCCCAGGCAATTCGATGAACCAGAACCCGCGTCTTGCCGGAGCCGGCGCCGGCCAGCACCAGGCAGTGGTTGCTGCCCATCGTGACTGCCTCACGCTGGGCATCGTTCAGTTCATCAAGCAGATGGGAAACGTCATCCATAAGCAGAGACTACTGTGTACAAGGAGGTGCTAATTGGTCTCATGCTTCAGTGCACGGTGGCCGATGTCCTTGCGGAAGTAAGCGTTCTGAAACTCGATGTCGGGCACATGGCGATAGGCTTCGGTCTGTGCGGTGTGGATGTTGTCACCCAATGCAGTGACACACAAAACGCGACCGCCAGTCGTGGTCCACTGCCCATCCGAATAGTCCGTACCGGCATGAAAGACCTTGATATGGTCGGGCAGTTCACGCTCGAGCCCGTCAATTCTGTTGCCCTTGTCGTAGCGGTCCGGATAGCCGCCGGCCGCCATGACCACGCCCAGCGCAGCCCGTTGATCCCAGTCCAGCACCACCTGGTCAAGTCGGCCCTCGACGGTGTCGAGAAGCACCCGTGCCAGATTAGATTTGAGCCGCATCATGACCGGTTGCGTCTCGGGATCACCCATGCGTACATTGAATTCCAGCACCTTGGGACCGACCGTAGTCATCATCAAACCAGCATACAAAAAGCCGGTGAAGTGCCGGCCATCGGCCAGCATGCCGGTGGCCGTGGCCTGCATGATCTGTTCGAGAATCCGGTGTTCCAATTCCGGCGTGACCACCGGCGCCGGCGAACAGGCACCCATGCCGCCGGTATTCGGGCCCCGGTCACCGTCATCGCGCTGCTTGTGGTCCTGGCTGGTGGCCAATGGAACCACCGTTTCACCATCGACCAGTGCAATAAAGCTGGCTTCTTCGCCTTCAAGAAATTCTTCAATGACAACACGACTGCCGGCCTGGCCAAACGCCTGGCCGGACAGCATATCGCGCAGCGTGTGCTCGGCCCCGGCGCGGTCATGAACAATGACGACGCCCTTGCCAGCCGCAAGCCCGTCGGCCTTCAATACCAGCGGAAAATGGTGGCTATCAATAAAGCCCAGGCCGGCTTCCACTGTCTCGACCACGGTCCAGACTGCAGTCGGTATGCGGTGCCGGGTCAGGAAGTCTTTGGCAAAGGCCTTGGATGATTCCAGTTCAGCGGCGGCCGCCGTGGGTCCGAAGCATTTCAGACTGTTTTGTTGAAACCGGTCGACAATACCGGCCGCCAATGGCGCTTCCGGACCAATTACGGTCAGGTCGATGGATTCTTCAGTTGCCAGGTTCAGTAGCGATTCGACCTCGTTTGCCGCGATCGGCACGTTGCGCACCTTGGCCTCAACGGCCGTGCCGCCATTGCCCGGTGCTACCAGCACCTGCGTGACGGCATCGGATTGGGCCATTTTCCAGGCCAGGGCATGCTCGCGCCCGCCGCTGCCGACCATCAATATTTTCATGAAGCCCGGTCTTCTGCTTGAATGATCAGGCGTGCGATGCGGCGTTTGCCGACCTTGATAATGCCGTTAAAGCCGACCGGCAACGTGTGGCTGCGGTCGGTGATCTTTACATCGTCAATCCAGACGCAGTTCTGCTTGATCAGGCGAAAGGCCTCGGAGTTGGAGCTGCTCAGTCCCGCCTGCGTCATTGCAGCAGCGACACCAAGCCCAGCGGCAGGCGCCGGCAGCGAGCATTCCGGGATGTCTTCGGGTAGTTGACCCTGGCTGAATCGGGCGATGAATGCATCGCGCGACTTGATGCCGACACCCTCGCCGTGAAAACGATCGATCAACTCAACGCCCAGTTCGAACTTGACGTCGCGCGGATTGCGGCCTTCGGTGACGGCCTGCTTGAGCTGTTCGAGCTCGCTTGTGGGTCGGAAGCTCAGCAACTCGAAGTACCGCCACATCAATTCGTCGGAGATGCTCATCAATTTGCCGAACATGTCATCCGGAGGTTCGTCGATGCCGATGTAGTTGTCCAGTGATTTGGACATCTTCTGCACGCCGTCGGTGCCTTCCAGCAGGGGCCAGGTGATGATGATCTGAGGTGGCTGGTCCTGCTGGCTCTGCAGTTGCCGTCCAACCAGCAGATTGAATTTCTGATCGGTGCCGCCCATCTCAATGTCGGCCTCCAGCGCAACCGAATCATAGCCCTGCACCAGCGGATACAGGAACTCATGAATGGCAATCGGCTGGCCACTCTGGTAGCGCTGTTCGAAATCATCGCGCTCCAGCATGCGGGCCACGGTATGCCGCGCAGCCAGCTTGATCATGTCGGCTGAATTCATCTGGCCGAACCATTCGGAGTTGAACCGAATTTCGGTCTGGTCACGATCCAGTACCTTGAATACCTGCTCAGCGTAGGTTTCGGCATTGCTGGCAATCTGCTCATCGGTCAGCGGCTTGCGCGTGACGTTCTTGCCGGTGGGGTCGCCGATCTTGCCGGTGAAATCACCAATCAGGAAGATCACTTGATGTCCCGCGGCCTGGAAGCGCCGCATGGCATTGAGGATCACGGTATGGCCAAGATGCAGGTCGGGCGCGGTCGGGTCGAAGCCGACCTTGACTCGGAGCGGCCGGTCTAGATCAAGTCGCTCGATCAATTGTTCCGTCTGGATGACTTCAGCAGCGCCGCGGGTCAGTTCAGCGACGATGGATTCGGACTTTTTCATGCTGGATTCAAGGAAAATTTCAAGCGTCACAGTGTAGCGGGAATTGACCTTTCACGCCGAGATCAGTACTGTAAGCAGGATTTTTTGCCAGATTGCAGTGTCTACCCATTCAACGATGCCGAAACCAAGCGCCATGGCCACGCCCCGAAAACGCACATCGACGCTGATGCAGCGTGGCCGTGAATGGCTGGATGACCTTAGGGCCCGCTTACCCGGCGGCAGCCTGTCTCCAGTCACCATTGCGGTTGCATCGGTGCTGTTGGTAGTGGTGCTCGGCCTCCAGGTCATGCTGGATGACGAGAAGATCAGCGAACCGGTCATCGAACCCGGCGCCGTCGTCGTCACGGACAACCAGGCAGAACGTGATCAGCCGGTCGATTTGCCGGCAGCGGTGGTTGAAGCTGTTGAACCCGTTACAGACGAACCAGAGCCCAGCTGGAGCTACGTCCAGATCACGTCCGGCGATACCCTGGAGCTGGTGTTTCGCCGCCTGGGCTTGAGCCCAGGCTTATTGCACCAGGTGGCCAATATCGATGACTATGGTCAAGAACTGACGCGCATCCGTCCAGGTGACGAATTTGCCTTCGACCTTACTGATGAAGGCGAGTTTCGCGCACTGCGCACGGCCTTGAGTGAGGATCAATGGGTGTTCGTTGAAGTGACAGCTGACGGGCTGGCCGCGCGCACCGAGTCGCGCCAGCTTGAGACGCGCATCGTTGAAATCGAGGCCGAAATCACCTCCTCGCTGTTCAATGCTGCCAAAAACGTTGGCCTGTCGGACAACATGACGCTGCGCCTGGCTTCGATCTTTGCCTGGGATATCGACTTTGCGCTGGATATCCGTCAGGGCGATCGTTTTGCACTGGTGTTTGAAGAAATCTATCGCGAAGGCCAGTTCCTGCGCCAGGGCTCGATTCTGGCGGCGCGCTTTATCAACCAGGGTGATTCCTTTGAGGCTGTACGGTTCGATGCTGGAGACGGTCCGGACTTCTACGACCCGGATGGACGCCCGATGCGCAAGGCGTTCTTGCGTGCACCGCTGAACTTCACCCGCGTGACGTCCAACTTCAATCCGCGTCGTTTTCATCCGGTCACGCGGCGGGTCCGACCGCACAACGGCACCGACTATGGCGGAGCGATCGGCACGCCAATCTGGGCTGCCGGTGATGGCCGCGTCATCGAATCGGCCTATGACAGGATCAATGGTCACCACGTGTTTATCCAGCACGGCAACCATATTGTGACCAAGTACCTGCATTTGTCCAAGCGTCAGGTCAAGCGCAATGACCGCGTTCGACAGGGCCAGACGATTGGCCTGCTCGGCGCGACCGGGCGCGTGACCGGCCCGCATCTGCACTACGAGTTCCTCGTCAACGGCGTGCATCGTAATCCGCGGACCGTGGATTTGCCGATCGCCCAGCCGCTCAACGACGAGATTCTCCCCGACTATCTGACTGCTGCTGAGCCCATGCTGGATCGCCTGGAGGCCCTGCTGCCCCCTCAGGTATTGCTGGCAGCCAGCGCCAGCACGGCAGAATAAGCCGCCGAGCACAGGCCCGGCTGGATTCCATCCGCGCAATTCGCTAGGCTGTCACCTTCCAGATCGAATCAGGGATACCCGGTGTCGGAATCTGCCAAGCAATATCAGAAACCCGAACGCGGCCAGCAGATGACGCGTCTGGAGACGTTTACCGACGCCGCCTTCGCATTTGCGGTCACGCTCCTTGCCATCTCGATCGATCAGATTCCCAGCAGCTACCCGGAACTGGTAGACACGCTGAAGGGCGCTCCGGCCTTTATTGCCAGCTTCGCTTTGCTGATTCTCTACTGGCGTGCGCATCACGTCTGGTCGCAGCAGTATGGACTCGATGACTTACCTTCGGTCATCCTGACCTCGGTGTTGGTCTGTTTGATATTGATCTATGTCTATCCGATGAAAATTTTGTTCAGTCTGTCGTTCGGATTCATGTCGAACGAATGGTTTCCTTCCAACTTTGAGCTGAATTTCTTTACCGAGTTTCGTGGCCTGGTCACCATTTATGCAGCCGGCTTCCTGTTGCTGAACCTGGCCGTCAGCAGCCTGTATTTTCACGCGTGGCGGCAGCGAAAGCATCTTGAAATGTCGAGCCGTGAGGCGTTTGACACCATGGCTGAAGCGATTGCCTGGGTCTTTGTGGCATCGGTTGCGTTGGTCTCGATCATCTTGGTCTGGACCTTGCCGGATCGCTGGGCCTCGGCTTCAACCTGGGTCTATGGCCTGTTGTTTTTCTTCAACCCGGTCTATGTGGCCGCTCTGAAACGAATCCGCAAGCGTAAGCCAGGGCTCGGTTCGGCATGACTGCGCGGTCCTGTTTTGTGGGCCTGATTTCCGGCACCAGCATGGACGGGATTGATGCTGTTGTTGCCGATTTTTCGCATCAACAGCCGCATATTCTGGCCGCTGATACATTTGCCTTCACGCCTGAACTGCGCCAGCAGCTTGATCAAGTACGGGCCGATCCCGATCATTTCCCGACCGCCCGATTAGCCCTGCTCGATGCGCAATTCGGTGAGAAACTGGCCGAAGCTGCAAGCCGAATCATCGAACAAAGCGGAATGAAACCGAGCGCAATCGCCGCCATCGGCAGTCACGGTCAGACCGTATTGCACCGACC
>JGI12210J13797_11337929_pt1 | contig 29545 bp, 26 predicted proteins | sample ElkSlonscriptome_3_FD_13797 | JGI IMG/M metagenome (IMG submission 13797) | reverse complement strand
CAGATAGCGGAGCCATGGTGGGATTTGACGCTGAATTACCACCGCGCGGGAGCATCGGGCCGTTGAGAACGCGATCTGGAGACGCGGCTTCGGCAAAAAACCCGTCGGTCGTCATCAAGTTTAATTTGGGCTCCAGCACCTTAGGTATGGGCTGGGCTACTTCTGCCTCAGGTTGGGATGGCCGATACCCAGATGGTTCAGGCGTGAATACCTCCGGCTGAGGCGGCTGGGGCACCTTGGGTTTGGGTGTAGATATTTCGGGTTTGGGCTGGGCTACTTCTATCTCTGCTTCAGGCTGAGGCAGCTGGGGCACCTTGGGTTTGGGTGTAGATATTTCGGGTTTGGGCTGGGCTACTTCTACCTCTACTTCAGCCTGAGGCGGCTGGGGTACCTTGGGTTTGGGTGCAGATATTTCGGGTTTGGGCTGAGCTACTGGCTCACTGGGCGGTGGGGTCTCCGTCGTGGGACTGCTGGTTTCGTTGGTGACCGGTTCTGTAGGAGCAGGGCTGCCGGACTGACGGCCAAAGACCTGAGTCCAGTAGCGGTTGTAGTTGACGCTGCCGGTATCGTTTTTGAGGTTGTAGTAGCCTACCCCCAGCTCAGCAAACTGAGGGTTGAGCATATTTGCTCGGTGTCCTGGGCTCTTTTTCCAGGCGGCCACAACCGCTTCAGGGGTCGACTGACCCGCCGCAATGTTCTCCCCAATGTTTCGATAGGAATACTCAACCTGCTTGACGCGGTCCGTCAGAGTATCGCCATCTTTGGCGGTGTGGCTGAAGAAATCTTGAGTGGCCATATCGACAGAATGGCCCTGGGCCGCTTGGGCGAGCTTTTGGTTCAGCGTCACAGGCGCTAAGCCCTGTTCAGCCCGAAACTCATTTGTCAGTCGTAGTACCTCTTGAGCGAAGGTATTGGAGGCATTGTCCATGGCGGTATTCTCGTTGGGGTTGGGGGTGTTACCTTGGCCGCCGATCGACCCATCGGCAGTATTCTCGCTAGGGGCGGGGTCGTTGCCTGGGCTGCTGCTTGGGCCGCTGATCGACTCCTCGGTACCGATACGAATTGACGCCGTAACGTTGTAGTCGTTGAAATTATTGGTTTGCTTGGGCGGGTACTGAACGTTGTTGCCCAGATCCACAAGCTCTCGGTTGGTGTGTTGCTGAATGCCCCAATCGTTGGGACCGTTATCTGCCGTATTGTCTGTGAAAATGCTGCCTTTGACGGTGACCCGATCTGACTTTGACGCGGCTATTGCCCCGCCAGCCCAGCCTGCATTGTTGTTGGTAAAGGTGCTGCCGACAATATCGGTAGGGCTGTAGAGGGCTAGTCCGCCACCAATGCTGCTGCCAGTTTGGCCCAGGGTCTCGTTGCCGGAAAAGGTGCTGTTGGTGACTCGCATATCGGCATCCATAGCCCAAATGCCGCCCCCTTGCCCCGTGGCAGTATTGTTGGCAAACAGGGTATTGCTGACGGTGAAGCCCTTATTGAGGCCGTTGTTCATCTGCACCACAGCGCCGCCGTTCCCCCCGTTGCCGCCGTTGGGCAGCGCAATGACGCGGTTATCTTCAAAGCGGCTATCTTCGATGATCACCTGGTCCTGGGTGCCGGTGTAGAGGTAGGCCGCCCCACCTTCGCCGCGTCCCTGGTTACCCTCAAAAGTGCTGTCGCTGATGCGAATCGTGCCAGCAGTGGCATCGCTGCCGGTACTGGCTCGGTCGGTGTAAATCGCGCCGCCGAAGCCCCGTAGAAAGGGTCTGGGGTTGCCTGTGTCGTATTTGGCTGCGGTGGTTTTGTTGTTGCGGAACAGGGTATCTTCGATGGTGAGCTTGCCGTTGAGGCTGTTGATAGCACCGCCGTTGATGCCTTCATTGCTGATGAATGAGCTCCCTTTCACCACAAGTTCATTGGGGCCCCAAAAAGCGATCGCCCCTGCCCCACGCTCGTCATTCCCTGCGGTGGCGCGGTTGTTGGTAAAGGCGCTGTCGAGCACCGTGAGCCGCCCTTCATAGGCCGTGAAAATGGCCCCGCCGCCTTTGTTGGCAACGTTGTTTCTAAACTGCACGTTCTCAACTGTGACTTCGCCCTGATGAGTTGTGGCGATGGCTCCGCCCCGGTCTGGGGTATACCCATTGGCCAGGGTCACAGTCTTGATTGATATCTGGGTGGGGAAATCCTGGTTTGAATTGACCTGAATCAGCCGATGCTTCTGATTTCCGCTGATGGTGAAACCTGCTGCCGCCCTGCCGTCGAGCGTAATGTTTTGGCCAGGTGAGATTTCAAGCTGGCTTTGCAGGGTCAGGGTAGCTCCGGCGAGGGCTGCATCTAAGACAATGGTGTCTCCTGACTGCGCTTGGGCGATCGCTGCCCGTAGTGAACCGACGCCGCTATCGGCGCTGCTGGTTACAGTATGTTGCTGTGGCATTGGAGTTTGTGACGATACAACGTGGCGATCGCAGCCTGATATATCTTGCGACAGTCCCCTAGCACGGCTTGAGCATGACTGGGGCATCGCGTTTAAGCGCCGAAAGAGATTCATTAAAGTGTATGCTGTCGGCTCTTTTGTTAGGAGACGCTGGCGGAAGATACGGAGTTCCCCAAGTCACAAAAAACACATACTCCATCTGTGCTGTCCCTCAGAAGAACAGCTTTAGCTCACAGCGCCATGTCACTCTCGCGATGGCAAGACCAATCGCGCTAGCCTTAGAGAGTAGGCTAATGACTAGGGAGCAACCATGGTACTTGCGATCGCTAACGGTATCAGCTCGGATATGTTCGACTTTGATAAGAGTGTTCTGGTCACCGCTGCCATGGGAGGTTTGGGCTTTGGCCTTGTGTTAGCGCCCTTCTTTCTCCGGCTAATTTCAAGCCTCCGCTCTGGAGAATTTGACTAGAGGCAGAGGCTCGAATCTTGCCCCAGTCTCGAATTTGGATTTTAAGGTTAGGATGTCTGAGTCATCCACTCGGTATCTTCTATGCCTTCAATGCTTCAAATGCTTCGCGCGCTGACCCAACGGCTTATCTTGGTGATCGCTGTTGCGGCTACTGTCGCCTGCCTGGCTCAGCCTGCCTATGCCGATAATGCGGCTGACGCAAAGCGGTTCATAGCTGCTGATGGCAGTGACCTCACGGCGGTTGCAGAATGCCTGCCCAAGCAGCTGAGCGAGCCCAACTTTGCCCGAGCGCTGAAGGAGTCGGGAAACGATTTTTTGGAGCGGGTCTTGTTGAACTTTGAAGGAACGTATAGCGATCGCAAGCTAAGCGAGGCGGAAATTGCCTATCGCGAGTGTTTGCAGCAAAAAGGCATTGATCTAGATGCGGGGCGATGAGGCTAATCGATCACGGAAAAAAGGATCACGGAAAAAAAGCGGTACGACAAAAGACTCTTCCCTCAGCTCAAGCTGGGCCGGTGAAGTGACCCCAATGCCATCGCAGGATCCTGGTGGAAACGCAACGAATTGTGTGCAAGATTTAATGGGTATGACCTATAGTGGCATACCGCTACCCACATCACCATCGCACAACAGTTTATGAGCAGGGCATTATTATTCCAAGCTGCAATCGCCATTGGGCTTGGCCTCGGGTCAGTCGTTCTCGTCGAGATCGTCCGCGACGCCTACCATGTTGTCAGTCATTACTGGCCCCCCCTGCTGCGGCTGCACAAGCTGCACCACCAGCTCTACCGCAAAGACTTCAGCATCATCAACCTAGACACCTACCGCAAAGCTCAGCTCTACAACGACGCACCAGAATCATTGGTCATGCTGGCCGCTGCGGTACTGCTGCTGTGGAGTACCCAGGCCTACGCCACCGGACTGGGCGTTTTGTATTCCCTAGGCTTTTTTGGAGGGGCGATCGCCCGCTCCCAGGGCTGGCTGATGGAAAGCGACCTCACCCACAAACCCGGCGCTTTAGACGCGCGGCCTGACAGCTGGCGGGTCAACCGCACCTATCATTGGCGTCACCATTTTGATGAGACCACGGCGTATTATGGCGGGCACTTCACCATAGTGGATAAGCTTTTGGGCACCGGCCTCTCTCTCAAAAACAAAACCGTCGCTATCACAGGAGCGTCAGGCACCCTGGGGCAAGCTTTAATTAGCCAGCTGGTGCGCCAGGGCGCAAAGCCCATTGCCCTCACCTCATCTGAGATGGCCCACGATCGCGTTGAAGTGGTATCCTGGGCCGCTGGGGAAGAAGAATCTCTGCGCAGCGTCCTCCAGCGCACCGACATCTTGATCTTGAACCACGGCATCAATACCCATGGCGATCGCACCCCAGAGGCCATTCAGAAATCTTTGGAGATCAATGCCTTATCCAGCTGGCGGTTGGCGGAGATCTTTTTTGAGACCGTCACCGGACCGAGCGATCGGGCTACCAAAGAGCTGTGGGTCAACACCTCAGAGGCAGAAGTCTCCCCCGCCCTCAGTCCACTGTACGAGATCTCCAAGCGGCTGCTGGGAGATTTAGTAACCCTGCGGCGGCTCGACGCTCCCTGCATTATGCGCAAAATCGTCCTAGGGCCATTCAAAAGCCAGCTCAACCCCTATGGCGTCATGGGCGCTCCTTGGGTAGCTCGCATGGTGATTGCTCTGGCCAAGCGAGATATTCGTCTCATCATCGTGACGGTGAATCCCATTACCTATCTGGCGATCCCGCTGAAGGAGCTGTTCAGCACGATCTACTTCCGCTTGTTCTCTCGCTCCCCCAATCGGCCATTGCCGTGAGCAGCGCTTCACTTCAGCAAGCAGCGCAGCGCACCGCGAGCTGGATAGACCACCACTCAGAACGACTGCTGCTGCTGGGCCTGACGGTGGCTGCGCTGCTGATGTTCACCCTCAATCTGGGGGCTTTGCCGCTGCGGGACTGGGATGAGGGCACAGTGGCTGGGGTGGCGCGGGAGCTGTCCCGGATGCCGCTGTCGCAGTGGCTCTACCCCACCCTCCAGGGCGAACCCTACTTCAATAAACCCCCTCTAGTCCATAGCCTCATTGCCCTGACCTTTCGCGCTTTTGGCGTCAGTGAATGGACGGCCCGATTGCCGGGAGCGCTGCTGAGCGGGCTGACGGTACCGCTGCTGTATCTTGTGGGTCGTGAGCTATGGCCCGGACGGATGACGGCGCTGCTGGGCAGTACGGTTTATCTGGCCTCCCTGCCGGTGGTGCGCCACGGACGGCTGGCCATGCTGGATGGGGCCAGCGTTTGCTTTTTCTTGGTGATGCTGCTCAGCCTGCTGCGATCGCGACGACAGCCCTACTGGAGCCTTGGGGCTGGACTGGGGCTGAGCCTGATGCTGCTGACTAAAGGGGCTCTGGGTCTGCTGCTGGGCGGCATCGGGCTCGCGTTTATGGTCTGGGATTCTCCCCGGCTGCTGCGATCGATCTACCTATGGACAGGGCTGCTTTTGGGTTTGCTGCCAGCCGTAGGCTGGTACCTCCTCCAGGGACTGCGCTACGGCGACGCGTTTTGGATGGTCCATCTGTTTGACCAATCCCTAGATCGGGTATGGACAGCGGTAGAGCGCAACCAAGGACCACCCTGGTTCTATCTGCTGGAGCTGTTGAAGGGGTACTGGCCCTGGCTACTGTTTGTGCCCCTGGGGCTACGGGCCGCCTGGGGCGATCGCTGGCGCAGCTGGGGCAAGGTGCTGCTGCTGTGGCCCCTGGCCTATTTTGCAGTTGTTTCTAGCATGGGGACCAAGCTGCCTTGGTATATCTTTCCCCTCTATCCAGCCCTGTCGCTGCTGGCGGGGGTGGAGCTGCAGCGGCTATGGCAGACCATTAGCGGCTACTCAGCCAAGCTGACGCCGACCGAGCGCTATGGCCTGGGCTTAAGCTTGGGGCTAGGGGTATTGGCGACGGGAAGCTGGGCGGGCTGTGTTTACTTCATTATGGCGGAGGATTCGATGCTGGTCGTCTTCAGCTTGGGTGCCATTGGCCTGACCATGAGCGCAGCGCTGTGGCGGCTGGGCCAGCGCGATCCGCTGTTTGTCCCTGTGCTGATCTGGGGCATGTACCTGGCGCTGCTGCTGTTTGTCGCTTCAGAGTCTTGGGTGTGGGAGCTGGCAGAAGACTACCCCGTCAAGCCCGTTGCCGCTTTGGTTCAACAGGTTCCGCCTGGCGCGACGGTGCTGACCTCTCACCCTAACCACCGCCCCTCTCTCGATTTTTACAGCGATCGCTCTGTTATCCCAGCGGCAGATCAGCGGCGGCGGCGGCAGTGGCAGCGCGGCGCGTACCTGCTGCTTGACGAGGCGGCCCAACAGCGCTCCTGGGTTGATCGAGATTTGATTCTTGGCCGAGCAGCAGGCTGGACACTTTTAGGGCCTCCTCCTCCATAAAAGCCAGCGTCATGATACAGCAGCGAGGCCAGGGACACGCTATTATCCAGACGTAGGCAAAGGTCGCATCCATCTGCGGTATGCCCTCCAAATCCCTAAAAGTAACGTTCAAACTGCCGCCCGCCAGCTTAGACGACGCCATCGTCTATCTGTCTGAGCGATTTTTGCGTGATGCGCGGGGTCTGCGGGTCGTCAAGTCACCCAATGACTGTTGCTTGCTGACCCTATGCCGTCCTTTGGTTGACCGCTGGTTCGCGGGCCAGCTGTCCTATGAACCCGGGCAAATCACCCTAATTTTTCACAGCGATACGCTCTCGCCCGCCGCAGATATTATTATGTATGCCCCTGAGCAGGGCGATCGCCTACTGTACACAAAGCCCCAGCTTGAGCCACCCCATGGTGACGCCAAATCAGATCAACTGGGCTCTGAGTCCTCCGGGCTAGAGACCGTCTTGGCTCGTTTAGACCAGCTAACTCAGCAGCAGCAGCGTCAAGCGACGCTGCAAACAACAGTAGTTGACGCCCTGACTGACATCGCTTCTGGGCAGAAGGCCCCAAGGCAGCAGCCCTTCCCCCTCGACGACAAAGAGACCCTTGTGCAAGCATTATCCCAAGCCTCTCAATCGTCAAGTCGCCCGATGCTGAGCGCCATTGCCCAGCTGACAAGCCGAATTCAGCAGCTCGAAACCGTGGTAGAGCGGCTAACCCAGGACCCGCAAACCCACCCCTTTTGGGATCTATCCCCTGACCTTGCCCAGCAGCTTGACGCCATGGCCCGTCAGCTGTCCAGTAATCAGGGCATTGTTCAAGCCCAGATGGATGCCATGCAGGCCCAGATGGATGCCATGCAGACCCAGCTTACCGATCTCAGTTTGGCTGACCCCCCAATTCCCCAAACTGAAGCCGAATGGCGATCGCGCATTGAGCAAACCAGGGGCACTGTGGGAGACTATGAGACCTACAGCACCACCTATCGCGAGCTGCAGGCCGATGCTCCCCTGTTTGAGACCCCTGACTGGGTCATGATTTGCGCTTTTGACTGGGCACAGCGCCTCTGCCCTGCCCTTGGGGATCTCCATACCCTTCTCTATGGTCCCAGGGGCCTTGGGGATGAGGGGGCCGATGTGCTGCAGCAGTTTGGCGCTCACTGTCGAGACGGTGAGACCTACTACCTGTATCAAGAGCGAGGCTACCGGGCGGAAGATGCCCTGCAGGAAATTGCCCACCACCCAGACTATTCATGGCTACCGACCCTACGCCAGCTTTGGCAGCGTTCCGAACCGCTGACCCACAACATTTTTGATCTATTTGGGTGGGAGCCCTCGGCCATAGCTGCCCTTGAGGCCATAGCTGAGGTCCCCCGCCACCAGGGCGGCAGCCAGTCTAGGCAGCGCCGTAACCCAACTGCCGAGTCAGCCGAGCCACCGTGGGTACAGACCGGCCCCCAAGGGCGATCGCTGCAGGACTATCAAGCGTTGCTCAACATCGGTCCGTTCGCCCCCTTAACAGCAGAGACGGTCAAGCGCGCCTACCGGCAGGCAATGAAAACGGCCCACCCCGACTCAGGAGGCAGCACGCAAAAGGCGCAGCAAATCAACGAAGCCTATCAGGCCGTTATGGGGCACTATTTCTCTACAGAGACTTAGATAATCGTGCCATCGGGAATCACCGCGTTTTTCAAGATCACCGTAACGCCGTTGCGAATGTAGAAGCCCAAGTCCTCTTTATTGGATTCCTCAACCCGATCCTTGTTGAGAATTTGGACATTTCTGCCAATGCGAGCATTTTTGTCCACAATGGCGCGCTGAATAACAGAATTGACGCCAATGCCTAGGGGAATGTTTTTGAGTTCCCGACGACGCGCTCGTTGGCTATCTTCAAATTGCTCGTAGTAGTCAGACCCCATGATCAGCGCATCGCGAATAACGCAGCCTTCAGAGATGCGGCTTCGGATGCCCAGCACCGAGTGGTGAATCTGGCAGTTCTTCAACACACAGCCATCGCCGATGATAGACTCCGTTACCTGGCAATCGAGCAGCTTTGTGGGGGGAAGATAGCGAGGACGAGTGTAAATGGGGGCGTTGTCGTCATAGAAGCTAAACACAGGATGGGGCTGTTCGGTCAGCGCCAGGTTGGCGTCGTAGAAAGACTCAATGGTGCCGATATCTTCCCAGTAGTCGTCAAACAGAAAGGCCTGGACGTTGAGATCTCTAGCGGCGCTGGGGATGATTTCTTTGCCAAAATCGGTCTGCTCTAGATTGTTGCGCAGCAGATCGGCCATCACCTTGCGCTTGAACACATAGATGCCCATGGAAGCAATGTAAGGCTTTTCCTTAGCCTGGTCTGGGGATAGCCCCAGGCTGGTGGTGTCCACCTGCATTTGCTTTAGGGCATCTCCCTCGGGCTTCTCCATAAAATTGGTCACCCGGCCCGTGCTTTCGTCGATGTTCATCAGACCAAAGCTTGAGGCACGCTTCTCATCGATGGGTACTACCGAAATTGTGATGTCAGCGTTGGTGTCGCGGTGGCGCTGAACAAACTGGCGGTAGTCCATGCGATAGAGATGATCTCCAGAGAGGATCAGATACTCATCCGCCCCTGAGGATTCCATCAGCCATAGATAGCGACGAACTGCGTCCGCCGTGCCTTGAAACCAGCTGGGGTTGTCAGGGGTCTGCTGCGCTGCCAGAATTTCGACGAAGCCGTCAGTGAACCCTGGAAAGGAATAGGTTCTCGAGACATGGCGGTTGAGTGACGCTGAATTGAACTGCGTCAGCACGTAAATTTTGTTGATCTCCGAGTTGATGCAGTTGCTGACTGGAATATCAATCAGCCGGTATTTCCCGGCTAGAGGTACCGCTGGTTTGGCACGCTCTTTTGTCAATGGATATAGTCGGGTGCCGGCACCCCCGCCCAGGATAATTCCTAGTACTCGTTTCACAGATCCCCTCGTCGCTGGCTGTAAGGTTCATTTACAGTGTCTGATTGAGGGGCGCAGTTTGCAAGGGGCAAGGCTCAATCTTTAGAGGGTTTTTTCCATGAGAGTGGACTGAGGGCGATAGCTGAGCTGCTGATAAAACTGCTGGCCAGCTTCGTTGTCGCAAAAGACATGCAGCGCCAGCTTGCTGTATCCCTGCTGTTTGGCCCATGATTCTGCCTGACTCATAAGGGTTCGGCCGATGCCCTGGCGGCGGTGCTCTGGCAAGACATAGAGCAAGAAGACGTAGGGATAGCGATCGCCATCTATGGGGTCGGTGGTATACCCCTGCCACAGGCAACCCACGGGCTGCTTTTGGCAGCTGGCCCACCACACCCAATGGTCGTCTCCCAAAAACTGATCGACGAAATGACTGAGGTAGTCGCTGTGCTGCTGCGGAGGGCGATCGCGGTGCGACTCTTGGTATGATGCCGCGAGATACTGCTGGAGAATACGGCGGCTAGCGGCGGTACCCGACTGGCGATTGTAGGACAGTAGAACGTCAGCCACCTGGATAAATCACTGCTAGGTGCAAAATTAGCCTGCGTAAAACTGGCCTACGTAAAATTGGCCCACGTAAAATTGACCCGTGAAGAACTGCCCCAGCATTGGCTGCGCTGCCGGGGCGCTGAAGCTCAGCGAATCACTTTCTTCAATGGGGGCCGGTGCCGCCATGTCCCCCGGCAAAAATGCCCGAGCGCTGACAGCCACCATGGCCACCAAAAATACCATCACAATCAGTAGAGGAGCGACATATTGACGAAAAAATAGCACGACTCTAGCCTCGAAAATAATCGGTTTGAAATAGCTTTGGAAATGCTTGCAAATCCTGTGGCTACCATACATTTACTGCCATATTCTGCCCTGATCCCAGGGTGATACGTCTGACAGGCAATGCAGATAACTGTAATATTAGTTACCAGTACCTAGTATAAAGGACAGGTCGAAAAGCCCGTAATATAGGGTGAGTAATCTACACAGTTCATAACGACAGTTTACCGGACTTAATAGTTTTCCGATGAAACAGCTTATCCGTTGGGATCTATGCCGCTTTGTCAAAACCCTGGCCTATTTCGGTGTTGTACCGATTTTGGGCAGTGCGGGATGGCTGCAGCAGCTGTTAGGTCTCTCCATACCACCATCAGATCAGGGCTCTACTGCCATGGCAATTACTCGTCCCGTTTTAGTTGTCGCTGAGGAGGGACGCTCTGATACAGTCTCAGCGCTAGATCAGCTGCTTGTTCAATACGGCTATCGCGCCCATCCACTGCGGCCAGGTCAGCTCTCTGAAGACCTCACCCAACTCCCAGATACCGTTCGGCAACACCTTGCTGGAGCAATTGGTATCACCGCGAATCCCACAGAGGCTATAGCGATGCGAGACGCTATAGCCCCTCTGCTGTCCCAGACCTCGCGGCGGCAGGTGCTGTTTGACTTTCGCCAGCTGACGACCCTCGAATCGCTTTGGGGACCGGTAGACGACGTGGTGATGGGCGGCGTCAGCGAGAGCGGCATCGAGCGAGTCGCCACAGGGGCGCTGTTCTCAGGAGTTGTGTCCACTGAAAATTCCGGTGGGTTTGCTTCGGTGCGCACCCGTGATCTCGCCCCTCTCGATCTCTCGGCCTACGAAGGCGTTCGGCTACGGGTGCGGGGAGACGGAAATCGCTATAAGGTGCTGCTGCGGGATAGCGATCGCTGGGATGGGGTGGGCTATTCTGCTTCGTTTGACACGGTGCCCAACGACTGGATAACCGTTGAAGTGCCCTTTGACAGCCTTGTGCCCGTGTTCCGCGCTCGCACTCTGGAGGAGTCCGACGGCCTCAATCGCTCGTCAGTACGCGCCTTTCAGCTGATGCTGAGCAAATTTGAGTATGACGGGGCGCTAAATCCCACCTTCACCCCAGGGCCTTTTGAACTATTGGTTGACTCTATTGAGGCCTATGGCGGTGCCCCACCGACAGCCGTGTGGCTGATGCCGTCTGAGGAGGCAATGCTAGCGCCGGCCAGAGCGTCAGAGGTGATGATTCACGCCGCGTCTGTTCAAAGCAGTTCGCACCAAGACAGTTCGCACCAAGACAGTCGAGAGCAAGACAGTCGAGAGCAAGAATCGATGCTGTTGACCTCGACGGCAGGCGCTAGCGGCATCTTGTCGCCGTCCCTCGCCGCTGAGCTATGCGTCCGAGTCCTGGAAACGCCAGCGCTGCGGGGGCAATCAATGGCGGTGCAAACTGGAATAGGGCACAAGCTAGAAGACTGGCCGCAGATCGTAGCGTCTCTCCGGTGAATGACGTCAGTGAGCGACGGTTTTGCCCTATCCGTCGCTGTGGGGTCTATCCATGCTGTAGCGCAAGGCGCTGCTGCTCCATGAGGACTTTGATACCCGCCTCTGCCTGGTCCAGCATGGCACCGAGCTGGGAGCGCTGAAGGCTGCCGGCTTCGGCGGTGCCCTGAATCTCAATGATGTTGAGGTCGCCATTGAGCACCACGTTGAGGTCGATATCCGCTGCCACATCTTCGGTATAGTCTAGGTCCAGCAGTGGTTGCCCATCGAGCAACCCCACCGACACCGCCGCCACCTGATGCTGCAGCGGCGATCGCGCAATCATGTCCAGATCAACCATGTGGGTAATGGCGTCGCTGAGGGCGACATATCCCCCCGTGATGGATGTTGTGCGAGTGCCTGCATCGGCCTGAAGCACGTCGGCGTCGACCAGCAGGGTGTACTCGCCCAAGGCTTCCATATCCAACGCTGACCGCAGACTGCGGCCAATCAGCCGCTGAATTTCCTGGGTTCGTCCCGACAGCTTCATCAGCTCTCGACTGTGTCGCTGGGGTGTGGCTCCGGGCAGCATGCGATATTCCGCCGTCAGCCAGCCCTTGCCCGTCCCCTCCAAAAAGCGCGGCACTCCGGGCTGAACAGTGACGGTACAGAGAACCTGGGTATTCCCACAGCGCGCTAGAACCGATCCGGGGGCGAATTGCGTAAACTGTCGCTCGAACGACACAGGACGAAGCTGATCAAACCGTCGTCCGTCGGACCGTTGCGGTGCCATGGTGTATTCTGCCTTAGGTTGCGTTGAAAGCCTTTTCAAGATACCGCATTGCATTGGCTTAATTGGGGTCTAAGATCTGGAGCACGGCTTTGGGGGAGAGCTTTTGCTTGAACCAGACAATCGGCGTTGTGACCTGCCCTAGCTTAACGCCCGCCTTTTCTAGGTTGAGGCGCTCAGACACCGCCAAAATCAGATCGTCGCGCCCCGACTGGCGCACTTGGGAGAACTTCTTGCGCAGGTACTCGGGCCGCCAATAGCCCACTATTTCCAGCAGCCGCTCTCGCCCGTCGGGGTGAACCAAGCGGAAGTCGGGGATCATGACGCTGCCGGGAATGGGAATCAAGTCCACCTCTCGCTCCAGCCGCCATTCGGTTTTGAGCGATCGCCACCGGTCGACGAAGGATTCTTCCAGCATGCTGTCGTAGACTTTGCCGGGGGGGTAGTGGGTCACCAGACCGCAGGTGGAATCTAGGGTAAAGCGGCCTGTTTTGGTGGTGTTGCTGTAGCTATCACGCCAGTGCAAATCCGCCATCAGGCTCCATTTGGTCACATGTAGCAGGGCTGGAATTAGCTTGGCGATGCTGAGGCCGTAGCGGGTACTGGGCTTGAAGAGACTGGTGGGGCCATCGATGGTGATGGTAAAGCCGTGGTCGGCGTCCCCCTCGATGTAGGCCATGAGGCCAAACAGCTTCAGGTAGCGGAACAGCAGCTTATACTCTCCGGGGTCGTTGCGGTGGGCAGTGATGACGAGCTGACTGGCTTTGTAGAAAATGCCCTGCACCTGGGACAGGTTGTAGAGATGCACCAGCGCCTCCGGCGTCGGCGACTCAAATTCCGTCAGGATGCGGTTTTCGTTCAGGTCGGCGTAGAGCCCTTGCTGCACTTGGTCAGGCCGAACCTCATCCCCGAGTTCTCGGGTGAGCTGCTCGGCAATTCGCTCTAGGGTGTTGGGGTTTGAGGCAGGTAGCGGAACGGCCTGGGCCGCCTGGGCAAACACTCTCTGTCGCAGCAGAATAGGATCCAGCGGGCTCACCACCTCAAAGGTGCTGAAACGGCCCCGCAGCAGATGGACAAAGCCCCGCTTGAGGCGGTAGTCGGTTTCTTCTCCTTCCATCTCCTGCAGCTGGGCTGTGAGTTCACCTTGGGATTTGCCCCGATGGGACTCAAAACAGACCGTCAGGTCTTGGGCAATAGCCAAAATAGGCGCTTTGAGGGGCAGCCGCTTGGCCACCACAGTTTCCCCCTGGAGGCGGTTGATGAGTAGATCGGTGGGCAGCACGGCATCTCTACTGTAGTCGTCTTCAGGTGCCCCTAGTCCGCTGGCTTGAGGGCTGCATCTAGGGTGGCTCGCGCCTGCTCTGCCTCGGCGCGACCGGCGCGATAGCGTAGGTTGGCTTGGGCAAAACTCTTTAATGCCTTGAAGCCCTCTTTGAGCTGAGCGAAGTCCTCAGGGCTGATGGGGTCGTCTGAGAACAGCACATCAATTTTGGCTCGGACCCGGAGGGCCTCATCTCGTAGCTCTTGGGCCTTGAGCTTGAGGTTGGCGAGGTTATTCAGCGTTTGAACCGCCTGAATCACAGCTTCCTCATCGGCGATCGCGGTATCGGTCGGGGGTGCGGTCTGTTGGTCATCCACAGCAATCAGTTCCTGGGGGCTAAATCCATCGGAGAGATCGATGGGTAGCTTACCATCATCCATCAGTTCAATCAGTTGGTCCATAGCCTGATCTCGGGCCTTTTTTGAATCCTTGCCTCGGACGGGCAGGGTCACCTCAGGACATTGGGCCAGCGTGTATTTAACCATTTTTAGTTCCCGCGATATCCTGCGACATGTGATATATCTCTTCTCTGTGTCTTCAGTGCTGCCAGCTGATGCTACGGCTCATGGTTCAATAGTACTATAAGATCGTCCTAGCTTCCACGCCAAACGGTAGCCCTGAAGGATAGCTCCGCCATCACATCAGCGATCGCTAATGGTGATAGGATGGCGGTGAATTTCGGGCGCGGTACCGCTTTCGGTTGTGTTCAAAAAATTGAGCAATACAACTCTAGAACTGCGGTTCGATGCGCAAGCCTTGCTGTGCAGGGCGTCCGTGAATTTAAAACATTATCACTGCAGCGAACATCCATGACTATCCATCCAGCGTTAGAGTCTAGTCTTCGCCACCGGCGGGCTTTGAAAGTTATCAGCGGACTGGCCAATCGTAACGTTGCCCATGTGTCGGCGGTGGTGAATGCCGCAGCACAGGGGGGCGCCACCTTTGTTGATATTGCTGCTGACGCTGACTTAATTGCCCATGTTCGCCAGCTGACTGACCTCCCCATCTGCGTATCAGCCGTCGAAGCCGACCAGTTTATTATGGCGATCGCTGTCGGCGCCGATCTAATTGAAATTGGTAACTTCGATAGCTTCTACGCCCAGGGGCGGCAATTTGGCGCTGATGAGGTGCTGGCCATCACCCGTCAAACCCGCGATCGCCTTCCCAATGTCATGCTCTCGGTTACGGTGCCCCATATCCTACCCCTAGATCAGCAGTGCGCGTTGGCAGAGCAGCTAGTTGACGCTGGCGCTGATGTGATTCAAACCGAAGGCGGCACCAGCAGCCAGCCCACTCACCCTGGCGTGCTGGGCCTGATTGAAAAAGCGGCTCCTACCCTGGCAGCAGCCCACGCCATCTCCCGCGCGGTCCCCGTTCCGGTGCTTTGTGCGTCCGGTCTCTCTAGCGCGACGGTACCCATGGCGATCGCGGCAGGAGCAGCCGGTGTGGGCGTAGGGTCTGCCATCAGCCAGCTGAACAGCCCTGTGGCCATGGTGGCCGCTGTGCGCAGCCTAGTGGAAGCGTTAGAGAACGCTCCGGCAAATATCTCGGCTTCCTGAGCTGTACTCTGGACCTCCTTCACATAAGCCATGACTAAGCGACTGACCTGGGCCTTTTGGTGCCATTTGACCACCCTATCCCTCCTCGCAGCCTTTAGCCTCATCTACCTGTTTCGCTCTGAATTTATGCCTCACCATGCCTTGGCCATTGGGCAGTCTTGGGAAGAGGTTCCGCCAGCGGTTCAGACGCTGATTTTGGGGCTGATGAAGGCAACGGGAGGGGGTTGGCTGGCTACGGCGGTCGCCATGGCTATTATTTTGTTTAAGCCGTTCAAGCGTGGGGAGCCTTGGGCTTTCTGGGCTGTACCATTTATTGGCTTGACTACGGCGATACCGCTGCTGTACCTCACTGTATCTGTTGCTCTCCAGACATCAACCACCACCCCTTGGTTAGCGGCAGCGGTAGGGGTGGCGCTCCAAATTGCAGCGCTAGTCCTGTCTTTGGGGCCTGGGTCTAGCCGCAATCGAGTGACCGTTCCTCCGCCATAGCGCTAATGCCTCGCAGCGCAATCATTCCCATTCAGACTCTAAACCGATGGTCGCTAACCGACATATTCTCATCACAGGCGTCTCGCGCGGCTTGGGCCACGCCATGGTTGAGGGCTTTACTCAGGCGGGGCATCGGGTAACGGGCTGTGCCCGTTCTGGTGCAGCCGTGGAGACACTACGTCAAGCCTTTCCTCGCCAGAGTTTCTCGGCGGTGGATGTTGCCAGCGATGACGATGTTGCAGCTTGGCTCAGTGGGATTGCCGCCCAAGGAGACCTGCCAGACCTAGTTCTCAACAATGCTGGGGTGATCAATGATCCTGCACCTCTGTGGCAGCTCTCTGCGGCCGAGGTAGACCAGGTCATTGACGTCAACATAAAGGGAACGGTGAACGTGATTCGTCATGCTGTCCCACTCCTCCTGACGCGCGGCGGTGGAGTGATTGTCAATTTCAGCTCCGGCTGGGGCCGCTCCACATCGCCAGAGGTGGCTCCCTACTGTGCCTCAAAATGGGCCATAGAAGGGCTAACGCGATCGCTAGCCCAAGAATTACCGACGGGTATCGCTACCGTAGCCCTCAACCCCGGCGTCATTCATACCGACATGCTAGACCAGTGTTTTGGACCATCTGCTTCAGCCTACGAAACAGCCGCCCAGTGGCGATCGCGGGCGGTTCCCTATCTGCTAGATCTCAGTACAGACCACAATGGTCAATCTCTGAGCGTTCCCTAAAACGCGTCGCGTTATCCGTACAATTCCTCATGTGCACCCCTGCCCATGTGCCGTTAGAATGTGGACATGATTTACTGCGGCGTTGGTGACTACCAACAATGTTTTACGATCTATGCTTTTCCACTCAGGGGATCAAGTGCACCGATGGCAGTATACCGGGCTTAGTTCTCGGAAACTTTAAATCGGAGAGCCATGAACCCCACCTGGTTTTACCAGGTCGGAAGCTGAGGTAAGACGGCGTTGCGGTAAATCACCAAGCTTTTTTAGAATGCACATCCTGTAGGCAGTGGCTCTTGCTGTGCAAGGTCCGCCGCAAAGCCTGGGGCTAGGGTAACCGTCTGGAAGTCGGCATCGCCCTCCGATGTGACCTGCCCTTGATAGGCCTGCTGTCCATAGCCGGATGTATTCATGTGAGCCCGCACAATAGCGGTATCTCCGGGCTGTAGCGGCACCGGGCCGCCAGAGCGGCTGAAGGGCTGCTCATCCACATGGCTATGGGCTAAAATGCGTCGATAGAGGAGCTGGCCTGACTCGTCTGTCACTTCCCACCAGTCAGCATACTGATCGCATCCGGTATCAGGGCTGCGAATGGTGACAGAAAATTGATATGCCCCAGGGCTGCCGCTGACGGATACCCCTTCGATGGCAGCAGAGGATTGAGCTGGTGTCATAGAGATTTCACTAGATGTGGTGTCAGTAGTTGCGGGGCTTCCGCAGGCGGTCAGCAATGCGACGCAGCATAGCCCGAGAATCAATATTCGGACTGTCAACAGCGGACGGCGACTTGCCATGGCGTGCTCCAGTTAGGCTGTGGTGATTATAAAGATAGCATTCTCTTCTCTGTCGATTTCCCTGTTCATCATTGGCATTTATTCGCGAGTGATGGGCTATGCTGCGCTAAACCAAAGCTCGATTTCTGAGGTGGCCTGGTCGAAGCGAGCCCCATGGGAGACCTGTGCAGGGACGTGGTACCAGTCGCCAGGCCCATAGCGCGTTTCTTCACCGTTCACAATTAGAATTAGCTCCCCTTGGGTAATGACACCCACGTTGTCTGTGTCGTGGGTATGGGGCTCAACTGTCGTTCCGGCAGGGTAGGAGGCAAACAGAACGTCGCAGCCTTCTGCCGCCAGCTTGAACGCGTCAAAGGGGCCATCAAACGGGGGAAGAGACTGAATTTGTTTGGGGAAGTGCGGCATATGAGATTTAGTGGGGCTAGCTGGTCCAACTGAATTGACATATCTGTACCGTACCAACTCAGACCCTGAACGTGGAGAGGATCGTCACCCTGGGGCAGGAGGCCACTGACCAAAACAGACCTTAGATCCCACTTCTGAACGCCATACAGCAACAGCCGGGACTGCTATGGGGTACGGCCTAGCGTGGACAAAACCATTTCAAATAGCTCATTGACATCATTTGTACATCCAATGGCACCATGTTGGCGCGATTCAGCAACATGCTTTGGATCCTGTGAACCCGCGAAAATAATAAATGGCGTTTGGTCTCCAGTAGCTCGAAGCTTATCAAGCAGCGTATAACCTGCCCGAGGATCAGGCGGTCGTCCCATGTCAGAAATAACCACGTCAAAATCCCGACGAGACATCTGTTTCAGCGCTTCGTCTGTCGATGTCGCTAACACAATCTTGATTCCCAGCTTCTCTAAAGCTTGGCGCGGGTAGATATTGTTGTACGGGCGATCGTCTACCCAAAGAATGCTGGATCGACTTGCTCGCCTGATAGCTGTGGGCGTCACGGTGTCATCAACAATATCTGCAGCAATTTTGGCCTCCCTTGCAGCATCTTTGTGAATGGTATCTCTGGTTGTCCGGGACGCCGTTGCCGCAGCCAGAGCCGCCGTGACTTCGGCCTTCTTTTTCTTTAGAGAAGCTTCAAAGCCCGCACCTTTGAGGGTCAGTTCGCCCAAACCGGATAAGAATTGACGCAAGTCTCAGCCAAAGCGAACCAGAATAAACACAATCACGCTTGGCCAGACCAATACGTTGAGCAGTTTTGTGGTCGCGTCAATCAATTTAACAATATCGTCAATACTCACGATCTTTTAATGTAGGCCAACATATAACGCCCACTGTAATACAGCGCGGATTGAGATAGATGCGGCCATGGATCTACGAGAGGATTTTGCTGCGGGATTACCCGGTGGTGCAGAGGGGCGTGGTGTTTGTGGCGGTAGTGTTTGTGCTGGTGAATTTGCTGGTGGATATATCCTACGCGTTTTTAGATCCAAGGATTCAATACAAGTAGGCTCACAGACTGGTCTGGCACGCCCAGGCTGCCGCTGGGCTATATTGGTCGGCATATCCAATGCACCAAGGGGCTCCACCCTAGACCATTTTTGACGAGCACATCGGCAGTGGATGTATCATCAACCTTGACGTCGAATGTCTACAGCCTGTAGCAGGGGTCGGCAAATGTTCAGTCTTTTCTTCATGCAATGACTATCATCAAGCGGTGGGGACGATACATCGGTCTGCTTGTCATCAGCTTTTGCCTAGTCTGGGGTTTGGCTACGTCAGCTCTAGCCCAGTCGCGCCTCACTTGGAATGATCTGCAGCCCCCTGAGACCACGGTCCAGAACCCCTACGCTCATCTGTCTACTAGGCAAACCTATGATTTGGCGACATTGACGCGCCTACAGGCCTGGGTGGACGAAAACCAGGTTTTCTCAGACAGCCTAAGAGCACAGAAGATCGCGCAGCTCGAAAAAAAGCTTCGCGCTCAAGGTCTAGATGTGACGGCACTGTTGTCCCAAGTTGACCAGGCGCGGGCTTACTGGCAAGACCAATCTCGCTCTACCAATCCGAAATGGACCGGGCAAACAATACAGCTTGAAGGCTATATGTTGCCGCTGGCCCAGAATCGAGCTAATCGGGTAACAGAATTTTTGCTCGTTCCCTATGTCGGAGCCTGCATCCATGTGCCGCCGCCGCCACCCAACCAAATCATTCATATCCAACTAGAGCAGGCAATAACGACACCAGGCTTGTTCACCCAAGTCATCGTAGAAGGAGAGCTGCAGTCGCAACCGGCGACCTATGAGTTATTTCGGGTGGATGGTTCAGGTCCGGTCGAGGTAACCTATAGCCTCGCCCTCGATCGCCTAACTCATTCCGAAACGCCCCGTAGCCCAAACGTGGTATCGTCACTCGAGCGACCATTACCCTCCGGACCTTGGTGGCAGCAGCTACAGGCGAGAGCGTCAGGATTACTCACCGAGGCTATCGGGAATGTCCAGCACCAGCGATCGCCTAGGACCTTACTATTGGGGCTGCTGGTTGCCTTCAGCTACGGGGTGCTCCATACCTTGGGTCCTGGGCATGGTAAAGCGATTATTATTGCCTACTTCATCGGGGAGGGCGGAAGTCTGCGACGAGGTCTCACGATGGGGACTCGGATTGCCGTATTTCACGTTCTGTCAGCCATTGTCGTAGCCCTATTGCTCAATTTGGTGCTTCGCCAAAGCGCACCGGAAAATTATCGGGTGGTAAAGCTGGTAAGCTATGGGGCAATTTCAATCGTTGGCGGCTGGATGCTCTGGCAGTCCATTCCCCGGAAACGCCACGCAAAGCTGGCGCAGAGACCAAGCCGCGTTGAAGGTAAACCAGAGGACAAGGGAGCGGCTTCAGTGCTGTATCCTAACCTAACTCAGCAGGTGGTAGAGGCTCAGAGGTTACCGCCTGATGTCGACTGCTCTTGTCTGACCTGTATCGAACCGAGGCGAATGAGCGATTGGCTATCACTCGCAATTGGCTCCGTACCCTGCAGTGGTGCTTTGCTGATTTTACTTTATGGGTCAGCAAACAAGCTGCTTTGGCCCAGCATTGCCATGGTGGTCGCAATCTCGGTGGGGATGGCTATCACCCTAGCCTATATCGGAATTCTAGCTCTGATGGGTCGGAACTACGCCGCCAGACAAGTTGACCAACGCTTGGGGACATGGCGCTATCGTCACCTGCACCAGTGGCTGAAACTTGCTGGAGCTTGTTCTGTATTGCTGCTAGGGGTTGGCCTTTTCGGCGTGACGCTTGCATCGGGCAGCTGACGGCAATCCTCAAAGGCTATTGAACCGCTACTGATACCTGTCCCCGGAGCCGGTCCATGATGTCTTCACGGTAGTTCTGAAATCCGCGAGTGGACTTAATTCGATAGGTCCGATCAGTAGGCAAGTCAAGCCTCACTTCGGTTTGCACCGTGCCGGGGTGAGCCGTCAGGACATAGATCCGCTGAGCCAAGAACACCGCTTCTTCCACGTCATGGGTGATCATCAAAATGCTGGTGCCGGTACTTCGCCACAGCTCTCGCATAAACTGCTGCATCGTCTCCTTGGTCTGCACGTCCAATGCGCCAAAGGGCTCATCCATTAGCAATATTTTGGGCCGGGATGCCAAGGCGCGGGCGATCGCCACCCGCTGCTTCATCCCGCCTGAAAGCGCCTTGGGCAGCGCTTGGGAAAATCGCTTCAGCCCCACCACCTCTAAAAAGTAAGCGGCGGTGTCTCGCCGCTCTGATGCCCCCACCCCCTGAAGCTTGAGGCCAAACTCCACATTCTTCTGCACGGTCATCCAAGGATAAAGCGTATATTGCTGGAACACCATGCCCCGGTCCGCACCAGGTCCATTCACCGAAGCCCCATCGACAGTGATGTCTCCAGCGGTCGGCATGTCCAGCCCCGCCACGAGTCGCAGCAGCGTTGACTTGCCGGACCCCGATGCCCCCACGACGCAGACAAACTCTCCCGTTTCGACATGGAGATTGATATCTTCTAGCGCCAGCAGTGGCCCCTGTCGAGTCTTAAATTGCTTGTAAAGGCGGTTGACTTCTAAATGCATAATGGCCTCACCTAAAAAGAGAAATCATTGAACTACGGCTCTACCATGGCTTTGCCCACCACTTGGCCTATCAGTTTGCGGCCCAGCGGCAGGTCATCTGCATCAAAAACCGTAGGGACAGATCCATCACAAAGCCAATCAGCCCCAGCACGATCAGGCAGGCGAAAATTTCGTCCGTCTGAAAAAACTTTTGAGCAATGAGGATTCGCTTCCCTAACCCGGTTTCTGCCGCCACCAACTCCGCCACCACCACTAGGTTCCAGGAAGAGGCCATGTTGATGCGAAAGGCGTCGATGATATTGGGAATCACATAGGGGGTGATCACCTGAAACAGCACCTGCCCAGGCCTTCCCCCTAGGGTATAGGTGGCTTCCAGTAGCTCTTTAGGCACAAACTTCACCGCATCCATGATCATCAGGGTGTTAAAGAAGACGGTGCCAATGAAGATCAAGGCGAGCTTGGGAGCTTCCCCCAAGCCAAGGTAGATGATCAGCAGCGGAATGAAGGCGGGGGCAGGCATGTAGCGAACAATGCCGATGATAGGCTCGAGCAGCGATCGCACACTGGCAAAAGCCCCCATGGAAATGCCCACAGGCACCGATATCACTGCCGCCAGTAGAAAGCCGACAGCAACGCGTAGGAAGCTAGCCCCGGTGTCTCCCAGCAAAAATCCCTCGCTCCATAGCCCTCCCAGCGCCTGAGCCACCATAAGGGGAGAAGGAAGAAACTTTGCGTTCACTACGCCCAGGCTGGCAATGAGCCCCCAAACCGCGAGAGGAACGAGCACCGATAGCCCCATGAGTAGGGCGCTGAGGGCAGGGGGGATATCTTCCCGCAGCCGCCAGAACACGGCGGGCTTGAAGCTATCGGCGGTAGGCGTAGTGAAACGGGTGGTGATCATATATCTTTGGGGCGAGCGGCCGCTCGCCTTTACGGGGTATTGCGGTGAGGCAGGGTTTTACTGGGCCTCAGCGTAGGCCGTCACGAACTGATCATCTAGCACTGCCTCAAGGTCTGGCGCTTCGGGAATAAACCCTACCCCGACCATAAAGTCGGCCATTTCTTCGGCGGCAAAGGGCATGGCGGTCATGTCGTCGCCAGCGTCAAAGGCTTCTAAATTTTCTTCAATGGTGAAGAAGCGGGTGCCTTCGAGGTAGGTGTCGAAGTCAGCAGCATCTACGCTGGCCCGCTTGGCCATGATCTCGTTGGCTTCCTCACTATTTTCTTCCATAAAGGTCCGCACATCGAACCAGGTATTGACCAATGCCTGGACCTGGTCGGGACGCTCGTCAATCAGGGTTTGAGTCACCACCAACAAGTCCGGAATCGCTCCGGGGAACTCTGCAGAGCTGACTAGCTCTGTACTGCCTTCTCGGGTCAGCGCAGTCTCCCAAAAGGGCACCCAACCGGCAAAGGCATCGGTCTGACCTGCCGCAAAAGCGGTAGCCGCCGCGCCGGTTTCGAGGTTCTTGATTTCTACTGCGTCGCGGGTCATGCCGGCCTCTTCGAGGGCCAGGGAGAGCAAAAAGTCTCCCACCACACCTTCTTCTAGGGCGACGGACCTGCCCTCTAAATCCTCAACAGACTCAATGCCTTCAGCCACGATTACTTTGTCATTACCCGCAGAGTTGTCGTTTACCAGCACTGCCACCTCCCCTTCCACTGCATCTGCTGCGAAGGAGATGGTGTCATTGAGGGTTTGGCAGTTGGCGTCCAGCTGGCCGGAGGCGAGGGACTCCATAGAGGCTAAATAGCCATCGAACCAAATTAGTTCAACATTGGCACCATTGGCCTCAAAGAATCCCTGTTCTTCGGCTATGGCCCAGGGCCACCAGCCGGCCCAGCTGCTGTAACCCATTTTGATGGGCTCACCGCTCACCTCTGCCGGGGCGTCGGCGTCAGCCGTGGACGTATCGGCATCTGAACTGGTGGTGTCTGGCTGGCCGCAGCCCACGGCAACCAAAAAAGTGCAGGCAAACGCAAGGGTGAGCGAAAGTAAAGAACGTCGTTTCATAAGAATTTGATGGGGTAGCTCTGTAAGTGCTTGGGGGCGGTCGATGCAGACATAATGATCGCTAGATGACGGTTCGTGACGTTACGGCAAAAGCCCAGGAGACAGCGACATTGTTCGCAGATCTCCCGGGCTTTTATCCCGCCGTGTACCAAAGCGCCACGCGGTTAGCGATCGCGAGCCGTCTAGCTTCCCCTCTCGGACCAGTCGTTCAGCACAGCTGAATCGGAACCCTAGGGAATATAAAATATTCAATTCTGGCAAGGTGTAATTGCTAGGGCCAAATTTTCTGAGAGATGACGCCCGTTGGCACCCAAACAGTTGTAGACACCTCCATACAAGCAAGCTCTACGCCAGCGAGAAGTAGCATTTGTTACGAAAATGTAAAACTTGTTGGCTGATTTTGCATAACTTCACCTTGAATCACTTAGGCCGCTGGTGTATTGCTGCGCGTTGGGTCAAGCCTCGCGTCACTGTTCGCTGAGAATCGCACTTGACCCACGGGAGCTGCACTCCTATAGTGAGCAGTTGCAAGGCGTCTCAGGGAAATTAGACATTATGAGCACATCGGAAGACTCCATTTTTCAGCGGCCCCAGGGTGAAGAAGCCCAGCGGGGCCTAGAGCGAGAGACGCAGTTGCCCATGACGGGGTGGCAGCAAGAGGTGTCCCAAGGTCTGGAATACGGCTTAGAAGCCGCCGACAGCATTCGCGATCGCACCATTCCCACGTTTTCTCGCGGCGAGCTGCCCCACTACGCCGGCATCAACACCTTCCTCAAAGCGCCCTACATCGAAGATGTGCGTCAGGTGGGCAACTACGATGTTGCCATTGTGGGAGTGCCCCACGACTCTGGCACTACCTACCGGCCCGGCACCCGCTTTGGCCCCCAGGGCATCCGCAAAATCTCCGCGCTCTATACGCCCTACAACTTTGAGCTCGGTGTGGACCTGCGGGAACAGATCACCCTCTGCGATGTGGGAGATATCTTCACGATTCCCGCCAACAACGAGAAGTCATTTGACCAAATTTCCAAGGGCATCGCCCATGTCTTTCAGTCGGGAGCCCTGCCCATTGTGCTGGGTGGAGACCATTCCATCGGCTTTCCCACCGTGCGGGGGGTCTGTCGCCATTTGGGGGACAAAAAGGTGGGCATCATCCACTTCGATCGCCATGTGGACACCCAAGAGACTGACCTCGATGAGCGCATGCATACCTGCCCTTGGTTCCATGCCACCAACATGGCCAATGCTCCTGCCAAAAACCTAGTGCAGCTGGGTATTGGCGGCTGGCAGGTTCCCCGTCAGGGCGTCAAAGTGTGCCGGGAGCGGGCCACCAATATCCTCACGGTGACGGACATTGTGGAAGGGGGCATTGATGCCGCCGCCGACTTTGCTTTGGAGCGGGCCTTAGATGGCACTGACTGCGTCTGGATCAGCTTTGACATTGACTGCATTGACGCGGGCTTTGTGCCGGGGACCGGCTGGCCGGAGCCAGGGGGATTGATGCCTCGAGAAGCGCTACAGCTGCTGGGCAAGATCCTGCAGCGCGCCCCGGTATGCGGCATTGAGGTGGTGGAGGTATCGCCGCCCTACGATGTCAGTGACATGACCGCTTTGATGGCGACCCGCGTCATTTGCGACACCATGGCCCATCTAGTGCTCTCAGGGCAATTGCCCCGCCGCGAGAAACCCAGCTACATCACCGATGAGGCCAATATGTCAGTCGACCAGGCCTGGAGCTAGACGCCTGCCATGCATGAAACCGACATGACGCGGGCGCTGATCGTCACCCTGAACGACTGGTGGGAGGAGCAGCCCGGCCAGCCCCAGGTCTCTCAGGTCCATCTGGTGGTGGGTCAATTTACCTGTGTTGAGCCCGCCAGCTTGATGTTTACCTTTACCCATCAGACCAAAGGCACCTTCTTAGAACAGGCTGAGCTGGTGATTCGTGAAACGCCCCTGGTGGCTTTTTGCCACGGCTGCCAAGCTGAATACCGGCCTACCATTGGGCTGCAGTATGCCTGCCCCACATGCCAAGCGCCCATGGAAGATATCCGCTCGGGGCGTGAGCTGAAGATCGATCATGTTGACTATGCAGACGCTGCTCAGGACATTACGCGCTAATACAAGACCCTCTGAAGTACAATGCACCAAACCTTTTCCGCCGCTCTAGAATTAGATCTGCTCCATGCCAATCAAGCTGGAGCAGACCATAATCGCGCTCACTTTGATCGCTGGGGCGTCACCTGCTTTAACCTGATGAGCGGGCCTGGCGCTGGCAAAACGGCTCTGCTAGAGCGCACCCTGGAGGTGTTGACGCCCGAGCTGGCGATCGCCATTATTGAAGGGGATATGACCACCGAGCTAGATGCCGATCGCCTGCGGCATTATGGGGTGCCGGTGATCGCCATCAACACAGGGCGAGCCTGCCACCTCGATGCTCAAATGGTTGCTGGGGGCATTCATGTCCTGGATGAACAACACAGCCCGTCTGATCTAGATTTGGTGCTGGTGGAAAACGTGGGCAACTTGGTCTGCCCAGCTGAGTTTGAGGTGGGGGAGCATGCCAAGATTGCCCTGCTCAGCGTCACTGAAGGCGAAGACAAACCCCTCAAATACCCCATCATGTTTCGCGAAGCCGACTGCCTGCTGATCACCAAAGTTGACCTAGCGCCCCATGTGGATGTCGACCTCAGCCGGATTGAGGCCAACGTGCGCCAAATCAACCCCAACATCGATATCTTTCCGGTGTCCGCCAAAACGGGCTGCGGACTGGACGACTGGCTGTCTTGGGTCAAGCAGCATATTCAGTCCAGCACCCGCCGCTGATAGGGCATCGTATTGTCGTCAAAGACGTTGGCGTATTCGGGAATCACCTTGCATATCCGTCTGGATTGCTAGGTGAGGATATCAATGGTATTGCAACGGTGCTGTCGTGCTGAGTGGGCTGAGCGTCGGCTCGCTTCCAGGTAAAGAAAAACGTTGCGCCCTGATTGAGGTCAGACTCAATCCAGATGTTTCCCCCCTCCGCGTTGACCAGCCGCTTGACGATGGCAAGGCCAATTCCGGTGCTAATGGTGGCATCCGATTCTAGGGCAGATAGGGCTCTGGCCTGTAATGTCTCAAAAATGCCAAAGATTCTCTCCTGGTCTTCGGGGGCAATTCCTGGCCCGTTATCGGCGATCGCAAACTTATAGCCCGCGGCCTCTTCCCAAGCGGATATCGTAATCTCCCCCTGCCCATCAGCGCAGCCATACTTAATGGCATTGCCAATCAGGTTGGCAAACACCTGGCTCAGCATCACCCGCCGAGCCCATATCTTAGGGAGAGGCAGGGTAAATCGCACCGTTACGCCAAGGGGCACCGTCAATGTACTGACGATTTCTGTCAGCAGCTCGCCCAAATTGACCAGCTCAGGCGGCTGCTTTGTGCGACCTGCCCGTGAATATTGCAGCAGGTCGCTGATCAAGGTTTCCATCAGGTTGACCCGACTCGCCATCAGCATGAGCTGCTTTTGGTTTTCTAAGGGAATGCGATCGCCAAGATCTTCCTGCAGCCATTGCGATAGATTTTGGATAGCCCGCAGCGGCGCTTTGAGGTCGTGGGAAACGACGTAGGTGAATTGATTGAGGTCTTTGTTGCGCTGATCGAGATCTGCAGTAATTGTTTTGAGCACGTGGTTTAGCCGAGATAGCTCCTGTGCTCTATGGGACAGCGCTTCTTCTGCCTGCTTCCGCTCGGTGATGTTTAAGCTGATGCCCGTCATGCGGCGGGGATGGCCATCGGTATCGTATATCGTCTGTCCCATGATGGTCAGCCACCTCACGCCATCTATAGGGTGGAGGATACGAAACTCAACGGCCAACCCACGGTTGCTCTCTAGCGCCTCTAGAATGGCTTGATTGACGCGATCGCGATCGGGCCTAAGGATAGAGGCAAGCCAGTTTTCGTAGGAGGGTGGAACTGACGCGCTAATGCCGTGGAGTTGATAGTATTCTTCTGACCAGGTGATTTGGTTGGTCGCTAGATCCCAATCCCACAGTCCTGCCCCTGCAGCACGCTGGGCTAGACGCAGTCGTTCTTCACTTTGGCGCAGGGCTGCCTCTGCTTGCTTCTGCTCACTGATGTCAGCGATCGCTCCAGGCAGAGCGAAGGCCGTGCCGTTGGCGGCATACTCGACCCGCCCCCGCGCAATCACCCAGCGCTCATGCCCGTCGGCACCTCGAAGACGATATTCAGCGATGAAGGGCTCTCTATGGCCGATGGCCCGCTCAATGGCGGTGGCAACATTGTGGCGATCGCTCGGATGAATCGCGTCGATGTAGGTCTCGAGGGGAAGCCCTAGGGCTGCAGAGTCAGGATCTACGCCGAACAATTGGGCTGCGCTGCGATCGGCGGTCAATCTGTTGCTAGCCATGTCCCAACACCAGGTGTAGATTGAGCCTGCAGATAAAGCAGCTTCAAGCTGGATATGGGTCTCCCGCAGCTTTAGCTCTGCGCGCTTGGCATCATCTATATCGTGATGAATGCCCGCCATCCGCAGTGGCCGCCCTTGGGCATCTCGCCTGACAACCTGGCCATAATTAGCAATCCACTTCCATCGCCCTGACTCTGTCCGCAGGCGATACTCAAATTGGTAGGGAACTGACGCGTCCTCTAAGTGGGCCTGCAGCAGCTCGGTTACCCATTCTTGATCGTCAGGGTGAATCAGCTGGCTCCAGGTATCGTAATGGGGCGGCAGACTGCCCGACTCATACTCCAGCATTTCTAGCCAGCGTGGGCTCAGATAATCCTCATTGGTCTCAATATTCCAGTCCCACAGCCCACCGTTCGATCCGTCTAGGGCCAGCCGCAGCCGCTCTTCACTGTCCCGCAGCTCAGCTTCCACGCGACGACGCTCTGCCAACTCGCTTTGGGCCTGCTGGTAGAGTTCTGCCTGCTGCAGCGCTGTGCCGACTTGGGTAGCGATGTCCTTGAGCAAATCCACTTCCACAGTTCGCCATTGCCGTGCCCCAGAGCAGTGATGAACCAGCAGCATTCCCCACAGCTGGCTGTTGCACAAAATGGGAACCACTAAGTTCGCCCGCACCTGCATTGCTTTAAGCAGATCGGCGTGGCAAGGTTCGACCGTGCCGTCGAAGATATCGGGGCGGACCGCAACCTTACCCTGTCGAAATGGGGCAAGGTGTTCTTCCTGCAGGCAGGGATCGTAATAGGATTCGGATAAAAGGGCATTCCAAGGAGGGGTTGCGGCCTCAGTGACGACCTCTCCTTTGCCATCGGAATAAAGCTGAAACAGCAGTACGCGATCGGTCTGCAAAAATTGCAGCACTTCTTGCACCGTTGTCTGCAGGACGGCGTCGAGATCTAAGCTTTCATGGACCTTACGGGTGATGTCTGATACGAGACGCTCTTTGCCAATACGCTGCTGAAGCTGGGCCTGATGCTGTACTGCAGAAATGGCGCTGTCGATGGACCCATGGAGTTCCGTAGCCGTAATGTCCCGCTTGACGAGATAGTCTTGTGCGCCAGCTTTGATGGCCTGGGCCGCGATTCCTTCGCTACCTTGGTCTGTCACCATGACGACCGGAACGCTACAGCACTGGGATAAGTAAGGATCTGAAGATTGCGGGGAGCGCTCTAGCTGAGCCAAAAATTCTAATCCATTGAGATCGGGCAGCCGGTAGTCCAGCAAAATGATGTCGGGTCTGTGAGCCGCCCATAGCTCCAGCCCGCCGTGACCTGATGCGCTCTCCAATACCCTGTAGACATGTTCGGCATCCCGGTCTAGGTACTGCCGGTACACCTTGCGATCGTCAGGGGAAGCGTCGACGATCAGTATGGTACGTGAGGGTCGAGTCATAGATCGTCTCGGGTTGGGCCTGAGAAGTGTCGTGGTGCTGAGCCAGCAGTTTACATAACGCTCTACTCTACATTATGTCTCAACCGCTGGACTATGTTTCGGCCCCAGGCGCGGCAGAGCAAGGCCGAGGTCTACCAGAGGCCGTCGCAGTGCTCCGCCTATAGCGAAGCTTAGGGGGTGGTGAAGCGGCGCGTGAGCCGTAGGCGAGCAATACCTAAAAAGAAACACATCGGTTTTTAGATTTGTTATGACGTAACTATGCTAAACCTGACGTACCAATACCGACTGCGCCCTAGTGAAGAGCAGATTCAGCTTTACGAAGACTGGTTAGAAGCCTCTCGCAAAGTATGGAATTATGCCC
>JGI12210J13797_11249214_pt1 | contig 29546 bp, 27 predicted proteins | sample ElkSlonscriptome_3_FD_13797 | JGI IMG/M metagenome (IMG submission 13797) | reverse complement strand
CGCATGATCAAGAAACTCTTCGGAGATAAACAGGATTCTCCTATGGAGGACATGGCTCCCGTCAAAGAGAAATTGACCAGAGGAGAAAAGTTCCTCGATGGATTTCGGGAATGGAAAGACTCTGATCGTAGTGTTGCGGTTTTTACTCGCTTGGCAAGTTTGCATCGGGACGTCTTAAATGGCGAAGAAACAGACCTGCTGCATATTCATAAGACACCGCAAGCAAACGGATTTTTCTTTGACGACCGCACGGGTGTTGAACCGGCAGAGTTTAGTTTTATTCTCGACTATTTCAAAGACAGGGCTTTAGAAGAGGGCTATTCGATCTATTCCAGTGAGAAGCGATACCAGGAAAAATCTGATTCAGTGCAAGAAATGGAGCGCCATTATTTGAAGCCATCCATCGATCCGGCCTTGGAACTACCGATCGATCAGCGATACGGTAATATTCTATTGGAGTACGTGGCCTACAATGATAAACCGGCTTATCTGAAAGTAATGGTGAGTTGTTATTCCGATAGGAATTATACTAAAGCTTTAGATTTTCAAGATCTGGCGGCGAAATTGTTTAGCTGAGCTAGCTCTGGTCGATCACGCGACTGTAATGTCGATATTGATCAATGATTTTTTTGACGTAAGTCACAGGCTCTTCACCTCGGCAATAGCCGTGCTTCACCACATCCGAAGTGTAGTATTCTTTCTGGCTTTTGAGCTTGATGCACTCGGCTACATTATTTTCCCAAATCATGGGGTCATAGCCCAATTCGGCCGCTAGATTCACGGCATCAAGCACGTGACCTAAGCCTGCATTGTAAGAGGCCAGAGTAAAATGAATTCTGTTTTCAGGATCGGGGATTCTATCCTGCCAAAAGCTCTCCAGTCTGCTTAAATGGAGAATGGCTCCGCGAATGTGTTCTCTCGGTGCGGAGGCTGAATCAACCCCGTACATTTTGGCTGTAGCAGGCATAAATTGCATTAACCCGAATGCTCCTGCCCATGATCGAGCATCTTCATTGAATTTGCTTTCCTGATACATCTGTGCTGCCAATAGTCTCCAATCCCAATCGATGATATCAGAATACTCACGCAGCAATTCGTCGTAATTACTAATCCGATTCCCATTCAAGGAAGAAAATTCTCCATTGTACTCCTCCCATTTTTCTTTGGGCGCTTTGAAGTATTTCTTGTAAATATATGCGTGAACAGAATTCAATCGATCATTTTCAAACCAATTATTTACAGCCTCAAGTAGGTTTGGGTTCGTCTTGCGGACGGCCCAGCCGATTTGACGAGGAAAACTAAGCTGAACCGAAACATCAATGTTGCTGTAGTAAGTTGAGTTCAGATTGGCCAAGTTATCGTCAGCTACGGTATAGTCGATTTCTCCGTCGGCTACCTTTTGAATGAGCTTCTCGGGATCTATATAGCCCGGGGCTTTAACAATCTCAAAAGAGATTCCCGACTCTTTTTGCAAGTTGATCAATCGCTCGTAAGAAGGAGAGGTGCGGTTGACATAAATCGTTTTACCACTCAAGTCCAGAGGTCTGAGAAGTAAGCTCTTGTTGACTTCGCGTTGGGACATATTTTGATGCCCTTCGGGCAAACGTTGCACCAAAACCAGCTTTGTAAAATTGTAGGGTTCGCTAAATTCAGCTTTCTGCTGTCGGTCACTCGTAATGGCAAGATTGCAAGCGATCAAATCGCCTTCACCTTTATTGAGCATATCAAACATGGTGTTTACATCGGGTATGAGCTGCATCTCCAATTCTACACCTATGCTTTTAGCGAATCGCTGAAGCAACTCATATTCAAAACCCATAGCGTGTCCGCGGTAAATGAAATACGATGTTGATGAGTTGAGCGTAAGGGCTACGAGCTTTCCTCTGGCCTTAATTGCATCAAGGTCAGGCCCCACTATAATTTCTTCCGGTTCTGCGGAAGAAACAGTTTGGACTTTTGGCGGTTCTTCATCTTTCTCGCAACCTTGAGGGGCTACAGTCAAAAGAGTAATTACCATCCATGCGATATGGTTGCGATGCTTGAGCATGCGAAATGATGTGGCAGTTTAGTTGCCAATATCAAAGTGATAATACGAGAGGTAGATTGAGAAGTTTCAAGAAAGCAACTCCTTTAGCCTTTCTTCCGTTGCAAAAATCAGGTCGGGAAAGAATGCTTCAAAGTCAGCTGAAATAGCGCTCCCTTGCTCTGCCAAAGCGGGTAATGATTCTTCCATATTTGAGGGAAAGCTTGCCCTTCGGGACAACCCTGTAAGCGCCCGATCTACTCCTTCTTTATTGGCATAATTGCCAAGCCAATCCTGTAATTGCATGTAGTGAAAGGTTCGAGAGGCTCGTTCATTGAAAACAGATTGGTAATCTCCTAAAGTGTCATAGATAAAGCGGGTGTATGCTTTCAATTCGTCTTGATGATAGCTACTCCAGTTCAGGGCCAAAAAATGATCGTAGAATACATCTTGAACCACTCCTGCATATTTTCCGAAATAATTATACAAACGTTCACGCGACTGAAGAGTGATGTCATGACTATCGGTGTAACTGTCAATAAACCGATGCAAAACAATTCCTTTTTGAATAGCTATATCGTAGTCTTCCAGGGCTTTTCCCTTCACGGTATCGGCTATGAAATTGCCCACCATGATGGGTTTGATTTCGAAAGAAAGAAATTGGTGTGCCAAAAAATTCATTGGCTGTAAAGGTAAGCCGTCGAATTCAGCCGAGAAAGAATAGAATTCTACTGCTATCTTCGTCAGACCATGAGCGACGAAAAAGCACTCTATTGGCTGTCACAAGTGGCCGGCTGGTTCGGCTATATCCTGCTAATCCTCTTTCAGAATTTGGTAGTGGGAAATGTAGATGTAGGTATTGTCAAAGTGTTGATTGTCAATTTTGTTCTGGGCATTGGTCTTTCGCATTTCATGAGATATGTAATCGTTCAAAGTGGTTTGCTCAAAACGAAAATCTATCGATTGCTTCCGCTATTGATTTTGCTCTCGATCGTTACCGGAATTCTCGCAGCGTTGATTTACGGGCTTATTTCAGATCTTTTCTTCGTCGACGTTAAGCCTATTCTGGAAGCGCCCTACGCCATTATTATTGAACTAATAATTCCATTTATCACCATTTTCCTTTTTTGGAATATTCTCTATTTCGCTGCCATTTATCTGAAAAACTACGAGCGAGAAGAAGTTAAAAACCTCCGACTTACCGCATCGATTAATGAAGTAGAATTGAATAACCTACGCTCTCAGATGAACCCCCACTTCATCTTTAACGCTCTCAACAGCATCAGAGCATTGGTCGATGAAAATCCAATATTGGCCAAGAAGAGCATAACGCAAATGAGCCATATCTTGAGAAGCAGCTTGGCCTCGGGGAAGAAAAAATTTGTGAGCATTGGCGAAGAGATGAAGGTGGTCAAGGACTATTTGGAGCTCGAAAAGATCAGATATGAAGAGAGATTGAGTTTCTCTTTTAGTATAGGTCCGGGCCTTGAGAACTGCCTCATTCCGCCACTGCTCATCCAAACATTAATCGAAAATGCCATCAAACATGGTATTGCCAATTTACCTTCCGGTGGAAGCGTATCAGTGCGTGTAGAAACATCTGAACAGGAGAGGCTAAAGATTTCGGTGGTAAATACCGGAAGGCTTTCTGACTCCAATGTATCCCACGATTCTACCGGGGTAGGCCTAGAGAACTCAAAAAGAAGATTGAAACTCCTTTACGGTGCCGAGGCAAAACTGACTATTTACAATCAAGGAAATGAAGTGGTATGTGAAGTGCGCATTCCCAATAAATTAATCGATCCCAAAAATGAAAGTACTGCTTATTGACGATGAGCGCTTGGCGCGTAAAGAACTCTCCGGTTTCTTGGAGAGTCACGACTCAATTGAAATCATCGGAGAAGCGCAGAATGCCGATGAAGCCAAAGTTATGATCGAAGAACTCGATCCCGACCTTATCTTTTTAGATATTCAAATGCCGGGAAAGACGGGATTTGAATTGCTTGAGGAACTGGAGTCGACACCCGAGGTCATCTTTATTACTGCTTACGACGATTACGCTATTCGTGCATTTGAGGTAAATGCTTTGGACTATTTGCTCAAGCCCATAGATGAGGCTAGGCTCGAACACACCCTGATGAGGGTAAAAGAACGGTTTGACAAAACTGAGGAAAAGGCAATTGAATCTGAAAATGATGCCCCGCTCACGATGGAAGATCAGATTTTTCTCAAAGATGGCGATAAGTGTTGGTTTGTGACTTTGCGTGATATCAAGATGTTTGAATCAGAGGGAAATTACGTTCGCGTGTTTTTCGGAAATAGCAAGCCACTTATTTTAAAAAGCCTCAACAACCTTGAAAAGCGATTGGTCGAGAAGGATTTTTTTCGCATCAATCGCAAGTTTATTGTCAACTTGAGAGAGGTCATACATATTGAGCCATGGTTCAACGGTGGGCTCCAAATCAAATTGAAATCCGGAGAGCAATTAGAAGTGTCGAGAAGGCAATCCGCAAAGTTTAAAGATCTATTGAGCCTCTGAATTAAGAATTTAACTACGATTTGTGAATAACCAAATTATCTAATCTCCTTCTGGTCAATATTAGTCTGTCATAAACTGGCGTTGGTAGAAATTACCTTGACAATTCGGAATAAAACTCGAACCTTAGACTTGTAATCGAAGTATAAGCGAGACAATATAATACCGATAAGTTATGGAAGCATTTGTTAGAAGACCGACCAAATCAACGCCTTATGTCCATCTCGATAGTAAAGAGGGTACATACTTGTTGGCGGGTCGTTCTATTCCAATAGATGCAGAGCAATTTTACAATCCGATACTGGATTGGATCGATGATCTTTCCGTTGAATCGCTCTCGGTTATCAATTTTCGCTTTCGCTTTGATTTTTTCAATATAGCTTCTTCAAAAAGAATACTGTTTATTCTTTACAAGTTATCCGACCTTCAAAAGAAGGGAGCAAAGATCAACATCCGCTGGATGTATGAACGCTTTGACGAAGACATGTTGGAGATAGGTCAAGACTACAGTGTAATGGTCGAGGATCTTAACTTCTTTTTTGAAGAATATGATTTAGTTGAGCGTCAAGAAAAAGCATACGCCAAACTGGGGTAACCTGTTCCGGTTTCCAATCACCCTACTTTATTATCTTTGCGCTCCTGATTTTTGGATATGCGCATAGTCAAAGAAGTTCCACATCATCGCTTTAAGATCACGATATTTTCTTGGAACAATAAGTACATCATTAAAATAGAAGATGCTCATCTGGAGCAATCTTTCAAAATCGACTCCACGGAAGTCGCAGGCTTAGACGAAGTAGAAGCCATACTTACGGAAGAATTTCTTCTTTCTGCCTTAAAGCGTTTTGTTGAAATGAGCAAAGATTTTGCTAACTCCTACCGCAACCGATACGCGAACCTTAATAAATCCTGAACATGAAAAACTCGATTATCCTATCCGCCATTGCGGTTCTTTTTTTACTATCTTCTTGCAATGAGAATCAAGCTCCTCAAAACCAAGAGGAAATGATCGCCGAAGCAGATAGCACAAAAGAGGTAGAGAGCTCCGGCTTGAAAGTGGCTTTCATTTATGGAGATACAATCAACACGAATTATCGATTTCTCATTGATGCACAAGATGAGCTCGCCAAAGAGCAAGGTGTAATTGAAGAGCGCATCAATCGAAAGCTTCAAAAAGCTGAAAAACGTGCGATGGAATTACAAAAGCAAGCGCCAACTATGACGCAAATGCAAGTGCAAGAGGCACAGCTGGAGCTTCAAAATCTGGACATTGAAATTCAACAATTTCAAGAGCGATTGGCTACGGATTTCAGAAAGAGAGAAGCAGAGCTTCAAGTGGAATACACAGACCGGGTTAACAAGATGTTGGAAGAATACAACGCCGATGGCACATACGACATGATTTTAAATTTTCAACCGGGAGGGAACCTACTATGGATCAAAGATTCTTATGACATCACCGATGAAGTTTTGACAAAGTTGAACGATCAATATGATGCTGACCTCTCCGCGTCGGCAGAAGACAAAGCGACTAAGTAATGTATAGCATCGCAAAATTGAAGCAAAAGGAGAACATCTCAGAGTATCTCCTTTTTTTGTGGCAAATGGAAGACCTCCTGCGTGGAATCGACTTTGATCTTTCGAGACTTGACGCCGAAATATTAACGGCCATCGTGGATGAGGACGAAAGATTGCGCACACGCAAGTGGCTGTCTGATATGGCCAAACAAATGGAGCGCGAATCGCTTCAGCAAAGTGGTCATCATCACGAAACTTATGAGGTGTTAAACGAGTTGATGATGCTGCAACAGACACTTCTAAACGTTACGAATAGTCCGCCTTTTGTCAAAGCTTATCAAGCTGTACAACCTGTTTTGGAAGACTTCAGAAAGAAAAGTGAAAATGTCCCGAAAACGGATATTGAGACCGCCCTGACTGCAATGTACGGATTGCTTACTTTAAGAATAGCAAAAAAAGAGGTCTCCGAAGAGACCTCTGATGCAATGGCGCCAATTTCGGCATATTTAAGAGAGATTACCCGGGCTTATCATTTGATGAAGGCGGGTAAACCTTTTTAATCAAAGTAGCTGAAGCTTTCACCTTTTTTGATGGTGAGCAGCGTTTCGTAGATCAGCTTGATCACGCTTTCTACATCATCTTTATGGATAGATTCAACCGTCGTGTGCATGTAGCGTAATGGCAGTGATATCAGAGCGCTCGCCACTCCTTTTCCTGAGTAGGCAAAAGCATCTGTATCCGTTCCCGTACTTCGACTGGCAGCCGCTCGCTGAAATGGAATTTTATTGGCCTCGGCGGTAGAGATAATCTTTTTCAAGAGATTATTCTGTACGGCGGGTCCGTAAGTCAATACGGGTCCTTTGCCCGCGTGGTAGTCACCTTGCTCGATTTTATCGATCATGGGAGTCTGGGTGTCGTGGCAAACGTCTGTGACAATGGCCATATCCGGTTCCAACGTGCGGCTGATCATTTCAGCACCTCGCAGACCTACTTCCTCCTGTACGGAATTGACTATGTAAAGGGTGAAGGGCAATTTCTTTTTGTTCTCGTGAAGCAGTCTGGCAACTTCCGCTATCATAAAGCCACCTGCTCTGTTGTCAAAAGCACGACCGACATAGTATTTCTTGTTGAGGACCATAAACTCATCCTCAAAAGTCACCACGCAACCAACGTGAACGCCTAGTTTTTCAACTTCCTCTTTTGTACTGCAACCGCAATCCAAAAAGATGTTTTTCATGCTGGGAGCTTCATCCTTGCCGCTGGCGGGATTTCTCGTGTGTATGGCAGGCCAGCCAAAGATTGCTCTAACGGGACCTTTATCGGTATGGATGATTACTCGCTTACTCGGGGCAATCATATGGTCTGATCCACCATTTCGACGCAGGTAGATAAACCCTTTATCGTTAATGTAGTGTACAAACCACCCGATCTCATCGGCATGAGCTTCGATTGCGACCTTATAGTCTTGACCCGGATTGATGACTGCTGCCACAGATCCGTAGATATCCGTTTGATAATCGTCGATGTATGGCTTTAAGTAATCGAGCCACAGCTTTTGCCCCGGGGTCTCAAAACCCGTCGGGGCCGCATTGTTGATGTAATTTTCTAAAAATGTGATTGATTTTTTATTCAGAATGGATTTTTGAGCCATATAGATTTGTTTTTTGCAAAAGTAGGCTTTTCAACCGAGGGCAATGAATAAGTAGGGCAACCTTTGCCCCCTATGTCTTCGTAGATACCTTAAATTCATGCAAACCTTAATCGCTTGAAAAAACTTATATTATTTGCTTTTCTGGCCATTGGATTGTCCGGTTTTGCTCAGGACGATTCACTTTTGGTAAAAGTGGCCGCAGACACTTTAGGGAAAGATATGCAAGAGGGAGGCATCTCTGTAGAAGCCCTGGAACTCTACAATCTGGCACTTCAAAAATCCGAAATTTCAGAGACCGATTCAGCGGTAGTTTTCTTTACTAAGGCCATTGAGATCGAGCCAGAATTTGCCAAAGCATACTACAACCGAAGTGCAGCCTTTTTGGTGTTGAACAACTTAACCGGAGCACTTTTGGATATCGATCAGTATCTGGCGCTGAGTGATACTGCCTCGAAAGGCTACTTTACGCGAGCTGCAATTTTAGATGAGTTGGGCCGAAGTGAAGACGCACTTTCGGCTTACCGCACTGCCGCGTCGAAAGAAGACCAAGCCGATATGGCCTATTTGGCAATCGGGAATATTCAATTGAGAAATGAAGCTTACCAAGAAGCGGTTGATAATTTCACCGCTTACCTGAGATATCATCCATCTGATGGAATGGTTCTTCACGACAGAGGATCGGCCTATCAGTTGCTCAACGACTTGAAATCTGCCGAAAGAGACTACCGCCAAGCAGCTCTGGTCAATCCTGATTTGGCTACGGCTTTCGCCAATTTAGGCACAGTTTTGCGGAAGCTGGAGCGCTACGATGAGGCAGCTGATGCATACAGTGATGCCTTAAAAATTGAGCCTGACGATGCGATGATTGTCAATAACAGAGGCTATGCCTATTTCCTTTCGGAAGAATATGAGAAAGCCGTCACTGACTTCAAGAAAGCCACGACTCTTTCACCAAAATATGCTTACGCCCACAATAACCTGGCATCCGCTTACATCAAGTTGGAGCAGTTTCAAGAAGCAGTCGATGCTGCCGGTGAGGCCATTTCCATCGATCCCGAATACGGTTTTGCTTACCTCAATCGCGGCATCGCTCGAGAGATGGTCAGAGACATTCGGGGCGCTTGCAGCGATTGGGAGAAGGCTGCTTCCCTCAAAGTGAAAAACGCTTCCGATTACCAAGCATCTGTTTGCAAATACGTCGAGCCATGAGAGGAACTATCGCAATAATCTTATTCGTTTTTGGCTCTTCTGTGTTTGGTCAAAACGTACTTTTCGAAAAGGACAACTTTCCCAACGATAAAGAAGGCTATAAGAATGCCACGAAAAACATCAAGGAGGGCGATCGAATTTTCGACGACGACCGCAGGGCCTACTTCAATTTGGCCATTCCTTACTACCTCGCGGCCCAAGAGTTTAATCCCGATAACGCTGATCTAAACTATAAGCTCGGAGTTTGTTACTTGTTTTCTTCACAGAAGAGAAAGAGTCTTCCTTATTTGATGAATTCTTACGAACTCGACCCGGGTCTTGATCCCTACAATATTCACTATTTGCTGGGTTGGGCGAATCAGCTCAATTCGAACTGGGATGCAGCTATTGTAGAATTTGAAAAACAGCTTTCCGTGCTGACTGAATCGGGTGGTGAGCAGATTGAATTTCAAAAAGTCCAAAAGCGACTCGAAGAAGTGAAGCATGGAAAAGAGTTTGAGAAAACTCCGGTTCGGGTTTGGGTGGATAACCTGGGTGCAGCGATCAACTCCGCTGCTCCGGAATACGCACCGCTTATTTCTACGGATGAGACTTTGCTCATAATTACTGCAAGACGAGAGTCGAACGTTGGTGGTTTGAGAGATGAATCAGATAATTTACCATTCGAAGATGTGTACTACAGCAGAAACTCAGGAGGAGAATGGTCTCCTTTGAAAAACATCGGGGAAGATGTCAACACATCAGGACATGATGCCGGTTCCGGTCTTTCGCCCGATGGAAATTCTCTTTTTGTTTTTCGTGGCGATGTGAAAGGGGGAGGAGATATTTATCAATCCGTTTACACCGGAAGTGAGTGGAGCAAACCCAAGTCTCTTTACAAAACGATTAATACAGACGCCCACGAATCAGCGGCAGCGCTTTCTTTCGATGGTCAATCTCTCTTTTTTATTAGTGAAAAAGAAGGAGGATTTGGTGGAAAAGACATTTACGTAGCCGAATGGAATAGTGAAAAAGAACGATGGGGCGAGGCCAAGAATTTGGGCCCCGTGGTCAACTCCCCTCATGACGAGGATGGCGTGTATATCCACCCGGATGGCAAAACCCTGTACTTCAGCTCCGAAGGGCACAACTCGATAGGAGGGAACGACATTTTCTACGCTGAGTACGAAGACGGCAGATGGAAAACCCCGATCAACCTGGGGATACCTATAAACACGCCTGACGATGATGTCTTCTTCAGCGTGGCGGCGGACGGGCGGACTGCCTACTACTCCTCCGATCGCGAAGAAGGGTATGGCGAGAAGGACATCTATCGATTGACATTTTTAGGGCCCGAAAAGCAACCCGTGCTAAATGTTGAAGATCGCTTGATCGCAGGTTCCAACGAGCGAAAAATAGAGATTCCTCTTCAGCCTGCGGTAGAAATAAGGACCAGTAAAATGGTCCTCCTCAAAGGACTGGTTTTAGATGATGAAACCGATGCACCCGTCGCCGCAACCATTGACTTGATCAATAATGCCACGGCAGAGGTTCTTGCTTCTTTCCAGGTAGAGCCTTCATCGGGCAAGTACTTGGTTTCTTTGCCGGCAGGAAAAAATTACGGACTCAATGTAAATGCTGACGGCTATCTCTTTAACTCCTTGAACTTCAATATTCCCGATTCTGCAGGATACCGAGAGTTTTACAAGGTTATTAAAATGAAGCGCATAAAGATAGGTGAGACCATTGTGCTGAGAAATATCTTCTACGACTACAACAAGGCTACCATTCGAGAGGAGTCAACTGCCGAGCTCGATCGATTGGAAAAGGTCCTGGTGGAAAACCCCACCATAAAAGTTGAAATATCGGGTCATACCGATAATGTAGGAGGTGACGATTATAATCTCAATCTTTCCGAGCAGCGCGCTCAGTCGGTTGTCTCACACTTGGAAAGCAAAGGGATAGATCCTGCTCGAATGATCGCTAAAGGGTACGGCGAATCGCAGCCTCTGGCCACCAATGATACCCCCGAAGGACGACAGGAGAATCGACGTACCGAGTTTAAGATTATCGATTAATCCTTGGATAAAATGATCTTCCGGTGAGCAACTCCTGACTCCCCGATCACTTCGAGTATGTACGAACCTGGAGCCATTGTACCCATGGATAAATCTAAGTTCTGTAAACCTGCGTTAAGTCGGTGAGGGCCTTCTTGCAGCAAAAGCTTTCCATCGGTTCCCATCAGTTGTAGGGAAACTGTTTCAGCGTTTTTCAGGTTTAAGGCAATATTTACCCTGCCTGAAGTCGGGTTAGGGAATACGCTGACATCTCCCTTAAACAGAGCTGAGTTCTTTGTGTTCAATAAGTTCTCCTCGGAAAGATTTATGTCGTCGATGTAGATGTTGTTCCCATTGTTGCCATAGAAAATCAATCTGAACCGAAAGGTTTCCGTGCGCTCTTCGGGATCAATGTTGTTGACCAATAAGTAATTCCAATCCGCCTCACTCTCCGGGATGAAGTATGCATCTGTTGGTTCTACCGAGGGCAAAGTGCTGGAGGCAGGAAATACTTTTTTGAAATCCCATTCATCGCTACAGTCGGTATTAATAAACACCCGAAGTGCTTCATATTCGGGGTCGAGCTTTCTGGCAAACGCTGCGCGCAATGAGATGAAAGCGGTATCTAATTGACTAAGGTCAATCACTTGACTGGTGAATGAGAATTGATTGTTGCTGAAGGTGTTGTAGTTTTTCAAAAAGATGGAATTACTACTCAAATATCCTACATCGGGATTGAACTCCCACTGCACATCTTGGATAGGTTCAGAGATTGCCCAATCCACGAGTTCATCAGTTTGCTCTTCAAAATCTTCCTTGTAGGGAGCTGATTCGCTGTTTAGCACTTGAATGTAGTCAGTAATCTCCAAGCTATCAGTTATTTCTCCATTGAATGCTTTGATCTTTACCGAATAGCTTCCTGATTCTGTGTAAGTCACTGTAGGGGTAGATTCGGTGCTGGTTTCAGGGGTTCCCCCGTTAAATGTCCATTCTACCCCGGAAGTAGCGTTGAGTGATAGATTTTCAAAGACAATGTTTGACCCCGGGCAAATGGAGGTGCTTTCGGCAGAGAAATTTGGAATAGGTGCGAGATTTTCAGAGTTGAAAAACCCGTTTTTCCAAACACCTCGACCGTAACTCGCTAAGAAGATTTGTTGTGTGCCATAATGAAACACCATTTGATTAACGATCACATTAGGAAGGCCTTCATTGAAAGGACTCCAATTTTCGAGTTCATTGTCGATGTAAAACACGCCCACGTCAGTACCTGCGTATATTCCATCATTGCTTCCTTGTAGATAATGGAGACAATTTACAGGTACATTCGGCAGATTGTCTGTGATGTTTTCCCATGTTGATCCGCCGTTTTCTGAATAAAAAATCTTGTTTCCATCATCATAACCTGAAAATCCAACCCAGATTCTGTCGTTGTCTTGCGGATCTACTTCAATTGAAGTGATGAATAAATTCGGGAGTCCATTGCTTATTTCATCCCACGTATTTCCGCCGTCTTCCGTTCGGAATAGCAATTCGAAAGTTGAAGCAAGAATCACATCGGGATCGGATGGAGCTACGCGCATGGCTCTAAGGGTTGTTCCCGTGCTGATATCGCTGATGACAGACCATTGGTCATCTTCATACTTCCATACATTTTCATAGGCGGCGAAAAGTATGGTTGGATCGTTTGGGTGAATTTCGAACGGTGTGACCCAAGCTCCTGATTCGGAGATCCCATCTGTAATTGATTCGAAGGATTGCCCGCCGTTGGTTGATCTTTGATATGCTCCACCCGGGTATGAAGAATACAAAATATCGTCATTTGTGTAATCAATGGCTGCCCCATTTCCATCTCCACCCAGCAGGTGTTCGTACCCGACATCACTGCTGAAAAGATTTGTGCCATTGTCTTGAGCAGCTGCCAATATTTTATCGGGATCGGTTACTGAAACCGCAATTCGGTAGTACTGACTGATTTGCAAACCTTCGCTTATATCTTCCCAGTTATTCCCATTGTCTGAAGAACGGAATACTCCTCCATCGCTCCCACAATAGAGTGTATTTCCAAAAAAGTCGAGTGAGTGAATATCTGCGTGGGTATATCCTATATCAGGTGGGTAGTACCAGTGAGATTTTATGTTCCAGCTACTGCCACCGTTTGTGGTTTCCCAAACGTTTATACCTCCTACATATACTCGGTCCTCATCAGTGGGTGAAGCGGCTATTGCCAAATCGTACCAGCTTTGTCCTCCTTCAGAATCTCCTGTTTGAGAGTAGCCCATTAAATTGGGAGAGTTGCTCATTAAATTAAAGGAATCACCTTCATCAGTGCTTCTATAAAAACCTTGAAAGCCCGAGTTGGTAGCATCTCCGGCCAGTAGGTACACCAATTGATCATTGGCTTCGGTCACGGCCATTTCCAAGCGATTTACTTCATCTGAAAAAGGAAGCCCATCGGTGATCTGATTAAAGTTTTGTCCTCCGTCTTCAGATTTATAAAATCTTGTTCCAGTAGTGTAAACTATTTCTGAATTTCCCGGATGAATGGCTACATCTCGCAAGAATGCACTTATGGGTTGGGCCCACGTTTGGCCGCCGTCTTCAGTTACAAAAAGTCCTTGAGATGAGGTGACATAAAGCTTCTCGGGGTTTTCCAAATCCATTACCAGATCGGTGCAGCGAATCGCCTCTTCAATTTCAAACCCCAGATTAGTGGCTTCCCATGAATTTCCTCCATCGGAGGATTTAATCACTCCAAAACTGTAGGTATCTGCCCCGTTTCCATCGCCGGTAGCGAGGTAAATAATATCGGAATTCTCAGGATGAACCGCAATGGCGCTTGCTCCGATTGCCACCAGATCATCCGTGAGTGAAGTCCAAGAAGTCCCGTTGTCTTCTGATTTCCAGAGCCCCCCTGCAGGTGTGGCAACATAAATCCTTTCCACGTTATTGGGGTCGACATAGGTGGCATTCACTCTGCCCAAACCCGGATTCCATCCAAATCCCGTCCAAGAGGTAGGACCCACGGGAGTCCAGGGTTGGTCAGTTTTTGCCTCAGAACCTTTCATTTTGTTTTTTGCCTTCAAGGCCTCCATGAATCGTGCACCATTTATTCTATCTCCTGAAGGGTAGACGCGGGGCTCCATAAAGTATTCCCACCGTTTGTACTGCTTGTATCCGCGTCCCCTGATGTACGCGTCGTCTTCCCATTCTTCTTCAAAAGCTTCTTGAACTTCGTAGAAATTCACGTCATCATCTATCATTAAGTTTACCCAGGGCTGGGCATTTAAAATGAAAGCTGTACTAATAAACGCAACTAAAAACAGTAGTTTTTTCATAGATCTTTGGAACTTTAGCGTAAAATAGGGCTTAATGTCTTTTATTTCGCATTGACTTAAGACTAAAATTGTAATTCTAAATATGCACAAGGCTTGAAGGTAGTTGACACAAAAGATGGAAGTAAATCACTTTACTTACCCGAATTGGACGAAACGTATCACTCACATCACGGTGCCTTGCAAGAGTCGCAGCATGTTTATATCAAATCGGGTCTAGAACATCTGCTCGAAAAAGAAGACCTTGATTCGCTTCGGATATTTGAAATGGGATTCGGTACCGGGCTGAATGCATTCCTGACCGCTGATTTTGCCAGAAAGAACAAGAAGAGAATCCACTTCAGAACGATAGAGAAATTTCCGATCAGCCTCGCCGACCATGACAGCTTGGAGTACTCATCATTATTGCCTTCTCCCGATTATGCCGGAGACTGTAACGCCATTGCCGAGTCACCTTGGGGAAAGGAAGTTGAAATCAACCCTTATTTTATTTTGGAAAAAATAAAAGCGGACTTCTTGGATTATTCACAGTTTGATCCGGCTTTTGATGTGCTGTACTTTGATGCCTTTGGATATCGCGCTCAGAGCGAACTTTGGGAGAAGGAATCATTCGAAATATGTGCTGCTATCTTGCGTAAGGGTGGGGTGTTGGTCACCTATGCCGCGAAAGGATTGGCCCGTAGAAACATGATCTCGGTTGGTTTGGAGGTAGAGAAAATTCCCGGGGCACCGGGAAAGAGAGAGATGATGAGAGCCACAAAAGTGTGATGAGTTTTCCTTTCAACGTAAGAGTTTACGGAGCTTTAATTTGTGCCGGTCATATCTTGGTCAGTGATGAATCGATCAAAGACTTCTCGTTTACAAAATTGCCCGGAGGAGGACTCGAATTTGGTGAAGGTACCCTTGAATGTCTCAAGCGAGAATTTCAGGAAGAGACCGCTTTAGAGGTTCGAATCGTAAGGCACTTCTACACGACCGACTTTTTTCAAGTATCGGCTTTTAATGAAAATCATCAAGTTGTATCCATTTATTATGTAGTCGAATCGGATGGTCTTGATGAGCCAATTCCCATTACCTCTCAAGAGACGGGTCAGGAATTCAGATGGATTAAATTAGGTGATCTTACGGAAAAGGATTTCACCTTTCCGATTGACAAGAATTTAGTGCCTCGATTGAAGGAATTAGGATAATTCCAGACGTTTTTGAACGTATCCGGCGATGGATTCAAAAACCTTTGCCGGTTTTTTGGTTCGCCAATTCACGTCTTGCAATCGTCCTCCCAATACGAAGTAGCTATCAGCGCCGACCTCGTCAAATTCGCGAAGAACATGGTCTCTGAAATTGACCAAAGCAATCCAGCCATCTGTATCTGAAGTATCTTCAAACCATTCTTCGTAATAACAATCATCCGAGTAGTGAAAGTTCAATACGTTTTCACCAATCAAAATGAATTTGTCTATGCCCAGATGAATAAAGTGATCTGCCAAATCACGTTTTAAAAACATGATATCGTTATGCAGGCAATCATTCCATTCGCCGAATAACTCAAGAATTACTACCCCTTCTTCATAATTCGCAAAGAGAATTTTTATGAAGAGCGAAGGCGACCCAAACTGATCCCATTGCGGATGAATGAGGTGATCGTAGAGTACATTCGTGAACTCAAATTCGCTATATTCATTTCCGTAAAATGGAGATCTGGGATCCTCCTCGGCTGTGTAGAATTCTCTCCAATTAAAATATGGCTCAATACTGTGCATAAATATTATCTACTCTCTATGGCTTCCCGAACACTGCCGTGTTTCAGTAGCAGTTCATTTGCTTCTTGGTAGTCTACCCCTAACGTCTGCATAACCATTCTGGTTCCGCGATCTACCAATTTATTATTGCTCAATTGCATATCCACCATCCTATTTCCTTTTACCCTTCCGAGTTGGATCATAAGGCTGGTAGAGATCATATTGAGCACCAGTTTCTGAGCGGTTCCTGCTTTCATGCGCGTACTGCCCGTCACGTATTCCGGCCCGGTAATTATTTCCATCGGATGTTCTGCGGCTTCCGCCAAAGGCGATCCTTCGTTACAGGTGATGGCAGCGGTAAGAACGCCCTTATGTCGCGCTTTTTTTATGGCACCGATTACATAAGGTGTTGTGCCTGAGGCAGCAATTCCGACAACGGTATCTGCAGGGCCAATCTTATGCTCTGTAAGATCTTTCCAACCCTCATTTTCGCTGTCCTCGGCAAACTCAACTGCCTTTCGAATGGCTGAGTCGCCACCGGCTATGATTCCAATAACCAATCCATGCGGTACCCCGAAAGTGGGCGGACATTCAGAAGCGTCGACTATGCCCAGCCGTCCGCTGGTTCCGGCTCCGATATAAAAGAGACGACCTCCTTTTTTCATCCTTTCTGACGCTTCAGTGACGAACTGCTCAATCTGCGGGATGCTTTTCCTGATGGCCTGGTGAATTTTGGCATCTTCTCGATTGATTTCAGCTAAGATGGTTCCAATACTTTTCTTTTCGAGGTCGTTGTATAGCGACTCTTTTTCGGTATGTTTCTTCACGGCACTAAGGTAAAAAGAAAGCCCCTCCGCTAAGGCGAAAGGGCTTCATGATTAGGTCAAATGTTCTTTTTAGTTGAAAAGAACCTTTTTGGTAATTTGATTGTCGTCGAAGATCACGCGCATCAAGTATACACCGTTGCTGAAGTCAGTGCGGTTAATCGTGTAAATACCGGCATTAACCACTTTGTTCATTACGACTCTTCCTGTGATGTCCATCAATTCCACTCTGCGAATCACGTGCTCGTCGTTGCGAATAGTTAATTCTCCTTGGGTAGGATTAGGGTAAACCGAGGTAGAGTTTTCGTAAACGACGTCGTCGGTGTTATTTGGTCCACAACTAGCACCTTCAAGTTCGAGAACACACATGATACGAGGTACACTGTACCCTTGGATTGTATCGATGTAAGCAAGACCTTTTTCGGGGCCCATACCTGGGTTTCCGAGAAGACCTTGTTGGTGCAGTTCCTGTGCGTCGAAATCAGTACCTGCTGCAGCATTAGTTGCGGCAACTACAGCTTCCAGGGTCGCTAAATCCCAGAAGTCCCAAGGTCCACTTTCGTTAAAGAAAGGTACGCCTGGCACTGGCTCATTGATGGGTAGCAACACCGGGAATAATCCTTCAGGCGTAGACGCTACTGTAATAGTCTCTTGAGTCGGAAGGATATAGTCGAACGTTTCTCCGTACAACGATCGCGCGCGATCGGTAAATGGATCTGAAGGCATTGTTTCAATCGCAAAATTGTTTCCTAAGTCATTTGCCGTCTGAATAAACACGTTCGCACCACTTACATCCACAACATTTTCGTTGGTGGTTGGTACTACTACCGTACCATCGTCAAAAGGTGCAAAAGGATCTCTAATGGAGTGAATACTTACCATCGGTGCTTCACCCTCATCGAGCCATGAAATATCTGCTAAAGCTCCACCCGCATTGATGCTCATGTGTATTTCTTTTGAAACCCCCTGTTCTTGTCGCGGGTCTGGAAGCCTTGTCAATCCTGGTCCTCCATCAATGGTTCCATCGACAGCCTCAAGAACATAAGGTCCATTGTTTCCAACGAATTTTGGAAGGTTCGCAATTTCATCAATGTAATTGTCAAGTGTTGCATAAGCTTGAGCAACATATCCACCTGAGCCTTGCCCGAAAAGAACCACTTTATCTGGATCAATTCCATAAGGGTTTCCATTGTCTGCTGAAGCCTTAAAGAAACGAACGGCACTCTGTGTGTCGTGAAGTGCTCTGTACACTGCTTGTAGCAATGTTCCTCGACGCACATCGGGATCTGTCGATTCAGGATTCCATCCCAATCGGTAGTTGATAGATGCTGCAACGAATCCTCTTCTGGCCCATTGCTTACAAAGGTTTACACCTACACTATCAATCTTGTCACCCGTGATACTCCCATTGAAGAGGGCAGGTAAGAAATTACCCGTGTGAATGAAGATGATCAGCGGTCGGTCGTCCACATCATCCGATCCCGGGGGTGTGTAAATATCCATCTCAAGTGATGTGAGCTTCACCAATGTTTGATCTCCACCGGGAGCCGCTGTTGGAATGAAGTATTCAGTAGGGAATGGTTCATCATTGTCAATATTGGCATTGAGAGCATCCATTTCTGCATTCCAAGTTACAGGATCTGTTTGGATGCCCGGAATTGAAAAGGGATTTACGTTGGCTCCAAATACTACATCAGACTCTACCTCATTGGAAGTAAAGATTTCCGTAGCATATCGTTGTGCTTGCGTTTGAATTGATGTGGCCAGGAATACTACCAGACCTACACTAAGTAGCTTTTTTTTCATACGTGCTTTTTTATCTGTTTAATAATGGTGTTAAAATAAGATTTTTATCGATTCAACCATTCGTAGACAATGGAAAAATAAGCCATTCGACCTACAAAAGGACCACCGTAAACGGTGAAGACTCTATTGTCAGTAAGGTTAGATGCTCCGAGTTTTAAGGTTGTATTTAACTTTTTAAAGCTGGTCATCACGGCAGCGTCGACCATGTAGTAGGACGGAACGAAGCCGGTAAATTGCGGACTGCCTTCAAAAATAAATCCGTCAACCCATTTCGCATTCGCACTGAATCCCCAATTTTTCAGCGTAAAAAATCCAAAATCCGTTCTCAGGTCTCTTGCGCTTATTCCCACATTCACTTTGTGCTCGGGAGTATTGAAAGCAGGAATTATCGGGTCGTCTTCCCCACTCACCAGGTTATTCCAGCTGTAGTTCGAATTAAGGGCAAATGTCTTATAGAAGTAGTAGTTCACACCCACCGAAAACCCCTGTGTTGTCACGGTTTCCGTTGCATTCGCTGCTACCCTGAAAACTTGCAGACTGGTGAAGTCAGGTCTCTCTGCTTGGGGCGTGTAGGGTAGGGTTAGTCCGATATTGAATCCAATAAAATCTTCGTAAAAGGTGTAGTAATAACTTGCGTCGACATAAATCTTATTCGATATCGTACTCCTGTAACCGACTTCGAATGTTCGTGCCTGTTCAGGTCTGATTGGATCTACATCAAAGAAGTCCAGACGATTCCAATCGAAGAGCTGACTGTTTCGAGCATCGTCAAATGAGTCGAGGGTTACCAATGAGTCTTGCCCCGAAAGGTTTCCAAGAAGGATTGCTCTTCCTACGTCGTAGTACAAGAACTGATCGGCCATGGTAGGGTTTCTAACCGCCGAAGAAACCCCGGCTCTCAGGACGGTGTTTTCGTTGAGTTGGAAAACGAGGCTAGCTGCGGGAGAAAGTATTGCGTCAAAGTTTTCATTTTTATCCACCCTTAAAGTGGCTTGAAGTGTCAGTCGATCTTGAATAAATTTCTTTTCTAAACCCACATAGACACCCGCTTGCCAATTAGTTACTTGTCTGAAACTGGAATCTCTTAGGACCGTGGTGAAAGTAGTATCTTGAGAATCTGGGTCAATGCTCATGATTCTTTCTCTCGTGTACTGAAGGGTATCTTCAAAAATGGTTCCTCTCGAATTTGGCCGATAGAGTCGTCCGCTACCACCTACTCTTATTTTTCCAAATCGCGTATTCCATTGGTATTCACCTTGTGCGTGGTACAAGCTTGACTCATCAAAAAATCTGGATCCCCCTTCCGTAAATAGCCGAGAAGTCACATCGTTGAATAAAGAATCAAATCGCGCCGTCCCCGGTTCAAAGTAGGCGTTTTCTCCTTGGTTCTTTGTCGTTCTTTGAATGAACTCATTGTAATCTTGCATTTTTTGGGCGTTATCTTGAGCCCACTGTAATTGATCATTTTGCAAACCTCTTCTCCAAGCATTATTCGCAGCTGTGAAGGCATCATTGTCAAATCCAGTTTCAGGATCAAAAAAGTCTCCGGCATTAGGTTCGGTATCGGCGTATTCCGGATCACCGGAGTTTGGCATACCTGCAGGAAAAAGCCCGTTGACGAGCACTGTGTCGTTCCTAAATGTTTCGTAATTCTGACCGTATGAATTGTAGTAGGTTGCCTCTGTCATGTGGGCATCTGACATCAGCGTTCCCGTCAAAACCGCATCGTAACTGTTTCCTGCGTCCTCGCTGGTGGCGTAAGCTCTGAAAAAGAATTTGTCCTTCTTCTCAATTTGTACTTTGTGCTGAAAGAATTGGATATCTCTCAAACTGTAGCGGTTGTCGCCTTGGTAAACCGTTGTGCCATTACCATAATTAAAATAATAATCGACTACCAAATCCTCTTTGATCTTATAATACAGACCCACACTCGATTTCAAATTTCTGGTGTCGTAGTCAGCTAAGTCAACCTCACGATAACCTGGTCTATAGGCTCTTGTCAATGCAGGCTGTTTTTCAATACTATTGCTGAGGTCATTGATGAAAATATTTCCCCCGGTAGTCACTTCATCTCCGTAAACATTCACCGCATCGTAACCCGAAAAATTCGTACGGTCTACTGCCAGACCTTCGATGGCATCGTAATTTTCAGCTTCCCAGTCCAAGGCACTTAAGTAGAATACATTCAGTTTGTACCCAAACTTGTCTTTTCCTTCTTTGTTTTTAAATACTTCAGCCCAACGCACCGCTCCTTCAAATAGTGAACGCTCTCCTGCTTTAAGCGATACCGTAAGTCCGGGAAAAAGGAATGGATCTTTGGTGCGCATATCAATAACACCATTGAAAGCACCCGGACCGTAGTAGGCTGAGCTGGCTCCTGCTACAATATCGACGGATTGTACGTCCAAATCTGAAGCTCCTAGAAAGTTCCCAAGAGAAAAATTCAAACCCGGAGATTGATTGTCGACACCATCAATAAGCTGCAAGGAACGAACGGGTGAGGTGCTGTTAAATCCTCGGGTGTTCAAGATCTTAAACCCCAAACTGGCAGATGTAATGTCAACACCTTTCAGGTTTCCAAGCCCTTCATAAAAACTTCCCGAAGGTGCTTCTTTAATTGCTATCACATCCATTGACTCTACTGTCAAGGGGGCCTGTTTGGTTTTTTCGCTAATACGGCTGCCCACCACTTCAACCTCGTTTATCAAAACGTTATCCGTGCCCAAAGCCAACTTCACTTTCTCATCAAATGAGTTTACGGTAACTTCTTGAGCCGTGTAGCCGAGAAAATTTATAATCAAGGTTATCGGAGGATTCTGATTTACATCGAGGGAAAAATTTCCGTCAATATCGGTGGTGGTCCCTGTAGTAGTGCCTTTAATCACTACGGAGGCCCCAATCAGTGTCTCGCCAGTATCATCATCCGAAATGGTACCCGTGATGGTGCCTTGAGAAAATGAAAGCAGTCCAAAAAAAACAAAGAAAATTGCGAGTGACGCTGCCTTCTGCGTTATCATCCTATCCATTCGCTGTTGAAATAATGGTGTCAATTTTACACCTCTGAGCGCCAAATTAAAGAATTCATCGGTGTGACGCGAGTTACCGCCTTATTTTTTAGAAAATAATTTCTTCACAATAGAATTGTTGAGCAGATTAAGGCCTTACGATCAATTGTATAGAGCGGGGTAATTTTTAGGATCAAACTCGTGCATTATACCGTACGCCGCCTCTACGATGTCTTCGTGATTTGGCTTGGAATAATAATCTCCATCACTTCCATAAGCCGGTCTATGGGCTTTTGCTGAAAGGGTGATGGGCCGACTGTCTAAGTGGTAGTAGCCTCCTTGTTTATTTAGAATTTCATCCAGTAAAAATGCCGAGGCACCCCCGGGAACGTCTTCATCGACCACCATCAATCGATTGGTCTTCTTCAGGCTGTCAACCACTAAGTGATTTTTATCGAATGGCAGCAATGTTATGGCGTCAATTAATTCGACGCTTACATTCATGTTGATCAGTGTTTTAGCGGCTTCTTGGACGATATTAAATGTGGAGCCATAAGAAACAATGGTTAGGTCATCGCCTTCTTTTACTATTTCGGGTACACCCAATTCTGCCGTGTACTCCCCTGAATTGTCAGGTAGCCTTTCTTTTAGCCGATAGCCATTTAAAGGTTCGATGACCAAGGCAGGATCATCTCCTCGAAGCAGTGTATTGTAAAGTGCGGCTGCAGTGGTCATGTTCCTAGGCACACACACGTGTATTCCCCTAATAGCTCCTAAAATAGTTCCCATTGGGGATCCCGAATGCCATATACCTTCCAATCGGTGACCTCTGGTTCTTACAATCAGTGGAGCTTTTTGGCCACCCTTCGTTCGGTAGTGCACGGTGGCCAGATCATCGCTCATGATTTGGAGTGCATACATCAAATAATCCAGATACTGGATTTCTGCAATCGGCCGTAAACCTCGCATAGCCATACCAATACCTTGACCTAGAATAGTCGCTTCGCGAATTCCCGTATCCGACACTCTTATCTGCCCGAACTTTTCTTGCATGCCCTCCATGCTTTGGTTTACGCCGCCAATTTTTCCCACGTCCTCCCCAAAAGTCAGGATTTCAGGGTACTTACTGAATAATGCTTCAAAATTATCTCGTAGAACAATTCTGCCGTCCACCATTTTTTCTTCAGAAGAATAGGTTGGTTTATTTTCCTTAATTTTTAAAGGAGAGAATTCACTTTGGCTAATCAGGAAAGTATTATATTTTTCACTGTTCACGGCAAGATTATTTTCGATAAAAAACTGTAGTTCGCTTTTTATGGAATCGTTGATGCCGCGTAGTTCATACATTGCTCTACGAGCGCTCGATGAGACGTCTTTTCTGATCGGATCGGCCAATGTGCGAAGCTCTGCCAAAATGTTTGAAACCGCTTCATTTCCTTGGCATTTTTCAAGAATTGAAATCAATTGATCTCGTTCTTCTTTAATTTCATCTTGGAATTCTTTCCTCGCTTCTTTTTGCCAGCTGCGTACATCCTTTTTTGCTTGTTTGGCTATTGCATCCAGCTCTTCTTCATCGGATAGGTCGTGCTCAATTATCCACTTCTTGAATTTTGTTATGCAGTCATATTCCTGCGCCCACTCTAGCCTTTCCTTAGACTTGTATCGCTCATGCGAACCCGAAGTTGAATGGCCTTGTGGTTGAGTCATTTCTTCAACGTGAATCAATACCGGAATATGTCCTTCTCTAGAAACGGCAACTGCATCTTCGTAAGTTTTTATAAGGTTTACGTAGTCCCATCCCTTTACTTTGTAAATTTCGTATCCGGGACTATGCTCATCGCGCTGAAAACCCTTAAGAGCTTCTGAAATACTCGATTTTGTCGTCTGGTATTCTTTAGGAACTGAAATTCCATAACCATCATCCCATACCGACATGACCATTGGAATCTGCAGCACCCCTGCCGCGTTGATCGATTCCCAAAAGAGACCTTCACTCGTGCTGGCATCACCTATAGTTCCGAATGCTACTTCGTTTCCACGACTCGTGAATTTTTCGAAGCCTTTGTGCAGCTCACTATTGTTTCGGTAAACCTTTGAGGCTTGTGCCAAACCTACCAAGCGAGGCATCTGACTAGCCGTTGGAGAAATGTCACCCGATGAGTTTTTCTGAGCCATCAGGTTTTTCCATTTGCCGTTTTTGTCCAAACTTTTCGTGGTGAAGTGACCGCCCATTTGCCGCCCCGCGCTGGCGGGTTCTTTGTCGAGATCGGGATGAGCATAAAGGCCTGCAAAAATTTCTTTGATTGTGAGCTCGCCTATAGCGAGCATAAATGTCTGGTCTCTGTAGTATCCCGACCTGAAGTCACCCTCTTGAAATTGCTTCGCCATGGCAATTTGAGCTAATTCTTTCCCATCGCCAAATATTCCGAATTTGGCCTTTCCTGTCAAGACTTCTTTTCTACCCAAAAGGGATGCTTCACGGCTTTCACAAGCCAGCTTGTAATCTGCAATAATCTCTTGAATAAATGCTTCTTCCTCGGTGGAGACGGCTTGTTCTTCAGTATTCATTTAGGTGGCACTTTGGTGCTGCAAAGATAGCAAAACCGAATGCCATTTTAATTAAGTGGATCAGGAGATGTCCGAAATACCTGCTTTTCAGTTGTTTCCCAGCCATACGGCGGGAACGATATTTGGCATGGAGTAGCTAGCCGTGGTTTTCTCTACATTCGTTTGTTTCTCTGTAAAAGGAGCGGCATGAGTAAAACCATAAATCATAGTCAGAAAAGCAATGACCACAAAGCATGCTATCAAGATGAGGACAGGTGCGTATTTCTTTGTCATGGCTGTAGTTTTTTAAAGCAGGCCCGCTCTAAGGGCCTGCTTTTTCTTTGGTTTGTTTAATGGTTAGTTTTCTACTTCTTTGTTTAGTTCTTGTTCAAGGACATTTTCATTTTCCGCTTCTTCTTCGATTACCTCCTCGTCTATTATGTCCTCTTCTTCTATCCACTCGTCGTCCATCTGAGGGCAAGTCGTGCATTTTAATCCTTTTTCCGTCATCAACCAGGTCTTTCCGACCATATCTCGATCGTAGGTGTTGGTGATGTTGGGAATATTGTAAATTATGTCTCTTGACCTTGGGGCGAGATTTACAGCTTTTCCCACGGGTACAAAAAGCGTGTACTCTGCTTCTTGACCCCTTATTTTACTGCCTTTTTCCAAGACAAAATAGGGTGAAACTTTTAAGCTGTCAGTGCTCAATAACCAACTGGTTTTCATTTGACGGGCGTTCCTGATTGCATCTTTTTGCGAGGAACCTCTCGCCGATTTTTCAACTTCGAGAAGAAAGCGATCTCCGGCAGCTTGCCTTATTGTAATCGAGTTCTTTCCGACGTACATCAAGTTAGTCGAATCAACCCATGGAATTGTTACACCCTCTTCGAAGAAAATAGAACCGTCGATAAAATCTCCTGAAAATTTGAAACGAGACAGTTCTCCTCCTTCGATGTCTAACACAAGTGTGTCGAGAGAAGAATCCACGTTCATTTTAAGGGTCTCGGTAAATTGTGCTTCGGCTTTTCTGTCTTCAAACAAATGAATTCCGCTCGCCGCCAACAGACCTATTCCCACAAACCAAGCTACAATCAAGAAAATAGCTACGATGCCCGAGTAACGAATTCTTTGAAAGAGCATTCTGACTCCCAGCAATATCAAGGCAACTGCAGGGATGCCGGCGGTTAAGCCAATACCCGAGTAAAATAGGCCTCTGTTTGTAGAGTCGTACAAGATGGAGTTCATGAATTCGGTCATCTCTTGCGACCCTGAAGCGGGGAGAAAAGAGTCCATGCCCAGAAGAGTTGTCATTAAAGCCATCAGAGCGAAAGCTCCGATTAAGAAAAAGATCACACCCAAGATTTTTGCCAAGACGACAATCAGGACTTTCAGGATTTTTCCAAGTGCTTCGAAAAAATCACCGATGACGTCGCCTATTTGCTTTCCCGCATTATTGACTCTTTCGCCGCTAATGTCATTTTTCTTGCCGAAGTCTTTGATGTCTTCTTTCATTCCCGAAAATGACTCATTGACTTTTTTGGAAATATTGTCAACCGTGACCGGCTCTCCTCTCATTTGAAGCTTTTCGGCCGTTGTTTTTGCCTTTGGAATGATCAAAGCCAAAATGATATACACCAAGGGGCCTACACCCCAAGCCAAAGTTGAGATGACAAATAGTGCTCTTAGGATAATAGGATCCCAACCCAAGTAGGCGCTCAAGCCGCTGCAAACGCCAAACAAAAGCTTTTCGTCGGGGTCGCGGAAAACCCGTTTCTCGTAATTTTTCCGCGATTTGCTTCGCTTAAACTCTTCCTCCATTTCTTCATCTTCATAGTCGATGTAATCTTCGGGTTTACCCATAATCACTATGACTGCCTCAACATCTTCCAGTACGATCACCTGCTTGCTGTCGTTGATTCTGTCGGCAAAGAGTTCGGAAACTCTGAGCTCAATGTCCGATATGATTTCGTCAGCGCTCTGATGACCTTCGAAAGAATTGCGAATAGCCGCCAGGTATTTTTCCAATTGAGAGTAGGCGTCCTCTTCAATGCTGAAAATGCGTCCGCCTATGTTTACGTTTATTGTCTTATTCATGATAGTCAGTCCTTGGTAGTAGTTTGTTTTACAGCGTGAACCAGTTCGTGCCATGTTTGGCTTAGTTCGCTTAGAAATTGTTCTCCCAGCTCGGTGAGCTTGTAGTATTTTCTCGGGGGACCCGATTTGGATTCTTCCCAGCGGTAGTCTAGAAGCCCCGCATTTTTTAGCCGCGTCAACAACGGATAGAGCGTGCCCTCAACTACGATAAGTTTTGATTCCTTTAGCTCGCCGATTATATCAGAAGGATACATCTCTTTTTGGCTTAAGAGCTGGAGAATCACAAACTCGAGGACCCCTTTCCGCATTTGCGCTTTTGTATTTTCAATTTTCATATTGGAGTCGTTCTGATGAGTAAATGAGATGCTGCATGCCCGGTCCTAGACGAGTTTCACGCGTTGCATCTGTCCTGAAATTTGCCATTTGTCTTGTTTGTTTAATGTTTAACCACGACAAACATAGTAAATTAATACAGTACTATGCAAAACAAAGTACCATAATTTAGCATAGTACTATTTAAATGGTGATAAATCAGGATAAATGGTCGGCAACAGAATTTTTTGAAACCTTCAGAGATGATTGGGGTATACTTTTTAGAAACTAGAACCCTGTACATGAAAAAGTTATTTGCAATAGTGGTAGGGATAGCGATAGCTGCGCTAATCCAATCCTGCTCGGGAGGACAAAAGCAATGCGCTGCATATACCAAGCACAACACGGGTAATCAGCCTTCTTACCACGAAGTACAATAGTGCGTTAAGCCTGCAAGCTTAAAATATACAAGACTGCCTTTTAATTGAGGCGGTCTTTTTGCATTACCCAATTCTCATTTACCTTGAGATAAGCCCCAGTTAATATGTTGGGACAGAGAAATGCGTAATTTTGCGCTGTGAAAGCGGAGATAATTACCATCGGCGACGAGATTCTCATCGGTCAAACCATTGATACCAACTCAGCCTGGCTCGGAGAGCAGTTACATTTAATCGGGGTTCAGCTAAACAGGATTGTCACGATTAGCGACACTCCTGAGGCAATTTCAGATGCCATAGAAGACTCGTTTAATCGAGCTGACCTTATTCTCATGACGGGTGGACTTGGCCCGACTCAGGATGATGTGACAAAGGAAACTTTGGCAGAGTATTTTGGAACCACCTTGGAGCGAAACCAGGAGATTTTACACGCCATCGACTCGTACTTCGCAGCTAAGGGCTTACAAATGCTCGAGTCAAATCGAAAACAAGCAGACCTTCCCAAGGACGCTAAAATCCTACGGAATACCCGGGGCACCGCCATGGGAATGTGGTTTGAGAAAAATGGGAAAGTACTGATCTCAATGCCGGGTGTTCCCTACGAAATGAAGGGCATCATGCGCGATCATGGATTGGCTATGCTGCAGGATTACTTTCCCACAAAAACGATTCTTCACCGCACCATACAGACTCAGGGCATCGGCGAAAGCTTTTTAGCCGACAAGATTAGCGATTGGGAAACAGCTCTAAGAAATGACGGAGTCTTTCTGGCTTACTTGCCCTCCCCCGGCTTGGTGAAGTTAAGGCTTACAGCCTATGCAGAAAATGGGAATAAGAAAGCAATAACAGATAAATTGGCGCACTACATTTCCGAATTGGAACGGCGAATACCGGAGTACATTTTCGGAACCGAAAAAGATACCGTGGCAAAGGCTATTCAAAATCTTTTTCAATCGCGGGGCTTCACTTTGGCTGTTGCCGAAAGTTGTACGGGTGGACTTATTGCCCACGAAATAACGGCTATCCCCGGCTCATCTGCTCACTTCCTGGGATCTATGGTAACTTACAGCAACGAATCTAAGATAGCCATATTGGGTGTTCGAAAAGAGACTCTAGAAAACCACGGAGCAGTAAGTGAGGAAGTGGTCCGGGAAATGGCAGAAGGGGTAAGGCAAAAATTAGGTTCGGATTTCGCTATTTCAACCTCGGGAGTAGCCGGGCCCGGAGGTGGTTCTGAAGAAAAACCGGTCGGAACGATATGGGTTTCCATTGCCGGGCCGGGTAAAACTTTGTCAAAACGACTCAAACTGGGAAAGAGTCGGGAGCGAAACATCAGAATATCAATGCTTAACGTCCTTAATTGGCTTAGGCAAGAAATTATTTCAGGAAGCTTTGATAAATAAGAAGATAATGCCGTTATTTGCACCCCACTTTTTACACCCTAAAGGACAGTAATCATGGCAAAAGCATGTGAACTTACGGGCAAGATAGCAATGGTTGGTAATAATGTTTCGTTTTCGAACAGAAGAACCAAGCGTCGTTTTGAGCCAAATTTGATAAAGAAGAAATTTTATCTCGCCGAGGAGAATAAATGGGTTGAACTCACTATTTCAACTTCAGCTCTTCGAACAGTTAACAAGATTGGAATAGCCAAGGCTTTGAAAAGAGCCAAAGACAAAGGCTACTACAACGGTAAATAAGAGTAGAAATGGCAAAGAAAGGTAATCGCGTTCAAGTTATTTTGGAATGCACCGAGCACAAGGAGTCAGGTCAACCCGGTACTTCTCGTTACATCACTACCAAAAATAGAAAAAACACTCCGGACAGAATGGAGATCAAGAAGTACAATCCTATCTTGAAGAAAATGACTGTCCATAAGGAGATTAAATAATACTGAGTCATGGCAAAGAAGACCGTAGCAACACTCCAGACAGGTGGTGGAAAAAACCACACGAAAGTGATTAAAATGGTAAAATCCAAAGCGGGTTCTTACAGCTTTCGCGAGGAAATCGTTACAAACGACCAAGTGGGCGACTTCTTCAAAGAAGAGAAGTAGTACTCCATGTAATAAATTTTCAAGCCTTTTTCCGACATTTGGAAAAGGGCTTTTTGCGTTTAAATACTGCAACCATGGGAATATTTAACTTTTTCTCGAAAGAGAAGAAAGAGACACTGGACGAAGGCTTGGAAAAAACTAAGTCAGGTTTGTTTTCAAAGCTTACCAAAGCCGTCGCGGGTAAATCGAAGGTCGACGAAGAAGTCCTTGATGACCTCGAAGAGATTCTCATTTCCTCCGACGTTGGAGTAAATACCACGCTTAAAATAATCGAGCGAATCGAAGAGCGCGTTGCTAAGGACAAGTATTTAGGCGCGAGTGAACTCGACAAGATTCTGCGTGAAGAGGTTGCTGCCTTGCTCGAAGAGAATAATTCGGGAGAGGCCACGGAATATTCCGTACCCGATACCCATAAACC
>JGI12210J13797_10261317_pt1 | contig 29560 bp, 21 predicted proteins | sample ElkSlonscriptome_3_FD_13797 | JGI IMG/M metagenome (IMG submission 13797) | reverse complement strand
CACCTAGCCAAGCTCCGCAAACGCAAGTCGTTCTGGCAGTTGGTGGGGTCGTAGGCGGTTCAAGATATCGCCCAGCGCATCGATAGAGCGTACAAGCTGTTCTTTGCGCACCACGGCATTAGACCGGCTAGACTTGAAGCAGCGTGAATGGGACTGCCCTGGTTGCGGCGCTCACCACGACCGGGACCACAATGCCTCTATAAATATCCAACGGGTTGGGGCATCAACCCACGGGTTAGGCGGTGTAAGACAGGCTCAGCCCGCTACCGCTGTTTGACCCCAGAATCTTCGCCTTCTAGTGCGGGGAGTATGTCAAGGAGTTACTGCCGTCCCCTCAGAGAATTACTAGACTATGTAGTAGGGGAGCAGACCTCTAGTATTTTCAATTCAGGTGAATCTCCACCATCATGCACCTTCCTTTACTTGGCAAAGTTCGTCGCCCCGGTCTGATTGCGCTGGCTATGGCCGGGGTGCTCAGCGTCGGGGGGCTAGTGGCCTACATCGTTTATCAGCAGCGGCAGCGTGCCCAAATCGACACCGCAGCCCTGACGGTACCTGTAGATTCTCAGCCTTTGGCAGTGCGCATCACGGCTAGCGGCACTGTCGAAGCGGTGGATAGCGTCAACCTCAGCCCTCGGGCCTCAGACGTGCTCATGGAAATCTATGTTGAGCAGGGCGATCGCGTTGCGGCAGGGCAGGTGATTGCCCGAATGAAGAGCAACGGCGTTGAAGCTGAAATTGCCCAGGCCGAAGCCCGCATTGCCCAGACAGAGGCAAACTTAGCCGAGATCAGGGCCGGTAGCCGCCCTGAGGAAGTGGCTCGAGGAGAGGCCCAGGTGCGTCAGGCCGAGGCCCAGGTGGCCGACGCCGACGCCCGGCTACAGCTGGCAAAAGATCGAATGGCGCGGAACCAGGGCCTTTATGACGAAGGGGCGATCGCCCTCGATGACTTGGACAGCACAACTCAAGAAGAGCGGCGGGCGACAGCGACGCTCGATCAAGCCCAAGCGGCTCTGCAGGACGCCAAAGAAAACCTGCGGCAGCTGCGCAACGGCAGCCGCGCCGAAGACGTTACCGCCGCTGAGGCCCAGCTGAGAGAAGCCCGGGCCCAGCTGCAGGGTATCCAAGTGCGCTATGACGACACGTTTATCCGCGCCCCCTTTGCCGGCATCATCACCCAAAAGTTTGCTACCGAGGGGGCTTTTGTCACCCCCACTACTTCCGCCTCTGACGCCTCCTCCGCTACATCATCGGCTATTGTGGCCGTGGCCAAAGGGCTGCAGGTGGTGGCGGAAGTGCCCGAAGTTGACATCGGCAAAATCACGCCAGGACAGGCCGTGGAGGTGGTGGCCGACGCTTACCCTGACCAAACTTTTGAAGGGCGAGTGGAGCGTATTGCCCCAGAAGCGATTCAGGACCGCAGTCGAGGGGATTTCACCTACTTTGAGGTGGTAGTGGAGCTAGTAGCGGGGCAAGACACCCTGAAGTCGGGCATGAAGGCGGACGTCACGTTTGTTGGCGATGATTTGCGGGAGGCGCTGGTGGTGCCGTCGGTGGCCATTGTCAGCAAGGATGGTCAACCTGGTGTGCTGGTGGCAGATGAAGATGACGATATTCGGCTGCGGCGAGTGACCCTGGGCTCTCAAGTGGGCAATCAAATTCAGATTTTGGAAGGGGTGGAATCGGGCGATCGCATCTTTGTAGAACTGCCGCCGGGCAAGACTCTAGATAATATCAACTTTGGCCAGCGGGACGAGGAATCATGAACTTTTTAGAGAGCGTCAAGATGGCCACCACGGCCCTCACGGCCAACAAGCTGCGCAGCACCCTCACCATGCTAGGCATTATTATCGGCAATGCTTCGGTAATTGCCATGGTGGGAGTGGGGGAAGGAGCGCAGGACTACGTTACCGACCAAATTGAGGGCCTTGGCCCCAATGTGTTGTTCATCGTGCCGGGGAGCCGCGAGACCCAGCGGGCCACGTTCAATGTGCCAAAAACCCTCGTGCTCAGTGACGCTGAGGCGATCGCTGAGCAAGTGCCTGGGGTGACGGATGTGGCCCCTGAATACAACAGCCGCGCCTTGATCACCCGCGGCAACCGCAACGCCAACGCCACGGTGGTAGGCACCACGGACGGTTTTCTCTCGGTGCGCAACTTTGACATGGCCCAGGGCCGCTTCTTTGGTGAGCTAGACGCCCGCCGCAGCAACCCTGTGGCTGTGCTGGGGGGGGATTTGGCGGAGCGGCTGTTGGATGGTCGCAACCCCGTAGGCCAGACCGTCCGCGTTGACGATGTCAGCTTTCGGGTGATTGGAGTCCTGGATGAAAAAGGCACCAATCTAGGGCTCAACTACGACGATGCCGTGGTGATTCCCCTCAACACCATGGTGAACCGGCTGGTGGGCCGCACTTCGCCCTATGGCATTGAGCTAACCTATATCAGCGCTTCGGTAGCCGACCCCGAGCGCATGGATGCCGCCAAGTTTCAAATCGCCAACCTGCTGCGGCTGCGGCATCAGGTGGTGAGCGAAGATGACTTTACCATCAACAGTCAGCAAGATTTGCTGGAGATCAGCGATACGATCACAGGAGCCCTAACGGTGATGCTGGCGGCGATCGCGGGGATTTCTCTGCTAGTGGGGGGCATCGGCATTATGAACATCATGCTGGTGTCGGTGCGGGAGCGGACCCAGGAAATTGGTCTGCGGAAGGCGGTCGGAGCGTCTCAGCGAGACGTGCTGAGCCAGTTCATGATTGAGGCCGTGATTCTTTCGGCGGCGGGGGGGGTGATTGGCACTGCCGTTGGCATCAGCGGTGCCTTGCTGATTGGGCTAGTCACGCCATTCACCCCCGGCATCTCCATGTCAGCAGCTGTGGTGGCAGTGGTGGTGTCTGGGGGCATCGGTCTTTTCTTTGGCGTCTTCCCTGCCCGCCAGGCGGCTCGCCTCGACCCGATTGTGGCGCTGCGTAGCGCATAGGCCAAGCCTGCTGTTGCCCTTGCTGGGCTCTGTTCGCGGGCAGACTGGTGAGCATGGGGCAGAAACTGCCGCGTCACAGGAGTCCCACCACATGGAAGACTTTGCTATGGCCGCTTCGCGATGCTGGTGGCGCGCTCAAAGGCTACAATCACTGTCATGGCCCAAGCTCCACCAATGATCCAGCCTGCAAAGATGTCGCTGGGCCAATGGGCTCCTAAGGCTAGCCGCCCCATACTGCTAACAAAAGTCCAGGCAATAAACAGAATAAACGCCAGCAGCTGCTCTAGGGAACTGCGGGATGACCGCATCCACAGATAAAACAAAAAGCCAAACGTTGCGGCAATCACGGTGGCATGTCCAGAAGGGAAGGAATGTAGCCCTGGCGCTGCTAGACCATTGGCTATTAAGTCAGGGCGATCGCGATTCCAGACTCCCCAGCCAATCCACACTAAGGCATATTGCAGTAGGTAGGCCACCGCAATGCTGGCAGCAATCAAAGAACGCGATCGCCAGACGGCAAACATAATGGCGCAGATCACCATGGGAATCAGATAGGCCATGTTGCCTGGTGATTCTAGGGTGACGGCTTTGGCAAAGGTGATGGGCATCGCTTGGGTAATGGGCAGCAGCATAGATTCATCCCACGCCTGCAGCGGTTGGTTGAACATCCCCTGCCCTAGCTTGGTAAGCACAAGGGTCATGAGAGAAAAAAGTCCCAGCCCTAATGCGAGAACCTTGCTCCATTCCACCCAGGCGGCTCGCGGCAGACGCTCTGCATCTTGCCAAAATTTTTGCCAGGTCTGCGTCGCCACCGACGCGACGACCCATTGTGGCGATCGCCGTTTCATCATGAGACTCTACAAAAACGATGAGTATTCACGCAGTCCAACGGCAGAGGGTTTCGCTTCACGGTTGATTGAGCAGCTGCCCCAAAACCACCAACTTCTGTAAGCTAGCACAGAGTTTTGCCGTAAGTTCTGTACCGATACATCACAGCCCTCAAAGGTAATACCAATTGAGTTACAAGACAACACAATCCGTAGACCTACTGAATCAATCTTAAGTATTCTGCAGAATCCTGCAGGTTTCAGTACACCTGCTGAACAAACTTGCAGGTAGAGATCGGCACTCTTTAGTTGGTTGTGCATCTAACTAAAGGGTAATTAACATGAAATACTTCGTTTTAGTTCTGTTTACAGCAGTCTGTGCTGCAGGACATAGCTCACCGGAGTTTAAGGCGAAAAGTCCAGGCTGTGATCCGGCTGTGCATGACTGCACTGGCGCTAGTCGAACAGTCTGAGCACATTGCCCCTGGGCCTTAGCAGAGCAGGCCGCCGAGAAGGCCCATCATCCACAGCGATGAATGAGCAGCAGGCCCGCACTTTTCACCAATCCTGACCTTTCACCAGTTCTGAACCTGACGTAATCGGCTTCTCAAGGCCAAATAGCGCAGTGAATTATCACTGCATCAAGACCTATTTGCTCTGCAAGCAAGCTTCTACTGTTGCTACGACACAGGCTGCCAAGTCGCTATGGTCATATCCCCCTTCTAGGCCAAACATAACTGCTGGGGTGACCGCCAAGCACTGCTGCGCGAGTCGACTGTAGTCGGCGGGACAAAGATTTTGACGAGATAGCGGATCGGCCCGGCTAGCGTCATATCCTGCGCTGACAATAATGACATCTGCCTGCCAACGCTGAAGGAATGGCAGGACGCGATCGCAAAATGCGGCGTCATAGTCGCTGCCGTCAGATCCTGCCGACATAGGAATATTGAGCACATTTTGATACTGCCCGGTCTCAGAAGCGCTGCCGGTGCCTGGGTAATGGGGATATTCATGTAGCGAACAGTAGGCAATGTGGGGATGGTGTTCCACAATGGCCTGAGTGCCGTTGCCGTGATGAACATCCCAATCTACGATCGCGACGCGCTCAACTCCAGGCTTGGTCAATCCATAGTGAGCGGCGATCGCGGCATTAGAAAATAGGCAAAATCCCATGGCTCGGTCCGGCAGCGCATGGTGTCCCGGCGGCCGAGTTAGCGCGTAGCTGGGCTGGCTGTGCTGGCAAATATAGTCGATGCCATCTAGCCAAGCGCTGACGGCCAAATGGGCTACGTCAAAGCTGCGGGCGGATATGACCGTATCTGCATCGGCTGCCCCGCCGCCGGAGTGAGCAAGGTGCCGCAGCCGATCGATATGCTGTGCTGTATGCACGACTTCAATGGCTTGACAGGCGCGATCTCTTGCAGGGTTGTTTAGGTCTACAGGGGTGGGCGATCGCCAATCGAGCTGATGGGCTAGGGGGTGGCAGGTCAGAGCCTTTGTGACCGCCGTCAGCCGCCCCGAATTTTCTGGGTGAAACACCCCCGTATCGTGGTCAAGAAACTGATCTGAATAAAAAATGGGTAGCACGGCGGACAGCCCCTCTTGAAACCGGCAAGATCTACATTGTCATGCTAGCGAAAGTCAGCCCGCTAATTCTAGCGATGATGACCCACTATGATGACCCACTGTGGTGACCCATTGGAGGAGTTATGCAAGACGGCTTCAGCCATGGCGCAAAACCCAGCGTAACCGTTACACATGCAGGGCTAAGCCGGTTACGCTACACATGCTAAAATTAGACTGAAAGATAAGCTACATCGACACGTCATTTATTCCCAGCTGGCGCGGCTGTTGGCTGCACCGGCAGGCTTAGTTTTTTTGAGTTTCAAACCGTATGAGCATTCCCCAAGAGCGGATCATTTCGACGGACCTGCGCAACGAAATGTCTCGGTCCTACCTCGAGTACGCTATGAGCGTTATTGTCGGGCGTGCTCTGCCCGATGCCCGCGATGGCCTCAAACCGGTGCATCGGCGCATTCTCTACGCCATGCACGAGCTAGGTCTGTCGGCAGACCGCCCGTTTCGGAAATGCGCTCGAGTTGTGGGAGAAGTGCTGGGCAAATATCACCCCCACGGCGACACAGCGGTCTACGACGCCCTGGTGCGCATGGCTCAAAGCTTTTCTATGCGGCTACCTCTGATCAACGGCCACGGCAACTTTGGCTCTGTTGACAACGATCCGCCAGCCGCGATGCGATATACCGAATGTCGTCTTCAGGCCCTCACCTCTAACGCTCTGCTCCAGGATATCGAATCTGAGACGGTTGGCTTCGCCGATAACTTTGACGGGTCTCAGCAAGAACCAGTCGTTCTTCCCGCCCGAATCCCCCAGCTGCTGCTCAACGGCTCTTCTGGTATTGCCGTAGGCATGGCGACCAACATTCCACCCCACAACCTGGGGGAGTTGGTCGATGGCCTTATTGCGCTGATCTATCAGCCTGACATTTCCGATGAAGAACTGTGGAGCCACATCCCCGGACCTGACTTTCCTACCGGGGGCCAAATTCTTGGAACCAGCGGCATTCGAGACGCCTACCGCACCGGGCGGGGCTCGGTCACAATGCGGGGTGTCGCTGCCATTGAGACCATTGAACAGCGGGGACGACCTGACCGCGAGGCCATTATCGTCACCGAGCTGCCCTACCAAACCAACAAAGCAGCGCTGATCGAAAAAATTGCCGAACTGGTGAACGATCGCCGCCTAGATGGTATTTCGGACATCCGTGATGAGAGCGATCGCAACGGTATGCGCATCGTTATTGAGCTGAAGCGCGACGCCTACCCCCAAGTCGTTCTCAATAATCTCTACAAGCAGACTCCGATTCAAAACAACTTTGGCGTCAACATGCTGGCTTTGGTGGATGGCGAGCCACAGTTGCTCAGCATCAAGCGGATGCTGGAGGTTTTTCTCGAGTTCCGAATCGAGACTATCACCCGGCGGACCCAATATCTGCTGCGCCGGGCTCAAGAGCGCGACCACCTGCTGCAGGGCCTACTCATTGCCCTGGGCCATTTAGACGACATCATTCAGCTGATTCGGGCAGCGGCAGACACCCCAACGGCAAAGCAGCAGCTCATGGAGCGCCTCTCCCTATCCGATACCCAGGCCGACGCCATTTTGCAAATGCAGCTGCGGCGGCTAACGGCCTTAGAAGCCGAGAAAATTCAGCGGGAGCATGAAGCGCTACAGGCGGAAATTTCAGACTTAGAAGATATCCTAGCTCGCCGTGAGCGCGTTTTGAACATCATCGAAACTGAAGCCAATGAGCTGAAGCAGACCTTCTCAACGCCTCGCATGACGGCGATTGAGCATACCTTGGGCGACCTCGAGGATATGGACCTGATCGCCAACGAGCAGGCCATTATTTTGCTGACGGAGCAGGGCTATCTAAAGCGCATGCCGGTGAGCACCTTTGAGGCTCAAAATAGGGCCACTCGCGGCAAGGCCGGAGCCCGCATGAAAGACGACGACGGCGTAGAGCACTTCATCAGCTGCTGCGACCATGACAGCATCCTGTTTTTCAGCGATCGCGGCGTCACCTACTGCCTCAAGGCCTATCAAATCCCGGCAACGTCCCGCACAGCTCGCGGCATCCCCATTGTGCAAATGTTGCCCATTCCCAGAGACGAAAAGATTACGTCGCTTGTGCCGGTGTCAGAGTTTACTGACGATGAGTATCTAGTGATGCTTACCCGAGGCGGCTACGTCAAAAAAACGATGCTCTCGGCTTTTAGCAACATCCGCGCCAATGGCCTGATCGCCATTTCGCTAGAGGACGGCGATCAGCTGCGCTGGGTGCGGCGGGCTCGCGAAGAAGACAGCATCATCATCGGCTCTCGGCGGGGCATGACAATTCACTTCCGCACAGACCACGAGCAGCTGCGTCCCCTGGGCCGCCCTACAAGGGGCGTTCGATCGATGTCTCTCCGGGGGGATGATGAGCTGATCAGCATGGATATTTTGCCAGGCTCTACTCTAGATAAGATTGGCGAAGCCCTAGTGGCTGAGGCAGATGATGACGCATCCTCTCCTGAGGAAGGGCCATGCCCTGAGGAAGGGCCATGGGTGCTAGTCATCACCACAGAGGGCCTGGGCAAACGCGTTCCCGTCTCCCAGTTCCGGCTGCAAAAGCGGGCTGGAATGGGACTCCGGGCCATCAAATTTCGCAAGAAAAACGACCAGATGGCGGCCTTACGCATAGTGGACGATGCCGATGAACTGATCATTGCCACCAACCGGGGTATTGTGATTCGTCAGGCTGTCAATGCCATATCCTGCCAGTCTCGGGCCGCCACAGGAGTGCAGGTGCAGCGTCTTGATGATGATGATGCCATCGCCGGCATCGCTATCGTCCCTCCGTTAGAAGAAGAGGAAGGCGAGGCTCCTTCAGACAGTGGTGATGAGACCGAAGCAATCAGCGGAGAAGCGTCACCAGTAGACGAGCTGGACGTTTCGGTCGCGTCAGAAGACCTAAGACCGCCTGTAGATGATGTCTTGGTTGTGGATAGAGGCGATGAGTCTGCAGATAATGCTGCAGATAATGCTGCGGGTGAGGCGTAAGCTGGGAGCGGCGTCGATAGTTCCCGGAGATCATTCTCGTCATGGCCAAGCTCATTCGCTCTGATGCTCGCTTTGTTCTAGTTGTTCTGAGCGGCATTGGCATGGGGGCGACCGCCTCTCCTATTGGCGCTTGGCCTCTGGCGTGGGTGGCTTTGGTGCCGCTCTGGGCTGCCGCTGTTTCGGCTAGCGATCGCCCTGACAGAGGCCTGGCTCGATCTGTTCGATCTGCGGCTGGCTACGGGGCGCTATGGGGATTTATTTATGGCGGCATCACGGTGCATTGGCTCTGGTTTCTCCATCCCCTAACCTGGATGGGCGTTCCCTGGCTGGCAAGTCTGGCTATCGCCGCGTTTTGCTGGGGTATCGTCGCAATCACAGGTGGTCTGTGGATTGGCAGCTGGGCTGCGCTGTTCGCCGGGCTAACGGCCTGGGTGGCGACTCGGCAGGGGAGCCCGCGATCGCCCTGGTTCTATCACCCTACGGCGATCGCACAGCGCCTGATGCTCGGGCTAGGGCTTTGGACTGGGCTGGATGCAGTGATGCAGCAGGGCATTCTCTATTGGCCCTCCTTAGCCTTGACCCAAAGCCCCAATAACCTAGCTGCGCTTCACCTCTCGCGACTGTCAGGGCCATCAACGCTGTCGGTAGCGATTGTGGCCGTCAATGCTCTGTTGGCAGAGGCGTGGCTGCTGAGCCGACAGCACCGTGGTATTGCTGAACGCCCAGCAGAGAGACGCTCAACTGTCACGAGAACCAGCATCACCCCGCCATTGCCGCCCAGACCCAGAGCGCTCGTCGCCCTTGCCCTAGGTCTGCTAGTCGCGATACATAGCCTCGGGCTGCTTTTGCTTTACCTGCCCCAAAGGTCTGGTACTCCCCTCACGGTGGGCATCATTCAAGGCAATATTCCAACTCGAGTCAAGCTGTATGACGAGGGAATTCGTCGGGCGCTGCAGGGCTATGCTCGGGGCTATCATGCGCTGATTGACGGCGGGGCCGAGCTTGTTGTGCTGCCGGAGGGGGCGCTGCCGTTTCGCTGGCTCCCCAATCAATCTGCCCCCAATCAATCTGCCCCTAATCAATCTGCCAGTGACGGAAACTTGATGGCACAAGCAATCCGCGATCGCCAGGTGGCTGCCGTGGTCGGGACATTCGCCGTGAGAGGGAGACAGCTGACCCAGAGCCTGCTGGCTGTTGAGGGGGATAGTCAAATTGTTGGACGCTACGACAAAATAAAGCTCGTGCCTCTGGGAGAATATATTCCCATGCCAAATAGCTTAGGCAAGATTGTCGGACGGCTATCGCCTATTCAGGCTGATATGGTGCCCGGCCTGCCCGAGCAGCTGTTCAATACCCCCCTTGGCCCGGCGATCGCTGGCATTTGCTACGAATCTGCATTTTCCCGGCTGTTTCGCGACCAAGCGGCCCAGGGCGGAACAATCATTATCACCGCATCCAATAACGACCCCTATCCCCAAACAATGATGGCTCAGCATCATGCCCAGGATTTGATGCGCGCCATCGAGACCGATCGCTGGGCCGTGAGGGCCACGAACACAGGATACTCCGGCATTGTCGGCCCCCACGGGCGGACATACTGGCAGTCTGAGGCCAATCGCTACACGATTAAGCTGGCCACCGTCGAGCAGCGCATCACCCGTACCCCATACGTGCGCTGGGGAGACTGGCTCACTCCTTTTCTGTTGTGCATTAGTGGGCTGTGGCTGGCGCTGACCTGGGGCCGGACGCGGCAGGGCATCAAGCCACCGTAGCTAAGGCTATTTTGGCTCCACTTGCTCGACCTGATAGGTAAAAAATCGATTGAAGATCCCAACCGATTCCACATGATATATCGGTAGTCCGTCCACATCAATGGACAAGTTGGCAGGCAGAATCCGCTGCAGCGCTGCCTCGGCTTCCAGGTCGGTTTTGTAAATGCTAAATAGCACAAAGTTACGCCGCGTCGTTTGAGCCGCAATCACCTCCTGCAGCCAGGACTCTTGATCATTCAGCACGCTGGCGCAAAGGCTGTCTAGAAAGACGGGGACTTGGCGGCAAAGAGAATCCTCTAGCTGCTCGTTGAGTCGGTCAGCAGCATAAATGCCGTAAGCATCGCGTCCAGGGTTTGTCATGGATAGGGTAACGGCAGCGGCAGCGGCCACCCCTGCAATGATTGCAAACCCAAGCTTAGCGACTTTCATAGATATAAGACGGCGACGCTACAATGGCATTGCCATTAGCCTAGCGCTTTACCTACGCGATTGTATCTAGGTATCTCTTGAGCCTATAGGTTAATGGATGTTATGATATAAATCGTACGATATGTACGGCGAGCGTCGCCAAGTGGTTAAGGCAGCGGATTGTGATTCCGCCATACGTGGGTTCGAGTCCCATCGTTCGCCCTCGAAAGATTACCTTCATTTTGGCCGCATGTTGCTGCGTTGAATTAGCGATCGCAGGCCCAACGCGATTTTGCCCTCCGTTCGTCTAATGCGGCACAGCAGCCCAGAGCTATTTATTGCTACTATAGGCAATGTTTAAGCATTTGCAGCCTTTACAACTGCAGCACTGGTTAGACAGCGGGGCAATCGGTTTTTATCTCATTGGGAAGTGATAATGAAAGCATATCGTGAGCAGGCGGCGGCTAGAGAAGCACTTGGGATTCCCGCTTTGCCACTGACAGCAGAGCAGACGGCAGAACTATGCGAGTTGCTCAAGGCTCCCCCCAAAGGAGACGCAGACTTTTTGCTCCACCTGCTGCGCGATCGCATTCCCCCCGGCGTTGACCAAGCCTCTTACGTCAAAGCCTCGTTTCTGTCAGCGATCGCCAAGAGTGAGGCATCATCTCCCCTCCTCTCCCCTGCTGATGCAGTGCATCTATTGGGCACTATGCTGGGGGGCTACAACGTCCAGGCATTGATTGATATCCTCCAGCTAGACGATACGCCGCTCGCTACGCTGGCAGCGTCAGCTTTGGGCAAAACCCTGCTGGTGTATGACGCCTTCAACGACGTGATGGAGCTGTCTAAAACCAATGCCTACGCTAAGCAAGTTGTAGACGCTTGGGCTGAGGCGGTTTGGTTTACCTCCAAGCCAACCGTTCCAGACCGCATCACCGTCACCGTTTTCAAGGTGCCGGGAGAAACTAACACTGACGATCTGTCTCCCGCTCCCCACGCCACCACTCGGGCCGACATCCCCCTTCATGCCCTGGTCATGCTGGAATCTCGCATGCCAGATGCCCTAGAAACCCTGAGCGAACTCAAGCAAAAGGGGCATCCTTTGGCCTATGTCGGTGACGTCGTGGGAACAGGCTCCTCCCGCAAATCTGCCATGAATTCTGTGATTTGGCACATTGGGCAAGACATTCCCCATGTTCCCAACAAGCGCAGCGGTGGATATATCTTGGGCAGCAGCATTGCCCCCATCTTTTTCAATACGGCTGAAGACTCGGGCGCGTTCCCCATCGAATGCGACGTCACGGCGCTGGAAACCGGAATGGTGATCACGATTCACCCATACGAGGGCAAAATCACTGATGAATCTGGTGAGACCATCTGCAGTTTTACCCTCAAGCCCGAAACGATTTTGGACGAAGTCCGGGCCGGGGGCCGTATTCCTCTGATGATTGGGCGATCGCTCACGGACAAAACTCGGGCCGCTCTGGGGCTCACCCCCAGCGATATATTTACCCGCCCCGCTCAACCGACGGACACGGGTAAAGGCTTTACTCTGGCACAGAAAATGGTGGGTAAGGCCTGTGGCTTACCCGGCGTTCGCCCAGGGACATCCTGTGAGCCTTTGATGACCACCGTAGGCTCTCAAGATACGACTGGGCCTATGACCCGCGACGAAATGAAAGAGCTGGCCTGCCTCGGCTTCAGCGCTGACTTAGTGATGCAAAGCTTTTGCCACACAGCGGCCTACCCCAAGCCCACCGACATCCAAACGCACCAGAACCTGCCCGACTTTTTCGCGTCCCGAGGCGGGGTGGCCCTGCGCCCTGGGGATGGCATTATTCACTCTTGGCTCAACCGAATGCTGCTGCCGGACACCGTGGGCACGGGTGGCGACTCCCATACCCGCTTCCCGCTGGGCATTTCGTTCCCGGCAGGATCCGGTTTAGTGGCCTTTGCCGCCGCCATTGGGGCAATGCCGCTGGATATGCCGGAATCGGTGCTGGTGCGCTTTACTGGCGAATTGCAGCCGGGCATCACCCTACGGGATGTGGTCAACGCCATTCCCTATGTCGCCATTCAAAAGGGATTACTCACCGTAGAGGCCCAGAATAAAAAGAACGTCTTCTCAGGGCGCATCATGGAAATGGAAGGGCTGCCCGACCTGAAGCTGGAGCAAGCCTTCGAGCTGACGGATGCCTCAGCAGAGCGCTCCTGCGCGGGCTGCACCATCAAGCTGAGCGAAGCAACCATCGCTGAATACCTGCGGTCTAACATTGCCTTGATGCGCAATATGATTGCCCGGGGCTATGAAGATTCCCGCACCCTGGCGCGACGCATTGCTCAAATGGAGTCATGGCTAGCGGACCCGCAGCTGATGTCGGCGGATGCGGATGCAGAATATGCTGAAGTGATCAATATCAACCTCAATAAGATCACCGAGCCGCTCGTTGCCGCTCCTAATGATCCCGATAAGATCAAGACATTGTCTGAGGTTGCCAACGACGGTATTGACGAAGTCTTTATTGGCTCTTGTATGACCAATATTGGCCATTATCGGGCAGCAGCCAAAGTCCTAGAAAATGCCGGACCTGCCAGCGGTCGTCTGTGGATTTGCCCCCCCACCCGCATGGACGAGAAGCAGCTGCGAGAGGAAGGATATTACGGCACTTTTGCCGCAGCAGGTGCCCGCACCGAAATGCCGGGATGCTCTCTCTGCATGGGCAACCAGGCCCGAGTAGCCGATGGCGCTACGGTGATGTCTACCTCTACCCGCAACTTCAACAACCGCATGGGTAAGGGCGCTCGCGTTTACCTGGGGTCGGCCGAACTGGCCGCAGCCTGTGCGCTCCTAGGTCATATTCCCACCGTTGAAGAGTACAAGGATGTGGTGGCCAACAAAATCAATCCTTTTGCCGCCGAGCTGTACCGATACCTCAACTTTGACCAAATTTCTGGCTTTGAGGATGAGGGGCGTGTGGTTGCGCTGGAAGACATGCCGCGCATTGAAGATGTTTTGGGGATGCCAGCCGGAAGCCCATCCTAGATAGCGCCGATATATGGATACCTTAGATGCCCTTAGAGCCGGAGCGCTCAAGGGCAAAAGCCGACTTGATTTAGCCTGTGACCTGACGACGTTTCCGCCGGAGATATTCGACCTAGCGGAAACCCTAGAAATACTCAACCTCAGCAATAACCAGCTGACGACGCTGCCCGATGACTTCGGTCGCTTGAGCAAGCTCAAGGTCGTTTTTCTCTCCCAGAACCACTTCGACCATCTGCCGGAGGTGCTGTCCCAATGTCCTCAGTTGTCTATGGTGGGGGTTAAGGCAAATCAAATCCAAACCATTGGCGATCGCGCTCTGCCCTCAGCGCTACGCTGGCTGATATTGACCGATAACCGTATTGAGCGCCTGCCTGAATCCCTGGGCAGGCTGAAGCATCTGCAAAAGCTGATGCTTGCGGGTAACCGATTGAGGGAGTTGCCGGACCTATCGGCCTGCCGCCAGCTACAGCTAATTCGCATCTCAGCTAACCGGCTAGCGGCTCTACCCAACTGGCTTTTTCAGCTCCCGCAGCTGTCGTGGCTGGCCTTTGCTGGCAACCCCTGCTGTCCCACCCACACCACAGCCCAGCTGCTGCCAGATGTTGACTGGCATGCGCTCACCGTTGGAGACTCGTTGGGGGAAGGGGCCTCTGGCATCATCTTCAACGCCAAGTGGCATCAGCCTGGAGTATCGTTGCCGGTGGCGGTCAAGCTTTTCAAAGGCCAGATCACCAGTGATGGCCTCCCGTCAGATGAAATGCAGGCCTGCATGGCGGCAGGTTCTCACCCCAATTTGATCACTGCTATGGGCCGGATCACTAGCCATCCTGAAGGGCGAGACGGACTTGTGCTGCCGCTGATTAGCGCAGACCACACCGCCCTAGGGCAGCCCCCTAGCCTAGACAGCTGTACGAGAGACATCTATCCTCCCAACACCAGTTTTACGATTGCTCAAGTCGTGCGTATCGCCACAGGCATTGCCGCCGCCGCATGCCGTTTGCACAGTTTGGGTATCCTCCATGGCGATCTCTATGGCCACAATATCTTGGTCAACCATAGGGGGGATAGCCTGCTGGGGGATTTCGGAGCCGCGTCCTGTTATCAGCCGCTCCGTCAAGCGATTGGCTCCCAGCTAGAGCGTCTCGAGGTGCGGGCCTTTGGCTATTTACTGGAAGACGTATTGGACCACTGCCGCAGCGCAGTTCCCCAAGATCAAGAAGCGATCGCCTGTCTCATGCAGCTCAAACAGCGTTGCCTAAACCCTGTCCCTCAGCAACGCCCTTGCTTTGAGGCAATTTTTGACACATTGCACCACCTCAAGGGGGCAGTTTAGCCTCACGATGCCTATAGCAATGGTTCTGATGCAGCAAGCGGTTGGGCAGAGGCAATATGTTGCTGCTGGCCCTGCCATAGACCTATCGCTTTCGACAGGTACTTCAGGTCAGAGCGTCCCTTTTCACAGATGCTAAGGTAAAGCAGCTGTCACAATTCATCAAAACAGGGGCGATGTGGTAAAGTCTACAGAATACTGCAGGTTGTCCCTAATTCGTAGACAAGTTCATTGCAGCCAATCGCCGCTTTTGCAGAAGGGCGCTGGAGGGCCATCTTAAGGGCGACTCCATACCCTGAGCAGCGATGCCTTGAGAACCCCACCGTGAAAGAGCAAAAGAATCTTTGACATTGGGTCGGTTCGATCGGGAATCGCCGGTCGGCGCGCTGAAGCAGTATGGGTGGCTATTGTTTAGCAGGGTATGTCATGGCTGATGTCCGCAACAATTTGGAATCTCAGGTGCGCCAAGCCCTCAATTCAGGAGAGATTTCCATTGAGGTGGCGCGCCGCTTGACTGGAATGAGCGACCATGGCCTGAGCGATCGCGATCGCAAGCTGCTGCAGCTGCTGCAAGATGCCATCAATAATGGCCATGTCCGTTGTTTGACCAAGCACCAATCGTCGCGGATCGGCTAGGTGAGCGCGGAAGGGCAGAGATCGGCGAGATCGCAGCGATGGCAAGCCGGCTTGCGGGCATCGCACACGGCCCGCCCGTGGTAAACCAATCGAATGGACCAGTTTTCCCAGTCGGATTGAGGCAACAGAGGCATGAGGTCGCGCTCAACGCGAACCGGATCGCTGTGCTTTGTTAGGCCCAAGCGATAGGTCAACCGCTTCACATGGGTATCTACTGTAACCCCGGCATTGATGCTATAGGCATGGGCCAGCACAACATTTGCGGTTTTCCTGGCCACGCCGGGTAGGGTCAACATCTCGTCCATAGTCCGAGGCACTTCCCCACCAAAAACATCCACAATGCGGCGGCTGGCGCCCTGAATGTTTTTGGCCTTATTACGGAAGAACCCAGTGGAGCGGACCAGGGCCTCTAGATCTGAAACCTCAGCGGCGGCTAGGGCCTCTGCGTTTGGATAGCGCGCGAATAGAGCGGGGGTCACCTTGTTGACGCGCTCATCAGTACATTGGGCGGACAATATTGTCGCTACCAGAAGCTGTAGAGGCGTGTCATAGTCCAACGAGCAGGGCGCGTCAGGGTACAGCGCTTTGAGGCGCGACAGAACCTCACGCGCCCGCTGGCTTGGGGTGAGTGAATGTTTAGCAGATGCGGTCATGGCACAAAGCGGCTGAAATCTGCACTACTGAAATAGGTTTTGGAACACCTCAAGCTGGGCTGTATCGCGCACAATCAAAAAGATACCTAGACCCAGCAGCAGCACCAGCCCCGTCTGCATGACATTTTCCTGAATCTGGTTAGGCAGAGGCCGACCGCGTACCCCTTCAACAAGCAAAAAGGCAAGCTGCCCGCCGTCAAGAGCGGGGAGAGGCAGGATATTGATGATGGCGAGGTTGATGCTGATGATAGCGGTGAAGGGAAAGAGGCGAGTGACGTCACGCTGGGCGAACTGTGCCCCTTGCTCTACGATTTTGACTGGCCCAGCAACTTGATCGGCGACCTCAGAAAAGTTCGTGACAATAGAGGCTAGCCCCTGTGCCGTCTGCAGTAGGGTGCCCTGAAACTCATTGGCTCCATAGGTCAGCACTTCTACCGGACCTGACGGGCGGCGGTAGTCCACAGTGCCGTTGGGCATCAGGCCAACCCCAACAATCGCCTTATCTTGCTTTTGGCTGCGCAGGGGAGTCATCTCTAGCTCTAGGGTGCGATCGCCCCGCTGCAGCGTAAAGGTCAACGGCTGATTCGGGCTCTCCTGAATCGAAGACATCAGAGCGTCAGTCGCAGCTTCTCCTTGCCCCAGGGATTCGCCATTGATGGCTAAGAAAATATCGCCCTGTTTGATACCCGCCTTCAGAGCTGGGGAGGTCACGCTTTGTCCGTCGGGCAGCAGCACCTCAGATTGAACCCGAGGGACGAGCACACCAGGCTCGTAGTTGATCCCTTGAGGAATGCCGACGCTGGCAAACTGAACTACAAATACGAGATACGCAAAAATCAAGTTAGCAATCACCCCTGCGCTGATGACAATCGCGCGGTCGAGAATGGGACGATTCTTAAGCAAATTCTCGTCGCTGGGCGGAATTGTGCTTTCGGGGTCATCGTCGGGGAACCCGACAAAGCCACCCAAGGGGAACGCCCGCAGGGCATATTCGGTCGTAGCCCCTTGATAGCGCCATAAGATAGGGCCAAACCCAATCGAAAACCGGTTGACGTGGATTCCCTGAAGCCGTGCCGCTGCAAAGTGCCCGAGTTCGTGAACAACAATCAAAAGCGCAAGAACTGAGATCGCCGCTAAGACAGCCATAACGTTGATTTTTTGTCGTAAACATTACTTAATCCATCCATTCTAAGCGGTCGAACTACCTTACGGGAATGATTCACTAGGCAAAACCTGAGAGATCAGCTTAATTTTGGGCTCGCTGAACCTGCCTGGGATAGAGCGACTAGACGACTTGCAGGGCCCAGATGGGGTAGTTCCCATAAGAGAATTAATTGACTTTGGCTATGGTCAGTTGCCTAGAGACCATAGCCAGAGATAATTATGTCCCGACCGTCCCGACAGGGATACCATTAGACTGGATAGCGATTAAGATCCATATTGTTGTCCCTCGTCAAAGACGAAGCGGATCGCAACTGGTTGGCACGGTTAGAGGAGGTAATGTGTGAACATTTGGGGGCTATTCATCAAAGGGGGACCGGCAATGTGGCCGCTCCTGCTGCTATCAATCCTTGCTCTAAGCACCGTGATTGAGCGCATTTGGTTTTGGTCGAAGATTCTGACGCGGGAACGAGAAATCGTTGGTAGGACCCTAGAAGCAGCTCGCCGAGACTGGAAAGCGGCGCGGGAAATTTCAAGGCGTGCGCTCAAGCAGCCCATTGGACGCTTTTTGAATTCTGGTCTAGATTTACAAGATCCAGATCCAGAAGTGTTTCAGCTGGCGCTTCAGACCTCGGCCGACGAAGAGCTAGCCGCCATGCGCCGTGGCGATAAAATTCTCGAGACTGTCATTGCCCTATCTCCCCTCCTGGGGCTGCTTGGTACGGTGTTGGGTCTGATCAACTCCCTTGGGGCGATTCGCATTGGTGATATTGTTTCAGGCTCCAACGTCGAAGTTACCCTGGGTATCTCAGAAGCTCTTATCAGCACTGCCTTTGGCCTAATTGTAGCCATCGTCAGCTTGGCGTTTTACCGCATGTTTCAGGGCTTGATCACAGGCCAGGTGAAAGTCTTTCGCCGCGCTGCCAACGAGCTAGAGCTGCTGTACCGGAAGAACTGGGCTCGGCGGAAGCGCCAAGGTGTCACTGAGGATCAGCTTGATAGACCCGGTGCTGCTCGCAGGTTGGTGGAATCGCCTACGCCATCTTCTGGCAGTCCATCGTCATCTAGTCCATCATCGCCTAACCCACCGTCACCCAATCCATCGGTTCCCAACGGGTAGGCCTGCGCTCGTGCCTGTCAACCACGACAGGCTCCTGAATTTGTTGTATCACTGCCGCTAGTACTCCATGAGAACGAATTGGGACACCCCGACAGAAGACATCCGAATTGAGATCCTGCCGCTCATTGACGTGATCTTCTGCATCTTGACCTTTTTTATCCTGGCAGCTGTCACTTTGACACGTCAGTCTACCATTGGCGTCGATCTGCCTCAGGCAAGTACCGGAACAACGCAGATGCGCGAGATGCTCATTGTCAGCGTCGATCCCATCGGCCAGCTGTACCTAGAGCAAGACCCGATCAGCGAAGCGGAGTTGACTCAAGCCCTGAGCGACTATCTCTCGTTGACCCCTGAAGGTATTGTTGTTCTCTATGCTTCTCGGTTGGCGCAGTACAACGATGTCGTAGAAGTGCTGGATCTGTTGCGATCCATTGGAGGTAATCGCATCGCATTGGCAACGCTGCCTGAGGCAGGCGGACCGGCCTCAGCCGAAACGGGACTGCCTGAAATTGATACGTTTGACCTGGACTTAGATGTTGGTTCGGATGGCCTATCGCTACCTGAGCTGCCGAGTGGTACCGATTTGGATGTTGAGCCCAGCGACGAGGGATCAAGTGGGGCATTGCCAAATGCAGGGGAAGAATAAGACGCCCTTGACTCTGTGACGCGCTAGCGCGACGAGAGGCGACGGTAAAGCACATAGGCGATCGCAATCAAACTGCCTGAGAATATGGTGGTTAAGGTTCCTAATGCATAGAGCGCTGGAGAGGTGACGTTGGTGGTCATGCCAAAGATCTCCAGCGGCAGCGTATTGTATTGCCCGGACACCAGCGAGGTGCGGGTAAATTCGTCGTAGGACAGGGTAAAGGTCAGCAGGCTGACTCCCGCTAGGCTCGGAGCCACCAAAGGCAGCACCACCTGCCAAAATGTCTTAGCGTCGTTTGCCCCCAGGTCCTTAGCGGCCTCTTCATAAGCCGGGTTGAAGCGATTAAACACTCCTAGCATGATCAAAAACGCAATGGGCAGCGTCCAGGTGATATGCGCCCCTAGCCCTGAGGTATACCAGCGGGTGGGCCAACCCATGACCTGAAACATGACCCCTAGCCCCAGGGAAATGAGGATACTGGGCACAATCAAACTAGCTACGGTGAGGTAAAACAGCGCCGTTGCCCCGCGAAACCGAAGCCGGAACGCCATCGCCCCTAGCACTGAGATACTAGCCGCCAGCACTGTCACCAGCGCCCCCAACCCCAGAGAACGCTGAAACGGCTCTACAAAGTTTCCCACCCGCTGCTCTTGGAAGACCTGGCCCAGCCAGTAAAATCCAAAGCTGCGTACGGGGAACGTCAAGGCACCATCTGGCCCTTGGAGGGACAGAATAAAGATGGTGATCATGGGGCCGTAGAGAAACAGAACAAACAGGCCAAAAAAGCCGGCCAGGAGATAGAAGGGAGCTGATCGCGTCGTCATAAATAGATCTATTGCATAGAAGTTTCTCGTGTGGTTTCGCCCATGTTGGGCTCATCCTCGGTCCAGTTTAGGGGAAACGTCGCTGTAAAGGTGAGGCGTTGGCTACCATCGTCATACTGGGCAGAAATCTTGCCCCGCAAGTAGTCAACCTGCTTTTTTACCAGGGCCAATCCTAGTCCAATGCCGTCATGCTGCCAGCGATCGGCCTTGGGCAGTCGATAAAACGTCTCAAACATGCGCTCAAGCTGCTGATCCGGCAAAACAACACCCGAATTGCTGATGGTAAAAGTGACCGCACCAGGACTGTCGGTTAGGGCCACATCAATAGTTTCTTCTGCAGGACTGTACTTGAGGGCATTGTCAAGCAGCTCAATTAAAATGCGCTCGAGCATTTCAGCATTGGTGAACAGCGGCGGCGATGATTCAGAAATTGTCACGTTTAGCGTTTGATTGCGCTGTCGAAAACTTTGCTCAAAGAACCGCATCACCTCTTTGAGCAACAGAGAGCTATTTGTCCAGGCCATCACAATGTCTACGGCACCCACATCGAGATGAACCAACTCTAAAAGGTGATTGACAATCTGAATCTCGCGATCGCACCCTTCGTTGAGGAATGTGAGGGTTTCGGTGGCAATATGGCCTTGCTCCGCTTGCCAATTGGGCTGCTTAAATAACATGCCCAAGGTGCCAGCGGCGGCTTTGATAGTCGTTAGCGGTGTTTTAAGCTCGTGGGAAATCGTTTTTAGAAAATCGTCTTTGGCGTAGCTGAGCTGCTCTAGCGCTTCCACCTGGCCTTGCGCCGTTTGGTATAGGCGGGCTTGACGAATAGCGATCGCGCTTTGAGCGGCGACATGCTCCACAAGCTGAATTTCTGCTGCACTAAAGGGCACCTGGTTCATTCGATACAGCCACAGGTCGCCAATGATCTGGCGGTCGTGGCGCAGCGGACAAGCCAAAAAAGCTGCCGCCGCCGCCGTGTCATGTCTTGGCGTCCCAGGAAGCGCTAGCTGAACGGTATTGCCCCCGAGTAACGCAGGATAGATCTCTGGAAAGTCAGCAAACTGATGCACTTGGCCTGAGTCACTTGATGTGGGGTAGCCTTGGGTGATGAGAGAAGTGCCCTGATCTAGGTTGTAGACACCCGTTTGTACCCGCTCTAGCACCAGCGCGTTGGCCAGCTCGCGCACCACGATGGAGAGAATCTGAGCTTCATCCAGGCTGTCTCGAACCCGCTCGATGATCCGTTGAGAGATGGCGGTAAAATTGAGGGCCTGCTGAAGCTGTGCTGTGCGCTGCTGCACCTCAGACTCTAGGTGCTGATTGATCTCCGCTAGGGCCTCTTGGGTATTTTGAAGCAGCAGATGGTGCCGAACCCGGGTCAACAGTTCAGAAGAACAAAAGGGTTTAGTCACATAATCTGCTGCACCTTCATCAAACGCTTCGACCAAATGGCCGAGCTCGTGGCTAGCCGTTAGAAAAATAATAGGAATATTGGCCGTTTCTGGCGATCGCTTCAGCTGGCGACAGACGTCTAGCCCACTCATGTCCGGCAGCATCAGGTCAAGCAAAATCAAGTCGGGTTGGGCCGATTGCGCTCGTTCGATGGCCTGTTGTCCAGTTGTTGCGAAAGTGATCTGATGCCCCATATTGGCGAATAAACCCCGCAGCACTTTGAGGTTAGTCGGCTGATCATCTACGATCAAAATCAGGCTAGACGCAACTTCAGGGGCAAGACTTTTCACAATATTTACTCGAAGATTAGAGACTTAGGCAGCGACCGGTGCGCTTGTGATATTGCGTTAGTCCATTCAAGATACATCCCCAATCTATATCGCCGACTTGGCCTCAATCTACAAGACTTAAGAAAACATGAATTTTCGCCGCCGCTATATTAATAACAACGGGCGGGAAACGGCCCAAGCGCCCTAAAGCTCTTGACGAATATTGACAACTTGCAAAATAGAGACCACCAGCGCTAATGTCACCACTAGCAGCACCATGGCATTGGCGGCGGCTAAGGGATACTGCAAGCTGCCAATTTGCGTTTGGATCAGCTTGCCGATGGATGCCGCTTGCCCACCTCCCATCAGCCGCACCGTGACAAACTCTCCCATCACCAAGGTGACGATAAAAATAGAGCCGATGGCAATGCCAGGGGCGGACAGCGGCAGCACGATTTCCCGAAACACTGCCAGCCCTGACGCTCCCATATCTTCTGCAGCCGCCACTAACGTGCGATCGATGCGCATCAGGCTATTGAATATCGGCGCGATCATAAAAATGATGTAGAGGTGCACCATGCCTAGCACTACGGCAAAATCAGAGTAGAGCATAAACTCTAGCGGCTGGTTTATAACACCACTCCCCGTCAATACCTGGTTTACCAGCCCCTCTTTCCCCAGCAGCGGAACCCAAGAAATCATCCGAATGATGTTGGATGTCCAAAACGGAATGGTGCAGAGCAAGAATAGCAGGATCTGCCAGCGCAGCTTGGGGATATGAAAGGCCAAAAAGTAGGCCACCGGATAGCCGATGAGGAGGGTAACCAGCCACACTAAACCCACAAATTTAAAAGTATTCAAATAGGTCTTGAGAGTGACCTCTGAGGTGAAGATACCGACATAGTTGTCGAGGGTAAAGGCGGGCGTCATGGAATACCCGTTAAATTCCCAGAAGCTCACCACCGCAATCAGCGCGATGGGGAAGATCAAAAACAGACATAGGGCGATCGCTTGGGGTGCAGCGAGGATATAAGGCTTGAGGGTGGTCCAGGGATTGACCATTGGGTTAGAAGACATGGCGAGGGAAAACCGCAACAGCTAGGGATTGAACATGCAAAAAGGGGGAGGGAAGGGCTAGGGACAGACGCTTGACGCCAAAGCGAGTACGCCATGCCAGAGCCCCATAGCTACCCATCCTCTCACTAGAAAGCCGGCAGTTCTGGGAGCGGCTCACCCAGCCATTGCTGAGATAAATCGTCTAGCTCACCCCCCAAGCGCTTGTGGTACACAAACGTATTTACCCACTGCAGTAGATCCATTTCGCCCCGCCGCAGGCCAATGTGAGCTGGAGACTCTTTAATGATGAACTTACTTTCAATATTCTTGTCGGGGTTGTTTTTAGCTAGCTCTGAAGCTACAACATTGCCAGTCGCGATCAAGTCAACCTGACCTGAAACAAGAGACGAGGCCGTGAGGCTATTGTCGGCAAACCGCTGAATTTCCACATCTTCAGAGACTGCATCCGTAAGCTCTAAGTCTTCCAATGTACCCTGGGTAACGCCTATTTTGTACCCGCCCAAGTCATCAAAGGTGCTGACATCAGCGACCTCTCCCGAGCCATAGATACCCGAAAAGAAAGGCGCGTAGGGGATGGAGAAGAAAATTGACTTGGCGCGCTCGGGGTTAGCCCCCATGCTAGAAATTACTAGATCAGCTTTGGCCGTCTGCAGAAAGGGAATTCGGTTATCGCTGGTGACAGGAACCAGCTCTAAATCCACGCCAAGATCCTCTGCGATCAGATTGGCAACGTCGATGTCATAGCCTTCTAGGTTGCCGTCGGCATCGGTGGAGCCAAACGGAGCAAAGTCCTGTGGAACCGCTATTTTGATTGCGCCAGCTTCGATGATGCTATCTAGGCTAGAGCCAGTGCCCGTATTTTGAGCCGTAACGCTGGTGGGATCGCTGCCGCCCACACAAGCAACTACAGCAAGGGAAAACAGGCAAGAGACAATGGCAAGGGAAAAAGTCCTAAACCACGGCTTGGGTATTGGCAAACGCATTATGGGCCTCAATGTAGAATATCAGCACCACGTTACCAGGCTGTTGAGAGAGCGATGTATTAAAAACAACAGTTTGCTCTACATCCTGTAGCGTTTGCTCTATGCTTTTGCCAAACCGATAAGCGCTGTAGGGGCACAGCTAGCCATGCCCTTACAGCATTTGTCTCTTACCTCAGCGATGGTACTCCAGTGATGATTCAGTGGTGATGGTGATCGTGGCTGTGATCATGGCCGTGATCGTGGCTATGCCCGCCATCATGATCATGACTGTGGCTGCGGTGCTGCTGCGCCTGGTGAGCAGCAAGAGCCATATTCACCGTCATCGACTGCTCAGAGAGCAAGTCTTCGATGTGGCGGTCGGCCCAATCTGCAGCCATGCGCATAAACTCAGGATGGTCATTGGCGCAGTCCATTTGCACATAGGTGACTTCAGGGTGCTTCTTCCGCAGACTCTCAATGATGTGCTCTACATCTAAGAGGGTCTCGTGGTTTTCGGTAGCAAAGCCAATGGGCATGAACACCAGCGATGTCGCTCCTAAATCAATCAGGTTACGAGCTGCTAGGTCGGCGTTGGGCTGAGTCCATTTGATCATTGGCGTCTGATGGTTGAGCCAGCCCACCGATACCAGAGGATACTTATAGATCAATTCTTTCCGCACGCTTTCGTACAGCGCCTGACTTTCGTCAATTCCTGAGGTAAAGCCCTTGGCCTCATGGGGACAGCCGTGGTTCATCAGCACAATGCCTGTCTGGGATGGCAGATGGGCAACAGCTAGCTCCCGCTGAATTTTTTCTTCTACCATCCGAGCCATGAGAGAGATGTAGGCCGGTTCATCGTAGAAAGAGGGGATGTAGCGTGTCCCTTTGAGCCAGTGTTCTGTACCACCCGAGAGTTCAGAGAGGGCGCTGTTCACCTGCTCTACAGCGATGCCGCTGGTGAAGATGGAGTCGACCACCAGCAAGGGGTAGATCAACAGCTTATCGAAGCCCTGATCTCGAATAGTCTCTAGCACCTGGTGGGGCAGATGGGGAGCGCAGAAGTTAAAGGCTTTGAACACAGAGACGCGATCGCCCCAGCGCTCTTTTAGCTGTTGCTCGACGCCAGCCCGCTGGCGCTCAAAGATGGCGTTGTGAGGGGAGATAAAATTACCATGCTGATGGCTCCACTCGTGAAGATCAAACATTGCCAAAAGCTTGGCCATGGGAGGATAGATCCAGGTGGGAACCGGCGCGAACTTAGCCGTCAGTAAATTGAGAGCCTGTTCGTTATAGTTCGCGAAGTCTTCGTAGCTCTCGACTTCGCCATAGCCCATTAGCAAAACTGCAACGCGATCCTGTGCGTTGGAATCAGACGCTACAGATTGAGGAGACTCGGGAGAAACAACCACGCGGTAGACCTCTTGTCAAATTTTCCCTCGTAGTCTAGCATCCCCCCCGGAAGGATGTGGGTTAACGTGACGCTTAATCACGGGAATGTATGATTTCTTGACGGGCAGCGGTAAGTTTATCCGTGACCGGGGTACTGTTAGCCCGATGGGCTAGGCCAGTAGACTCTGTGGTGAGGTACTGCTGTTTCACCCGCAGCAGTTTGCGGGCTGCCGCCATCACGTCATCTTGAATGAATGTGGGCTGAAAGCGATCTAAATAGGCCCGGCTGCGGATGCCGCAGGTGAGGGCAACGGTGGAGATGCCTAACCGACGCCCTGCCAAAATATCTGCCTCGGTATCCCCAATCATCCAGGCATGGTTGGGCTGTCCATGGGCCTGACAATATTCTCCCCAGCACAGTTCTAGCAGGTCTGTTTTATAGTCAGCGCTGTTGCGGTAGGCCGCGCGCTCTTCAGGGGTGCCCAAAATACGGAGAAACAGACGGTCGAGCTGGTGGTCGCGCAGTAGATCGGCGACCTGCTGCTGCGATCGCAAGGTGACCAACATCAAGTGAATGCCCCGCTCGTGGAGTAGCAGCAAGCCTTTTTTGGCGCTGGGGTGGAGGCAATCATGGTGCAGCAGATCGGGGTGGTTGACCGTTTCTTCTACCAGATCAAAAAACTGGCCCATCTGATGGGGCTTGACGCCAGACTGCTGCGCGATATCTTCGTCGGGGATACGGTGCTGCTTTAGGTACCAAAATCGAGCCTTGGTCAAAGGCTGAATTGAAGGTTTGTCCAAAGATTCTAGAACGCGGCGGTAGGTGCTGTAGTAGCGATCGCTCACATCAACGATCGGTCCATCAAAGTCACAAAAAACTGCAAATTGAGGAGATGGATTGCGGGTCACGTTAGGTGCTCTTATGACGATGGATGGTTGAGTGTTGAAGAGAATACGAGGCTTGAGCGTCTGGGTACCATCGCGACGAGACACCTTGCCTCCTTTCATACTGGCATAAACCCAGGGTAGCCGCGATCGCAATGCCTCAGCTAAACGATGTCTTAATTTTTGCCATGGCTGGTCTACATCAGGCGAGGGCTCAACGCCCGATCAAAGCAGGCCCTCTGGGACGGCCTTGCCGTCTCCGTCTCACGATTACACCACCGACAACGGGTTAAAGTTCGCCACCGCTCACTGCTGGAGTATCTCCGAGAGCTTGGGACAGCTGACATTTACCCAATGCTAGGTCAAACATATGAAACCCGTATTCCTGGGTCAGCTCTTCGAAGACGCGCACCCCACGGACGCTGTTTCCATGGGGATCTAGCAAAGGCGAAAAGACGGCGATTCCGGCCTGACCTGGCACGACGGCCATGATACCGCCGGAGACCCCGCTCTTTGCCGGAATTCCTACCCGATAGGCCCATTCCCCAGCAAAGTTATACATGCCGCAGGTATACATGACGCTTAGAATATCTCGGATATAGCAGGGTTGAATGGCCTGGGTTTTGGTTATGGGAGTGACGCCTTTATTGGCCAGGGTCGCCGCCATCACCGCCAAATCGTGGGTGTTAACTAAAACAGAGCATTGCTGAAAGTACAGGTCTAAGGCCTCGTCTAAATGATCTTCGATCATGCCGAAGTTGAGCATCAGATGGGCCATGGCTCGGTTGCGATGGCCGGTTGTTCGCTCCGACATAAAGACCGAGACGTCGATAAACATGGGATGCCCCACGTAGCGGCTGAACATGTCTAGCACCCGGTTTAGGCGGGCTGTGGGATCCCCCCCCTTGATCAAGCTTGTTGTGGCGATCGCCCCAGCGTTGATCATGGGGTTGGCTGGACGCTTGGAGCTTTCATCAAGCTGAATGATCGAATTGAAGGGATCTCCGGTGGGTTCAACTCCGACCCGTTTTAGCAGCTCTGTGCGCCCTTGTTCTTCGAGGGCTTGCCCATAGACAAACACTTTTGAGATGGACTGGATGGTAAACAGCTGATCGACGTTTCCCACCTGAAATACTTGGCCATCGACGGTGACGACGCTGATGCTAAACCAGCTGGGGTCAGCTTTTTTGAGTTCAGGAATATAGCTGGCAAGATGGCCGTCGTTCAGGTCTTGGTAGCGCTGATGGAGACTTTCTAGAAACGCTTGAAGCTTATGCATGGCAACGGGGGACGTGACGCGTTTCGGGATGGCACAGGACAATAACCCGTAGTCACCGAGACAGGAATTCTCTGTCGAGGGGGTTGGGCAGCGATCGCTGATATCAACAATGATTGCCGCCGCTGACAAAGGCTTGGAAGCTAATGAGTTGATGGGAACCAGCTCTCAAGATGAGACAATAGCGCATGTAATACAAAGAATCAAGCTCTGATTTTGGCCAACAATGCTCGGTTCGATGAAGCAGAATGAACTAGCCGTTTGGCTGGGCTTTCAAACCACCCGCAATTTATTTGCGGACGGCTCGACACAACCAGACTAAGCATCTAACTTGCCCTGTGTCGGGTAGCCTCCGCAATGAACCATGGCATTTCATTGGAAGGATTGTTGGATGGTCCTAGAGTGACTTGCATAGAGCGATCGCTCAAACCATGGAGAAGGCGATCGCGGGTGATGCTTAGCCTGTGACTGAATATAAAACTGCTAGAGTAAATAGGCTGGTAACCCTACCCAATTCCCATGGCGCAACCCTCTCAACCGCCCCTCAACGATCGCATCGCGGATATTATCCTCAAGGTTGTGAAGACGGGTGGATTGCCTGCCGGAGGGCTGACTGGGCTATGGCTGCTGCTCAGCGATGGGGGCGTACTAAAGGCGATCGCTTCTATGGGAATTGGGCTTGGCGTTTCCTACGGGGCGAAGCTGCTGCAGCCCGTGCATAAGGGCAATGAAGAGCGGCTAGAGCGGGCAGGCGAGGCCATGAACGCCCGCGTTGAAGAGGTGACAAATCAGCTCATTACAAGAGCGACCAAATTTGAAGACAAATATGGGTTGTGTCAAGCGGCAGACTGTCAAAGCCTGCGGCCTGAAGGGGTAGCGCAGTATGACGGCATTTTCATTCCGCTCCTACGAGATGTCTTTGTGCCATTGTCCCTAGACATCAATGGCACCTCACCAGGTTTTCAGCAGCTTCAGCAGAGTTTGAGACAAGGGGACATGCTTCCGCCCCAGGGGCTGACAATTTGGACGCTGCTACAGAAAATTCAAGCCACGCCCAACTTACGGCAGCTTGCGATTTTGGCCTGGGGCGGCTACGGCAAGACCACCTTGCTGAAGCATATCGCCTACCGCTACGGCACCCAGCAGCAGCCCAAATCTGCGCCAAAGCTACTGCCCGCACTCTTGGTGCTGCGTAAATACCGGGATGTGATTGCTCAGGAAAATCCTCCCGACTTGCCGACCCTAATTACTCAACACCATATCCCGAGTCTGCCGCAGTCAGCCGACCTGAAGCCGCCTCAAAATTGGGCAACGTCAGCGCTCAAGAGGGGCCGCATGATTATCATGCTGGATGGGTTTGATGAAGTGCCAATAAACCAACGGCCTGCGATCGCCCAGTGGATCAATCAGCAGGTTCGGCAGTACGGCAAGTCTGTGTTTATCCTCACCTCTCGCCCTAAGGCGTACAGAGCGAAAGACGCTAATGCTCGCCCTCAGCTTCCTGCCTCATTTTGGGTAGACCCATTTAACGCTGAGCAGCGCCAGAGTTTTGTGGAAAAGTGGTATCGCTGCCAGGAGCGCTTTGCCCACATGCGAGACGGGCCAGACGTGGACAAAATTGCCGTAGAGCGGGCACAGAATCTGTTAGACCAAATTGAGGCGCGGGATGAGCTGCGCGATCTAGCCAGAAACCCGCTGCTGCTAAATATGATCACCACTTTTCATCGTCGCTATCCCGGAGCGGAGATTCCGCAGCGGCGGGTGGAGCTGTACCGAGAAATCTGTCAGCTGCAGCTGACAGATCGCCCCCGGGACCGTGCCCTGCAAACGGTGCTGATTGACTGCAATGCCCAGGCGGTTTTGCAGCAGCTGGCCTACGGCATGATGACGAAGCGATGGAAGCGTATCCCCCGTCCTACGTTGCTTAGTGGTCTGACGAAAATGCTGGCGCGGCAGGAAGAGTCAGTCGATGCGGCTGAGTTTCTGAAGCAGGTGGTGGAAGTGAGTGAGCTGCTGGTGCAGCAGGAAGACGAGTATGAGTTTGCCCACCTGAGTTTTCAGGAGTATCTGGCGTCGGCCTACATCGCTCAAGAGCGAAAGCGAGAAAGCCTGCTGCACAAGCGCCTAGAGGATGACTGGTGGAAGCCGACGATTTTGCTATATGTGTCGCAGGTGAACCCCACGCGGCTGATTCAGGAGATGCTGCGGCGAGGGCTGAATGATTTGGCC